>JACCDO011910343.1_pt1 | contig 14234 bp, 9 predicted proteins | sample 7446101 | NCBI WGS metagenome assembly JACCDO01 (sample SAMN15323440, study PRJNA562643) | freshwater metagenome | isolation source: river surface water | place: USA:Blue River Watershed | collected 2017-08-16
TCAGCAGCTAGAAATATTGCTCGTAAAATTGCTGATACAGCAATGTCGACTATTAATACTATAAAAGATGCTGCTATTAAAGCAGCGATGTTAGCAAAAGAATTAGCTCTCAAAGCTATTGAGGAATTAAAAAAAATTGCTGAAATTACAAAAATATTTAAATATCTTGTCGAACTTCCTGGAAAAATCGTACGTATGATATGGGATAAAATAAAAGAAGCTATATCAAGTATTAAAAATGTTATAATAAACTTTATTAGAGACAAAGTTGTAGCTCCTCTTAGAACTAAAGCAGGTGAATTTTTATGGTGGTCTACTCGTAATCTTAAAAAAGCTGTAGGCATGGTTATGGATGCATTAACTCCTATAGTTAGTGCTATTTCAGGAGTTGTTCTTAACATCACAGTTCGTCCTATTCATAAAATAATGGTTAAAGCCCTATCTCTTGGAACAGCTGAACCATTTGAAGGTTGTATTTGGGGTGGACCTGATGAAAAAGGAGATGTTAAAAAAGGTAATCCTCCATGTCCGTTAACACATATTAATAAACTATTAAAATTTATAGGTAAAAAGATTCCAGGAGGTAAAGGTGTAAAAGATGAATTAACTCCACAAGTTAATAAAATATTCAAATTAATTGCTGAACAATTTCCTTCACCTTTAGTTAATGCGGTTAGTGAACAATTTACTAATCAAGGTCTTAAACCTATAGATCCTGATCAAAAATATCGTGATGCTTACAATGAACTTAAAGCTGCTGCGCATCCTAAGACGGGTAAGCAATTATCTGCAAAACAATCATTTAATCTTGTTGAAGCTTCATTAAAAGTTATTCTTCCTGGAGATTCTTCAGCACGTGCTGAAGTGTATAAACTTGGTCAAGAAGCTATGATGACAATGGCAGCTAGAGCTCCTAAATTGACCGGAACTACTGTTACACCAGATGTTAAAAAAGTTGAACAAAGTATTAAAAAACATTCCGAATATGTAAAAGATCCAGTAAAAGCTCTCCAACAAGCAGCTGTTTCTAAAACTCCAATGAATCCTAAAACAGCAACATATTTAGCACAAGTCGCAACTTCAGGAATTTCAGCTCCTAAAACTCCTCAAGAAGCTAAGAAACAAGAACAAGCTAAAGTAGCATTAAATACACTTGTTAATGCAGCAAAAGATTCAACTCCTCTTAAAAATAAAAATGCAGCAGAAGATGCAAAACTTATTAATTCAGTGGTTCCTAAATTAAATAAAAAGGATACAGTACCTGTCGTAAAAGTTACAGAAAAAACTTTACCTCTTCTTATAGCATCAAATGTTAAAAAAGTTGAAACTCGACAAAGAAAACAAGAAATTAAAGCTGAAGCTAAAGATTCAAAAACTCCTTCTTGTGTTACTTACACCCCAGAATCTACTAATGTGAGTCAAAAATGTTATTCTGAACTCTGGAAACTAAGTTGTCCAACAAAAGCTCCTCCTGTTGATCCTAAAAAGAAATTTAAGTTTTTATCAGATGATATAATATTATTATCAAAACTTACAGATCTTGTTAGTATTAAGAAATGCTACGGAGAATCAAGTAATCAATTCTTTACAGCTCAAAGAAAAATAGAAGCAATGGTTGCTCGTGAAAAAGCTGCTAAAGCTGAACGTGAAGCAAAACTTAAAGCTGCTATAGAACGCGAAAAAGCTGAACAGGCGAAACTTATGGCTCAAAATCGTAAATATGAACTCCAAAGAAATGCTAAAGCTTTAGAAGAAAAACTCAAACAATTAGAATTAGCTAAAAACGCATCCAAATGTACAGGTTATGACTGCACTGTCGAAGGACAAATGTGCTTACCAGGAACTGAAGGTTCAAGTGGAAAAACATGGATCTGTAAAAATAAAAAATGGACAATGGTTCCAGCTAAAGCCGTAGTCCCAGCTAAAGCTACTGTCCCAGCTAAAGCTACTGTCCCAGCTAAAGCTACTGTCCCAGCTAAAGCTACTGTCCCAGCTAAAGCTACTGTCCCAGCTAAAACTGCGTCCGCTGAGATTTTACAAGTTAAAAAACAACTATCAGAAGTAAATAAGGATATTAAGAAATCTGTAGTAGAAGTTAAAAAAGCTGAAAAGATTGAAAAACAAGTCAAAGAAGAAACAGACTTATCTGAAATTAATATCGTATCTGGAGTTGCTAAGGAATTTATATCAGCTGCTGGTACTGATAAAGGTATGTCTGAAGCTAAAGCAACTACTCTTAGAAATAAAGCTATCTCAAAAATTAATCCTGATAATGATGAAGCAATAGAAGCAATTAATACATTATCTGACATGGCTACAAAATCTACTGATTTTGATGCGGAACAAGCCGCAGAACTTGCAGTTGTTGCTATTGCTACAGGACAACAAGATTCAGCTGAAGAAGAAGATAAAGAAGGATTTTTTGAGTTCTTTTAAGGTATCTCAAAAGTGAGTTTTTAAATTTTTCTTTTTAAAAAATAAAAAGATGTATAATATATTTTCAAAACTTGACATTAAAAATATTCCTGTTCTTGATATTAATACAAGAGCAGGTCATACAGATTATATTGACTTTATTACACCTGAAGATATGAGTCACAGTGTTATGCGCGGAAGAGACTTTTATGGTAGACCATTTTTAGCTGTAAAAATTAACTGTGAACAGTCTCTTAAGACTGAAGAAGAAGACTGTGAAAAATCTATCGAACATGACACAGACCGCAAGTGTACAAAAAGATACGAAGTTGTTGGAACATTTTTTCAAAGATACGCTGATAGTCATAGTGCTGTGGCTTATGGTACATGTTTTCAGCAAGATCTTTTATATGATGATTCAAGAGTGCGTACAGAACAAGATCAAGAAATTATAGCAAATAGAATTAACAAACTTCTTAGAGGAGAAACTGTATTTAGTTATGGTTTTTGGAGATATTCAGACTACTATACTGAAAGAATTCAAGGAAATGGAAAAACTAAAATATGGATGCAACCTAGAAAAGATATGCTAACACAAACTATTGATAAAATTATGTACTCTGACCTCAGAAAATGTGTTCAAGAATATATATAAATACAGACCGCGACATGGATCTGGAGTGTAGATTTTATGGCATGGTTCTGTCACAATTGTAAATTTTTATTAAATAAAAATTCCAAATTTAAAGTTCACACTGTTAAAAATATAATGAATGATCGTGACAGAAATGGTAAGTTATTCTCTGAAAATGCTATTCGTGATAATCTTCAAAGTATGATTAATGATAGTATACGTCAAACATCTACCACAACAAATTTTGGTATTCAAAAATCTCAAAAAGAAGAACTCATAAGACTCGTTAAAAATCCAGATACAACTACAGAAAAATTTAAACAAAAATTTGAATCTATCGGTGTTAAGTCAAGATTTATTCCTGAGTTTTTAGACGAATTCATGCAGATTGCACTAGAAAATGGAAACTTTAACATTGTAATATTTTTAAATAAAGAATATAACATCCCCCTTAAAAAAGATACTATAGACTGGTGTATAAAATATAAAAAATCAGATATACTTAGTTTTGTCATAAGTACAGGAACTGTTAGATTAACAAAAGCTAATCTTATACAAGCAGCAAAAGAAGATTCTTTAGATATATTAAACTGGTTTATTTCTAATGGATGGGCTACTATTGCTGATCATACTGTACTAGAAGAACTTATTAACACTAAACAATCAAGGAGTCTTTCTATAATTATTAATTCATTATTAATGATAACTGAAAATATATTTGAAATAATCTCTTGTGCTCATAAAGCTGTGTTAGATGGAGTGATAACTCCTCAAAGTATACAAAATTTCATTCTAAAGATCCCAGTATTACTGGAAAATACTAAAGATCCAAGTGACAACGAACTTATTTATATAGCAAAAATGCAATATATTCCTAAAGATAAAATGTTAGAAAAATTTAAAGTCTATGATACTTTTGTTGCTAATAAAAGCAAAATCAATATGTTTCCATTAATTAAAAAATATATTTTAAACTTTATAGAACTTAAAAAAATATTGTCCAAAAAATTTAATCAAGACATTTATTTAAGAATTCTATCTTTTATGTAAAGATCTGGAGTGGAATTTATTTTTTTTCATTTATTTATATAAATGGAACAGATCGTAGAAAATTTAATTAATAATATCAAACAAACAACAGTAGATTCTGAAGTTTTTAATTTATTAAAAAAGCGTGGCTTTAATAGTCTCAACGACGCTATTCGTAATTATTTTAAACTTGCTCTTAGTATAAATCCAGATGTATATTCTGGAAGTATTAACGGATTAATTCCTATGATAATTGAAAAGGATCTTGATTTTATAATGGAACTTGTAAATCATCACAAACTTACAATAAAACCTTTAATCCGTCCTAAAATTTATAATTTAATTAAATCATTAGAAAATCCTTCTGAACAAATTAAACAATCCCAGATGTATAAATTAATAGAAGAAGAAAAACAAAAAGTTATAATAAAGTCCCAGAATTTACAAAAAAATATTAAAGAATATCATGATGCAGTTGATAACCTTACAGGCCGCGACGGCTTGGAGTATAACACTAAAGAACAAGTTCCTAAAGAATTACCATCTCAATATACAGTTCATCTTATAGGAGATCTAGAGGGAGATGCTACAATGATATATTCTTGGTTTTTACAAATGAAGTATATAGACGAATCCCTTAATTGGATAGCTCCTGAAAACTTGTTTGTAGTACAACTTGGAGATCAAATTGATATAGATGGACGTAGAACTAGAACCAAAGAACAACTTAGCATTCCAGATTATTGGGTTATTATATTTTTTGACTACTTAAATTGGAAATCAAAAGGCCATGTAGTGTCAGTCCTTGGAAATCACGAATTTCTTAATTTAGATTTAGATTTTAGATATGTAGCCGAAGAACATATGGCAAATCGCGAGGAACTTTTTGATAAAAATGGTAAAATTAGAAAAATATTAGAAAGAAGAAACTATATCATAGATATAGGACCTCTAGTATGTTGTCACGCTGGATTGACTAAAGGTGTTATTGAATCAGTAAGTCAAAGAATAGGTTCTGCTGATATACATCAGATAATACATGATATTAACTCGGTACATATAAATATGTATCCTAGAAATTCTAAAGATCAGACAGTAAGTGTTATATGGACTAGAGAATATATGAACGAACAAGAGCTAGCTCCAAAACCTCTTGGAGAATTTATGCAAAATTATTTAGAATCTCAACAAAAGAGTATGGTTATAGGACATAATTCATATAATTCGGTATTTTATTGCAATAATACAAACTGTTCGGATAAGTTTACAAGTGAAAGAAGATTGATTCAGACAGATTCAGGTTCTGCTCTCGAATCTTGTGGCACAAATGTCAAAGTCTCAACTTGTCTTGTAGAAATACAAGACGAGACAAAAATTACACATGTTTCTACTAATATATTTGATTGGAATTGTCAAAAGGCTCAATCTGTTCCTAATTTACTACACTCCGGGCCGTCACTGCCTGGAGTATAAAAGTGATTTTTTACACTATACTAGTAGAGCCTGTAATAAAATGAACACGATTAAAACATTAATAATAACTCAACAATTATACAATGCATGTGAACAAGAAAATTATGTATTACCTGAAAATATGATTGAAAATATAGCTAGTGCGTGTGTTTATGAATATACAAATGGATACGAAAAAGCTGGATATCTTCTAATTAATAGGTTATTACAACTTCTACATGATCATCAAAAAATATATATTTGTTATATAATCGCAGCTAGTGGATCGAGAAAATTAATTAATTTAATTACAAGCATTTTTCCACAAAGTGAATATTTCTTATTTATTCAAAAAAATAAGTATTCTTCTAGCTTTACAGACCGCGACGGCCTGGAGCGTATACAATCATTGTCGCAGACTGTAAACACTGCTGCTTATCATAATAATATAGAATTTATTGAATGGTATACAGGCCGTCGCGGTCTGGAGTGTAACTTCTCTGCAGACGTATACACAACAGCATGTGAAACAGGTGCTATTGATTCTCTTAAACTTTTACATTTAAGACAATCAAAGACTGTACATATGACATCTGATGATAGTTGTAATTGGACTTGCGAGACAACAAAGACAGCTATTGAAAATAGAAATATAGATTGTTATAAATATTGTATAGATAATGGATGTAAATATAATTTAAGAGATATTCCTTATATTTCAAGTATAGATCTAATGGATCATTGGTGGCGTGATTTACTCTTCATGAGAACAAATGAATTACGTCTAGAAGTTGCCGAACATGTTAATATATTTTTCGAAGAATTAAAAAAAGCTCAACATATATGTTCTAAAATACTACATAAACAACAATTTCCATATGATCTATCAAAATGGATACTAGAGAACTATTTATAAGACTATAAATGTCTGTATTATATTAAAATATAATACAATATTCAAATTTTACACGAGAAGTTCTACTGTCCAGATTGCGACAGGATCTCTAAATCTGTTAACTTAATTAGAACTCCTGTAGTACAAACAGCTGATTTAATACTAGTAAGTACGTCTGGTTGAACTTGAATTACACTTTGTTCGAGAACCTTAAACATAGTTCCTATAGGTAGTACAATATCTATCACATTCGAATACAGGTTCATAGTATACATTGCATGTGTTCTTTTAGGAATACGAATACGTTTTAAAACACGCTCACCAGACAACTCATGTATCGCAGAATATGGATTTAATGTACATTGTATAAGTCCAGTACTTTTACACTCTAGACCGTCGTGGGCTGTACGTATTGGAACCTCTGTATCTACCTGTAAAAACTCTTGAACATCACCACACCATACTATCATATCATGATCTAACATAGGAGCCTTAAGTATTAACTCATTAACACGTGTAGTATACATGTCTATAGCCTTTTCAATAGTTTCTGTAGTCAGAGTTTCATGATTCTTAACAAGCCATTTATATTTTTCAGCATTGCTAGTTATATCTTTAAGTTCAGGAACTATTTTAACAAGTTGCCAAAAATAAGGATAAAAAGAAAATTCTTCAGGTTTAACGCATAATCTACATATTCCTGACGAATCTATAAAACTAAGAAGTATAAAGAAATCTTCTATAGTAAGAGATTCAAGATATACTGAAATATCATTAACCCATCCAAGATTAAACTCAAAACCTCCAACATCCGGCTGTGGCATCTGTATATACTTTGAAGAAATATAACTTAATTGCAATGTGGATACAACTGTAGTATAATTTAAAGTATCTAACAAATTAGGCGTAAACTCAGTCTTCAAAGACTTAATCTTAAATAAAAGAGTATGACGAGTTATATCTAATGGTTTTTTTATTACAGAGTTTTCACAAAATTTTTGATGAAATTCGTCAATATATTTAACTTCTAATCCATGTTGTTCAGAATATCTCTTAAGGCTTTTTAACAAATCAGAACTCTCGAGAATTTGTGTATTTAAACCACTTTCAAGTTCTAATAATTTATTTTTTAGATCACCATTTTGTAGTGATTCTAACATTTTTAATGATTCTTTAACTTCTTGAAGAGTATGTTTTAATTCTGATATTTGAGATTCAGATTGAGAAACTAGTAATTGTATATTTCTAGGAGGAAATAAGTCGCTAGAAATTTGCAAAATCTTAGTTATCCAACTGTATTGTTTACTTTGAATACGTTGTTGAATTTCTAAACTTAACATAGTTTGAAGCATTTCTGAATATTTTTCTGAAGCGTTTGGAAATACAATAGGCCATGTTAGTTGTATAAATTTAAGACAATTTGCATCAGAACACTTTATTGCAATACATAATAAGTAAACTCCAAAAACTGTCGAACCGGTAGAAAATAATTTATTTAAATAATCAGGATGATAAGATAATTCACGTATTAATTCAAGATTTTTATCCATTGTTGATTCATAATTTTTACTTAAATCAATAGTGTGAATAACATCTAAAAAAGTTCCCGATTTTATACTGTGTAAAAGTTGATCTACAGAATCAGTGTGCTGTGTCATTATTATATTTACTTTTAAAATATTTTTAAACATATGTAAAAGTGACTTTTTAAGATTATATAATTTAGCTTTAAAGAATTTATCATCAATAATGTTTACAGTTATAAATATAATTAAAGTCCTCGTATCATCTTTTATTTTAAAAGTTATATTCACAGCTGCTCCAGCTGTAGTTAACAGTTGCTTTTATTTTCATTCATATACTATAGGCGGAATTGTATCGCCAGGATGCAATATAACTATTAACTATTGCCCAAGTGAAAAAATATATGAAATACATAATATTCTTAAAAATAATGACACTTTTACGGCAAGAAGCGATAAATTATCATCTTTTTCAGATATTGTTTTATATAATACTATGAGTTGCGACTGTACTGAAATTAGTCGCGAAAAAACACTCTGTGCTAGTAGTTATAACACTACACACGGTATTGCAAGATTCAAATATTTAAATTTTTATTATAAAACATTTATTGAACTTAAAGATTGGGAATCACAGACTATCGCAACTAAAGATATTATGACAATTTTTGATAAAATGTTTAAAGATTTATATGATTAATCCTAGAGTGTAAATTTTAATTTTTATTATTACTATAGTAATAATAATGCTTGATGATATTATTGAGCTTCTTAAAAAAGAAAGATATTCTAGAGTTAATACTATGTTTAATAACATCGAAATTTCCCCTGGAGTTGCAAATAAAATTATTGAAGTACTAACAGATGAAAATATAAATAATTTAGACCCTAACGTTTTACACACTATACTTAAAAAACACTCTGAAACAATTATTCAAAATGGTTATCAAGATAAAATTTATAAGATAATTAATTTTCTCAGACTTGGCAATAAAAATATGTTATATCGTATTCTCAATATATTTAAACGTAAACCATGGCTTAATTTAATACATTTTTTAAAAATGATTAACTACAAAAATTTAAATCTTAAAGATCAAGTTACAATTCTTAACTTTGTTAAAGAACAATATAAGCTAGATGACCTTACGAGTATTTTAGATTGGATGTATGCAAGTATTAACAAACCTAAAGATGAATATATATCCCAAGAACACTATGAGTATTGTAAGAATCCATCTGAAAACTTAACACTTAAATATCCAGAAATAGAACAAATATTTAATGTAAATTTTGATGTATTTACAATAGATTTTAAACCGCAATATTTAGATACTTTGTTAAAACAACAGCAAAGAAAATTCTTAAAAAATCACAGTATAAGTTTAAAATATTTAACAAATTCTAATTATAATGACGTTAAGCTGTCATTTCAGAATGACTATTTAAACTTATCTAAAAATGTAAAATGGATTGACGCGTGTGGAGATTATATAGAAAACTTAAGTGTAAAAGATAAGTTAACAATATTAGGATATACTTCTAATGGTTATGAATATACTAATAATTTTCTACTCAAAAATTATAAAGAATTAAATGTTAATATTCAACTTATGATTCACTATTCTAAGAATACAAAAAGATACTTTGCATTATATATTCATATACTCGAAATAATTGTCGAACTCAATGACTCTAAATACTCTACATATCAAGAGTATAACTGGGCTCGCAAAGAATTTAAATTAGAATTTGCCAAAGAAAGTGAAAGATATATACATATTGTAAATAATATAGATAAAATACCTATTAATATTTTTTACTTGGCAATTCAACAATATATTAAGGATCTAGAACGTATATGTAGAAATGCTCCTAAATTAATACATGATTTATATGTATATCGTGGAGAAACAAATGAATACATATCAGATGAAAAAGAATTTTTAACCCCAACCTTTCAAAGTACAAGTATATCTCCAAGTGTAGCTCTAGATTTTACACCATGGAGTGGAGTATTTAAACGCATTAAAATACCAAAAGGTACAAACTGTATATATATACAAACATTATCACATTTTACAGAGATTGAAGTATTGTTACCAGTTAATACTAAGTTAAGAATCGATAAAATATCTGATGTAAAATATATAGACCAAAACTGGGACAGTATAAAACATAAATTATGTAGCCCAATGCGCCCTTTTAAGTATTATGAAATGTCTGTGATATAGCTCACGATACGGTCTAGAGTGTATTATTATTTAATAATAATATTTAGGGTCCGTATAACGAACCCCGAGGCAAGCGTACGCTTGCCAGAGACCTGAATCTGATCTAGTTTGCAATAACTGTAATATTGTTAATATATTCCATAGCATAATCTTTATTTATAATGTGTTTTGATTCTTCTTTATTTAATATATCAAGGAAAGTTTGGTTATTTTTATCACGTTTTAAAAGTACACTACGGTCTGTTGAGTACTTTATACAAGTATATAATTTATCAAAAAATCTTGCTCTATCTAAATCTGTCACTGTAGGATTATCGGATGTACATCTTTCAGCTAACATATGAAATATGGTTTGCATGTTAGATTCACCTCCAACAATACTCACGCTGACATTATGCGTTTGAATTAACAATTTGCAAATCTCAGATGAAGCATTTTTTCTATGACAACAAAGCATTAATAAGCTCCATTTATGATAATGATCAATACGATCACATAACTCAGTAAACTCGCTAGATGGAGTGACGCTGGATAATATTCCTTTAAAAAGAGAAATAACTAATACACTACGCTTAACACTATCTGAAAAGTAATGATTCATAAAAGAAACTAATACTGACTTAGATACAAGGTTCCAATTTAAAGAACCAATGTCAGGAACATTGTGTAACATAGGAATAATAACATTATTAATACAGTCTACACTGTTTGTGTACCATTCTAAATCTTTGTTTGGATTGATGTTTTGAACACTTGCAGGAGGATTCCATACAGTGTATCCTTCTAATACTTGTTCATATTTCTGAAACGCTTTTATAAGCTTGGTATTAAGATCAGAAATAGATTGTACTTCTTGATTATTGTTCATATATATTGTAATATATGTTATTGTCTTATTAAAATTAAAAATCACTTTTTATTATTCATATATAATAAATATGCTATGGAATTTATTTAAAAAAGAAACCATTGATGATATTGTAGAAAAATATAACAATAATAAATTCTTGAGTATTATAAATGCTCTAGAATATATATCAAAAAGATATGATTCTGAATTTTTAGAATTTTTACAAAAAATAGATTTTATAAATACTGTTCCTAATTTTGCTAAAACAAAAACTTTGAGATACTTACATTCTGCTTTAAATCAAGAAGAAGAAACTCATAAGAACATTAATCATTATAAATCTATCAAAAATGCATTAAATTGGATATATTCTCACAAACTTAAGCCTGATGATCAATATAAATCCCAAGATCACATTAACTATTGTACAAATAAAATTGATACAATAAGTGTTAAACATCACGAAATTCTTCAAATTAATCAATTTAATCTCGATATTTTTAAATTAAATTTTTCACCACAACTTCTTGATAATTTATCATCATATGATACTATGAATATGTTTCTTAAAAAACATAATGTTCAAATAAAATATATAGATTCTAATTATTCTCCTGAAATATCAAATTCTAACGATATACAATATTTAACTAAAAACATAAAATGGTTTGATGCTTCAGGTGAATATCTTGAGAGTTTAAGTTTAATAGATAAATTAACTATTATCGGATATTCAACATCTGGTTATAAATATGTAAACAATTATATTCTTAAAGATAATTTTGAATTAGAAAATATAATACAATATACAAGAGACAAGTATCATAATTACGAACAAACTTATTATCCATTGTATATGCATATTATAAAAATTTTTAATGATAATAACTATAAAATTAAGGGTATAACAGACGAACAAAAAGAAAGTGTAAGATATACAAACTTTATTTATATGTTACCTAACATACAACATGAAATAATATACACAGCAATTAAGATGTTTATTAAGGATTTATATAGAATAATATCAAATGCTCCTATGTTAGAACATGATTTATATGTGTATAGAGGCGAACGTAATTTTTATCATTCAAAAGATGAAACTAAATTTGTAGTTCCAACATTTCACAGTACTAGCATTAATCCTGATATTGCAATAAATTTTTCTAAGATACATGGAGTATTTAAACGTATTAAAGTTCAAAAAGGGACTAAATGTATATATATTCAAAGTATGTCTCAATTTAATGAAGTAGAAATATTAACAAACCCAGGCACAGTCTTTGAAATTAATAATATAAAATTGATTGATTTTATAGATCAAAATGAAGAAAATCTTAAACTTAAATTGTGTAGTCCTGTTTTTCCTATTTATTATATAGAATTGACAGCACATGCTCCTACTAAAGACACTGGTTTGCAGTTAGATGATGACACAACTTGGATAGAGCCATTAGAATCTGTTACAATGCCTGATTAAATACATCCTCCTGTTATTATTAAATAATAACAGACAAGTCCTGAGATACAGACCGCAACTGGCCGAGAGGTCGTATTTTATTTTTTACAGTCAAGCTTCTCATGAGGAAAAAACTTAGAACTTCTTCCCCTAAATGCAGGTGGATCTGTTTCTAACCAATCACCATTTGCAAATTCAGCACTCTTTGGTAATACTGATTTTACTTCATTCAAACACTCAGCAATACTATTCGGAGATCCTGGTAAATTTAACACGAGAGCACCATGTTGTTGATATCCTGAATCTGTTTTATGTGTTCCACTTGTATATTTTACTCCACATAATTGTCCACTTAAGACAGCTGTTGGTGTATACTGTAAACTCTTAGTTCTTAAAAGTTCGCCAAATCCTGGAAGAACTTTATCAACAAACTCTTGAGTAACTTGTGCTGTAATGTCACGCTCTGTTGGCCCTGTACCTCCTGTTGTAAATACGATAGTACATCCTATACGAACAAGATACATTAAAGCCGCTAACACAGCTTCACGTGTATCCGGAACAATGATCTTAACAACTTGATGACTTGAACACCCTGTTGGTAACACAAAATTCTGATTTAACCAAGTCACTATAGCTTCTCCACTTACATCTGAATAAAGTCCTTTAGATGCTCTGTCGCTTGCAACGATGACGCCAAATTTTGCATTTCTACGGACGGAGTCTGATTCTGACCACATACGATCATCTTCTGTAGTTAAAATAACTTCTACTTGACTTGTCGATTCAATTTCTGTATTTGGCTCAACACGAATTAACCCATGAGTATTTATCATACCTTTTAAGTTAGAACTTACTTGATTATCTGTAGGAATTGCTTGAACACCGTCAGGTGTTTTTTGAAGTTCCACGCGCATAAAATGCGGACGATCGCTCTTATTTTTCAAGCTTGATTGTAACACAGCTGTTGTAGTTACCGGCTCACATGGTAACCCAAAAGTGTGATTAAAGAATGGTTTAACAAGAAGTTCCCATCCTACAATACTTGATACTGGATTGCCAGCTAATCCTATGACGATAGTTCCATTTGGTAATACTGAAAATAAGAATGGTTTTCCTGGCATCATATTTATCTTAGTGATCAAAAGTTCACCTCCTAACTCTTTAATAACTTCTGGAATATAGTCACGCTGACCAACACTTGTACCTCCAGATGTAATTATCACACTAGCGCCTGAGTGTATTGCTGATTCAAAGTAACTCTTTATACACTCTAAAGAATCACGTGCTATACCCATATCTAATACGTCAACTGGAAAATCTCGAAGCTTGTTTATTAACATATGACGATTTGAGTCATAAACTTCACCTTCATTGAGTCCACGTTGTTCTGTAATTTCTACAAGTTCATTACCATTTGACATAACACCAACAATTAAAGGTTCTGTTGATTCTACTAACACATCAGAAACTCCACATGCAATAAGTGTAGCTATTATATGACTATTAACCGATGTTCCTTTTTTAAGGAGTAAATCTCCTTTTTTTGCATCAGAACCAGCAGCACGAATCCATTTATTAGGCTCGATTTTACCTACAGTTACAGTACCAGACTGAATAACACAGTCTTCTTGCATAACTACTGTATCAAAGTCAGATGGTACTACTCCGCCAGTTGCGATATATCTTGTTAACTGGGAATCAACAGCCATAGATTCAATACTCCAGCCTGAAGCGTAAACACCA
>JACCDO011453857.1_pt1 | contig 14230 bp, 12 predicted proteins | sample 7446101 | NCBI WGS metagenome assembly JACCDO01 (sample SAMN15323440, study PRJNA562643) | freshwater metagenome | isolation source: river surface water | place: USA:Blue River Watershed | collected 2017-08-16
AAGCAGGTATTCGATCAATGAAACAAGCTGATCGAAACGCGAATGATGGTATTTCAATGGTTCAAACTGCTGAAGGTGGATTAAATGAAGTTTCTTCAATCCTAACAAGAATGAGAGAACTAGCAGTTCAAACGTCTTCTGATACTGTGGGTGATGTTGAAAGACAAATGACAAATATGGAGTATCAAAACCTTAAATTAGAGCTTGAAAGAATTTCTCAGGTGACTGAATTTAACGGGAAGAAGCTTCTTTCTGGAGAGGGTGGAACTTATGATTTCCAAATTGGTGTCAATAACGATGCTTTCCAAGACAGAATTGTTTATGATTCAGGTATGGTGAATTCAAGGCTTGATTCTTTAGGAATTTCAGAATTAGATGTATCTTCTAAGGAAGGCTCTCAGTCTTCTCTTGCATCTTTGGATTCTGCAATTGAAAAAGTCTCTTCAAATAGAGCTTTCCTTGGTGCAATTCAAAATAGACTTGTTTCGACTTCAAATAACTTACAAGTAAATGTTGAAAACTTGTCTGCAGCAAATTCACGTATTAGAGATGTTGATTATGCTGAGGCGACAGCTAAAAAAGCGACTAATGATATTCTTGGTGCTGCTGGAGTGTCTGTTCTTGCTCAGGCAAACTCTAATGGTCAAAATGCATTGAAACTTATCGGCTAATATTAAAAATATTTCCTGCCAAAGGCCCACCGGATGGTGGGCCTTTTTTGTTTAGAAAATAGCATCGAACCATGGTTTTTTGGATCGCTCATTACATTCAGAAATCCAAAGATGCTTAACTTCAAGATAAGCCTTGATCCCTTCTTCTCCCATTTCTCTGCCAATTCCTGATTGTTTGTAACCTCCGAATGGCATGCCAGGATTAAGAAGATGATATTCATTTATCCAAATAGTTCCGGCCTCTATTTGTTTTGCGATTTTTAATGCTTTTTCAGAGTCTCGAGACCAAACAGCTCCTGCTAGACCATAAATACTTTGGTTCGCAAGCATAATCGCTTCTTCTTCAGTTTTAAATGTCGTCATGGCCAAGACTGGTCCAAAGATTTCTTCGTTAAAAATAATATTTTCACTCTTAACTTCGATTAAAGTTGGTTCAATATAATAGCCTTTGCTGAATTCTCCCTCTGTTAGTCTTCTTCCTCCATAAATGATCTTTCCGCCTTCAGATTTAGCTTTTTCAATATAAGATAAAATAGATTCACCTTGTTTTTGATTAATGACAGGGCCATAACCTGTTTTTGGGTCATTCGGTAAACCAACTTTGACCTGGGGGATTTTTTCAAGCAGTAATTCTTTGAATTGAGGGTAGATGGATTCATCAACAAGAAGTCTTGTTCCAGAGTCACATGCCTGTCCTGAGTGATAGAGAAATGCATATAAGGCTCCGTCAACAGCAAGACTGAGATCAGCATCTTTAAGGATAATATTGGCGGATTTTCCTCCAAGCTCTAATGAAAGATTTTGAAGGTTTTTTCCCGATTCACTCATGATTTTTCTGCCAACAGCAGTAGAGCCTGTGAAGGCAATTTTTTTAATCTTGGGATTTCTTATTAAATATTCTCCTTCTTCTGCGCCTCCGGTGATGATGTTGACGACTCCTTTGGGAAGTCCAACTGAGTTTAAAATTTCTGCAAGTAAACTTGCTGTCACCGGAGTTTCTTGGGCCGTTTTTAGAACTGAAGTTGATCCTGAAGCAATAACGGGACCGATTTTCCAAGCCGCCATGACAAGAGGAAAATTCCAGGGAATAATTTGAGCACATACTCCAACTGGTTCATAAATTTTAAAGTTTTGTGAAAAACCAACTCGTGATGCCGATTCATCCTTCACTTCAAATTCGAATTTTCTTAACTGACCTGCCAGAACTTTAAAATAAGAAGATGCATTATGAAGATCAGCTCTGGCCTTCCTGACACAGGAGCCTGAATCAGCAATCTCAAGTTCAATAATTTCATTTCTTCTTTCTTTTAATTTTTCGGCAATAGCTTCGAGGAGATCTGCTCTTTTATTTTTATCCCATTCTCGCCAATCTTTTGAGTAGAAAGCTTTTTCTGCACAGTCTACTGCAAAATCAATATCTGCATGAGAGGGGAGATAAACTTTGGCAACATCATCACCTGTTGCAGGATTAAGAGTCATGTATGTTTTATTTGAGGTTTTGAATTCACCGTTGATAAATAATTTAATTTCTCTCATGTGGTCTTTTTAAATTTGATTTAAACTAAGATTGATATTAATTTCTTTTTCTTTTGATTGAACTGAGAATTTTAAATCATCTTCTTTTTTAAACATTAGTTGAGTTGATAAAATTTTGTCTCTTGTAGTTGATTTTATTTCATCAATTTCTACATCTAGTATTTTTCCATTAAGTTTTAGATGAATGAAAATTGAATTCTTTGTAAAGCTATAGATTTGATCTTTAAGACACTTTTGCTCAATCGGAAACGAGAGCTGATTGATTTTAATTTCACCACTCAGTTTTTGACAAGAATAGCTATGAGTAGAAAATAGAAGAATAAGCAATAAAAGTAATAACTTCATTGGCAATTCTCTACAGAAAGAGCAATTCCCTGGCCCACACCGATACACATGGAGGCAAGTCCATTTTTTAGATTAGGATTTCTTTTCATTTCATAAAGCATCGTCGTTAAAATTCTTGTGCCTGAAGCTCCAAGAGGGTGACCAATGGCAATTGATCCTCCATTGACATTAACTTTCGATTCATCCAGTTTTAGTTCTTTCATGCAAGAAAGAGCTTGAACTGCGAAGGCTTCGTTAAGTTCAATAATATCAAATTCAGTAATATTTTTTTTATATTTTGAGCAAAGTTTCTGAACTGCTCCAACAGGGCCAAGACCCATAGTATTTGGGTGAAGACCATGGACGGCACCACCAGTGATTCTTGCCATGGGATTAAGGTTGTGTCTTTTAAGAAACTCTTCCGAGCAGACAACCACCATGCTTGCTCCATCATTAATTGATGAGCTATTTCCAGCGGTAACGGTACCATCGCTTCTAAAAGCAGGCCTAAGTTTAGAAAGCTTTTCAAGGCTAGTATCTTTTCTAGGGCCTTCATCTAATGTGATGGTGAGAGATTCTTTTTTTCCTTCAATTTTAATGGGAAGAATTTCGTCAAAAAATTTTCCTTGCTCTTGAGCAAGGACAGCTTTTTGGTGAGATCTTAAGGCAAATAAGTCTTGATCCTCTCGAGTTATTTTAAACATTTTTTGAACTTCTTCAGCAGTCTCGCCCATACCTAAAAGTGGAAATAATTTTGCCATTTTTTGGTTTTCAAATCTCCAACCGATAGAAGTGTCCCAAATCTTCTGTTGTCGATCAAAAGAATTATTTGCCTTCGACATAACATATGGGGCCCTCGACATACTTTCTGCTCCACCCGCAATAAAGCAATCTCCTAATCCAGCTGAAATTCTTCCATGAGCATCGAGAACTGCATCAAGAGAAGATCCGCAAAGCCGATTGATGGTTGTTCCTGTAACAGTTAGCGGATATTCAGCAAGAAGAAGTGACATTCTTGCAAGGTTTCGATTATCTTCCCCGGCCTGATTCGCACAGCCAATGATGACATCATCAATTTCAGAAAGATTATGCTTAGCTTCTTTAGAGTAATTTTTAAAAAGTTCTGCCAATAGGTCATCAATTCTAATACTTGATAGTGCACCTGCGAATGAGCCAACAGGGGTTCTTTTGGCATAAATAATGTAAGATGTTGTTCCCATAAACTTCCTTTTTTAAAAGCTTTTTCATGCTAGCAAGATTTCCCCAAAAAGAGAAAAAAAGCTTAGGTTTTTTCACTTTCTTTTCTATGAATATGGAAAGAAATGATTTAAAACTTTGGGTGCAAAATTTAAAAAAGGAAATGTGATGAAATTTGTTTGTCTTTTGATTTTAGGTTTGATTTCCGTTTCGTCCTTTGGAAGTGATTATTCGCTTTCTGGAGTTTGGTACAATGTTGCCGATACTCACGCCAAACCAATTCGTTTTATCAAAATAGGAGACACTTTCCACTTCAATGGTCAGGAGAAATTTTTAAATGAAAATGGGACTTTGGCCTATACAATTGATCAGACTGTTAAGTTGCAATTGACAGCAGAGGGAACTATTTCTGGATCAATTGATGTTTTTGATTCCAGAGGTTGTTCTTACAAGAATCTACCTGCAGTAGGGGAGTTTACAGAATCAAAAGAAGTAAATTTACTTTTAACTTATCCAAGATACAGAGTGGTGAAGATTACTGTGGGTCCTAGACAACCATATTACAGGAATGTTTATTGTGAAAGTCCTTATGGATATCGCTATGTTTGTGGAAGAGAACGTGTGAACACTCATACTCGAACAGAATGTGAATTGTTAGAAAAAGTTGAAGTTCCAGTACAAATAAGAAAAAATTGATTTTAATTTAAGGCTTCATTTCTGAGATAGGCGCTGCAAATGTAGCGTCTATCTCCGGTCTTTTGAAAAAGCTCATCAAGTAATAATACGGCCACTTTTTCTTTGCCTTGACTCCATTCAAATGGGCCTTTGGGATAATTAACTCCAAACTTCATTGCCCTATTGATATCCTCTTTGGAGGCAACATTTTCTTCTAGAGCGAAATAGGCTTCGTTAATAATTTGAACGATAGTTCGAGGGAAAATGAATCCGTGACTTGATATCGTTGTCTCTATGGGTGTAAAGCCAAGTTTTTTAATTTCAGAAAGAAAAGATTCATTTCTTTCTTTGAAGTAGACTTCAATTTTTTTTGAAGAATCACAAAAAAGTGCAGAAAATGTACCCTTTAAGTTTGGATATTTTTCAAACAACTCACTCTGCTCAAAACAAGTAAGATCCATAAAAACATCCTTATTAGGATGATCTGTTAAAATCTTAATTTTTTCTTCCTTTGATCCAAATCCAAAGTTGATGAGAATATTTTCTTTTTCAAAATTAGTCATAAGGGTAAAAACCTTTTTTTGACTTTTTCCCAAATCTTTTTTCATCCACCATTTTCTTTTGAAGCTCATGAGGAGCAAAGCGTGGTTCTTTGTGAAAAGATTCCCAAACGGAGCAAGTCACAGAATAATTGATGTCAACGCCGATTAGATCCATTAACTCAAATGGACCCATCTTAAAACCACCAACTTCTTTTAGAATAAAGTCAATTTCCTTAAATATTTTTTCGTTTTCTATTTGGGCAATTCTTAATGGTTCTCCGTAGAAGTTTCTCGCAACACGGTTAACGATAAAGCCTGGGGAATCTTTACAGATAGCAGGTTTTTTACCCTTTTCTTCAAACCACTCATAAAGTTCGCTACAAAGTGATCCGTTAGTTTTTTCACCTTTTATGATTTCAACTAAAAGCATAATTGTCGCCGGATTGAAAAAATGGAGTCCAAGAAAGTTTTCAGCTCTATGAAGTGGTAAATTTTCAGCGAGGGTAGTGATAGGAAAACTTGATGTGTTGGAAGCAAAAATCGTTTTATTCGAAAAATGTTGATCTAATTTTTTAAAGAGATCTTTTTTTATTTCTAAATTTTCAATAATAGCTTCAATGACGAGATCTGTGTCTTTGGATACATTTTCAAGTGAAGAAGTTGTGAGAAACTTTTTCATTTGATTAACCTGACAGGAAGAGAGTTTTCCTTTCTCTACAAGTTTATCCCATGAGGAATGAATGTTAGTAAGGGATTTTTTTAATTGATCTTCAGAGTTATCTACGAGATCAACATAGCACATCTGTTGAGCAAACCATTGGGCAATGCCACTGCCCATGGTTCCAGCTCCAATTACAACAATTCGCTCAAATTTCATATTGAATTAAGCAAAAGCGCATTCAGTGGGTTGAGCTTGCTCTTCATATTGAGGGATCTTTAATCCCCAAGCATCACATTTCTCACTGATTTCTTTAACAAACGCGTCTCTCACTTCTGCATTTGTTCTAGTTTTAAGCCCAAGCTTTATATAAATATCGTTGGTTGCTCCAGAAGATTTTCCAAAAACATTCATCACTCTTGGCCACCAAAGATTTAATCTTTCTTGAAGAAATTTTCTTCTCTCAGGATCTTGTGCCATTTCTTTAACGGTTTTATCTCCGTGAGCAAGATGCATGCTTTCTTCTTTGCAGATTGTGCCAATAGCATTTTTCCAAGGAATGTAACTCGAGTTAAGAGTGTCTTCAAGCTGGTGTCCAGCCGCTCTATCCATTAAGAAATTAAATAAGCAGAAATCTTCCCAATGTGTGATCGGGTAATAAAAAATATTAACTCTTTTATCTCTTTTAGCACGGGAGAATCCAATGTTTGCAAGATCATCGGGTATTCTCCAATCAAATTCATGAGCAAGCATATGATCGTGAGTTTTTTCTCCTAGATCATCAAGAATTTTGTAAATCACATGAGCATGTCTCATTTCATCTTTAACGATTTGAGCGACTAAAACTCTCTCATGTGCATTAGGAGCTTTAGCAATCCAAGGCATGTAGCCAAGGCCTCCTGCATATTCAGAATCTGCCTGCATCCAAAGTAGATTTAATAAGTTTTTTCTATAAATTTCTGGCATCTCATCAGTTGAATTAAATGTTCTGCCGTTTTTAATTTCCTCAAATAGTTTTTCGTCTTCAGCTGTATATTGTCTCATAAGAGCTCCTTCATTATTTTCCTTGAAATACTGGTTTTCTTTTTTCCATAAAGGCTTTTACACCTTCTTTATAATCTTCAGAAAAACCAAGCATTCTTTGCGCATGTTTTTCCTTCTCTAATACTTCACTCAATTCTTTTTGGGTGGCAAATTGAAAATTTTTCTTAACCATTCTTACCGATAGAGGTGCTAATTGGTTAATTTCTTTGGCCAATTCAATGGCAGCGCTCAAACAATTGTCCACCACTTTGTTAATTAAATTATACCTCTCCATTTGTTCTGAGAGAAGAGGCTTTCCAAGTAGTGCAAATTCCATGGCCTTGCTATAACCCATTTCTCTAACTAGCATAAAACTCATCCCAGCATCTGGGGCAAGACCTATTTGAGTAAATCCAGCGATAAATCTGACTCCCGGATTAGATAATTTTATATCGCAGGCAAGAGCGACGGATAATCCAGCTCCAGCACACACTCCTTGAATGGCCCCTATAATGGGTTTATCAGACGCTCTAATCGCTTCAATAAGAGGATTCCACTCAGTTTCAAGGGTGTGACCAATATCCACAGGTCCTTTTGTGGCATCCACTGTTCTATCGTTCAAATCCTGTCCAGAGCAAAAAGCTTTTCCTTCTCCGGTAAGAATAATTGATCGCACTTGAGAATCTTTATTGGCCTCTTTAATGGCCTCGATGATTTCAAGTTTTCCTGTAACGTTTAGGGCGTTGTAGACCTCAGGACGATTGAGTGTAATGATCGCCGTCTGCTCTTTGATCTCAAATTTTATCGTTTCAAAAATTTTAGTGTCCTTCATTTTTAGTACTCATTTTTTTTGATATTGGACTGCATTCTTAGTTTTGATGTTTAAAATAATAATCTTTCTCTCGGATGACTAAGATCGCAAAAATCCCATCAACCATAGCGATTCTTCATTCTAAATGTCAAAAATCTTTATGTTTATGTCCAAAAAAAGAACTAATTATTGTGACTTTATTTATTGCCATTAGAAACAAATGTTTTTGTTGGGCTTGATTCTGCAACGTGTTGAAATCACAAGAGTGGATTAAAGTATTTTCCTCATTTCTCCGTTAAGAAAATGATTAAGTGTATTCTACAAAAAAATTAATGAAACATAACAAAATTTGGGGATGAAAAATGAATCAAAATAAAAATTTTAGAAAATTGAAAAATTCATTTCTAAGCATACTGTTTTTAGGAGTTATATTAACCGTATATTTTAATGGACTCTCTCCCGTTGGAGCTCCATCAATCAGTAATTCTAATTATAGCTATAGAACTGATGATTTAGGATTACTTTCTTCAAACTCAATGGACTCCGTCATTTTATCATTAAGGAGACAACACATTAATGAACAGATAGATTCAATTTTAGATAATTATCGAGGTACGTTTAGTTTAGCTCGAATTAGTCTTATAAAACATTCTGGAAAATTTGAACCATGTGAAACAAGAACTTCTAGCGTAGAGGTTTATGTTGATTCAATTAGGTATTCAATAGGTACGACTAATGCAACCGATTTTTCAGTAAGTTTATCTGATAGAGAATTAGTTGAAATTGACTCAGAAAATAAAACTCTCAATACCTTGAAGATTGGCTTTGATGTTAAGGATGCTTGGCTAGAGGTAACTTTAAGAGCAATTGTGAAAGGCTGTGATCTTAAATTAATTGATAAATCACTTCCTCTAAGATTAACAGGAATCAAGGTTGGGAGTAAATCTTACTTTAACTCCGAAGTTGCTTCGCTTGAAGTGAAGAAAATGCTTTTAACAGATGTAGAACTTCAGAAGTTTGATTATAACCTTGATGATTTCAAATTCTTAGAAAAAGTCGATAATTTGTTGAAATACGTTGGCGTCAATGGAGCTGAAGAGCTTATCGAATTTGCCAATCAAAAAATTGAGCAAGCCCTAAAAGATCAGGGGGATTTTAAAAACCCACTTCTGGACATTGCCAATAATTCTGTTCTTCCTTCAATTGTAGAAAACTTTAGAAAAGAACAGGAGTACACCACAGATTTAGGAAGTAAGGCACAATTTCAACTTGAACTTGATAGTATTGAAACAAAAAATAATACATTGATTACAAAATTTTCGAGCACCGTAGACCTTGATGGAAAACAAGTTGCATGTGCAGCTAACTTGAATAATGTCATCTCTTCCTCAACAGGTTATCCCTCATATGTAGCTGGTAGACCTTCAATTGGATTCGGCCTTGGATTAATTGGATCCCTCGGATTACTCGTTGGAAAAGAGGGGTTATTTTGTGTATCAAAATCTGGACTTACTCTACAACCAGCAGGCGATATAACAGTATCTAGTGGTTCTTACCCCTATTTAACAAAAAATATTATTTATTCAGTTCCAGTTGCAGGAGCGAGTAGCATTGTTTCTCAAACTCTATCTTCTGCGACAGACACATCTCCAGTTATGATTTTACCCGTGAGCATAAGTTATAAGACTTCTGTAGGGTTATCAGTTTCATTCAAAGCGGATCTAACGATTAATTTCCACATTGAAACCTCAGGATCCGATTCCAATGCAAAGTTTGCCATAAAATATATGAAAATATCTAATCCTTCTTCTTCATCACCAGTTGCTGCACAAGTTCTTCTAGCAGTACAAAATGTTCTGAACACATACCAGGAACAAAGAATTACAAAAACATATAGTAAGCTTTGTGAAAATAATACTTCTCCAATGTATGAACAAACAAAACGATATGAAAGAATCATAGAAACTTCAGTGATCAATTGCTCTACTTGCGAGAAAAAAATTGGAATTAACATTAAATCCCTAGACCAATCAATTGCTCCTGGAGTGATGGATAATTTCATTGAAAATAAATATGCTTCGGATTCAAACTACACAGTATCATTTGGAGATAAATCTCCTTATCCAAGAGTTGATGATGTTCTTGAAGAATGTCCTCCTCAACAACTGACCGAGCAGGCCCAGGCAGAACTAGATCAGACTATTGAAGAGAATAACGACCGAATAGAAGATGAATTGGAAATTAAAGATAGGATTCAGCCATAAAAAATGAGGCAAAGTCTTAAAGTACTATTATCTATATTTTACTTTGTGGGTTTGATTATATTTGATCAACTTACCAAGCAAGCTTCTTGGCAAGGTAAGTTGAGATTCTCAAATGAATTTATTCATTTATCCACACATAAAAATTTTGGAGTAGCACTTGGGATTGGTGGTTCAAACAATTTTTTTATTAATCTATTGATTGGAAGTTCTTTTACATTTTTAGCAGTTATTACTCTGTGGCTACTTTTTTATTTTTTAAAAAGCTATCAATTAAGATTTTTAAAAATTTCAATTTTAAATATTCTTGCAGGGGCCGGAGGAAATGCATTGGATAAAATCACGAGAGGATATGCGATCGATTTTCTTGAGATTAAATTTTGGATTTTAAAAGATTTATTTATTAATTTTGCAGATGTATTTTTAATCTTAGGTATTATTGGAGTCATGATTGAAATTTTTAGAAAAAGTTCATTGATTTGGTATGAGGCAAATAAGAGAAAGATCATTATTGTAGATTCAAGCTATCAAAAATTTGAAGCGTTTCTCTTTGTCAGTATAATTTGGGCAAGCAGTTTTGTATTCTTCATCAGTTTTTTAGCGATTATTACATATTTCAAAGTTCCAAAAAAAGATGAACTCATTTGGCTTAGTTTTGCTATTCAATTCATTTTAACTGTCGTTTTATCTTTTACGGCCTACTTCTTTGCCTTACTTCACTCTCATCGAACTTCAGGTGCTATCTATTCATTAAAAAAATTTATTGGTGAATTATCAAATGATGAGGGGCTAAATCGTGAATGGAAGTCTAGGGAATCAGACTTTCATCAAGAAATTTTGAAGAGTTGTTCCGAAGATGTCGTTAATCTGGTAAAAAATAAGAAAAATTCTTAATCGAAGTCTAAAATGGATTATTTATTATATTTGCTTCCCATGGCATCTTTTCTTGCTGGATTTGTTGACTCCATTGTTGGTGGAGGAGGACTTGTTCAGTTACCTGTTTTAATGGTTGCCCTTCCTGGTGAAGTTTTAATCAATATCTTGGCCACGAATAAATTGGTTTCAATGAGTGGTACAGCTCTTTCTACTTTTAGATTCTCAAAACATCTAAACTTTCAAAAAAAGATTCTTTTTCCAACTTTAATTGGTGCCTTTTTTGCCTCTTTTTTAGGAGCATATTGTGTCTCTATTTTTGATGCGAACTCATTAAAACCAGTCTTTTTAATACTATTTCTAGGTGTTTTTATCTTCACACTTTTTAATCGCTCACTTGGTTTAAATGAGTCTGATGTTCAAGAAGAAATTCAAACTTGGAAACCATTACTGATAGGAATTCTCCTGGGGTTTTATGATGGTTTTTTTGGCCCAGGAACAGGAAGTTTTTTAATCGTGGCATTTGTTGGAATTCTTGGAATGACTTTTGTTCAAGGCTCAGGTTACGCAAAAATGATTAATCTTGGGACAAATCTTGCAGCTATTATTTTATTTTCATTCAAAGCTAAATTTCTTTTTAAATATGCAATTCCTATGATTTTCTTCAATATGGCCGGAGCTTACTTAGGAGTAAGAATGGCCATACTGAGGGGGAATGAATTTGTTCGAATTTTACTTAGATTCATTATCTTTATTTTTATCTCTAAACTTGCATTTGATATCTTAAAGTGATTTTAAAGATATCCTCTTCTTATTTGATCTCTTTCTATTGAGTCAAAAAGTGCTTGAAAGTTACCATTTCCAAATCCCCAATGATTTTTTCTCTGAATATACTCAAAGAAAAGTGGTCCAATACAAGTTTGTGAAAAAATTTGTAAGAGATAACCTTCCTGATCTCCATCGACGAGAAGTTTTAATTCTTCAAGAGTTTTTAAATCCTCAGTCACCTTAAAAGGTCTTTCTGGAATCATTTCATAATAAGTTGAGGGAACATCAAGAAAGGATAAATTTCTTTTTCTTAATTCCCCAACAGTTGAAATAATATCTGGAGTCATGAGTGCAATATGTTGAACCCCTGGGCCTTTGTGGACATCTAGGAACTCTTGGATTTGAGATTTACCACCTTCTTTCTCGGGTTCGTTGATGGGAATAATAATTGAATTATCTGGTAACTGAACAACTTTAGAATTTAATCCTGTTTTTGATCCCTTAATATCAAAATATCTTGTCTCAACAAAACCATAAGTTCTTTTGTAAAATTCAACCCAATGATCCATTTGTCCTTTTGGAACGTTGTTCGTTAGGTGATCAATCCTAGAAACTCTTGTTTTAAGTGGTTGGGCAGTAAGATCAGTTGAAATTGCTTCAAAACCGGGGCGAAATTCTGCCGTAGGTCTTTCTACAAATTCATTGATGACATCCCCAAATCCTTGAATTGCAGCTGTTTTGGTTTTTCCATGTTCAGAATCTTGTATTTTTAGATCTTGAATAAGTTTTGCCCCATTCTTTAAGGTGCGCTCAAGTGCAGTTTCTACACTTTCAACTTGAAAGGAGATTTTACTGACTCCTTCCCCGTGATTTTTATAATATTTTCGAGATAATTCATGTTCATCTTTTGATGCCTTTACTAAAAATCTCACCTGTCCTTGGGTGAATAAGACAGAGTTCTCGAACTTTGCTGTTTTTAAAAAACCCATGGTTGAAAAAAGTTTTACAGTCGGAGATTCTAAGGAATCAACGGTAAATTCAAGGTGATCAATACTCTTTAGGCCCGCTGGATTAGAGTTCATAAAATTCCTTTTCAAAACTTAGATAAATTTATCTCATCATTGATCATAAGACCTAGGAAGGGTATAACTTTCTTAATCATTTTTGAATGGAATTTACAATGAATTATAAGATTTTAAATGGAAATGAATTACTTATTCAGGGAGCTTTGGAAGCAGGGTTTCAACTTTATACAGGTTATCCTGGATCACCTCTTGCTGATTTTTTTAATATTCTTCATGAAGAAAAAGAAAGTCTTCATGCTAAAGGAATAAGGGTTGTTATTGCAAACTCCGAAGCTAATGCCGCGGCGATGGCCTCTGGTGCAAAAATGGCAGGGCAAAATGTTTTAATCGCCATGAAATCCATGGGGCTTCATGTGGCTTCAGATGCCTTATCGGTAGGAAATTTTGCCAATCCGGGACTAAGCTCTCAAGAAGGACTAAAAGCTGGTGTTGTGGTCGCTGTTGGGGATGACCCATGGTCTATTTCAACTTCGACTCCTGCTGATTCTCGATTTCTCTTTAAACATCTTCATATTCCTTTTCTAGAACCCTCAAATCCACAAGAGCTAAAGGATTGGATGAAGGTTGCGCTCGAACTATCTCAGAGAAGTAGCGTCTACGTAGGAGTTATTTTAACTACGTTTATGGCCGAAGGAGGAGGAAGAGTTGGTTTAGGGGAAGAGAAAAAAGTTAATTCAGAATCAATTCATCTGGATCCAAAGAAATTTGATTTGTCGGCAAACGTGATGGTTCCCCCAAATTCACTTCTTGCAGATAAAGAAATGATTTTGAATCGTTTTCCTAAACTGCGAGAAATTTTTTCTCAGGCTAAATTAGATCAGCAATTTGGTCATAAAGAATCAGATATCGGTATTATTAGTTCTGGAGCCACGTTTGAAACTCTTAAGCAAGTTTTGGAAGAATCAGAATTAATTCAAAACGTTCATCTTTATAAGGCGGCAAGTTCTTACCCTCTTAACGAAGAGTCTCTTTTACCTTTTTTAACGTCGATTAAATCTTTAATAGTGGTTGAAGAAAAAAGGGCTTTTCTTGAAACAGAAATTAGAGATTTGCTTTCAAAGAATCAATTAAATCCAAAAGTTTTCGGAAAACAATTTCATACCGGTGAGGGGCATGAAGAGGGATTTCCTGCGTTTGGCGGATTAAGTTATGAAATGATTTATCAAAAAATGAATCGAGTTTTTGATCTTCTTCAGTGGGATGGAAAGATTGCCGATTGTGAACATGAAAAGATTAAGCTTGATATTTCACTCCCTAAAAGACTGCCAACTTTTTGCCCTGGGTGTCCCCATAGAGAAACTCTAAGCATCATGAAAGATATTCGCTCGAGCCTATTGTCTAAAAATATTAATCTTATTTCTCACGGAGATGTCGGTTGCTATTCTTTATCTTTCTTGGAGCCATTTAAAGAGATGCATGATCTTTCAGCGATGGGGCAAGGAGGAGCGTTAGGAGCAGGCACAGATATTTATACGACAAACCCTTCAGTGGTTTTAATGGGAGATTCGACCTTTTTTCACTCTGGAATGGTAGCGATTTCAAACTCTGTTCAGATGGGACATAATATAACTTATATCCTCTTAGATAATGATAATACGGCCATGACTGGACATCAGGTAACTCCTCGAACGGGAATATCTGTTGAGGGAGAAGCAAGGCCTCGTCAAAATATGCTTCAAGTTGCTAAATCACTTAGAGTTGATGAAGCCATTGAAGTGAATCCTTCTGATAGATATTTTTATAAGAATTTACTCTTAGAAATGGTTCAAAAGCCTGGTGTGAAGGTAATTGTTTCCAATAAGGAAT
>JACCDO011182281.1_pt1 | contig 14226 bp, 11 predicted proteins | sample 7446101 | NCBI WGS metagenome assembly JACCDO01 (sample SAMN15323440, study PRJNA562643) | freshwater metagenome | isolation source: river surface water | place: USA:Blue River Watershed | collected 2017-08-16
AATATTTTTTTAAGTTTCTTTAGACTCTTTTTTTTCTTTAAATCATTATGGAATTATTACTTAATGAAGAATCTTCTAAAATAGATCATTTAGAAGATATTAATATAACATTAAAAGATCATCAACGCGCAATTATAAAAAAATGTATTGAAATAGAAGAGATTAATATTTGTGGTCTTGGAATAATGAGTGACAAACCAGGAACAGGTAAAACATATGCAATATTAGGCCATATATATAATTCAAAAAAGAAAAGAAATATTATTGTTGTTCCTCAAAATATAATTCAGCAATGGTGTGACTCTATACATAAATTTTCAAATGGAAAATTAAAATACAAAAAATTAACAAATTATAATGATATATTAGAATTATATAATCATAATGATAATATATCATTATTTGATTATGATATATTAATAACAACATCATTATATTATAATGTAATTTCAACATCTATAACAAGCAATTTTTTAAATGTTGAGAATGTTTTTTTTGATGAAATTGATAGTATTTCATCATTTGTAGTAAGTGAAATAAATGCAAATTTTGTATGGTTTATTTCTGCGTCAGTTGATTATGATATGTTAGGTATTTATACTAAAAAAATAGATAAAAGTTTAATACCTTATATAACATGTAAATGTGAAGACTCATTTATTGATAGTTGTTTCAATTTATTTGAAAAAAATATTTACAAAATTATTTGTAAAAATTTATATTTAGATAATATTTTTAGTGGTATATTATCAAAAGAAGAGTTTAGAGTATTAAATGCAATGGATTATTCTAAACTAAAAAAAAAGTTTTGTAATAAAATTGCACAAAATGAAAAAGAAGCATTAGATTATCTTGTTAAAGACAAATTAGATATTATTGAAATTGAAAAGCTAAGAATAGAAGATATAAATGCAATGATAGAAACTTATGAGCCAGGTGATAATCGAATAGATTTATTAAAAAAACAATTAGAAAAATCTAATAAATCACTTGAAGATTCAACATATAAACTTAATCTTATAAAAGAACGTTTGAAAGAAAATAATTGTTGTCCATTATGCTATAATGAATTTGATAAAACACAAAAAAAAGTTTTATCTCAATGTTGTAAAAATACAATATGTTATGAATGTGCAAATAGTTGGTTCAATGTTATGAAAAAGAATAATTGTATTTATTGTAATATTGAAAATACTACTTTTGAAAATTATATTATATTAAAACCAATACCTGAAAATACTTGCATATTATGTGAACAAGAATATGAAAATGAATATTGCAAATACTACTCAAATTGTTGTAAAAAAAGTGCATGTACCAATTGTTTAAAAGAATGGTATCATAAATTATTAAATAAAAAATGTTTATATTGTCATAATACTGAAATATTATTTGAAGATTTTAAAAATGAAAAGGAACATGAAGAAACTCGTTTAAATTTATTAGATGGTATAAAATATACAAGAAAAACAAAAATAGAATTTATAGAATATTTTATTAAAACAAAAATTTATTCTAATGCTAAAATAATATTTTGTTCAAATTATATTAGAATATTTAATGATATCAAAAAACTATTTTTAAATTATGGAATTAAATTTATTGAATTAGATGACGGAAATATTTATGATATTAATAAAGCAATAAATGAATATAAAAATGGAAATATTAATGTTTTATTATTAAATTCGAACTTATTTGGATGCGGTCTTAATTTAGAATGTACAACAGATATTTTATTTCTTCATAAAACAGAAAGTACTTTGGAAAAACAAATTATCGGAAGAGCTCAAAGACCAGGTCGAAGAGTTAAATTAAATATTTGGTATATAATGCATGATAATGAAACAATAATTACTACAAAAAAAGATAATAATGAAATATTTTATAATGATTCAGCATTATTTAATAATAATTTAATATTAAATTTAGATGATGATTATAATAATTTTACAAGTATAAATAATATTTAAGTAATAATATTAGTTTTTTTATTATTATTTTTTTCTATAAAAAAACAATGGAAGATATATTTGAATTTTATCATACTGATTGGAAAGATTATATACAATTTATTAATAATAAAAATATATTGTTTAGATTATCAAATGTTAAAGAACTTGGAAAATTTATTTTAAATGATAATTTTTTAATAATTAATTGGAATAATTGGGGTAAAGAATATTTTTATAAAAATAATAATAATTATTACCAAATTACGTTAGATGATAAATTTCATTTAAATATATATTTTTCAGAAATTACTATGATAAAAGAGAATTATTGCAATAATTATTTTATTGATAATAATTTAAAAAAAATATATAGTAAAAATGAATTAACTTTTTATGGTTTTTTTATTTTTAATGAATATAAATTAACTGTTAATAAAGAAACATTTATATTTTTTAATTTTAAATTTTATGAACTATCTTATTTTTTAAAAAATCATAATGTAATAAAAGTAACTGAAAGTAATGGTAATATAATTAATTATGTTTTAAATAATCAAGATAAAGTATGTTATAAAAATTATAATATATTCAAAAAATATAATTATAATATACACAATAAATATTTAAAAATAAATGATATTATTTATAAAAATGAAAAAGGGAATCATTACAAAAGAATAACAAATAATATAAATGATTTATTATTAAATAATGATAATTATGAAAGTATTTTAACTATATGTTTAAATGCTGAAATTTTTATTAAAAAAGAAGATAATTTTAAAAATATAATTAAAAATATTGAATATTTAAATAATTTTAATATTAAAAATTTTGTATTAGATGTTATTGAAAATAAAAAAAATAATACTATTTATTATGACATAAATTTCATATATTATGAAAATAATGAAATACTTGATAATTTAATAAAAAAAATAAAAATAAGAGATCATAATAATTTTGAATATTTGATAAATAATAATTATTTTGATGAATCATATTTTAAAAATATTTGGTATCAACTAAATAATAATAATTTGGAACAATATAGATTAATTCAAAATTGTGAAAAATTAATACATTTTATTTGGATTGGTAATAATAAAATTCCGGATATTTACATAGAATATATTGAAAGTTGGATTAAAAATCATAATAATTATAAATTTTGTTTTTGGAATGATGAAAATATACCAATACTAATAAATCAAAAATATTATGATGATGCAAAAACATATGCAATGAAAGCAGATATATTAAGATATGAATTATTATATTTTTTTGGTGGAATATATGTAGATACTGATTTTTTATGTATTAAGAATATTGATAAATTAATAGATAAATATAATGGATTTAGTGCTTATGAATCACCTCAATATATTGCAATAGGATTAATGGGATTTAAAAAATATGATAATATGCTCTTTCATATTATTAAAAATATACCATATAATATAATTATTAATTATGATAATAAAAAAACAATTCCTGAGTTAACTGGTCCAATATATTTTACAAAAATGTGGAATACTTATTGTAATAATAAATATCATTGTTTTCCTCAAAATTATTTTTATTCTTATACATTTCAAGATAAAATCAGTAAAAGAAGTTACATTATAAATAATGATACTTATGCAATTCATACTTGGGGTTATTCATGGAAAGAAAATAATTATGATAAATTATGTGATGAATATTATATAAATAAACTTTATTTAAATAGCTTAATTATTGATGAAAATAATACTAAAGAATTAAAATATAAAATGAAATATAATGAAGTATCTAATTATTTAAAAAATAAAATATTATTTAATGTGAATAATCATTTAAAATCTAATAAAATTAAAGTTGTTCATATAATTGGAGTATTTTTCAGCGGAGGTATTGAAAAATATATACATTATATTGATAAATATGGAGATCATGAAAAATATAATTATTACTTGCTTTATATTTCAAATGATAATTACGTTTATGAAATTAATAATATGATAATGATATCTTACGATTGGAATCATAATTATTTAAATAATTTATTAATAAATATAAATCCAAATATAATTATTGATCATTATTCATTATATATAAATGATAATAAAATTATTTATGAAAATATAAATATTAATAAAATAATATATTTTGTGCATTCGTCAATATGCTATAGCATTGATATATCTAAATTAAATGTAAATAATTGTATAAATCTTTATAAAGAATCTAATAAAGATAAATCTTGGAATAATATAAAAAATAATTATTATGTTACACTTGGTACTGAAATAAATCATAATAAACTTGAAAAAATAGTTGATAAAAAAACAAATAATAAAATAATTATTTCTATTATTGGAAGAATTGCTGAAGAAAAAATACCTTTATTATTTTTTGAAAAATTATGTAATACATCAAATAAAATAAATGATTATGCTGAAATACATATTTATGGTATGAAAGATGAAATATTTAATAAAGAATATGTATCTAAATTTGATAAATTAATTAAATCTTCAAAAATAATTTATCATAATTTTGTAAATCACAATGAAATATATAAAGTATATAATATTACAAATGTGTTATTAATACCTTCATCTTATGAAACTGGATCATTTACATGTATTGAAGCTTTTTCATATGGTATTCCAATAATTTGCAGAAATAATTATGGATTAAAAGTTATGGTACAAGATAAAGTAACTGGATATTTGTGTAATAATGATGATGAAATAATAGATAAAATAATAAATGTTAAAACAGTTATAAATTTAAATAGTGAAAATATAAAAAAAGAAAGTTTTAAATATAATATTATTGATAAAATTGCTGATCTAGAAAATATTATTAGTAATTATTATATTACTAAAAAATATAATAGTAATATAATTATTATAACATCTGTATTAAATATTGTGTGTGATGAATTATCTTATTATCATATTAGAAGTGTTTTTTCAATAAATGAACGTTATGAACAAACTTTAGAATCAATTAAAAGTATTAAAGATAAAATACCAAATGTTGAAATATTATTTTGTGAATGCTCTGATTTAGATAAATATAAAGATTTAGAAAATGTTATTAAAGAAAATGTAGATTATTATTTTAATTTTTTTCAAGATAAATTTGTTAAAAATAATGTAAATAGTAAACTAAAAGGTTATGGAGAAGCATCTATTTTACTAAAAGGAATAAATGAGTTATTAAAAATGGGAAAAAATTATAAAAATATTTTTAAACTATCCGGAAGATATTATCTTAATAATAATTTTAATTATAATATTTTTAATAATAACAAAAATATATTTACAAATTGGGACAATAATTATACATCATATTGCACTATATTTTATAAAATAAATGGAGATGATATTATATTTTTTAAAAATGCATTAAAAAAATCATTAGTAAAGCTAAAAAATAATATTAGTATTGAAGAATGTATTTATGAAAAATTTAATGTAAATATAAATATTATTAATAAATTAAATGTATCTGGATTACTTTCAACAGAAGGTTATTTAGTAGAAGTATAAAAATTATAATAAAATTATTATTTTTATAATATGATAGATAATAAGATAGATAATAAAATAGATAATAAGATAGATAATAAAATAGATAATAAAATAGATAATAGCATAACATTTATTATACCAACTATTGGTAGAAATACCCTAGAAAATTCAATAAATTCTTTAAAAAATCAAACAATAAAAGATTGGAATGCTATTATTATTTTTGATGGAATTCTTTGTAATATTGATATTAATTATATTAATGATAATAGAATTAAAATATTAGAGTGTGATAAAAAAGGTATTAATATAAATAGTGCTGGTGAAGTACGTAATTATGGTATGAATTATGTAAAAAGTAAGTGGATAGCATTTTTAGATGATGATGATATTATAGAAGATGATTATGTAGAAACATTTATTAATGAAATTAATTTTTATAATAATTTGGATTTAGATGTAATGATATTTAGAATGGATAATAATGGTACTATTATTCCAAAATTAAATACTGATAATTTTTATATATGTGATGTAGGTATAAGTTTTATTATAAAAAAGTCATTATTTGATGAAGGTTATAAATTTATACCAGATGGAGCAGAAGATTTTTTATATTTGGATAAATTAAGAAGTAATGGTAAAAAAATAATGATAACGCCTTATATTAAATATCATGTTCGAAAAACAAATTTTATTAAATCATCATCAACAACAATTGGAAATCGAGTTTTTATAAATATTAAAAATCACTTAATAATAGCTCTTTGTTACTTTTTATTTTTTAATATAAATAATAGTTAATTTTTCTTCTTGAAAAAAATAGTTTTTTCAGAAATTTTATTTTCAAAAGATTTGCTCTCTTTATCTTCTTCATCATCTGAATCTAAAAATAAATCATCTTCATCATTTATAGAATCATTATCAGATCCATTGCATAATGTTTTTTGCATATATTCTCCATCTTCATTTTCACAATGATCTTCATAATCAGAATTATACTCTTCATTATTACGAGTATCAATACAAATATATTCTTTACCAGATTTAATGTAAAATATTCCTGCATCATATACAAAATTAATTTTATTTTTAAAATTGAATATATGACCATTATTTTTAATTTCATTCATATTTTCTATTAATCGAATATCAACAAGTGATATTACACCACTATTAATGTTGTAAGACCTATTTCTAGTATCTTTATATATATTATCTCCATAATGAGTATTATGGACAGCAAAATCAGTATCATAAATATCATACTTACCATTCTTAAAATCGTAAAGATTAAACCATATCCCATTATAGATACTTGATGGTAACACATATAATGGATCTCCTAAATAATACTTCCCCGGACGTAACACCTCATTCATTTTATTTTTTATTGCAATATTTAAATATAATTTTAAAGATAATTTTTATTCAATTTTTTTATTTTCGTTAACTAATTTTTTATAAAATTCATATAAATCGTCTTTAGTTATATTTTTAATTTTATTGTTAAAATCATCCCATGTAATTGTAATATCATAATCTTTTGGATCTGTTTTAATACGAATTACAAGTTTTGTAAATTCTAAATCAAAAATCATTAACATTTCTCTAAAACTAAATTTATTATTTAAAAAGATACCTTTATTTCCACGTACATATTCTAAATATTTTTTATAATTGGGTCTACCTGAAGAAAATTCTAAATAACAATTTATAATATTTATAATAGATTCATCAATATTAGTTGAAATAAACGTTTTACATAGTTCTTTTAATGTAAATGATTGTTTTTCAAAAATAGAATTATTAAAATTATTCATTTTATAATGTTATTATATAGTTATTATTATAATTTTTTATTTTAAATTAAATATTTTATTAAATAAATATTTTTTTTTTATTAAAAATAAGTTGGAAGTGAAGAATAATGAATTGTTTCACTATCTTTATATATATGACCAGTACCATAATTTCCAAAGCCTAAGTCACAATATTTGCATTCAGATAATTGAATAAAATTTTCATATTCATCATTAACAAATCCATCGAATATTGGAGTTCCTCCAATTTTAATTCCATAAGATGGTAAATATTTTGAACGATGATACATGCTAATATATTTACTAGATCTATCTTTTATACGATACTTTTTCAATATGTAAGGTAACTGTTTAAGTTCTTTTAAACATGTCCAACCTTTAATTTGATAAGGGTCAAGTAATGGTCTATTTGGATCTTCTAGTATAATCTGTTTTTTTAAATTTTCTTCATTCATTTTTATAGGAAGAATTTTAACTACTGGATCATCTGTACTATCAATCAATATACAAAAAACTCGAATTAAAATATTACTTTCTTCTCGAGGATCTTTAAATTGACATAATAAACTCATGCTAACTTCATCTCCATAATAATCAGATGTTGGCCATTCTTCACCTTCTGTAAAAAAAGGCTTAGAACCACCAAATTTTTCTTCAATTCCAGTTTCATTAGAAATAGGATCTTCATAAAATTCTGGATTATGTGAAAAAGTGTAACAATCTTCATCTAAATTATCAAAATCATCAAAATTAAGATTTTTAGGTTGAGATTTAGACTTAGTCTTAGAGTCAGTTTTTGATTCATCATTAGATTTAGTCTTAGATTCATCATTAGATTTAGTTTTAGACTTAGGGTTAGTTTCTTTTTCATCATGAACTTTAACCCATTTTTTACAGGTTTTGGTTTGAGTAACAATCCAATTAGATCCATCTTTTCCGGACATTATTGTACCTACTTCTTCAGCACTTGCACAAAAACCAAGTCCTTTTGGACTAGGCTCATCTCCAGTATAACTTTTAGTTTTATCGTTAGTACACTTTGGCATTTTTATCAATACTTTTATTAAATATTTAATAAATGAATAATTAAAGTATTGATAAAAATAAATCAATTTTTTTTATCATAATAATTATTATAAATTTTTTATTTTTTTTTTTTATTATTTATTCCAATATAGTAATTCAAGACCATAACATTTCAAACTAGATGGTAAATATTTAGATGAAGACTTATTTAATTGTAAAAAATTATCTTTACCTAAAATATTACCAAGAGTACCCATTAAAATATGTGTACCACCTAACTTTGTTTCTTTAGATGGTAAATATTTTGAAGTAAAATATTCATTAAAATATTTTTCTTCAAATTTTAGGGAATATTTATTAATTATATAAGATACATGTCTGAGTTCTTTTAATGGATTCCAACTTTTAATTTGATAACCTTTATTATATGGTGTTTTAAAATCAGGAGACTCTAAAACAATCTGTTTTTTTAAATTTTCTTCACTTAATTCTATAGGAAAAAATTTAAATGTTGCATAATTTTTTTCTCGAAGATTTTCTTCAAGATCTTCTTCACTATCTTCTTCATCTTCTTCAATAGAATAAAATACTCTAAATAAAATATTATCTTCTTTTCGAGGATCCTTAAATTGACATAAAAAATACATATTAGATTCTTCATTCAATAATGGCCAGCTTTCACCTTCTATAAAAAAAGGTTTAGAACCACCAAATTTTTCTTCATATCCTCTTTCATCAGTAAGTTCATTTTCATCAACATCAGGTATATATGAATAAGTATAACAATCTTCTTCCATATTATCAAAATCTAAAGATTCTGTTTTTGGTTTTGGTTTTGTTTTTGGTTCTGTAATTGTTGTTTCATTCTTAACTTTAACCCATTTTTTACAGGTTTTTGTTTGAGTAACAATCCAATTAGATCCATCTTTTCCTGACATTATTGCACCTACTTCTTCAGCACTTGCACAAAAGCCAAGTCCTTTTGGACTTGGTTCATTTCCAGTATAATTTTTAGTTTTATCGTTAGTACACTTTGGCATTTTTATTAATATTTTAATTTTAATAAATAAAAAGTATTAATAATAAAAAAAAATCATTTTTTTTTTCATATGTTATTATAAATTTTTTTATTTTTATTTTTATTAACCTATTTATTGTATAATAAATAGGTTATGAAATATAATCATAGTCTAGCTCACCATCTTCATTGATATGTGCAATACCAAGCTCTCCCCAATAAAGGTCTAAATACTCACATTCAGTTAATTGTAAGAAATTTTCTGGATCTGAGTTATATCCTCCAACAGAAGTACAATAATTACGAGTTCCACCTATTTTTGTTTCAGAACATGGGCTATAGTTTGAATAAATATATCTTCCTACATTCATCATATGTGCATATTTGTATTTAACATCATATTTATTAAGTATAAATGATAATGGTTTAAGTTCTTTTGATTTATTCCAACTTTTAATTTTATATGATTTAAGTGGTTTTACTGATTCATAAGGTGGTTTTGGTGGTTCTAAAAGAACCTGTTTTTTTAAATTCTCTTCAGTCAATTCTATAGGAAGAATTTTAACTACTGGTTTGTAAACATCTAGCACATTATAGTGATAAAAATTACAAAAAACTCGAATTAAAATATTATCTTCTTTTCGAGGATCTTTAAATTGACATAATAATAACATCATGCATTCTTCATCAGTAATTAATTTACATAATGGCCATGATTCGCCTTCTATAAAAAAAGGCTTAGATCCGCCAAATTTTTCTTCACATCCGTTTTCATCAGTAAGTTCATTTTCATCAACGTCTGGTATATACGAATAAGTATAACAATCTTCATCTAACTCATTAAAATTAATATCTTTCTTTTTAAATTTAGTTTTAGACTTACTTTTAGGCTCAATGTTGGATTCAGAATCAGTTTTAGATTCAGATTTCTTTTCATTTTTAACTTTAACCCATTTTTTACAGGTTTTTGTTTGAGTAACAATCCAGTTAGCTCCATCTTTTCCAATCATTATTTTGTCTACTTCTTCAGCACTTGCTGAAAATCCAAGTCCTTTTGGACTGGGCTCATTTCCAGTATAACTTTTAGTTTCATCGTTGCTGCACTTTGGCATTTTTGCGAATATTTTATCAATAATCTATTTATAAAGATAAATATTTGTTATAAGTAATAATAAAAAAAATCAATTTTTTTATTATAGAGTGTTGTTATAATTTTTATATAAAGTTTTATATTGTTAATAACAATCCCAATCTAAATATCCTTGCTCATCAACATGAGCTACTCCAGAATCACCCCATCCATAAGGATGGAATTCTGACTCGGATAATTGTAAAAAAGCTTCTTTATGATTTTTTGATGCAATAGATTGACAATAAAATGGAGTACCTCCAATTTTTATTGAATGACTAGGTGCATAACGGGATTCAAAATATTCAGTATGATATTCATCAGGAATCTTAATAGAACCATATTTGTCTTCCTCTGTGTAACCATATTTATCAAGAATATAATATATTGATTTAAATTCTGATACACAAGACCATTTCTTAATTTCATAACCTTTATATGGTTTTTTAAAATTAGGAGAGTCTAAAACAATCTGTTTCTTTAAATTTTCCTCATTAAGTTCTATAGGAAGAACTTTAAATCTTTCATCTTCAAAATTTACATCTTCATCATCATTTTCATCATATTCATAACTTTCATCAAGATTAGAGAATATTCTATATAAAATATTATCTTTCTTTCGAGGATCTTTAAATTGAGCAACCAATTTCATAGGTTGTTTATTATTAATTAATGGCCAGCTTTCACCTTCTATAAAAAAAGGCTTAGAACCACCAAATTTTTCTTCAAATCCAGTTTCATCGATAATTTCATGATTAGAAACAATTGGTACATATGAATCAATATAACAATCGCCATCTAAATCATCAAAATCAATAACTTTCTTTTTAGGTTTAGTTGTTTTCTTAGTTTTAGACTCAGTTTTAGACTCAGTTTTAGGCTCAGTCTTAGACTCAGTTTTAGACTCAGTTTTAGACTCAGTTTTAGACTCAGTTTTAGAATTAGATTTCTTTTCATTGTTAACTTTAACCCATTTTTTACAGGTTTTTGTTTGTGAAACAATCCAATTAGATCCATCTTTTCCAGTCATTGTAGTACCTTCTTCTTCGCCACTTGCAGAATATCCAAGTCCTTTAGGGCTTGGTTCATCTCCTTTGTAGTATTTAGTTTCATCGTTTAGACACTTTGGCATTTTTAACAATTTTCTTGTTTTTTTAAAATTATTATAACAAATAAACTCTATTAAATTTAAGAATCAATTTTTTTTATTAATAAAAGTAATTATATTTTTACATAAAAATGTAATATAATGTTTATATAAAATAATAAATAATATATAAAACTAATATAATAATGTATATTAATTTTATTTCAATTATGTTTTTAACAAATCTAATTTTAACAAATAGTTATCACCACTTAAAAAATATTAGACCTATATCAGTGTTATTGGGTAGAAAAAAAAAACTAGATGATGTAAGCAATGATTTTAATTATGATAATTTAAAATATATACCAAAAACAGAAAATCAAAAAGAGTATAAAAAAACACTTTATCAACCACATATTGATCTTATTTTTTGTACTGGTCCGGCAGGTACTGGTAAAACATTATTTGCATGTCAACATGCAATCGATTCATTAAAGAAAAAAGAGACTAATAAAATAATTATAACACGACCAACTGTTTCAATTGAAGAGAATATGGGTTATTTACCTGGAGATATAAAGGCCAAAATGCACCCTTTTACAATACCAATATTCGATATTTTTACAGAATATTATACAAAAAAAGAGTTAGATATAATGATTCATGAAAATATTATCGAAATTGCACCATTATGTTATATGCAAGGACGAACATTTAAAGATTCAATTATTATTGCGGATGAAATGCAAAATAGTACCCCATTGCAAATGTTTATGTTACTAACTAGGCTTGGAACTAATTCAAAAATGATAGTAACGGGTGATCCAATGCAAACAAAAGATAGTAATAATGGTTTATCAAGTATAATTAAGAAGTTAGAAGATAAATACGTCAATAGTAAAAGTATGGCATGTAATAGAATAAGTATGATAAAATTGGGAAATAATGATATTCAAAGAAGTTATATTGTTTCAATAATTGAAGATTTATATAATAACGATTAAAAAATTTTGTTATAATGAATAAGTTAGAAAAATGTCATAGATATATTATTTTATATAAAAAAATATTATCATAATATTATAACATTATGATAAATGTAAATGAAGTATATAATGTATTATCAAATATAAAAAGTATATTGTTAACAGAACCTATTAATCAAGAAATAAAAACTATTGAAAATAATAAATTAAATAAATTTTATATTGATTTAAACAATTTACATAAAAAATTATTAAAAATTAAAAATAATAATATATTAATACATGGATTTATTGATAAATATAATGATGAATTAAGAAAAATCAAACAATTTTTATTAGAGAGGAAAGATGTTATTTCAAGGTCTATACATGATAAAATTTTTAATAAATTATTGAAAATTGATAAATATATGTCATTAGGAATTACAAAAGTATTTGAAGATTTTATAAAAGGAATTACATATTTTAGCGATGAAGTTGAAAATAAAAAAAAAATTCCAATTTATCATCGTGCTGCAAGTTGTGGTAATTCATCAGAAGATTTTAAAAAAAAATATTTACAGTGTTATAATGATAATAATGAATTAACATTAGAATTAAAAAGAGATCATATATATAAATGTTATTTAGAACGATTGATATATGATAAAATATATTTAGATTCTATTTTATATTTTCCATCTGGATTAAATGATGAATTAAAACAAAATGAAGGACATATTTTTCAAATAAAAGAAAGAGCAAAAAATTTTAATGAATGTTTTTTAGGTTTAAAAATAGAAATACAACTTTTATATGAATTAGGATTACCATCTTTTTTAATGATTAAATATATTAAAGATGGTAACGTTGAAAAAATAGAAGAATATTATAAATTTGTTTATATAGATAGCTTTGGAATAAAAAGATATAGTGATAAAACAATATTAAGAATAATAAATAATGATGGTACAAAAAAGAATATAGCTCAATTTTTTGATATATCAAAAAATAATTAATTACAATTTTTGATATTTTATCTAATTATTTACACATTTATTTATAATTTTTATTTAATAGACATCCAATAAATCAATAAACTTTATTTTATATTCATGCGCTAATCTTTCCAATCTTTCTGGATGGAATACATAACTCGCCAATTCTTCAGCAAAGATTTTATTTTTTTCTTTCATACTTTCATATTCATATGTAAATATACTTGGATTTGAAGATAAGAAAAACCAATTCACTTTAGTCAAGTTGTTTTCTAATAAATGAATTGCATTAGGATTTTCCGATAACAAAACCCAAAAAATTTTATCATGATTTTTTTCTAATAAATGAATGGCATTAGGATTTGTTGATAACCCATCCCAATAAATTTTATTATGATTTTGTTCTAACAAATGAATTGCATTATGGTTAGTAGATAAATTAATCCAATCAATTTTATCAAGATTTTGTTCTAATAAATGAATACCATTATGATTTAATGATAAATTACTCCAATCTATTTTATCATAATTATGTTCTAATAAATGAATAGCATTAGGATTTCTTGATAAATTACTCCAATTTATTTTATCATAATTTTGTTCCAATAAATGAATACCATTATGGTTTAATGATAAATTACTCCAATCTATTTTATCAAGATTTTGTTCTAATAAAAAAATAGCATTATGGTTTA
>JACCDO010543036.1_pt1 | contig 14222 bp, 9 predicted proteins | sample 7446101 | NCBI WGS metagenome assembly JACCDO01 (sample SAMN15323440, study PRJNA562643) | freshwater metagenome | isolation source: river surface water | place: USA:Blue River Watershed | collected 2017-08-16
AGTTGGTATACGACACGTGATACTAAATCAGAAGCTTTACGATTAGAATATCAATTAAAGCAATTAAAAAGAAAAGACAAACTTACTCTCTGCCTATCACCAGATAATCCAGTTTTAACACAAAGTATTGAATAAATAGATTTTATTAAATTTAAATTAAAGTTAATAAAAGCGTTATATTTTTAATTATTATTAAACTCGTTAATTTTCTAATTCAAAAAATATATATAAAATAAAATTAGTAAAAAATAAAAGGTTGTTTCTCTTATGTCTAAAGTTTTAATATCTGAACATAATTTACGAAATTATTTGTTTAATTTATTTAAAAATCAAATGAAAAATAAAAAAAATTTATTTGAAGGACCACCTAACACGTCGACTTCATCATCACATTCACAAACATCACCTAGTAATTCTGAATATTCACAAACCTTTTTAAATCAAATTATTTTAAACTTAAAGGATAACGCAAAATTCGATTTAGGGTTAAATCAATTTCATCATTTATTAAACTCTGGGTTTTTAAAAGAAGGTAAAATAAAATTAATATGTAATGAAAAGCCAATAACTTTTAATATTCATAAAAATTATATAAATAATTTTTTAAGTAAATATGAACAAAACAAAAGAAAAGATGCATCATTAAATAACGTTCGATTTGAGTTACTTGAATATTTAATTAATCTGATAAATAAATCTCAAGAGAATTCCCTTGAAATAAGTAGTAAATCTGTTAACAATACACATCCAATTGATGCAAAGAAAGTCAATTTATATAAGTTTAATAGCAAAAACGCGGTTGAATTTATTAAATCTTATAAATCTAATTTCACATATAATCAATCTGAAACTCCATATAATGAAGATGTTGATCAAACAGATATATATGGATCAGCCCCCCTATCAGACAGATTACAAGGCGCTTGGGATCAATTTCTTAATAACATTAAAAATACTGGCAATTTTGTCGATGAATCACATCATAATAACCAAAATGCTGCAGCAATAAAATACTTTATTGATGGCGTAACTGGGTCAGTTCTTGAATTTTCAAAAGATATTGTAGCAAATAAATATGCAGATAAAATGTCTAGTGAAGAATTAAAAGCGTGTAAAGATAGAGCAGATAATTTTATAAATAAAATGAAAGATGCAACAAATTATCAAAAGCAGTTTTGGATTTTAGGTCAATTTTTAAGTACCAAAGAAGGTGCATTAGCAACAAGAAATTATGAAAATTCAACTTTACTTAATTTTTTTCAAAATTTTGTTTATGGATTTGGACAAGGACAATTTTTAGGTGAAGATGTTAGACTTGCAACAACAGGAGCTAATATTTCAAAAGATATTAATCCAGCTTTTGACAATTTTTTTGATATTCCCACAGGTCTACCAAAAATGTACGATTCCTATAAAGAAATATTAGGATTGGAAGCTTACTTAACAAATTTACAAAAAGACGCTAAGAACAACGGAGATGAAAATTACTCTTCAATTAAAGAAAGTTATCCTCTCGCAGATTATCGAGAACAATATTCAATAAATAATATTGAAAAAAACGATGTAATGAAAATAAACGTTTTATTCAATATAAAAGAAATGAATTTATTAAATTATTTGCAAGATGAATTGATAAATAATCAAAAACGTTCTTTTAGAGATGTTTATAATGATAACCAAATAAAAAACAAATTAATAAATCTAAAAAATTTAAAAAATATTAATAAGTTATATTATGAAAATAATAACATTTATTTAATTTTACCATTACAAATTTATAAAAGTGATAATGAAAAAAATGATTTAATAGGTAATCTAGATTTAAAAACAATTAATTTTGAAATTTCAGCTGCCGATATTATATTCGACAAAACAGGCAAACACAATAAAATTTCATACGAAATTAAAAATTGCATCTCATCAGATGATATTGTTAAAAATAAAGATAAAAATAATAGTTATACAATTTTAAATTTAGTCATAGACAGAATAAAAAAATATAAAATCTGGACATTGGATTTAAATAAACCAATCGATAATTTTGCAGGAATAGGAAAACAATTAAAAAATCCTTTTAATACAGCAACTATCGATGCAATGAATGATATAATTAAAAACCTTCCAGAAAATGAACAAGAAGCTGCATTAGGTCAATTTGAATTAATTAAATCACAAGTACAATTACAATTTAATAAAATATCAATGTTGTTAAACAGCGGAGGTGATAATCTTAAAAATGAATTGTTAACCAAAGATATTCAAAAATTATATAATGATTATGCCCCAGCTGTGATTATGAAATATATCGAATATGTAAACGAGCAAGAAAAAGAAAAACAAAAAAAAGTTGAAAATTTAAACAGCAAAAAATCCCAGGAAAATAATGACAATGAATCAGAAACATCTTCCAACTTTAGCTTTAGCGATCTTTTCATAAAAAAACTACATGCGCAAGAAGCAGAAAATACAAAACAAAACTCAAGTAATCTTATGCAACAGATGTCTACTTTAAAATTTAATGGCGTCGAAACTAGAAAATTAATAACTTATTTCAACATGAAGAGAAAAGAAGCAGGAGAAGGAAATGATTTCTTTGAATTTGAAACGAATCAATCTTTTTTCAATAACATATTTGGTCCAGATGGTGAGTATCCACCAACTGATTCTTTAAGTAAAGCAGTAATTACACAAAATATTATTCCACGTAAAGAACAAGGACAAGAGTCTTTCACGTCAGTTAATTCATACTTGGAATTAGGACAATTAGGTTCTGCTTTAGGTGTATTATTTGCTGCTGGGTCATGGCCATATTGGGTAACAGCTGAAGTTATCTTTACAGCACCATCAGCAATTAATAGATGGAATATGACTAGTTATATTAATGAAAAAAAAGAAAAATTGCAAAGTATTTCAAGCGACTTGATGTCAAGCGTTGACACAACACGAAGTAATGCTATTTTTAATTTAGATAAGATTATAAATGACTTTAAAACATATGGAATAAACACCCCTGAATATACAGCATTAGTTAAAATAAAAAACGATAAAACTGCTGATGAAACAGCAAAGACAGCAGCGCAGATAGACTTTATAAATTCTATATATCGTGTATTGGAAACGCAAGATTCTATGGAGAATTTTTTCTTTCTTATGGATATATTTGCCATGTTGCCACAAATGTGGACATATACTAAAGCCTATGGAGCTTGGGGATTAGCAAAGATTAGAAATCGTTTGACTAAAGCTAATGTCGATATGCAAATTATCGTAAGAAGACCTACTTCATATAAGGGTAACGGTCAAACTATTACCCCAGAGGAGTATAATAAAAAAAGTTTTTGGGAAAAAAGAAAATATGAAGCTGCAGATTTTGAGTTTGTAAAAAAAGACATGAATGCAGCTGATTATTTTTTATATACTAGCAATTTACCACATTTACATATTTTTTCTAAAAACGCAACAGACGAAATCTTAAATTTTGCAAATGCCGATCAGATGGAAAGAATATTTGGCGAAGGTTTTTTGCCTTTAAAAGATTTTATAGACAATTTTTATGAAACAGTTGAATATGTAGGTAATGCAAAAGTAGTTACTACTCAGATTAATCCAGGTCAAAAAATTTCCAAACAAACGTATGATTTATTAGATGATGCAGGTAAAAGTAAATTTACAGAGACAGAATCAGGTTACACATTTACACAAAATAGTGCTGAGTCAGTAAGATTTAATTTGAATAAAAATTCAAAAATATTAAAGAAAGATCGATCTGTTATCGATCCAGGTAACAGCCACATTAAAGATGAAGAAATAGTTGAATCTTTTTCTTTTGAAAAATATATGAGTGATATAATGGCATTATCTAAAGCCGATGTAGCAGCCTACCAAACTGCTCAAAAAACTGCTGGTGTGCCTGTTCAAATTATTGATTTAATGAGTGCAATTAAAGATTTAACAAAAGGTACTGACAAATTAGAAACAGTTTTTAAAATGTATTTAAAATTGCATGGCATCGAAGAAGACGTTATTAAAGTAATCAATATTGATGATGAATTTTTAAATATTATTAATAAAATTAAAAGAGGCCAAGACTATAATGATCTTGAAGAAACGGAAAAAGAAGTAATAGAAAATTTTTTTAAATTATATCAAGGAATAATAAAGAAAAATGACCCTCAACAATTTAAAGAATTTATTTCTTTTATTGAAAAAATTCAAAATAAAGATGATATATATTCATTTTTTATTGCTAAATTTCAAAAAGAATTAAAAAACGCAAAGATAAAGATTCCTAAAAGAGATGATTATGTTGAAACCCCTACTTACGAATCACCTATTGATTTTGAAATAAAAATCGGGAAATTTTCAAGAAATAAAGTATATAGAAAAGGTGATCAATTATCAATCGATGAACTTGATAATATTTTACAGGCATGTGATGACAACAAAATTATATTGAAATCAGACGACGCAATAAAAAGTATTACTGACTTTAAAAAAGAATTAAATAAGACCAAAAAATATCCTAATAAAAATACATATGAATTAACAGACGAAGTAAAAATAGACGATGTTGTATTTAAACCAAATAAGACATATGATTTTTATATTGTTGATCAATTACTTAACAAATATAATAATATTAACATTGACACAATAAAAGACAATTTTAAATTTACCTTGAATAATAAAGAGTTAGATATTGAATATCAAAATGGTATAAAGTTTGTCAATCAAGAAGGTTATCCTATTAAAGATAATGCTGATATTGACATTAAATTTACAGGCAGTCAGGACGTAACAATTAATAATCTTTCATATGCAAAAGGTACACAAATTAGTAGGGATGTATATAAATCTTTAAAGAAGGCAAAAAAGTTAACTGACGGTAAAGAAGAAGTATTAACACCTTTTCAAAGATATGAAAAAGATATGACCAAGTTTATAACAGATTATAAGACTATTCATAAATCTACCGAACTTGATGCAATGATGGCTAGTTTACTTGCTTTGCGTACAAAAAGTGGAGGTGAAGCTATATATCAAAACATAAATAACAAAAAAGCCAAAGAAACTGCAAAGTCTGACGACGTTAAAAATTTAAATGCTGGTAATGAGATAGAATCTACTCGAAAAAGTTTACTGATCTTGAAAAAGGTGATGCCACAACTTAAAAATAATTTATTACTCGATGAAGATATTTTACAAACTTTATCAATGATTACGAAATTTATAAAAAGTAATGAATTAAAAATGATGCAAATACTTGAATCGCAATATATCGCTAGTAATGCTACTAAATACTCCGATTTATATAAAGAATATTTTAACAATGTATTAAATATTAAAGTGAGTTCGACACAAGGAGCAGATGATGCAATAAAATTAAAAGGAGAGATTGAGCAACAAATTCAACAAAAATTTGGCAACAAGCAATTATTTAAAATTGGAACTACAACAAAACAGAAAATTAACACTTTAAATGCTAAAATTACTGAATTAGATAGTTTAGAAGATGCGTCTCAAAAGTTAGGAAAGACAGGTGCTAGATTAATGGAAACGATACAGATTATTCCTAAAGTATTTGCTGACTTTTCAAAAGGGTTGGATGAATGTCATGACATTTTGAATAAAAGCGTGAACGAATTAGAACGTTCTTTGAATCAACAAGTTACTGCACACGTAACACAAAGTTCTGACGTAAGAAAATTTTATATACTTGTTAAAGAGACAACAAGTAAATTAACTAACATTAAAACCGGATTGGCAAAGTCAGCTTTATTAGCCGAAAAGGGCTTGAATATTACTGGAAAATACGTATCAAATACAGGTAATTTTATTGAAAATTTATCAGGTTCTGCTTATGAGATTACACAAGTATATACTATGCCTATGGCAAAAATTAAAAATTATTTTGCATCATTTACAAAAGATTCAATTGGCTTTTTTGATTTTTGTTTAGTACAGTTTAAAAATTTAATACATGGGATTGACGATTTTTTTAATAGTTTGACAGATTTAATTGCGGATTTAAAAAGTAATCGAGTTGCAGTTGGAGATATTTTAAAATTTGATACTTGGTTTTTGGATAATACAACACGTACTCAAAAAACATTTAATATTGTTAATAAAGTTTTTGATCAAATAATGGGTATTACGTCATTTATAAAATCTGATAAACACCCTTATTTAGCGAGTGTTGCAAATGTTTTCATTGGAATGCTTAATTTACTGAAAGCGACATTAATTTTTAGATTGAAATTCCCATATTTATCAAATATTATATCTAAGGTTTATAATTTACAGACATTAAATGAAAATTTAAAAGATTCAGCTACTATTCAAAAAGAATTGTCTTATTTTAATGCTTATGGTATGCCATTAATTGAACACTTTATATCACTTTCATTATCATCAGCAATATTAAACAATAATCCTACAGTACTTACCCAAGTTAAAGGATTAATTAACGGTAATATCAATCCATTTCTTGCTAATAATTTAAAAATCTTGGAAATCATTAAAGATAGACACACTATCAATCTCAGTCAAATTAAAAAACAAAAAGTCAATGAAGCAATTGTTAATATTACATCAAATATAAACAAAACTAATGGAAAAAACGCTGCGTCAAATACAAATAGTGATGATGAAAATCAACAAAAACTTAAGGCCTTAACTCAATTGCTTTCTAAAAACTTTTTAGTTATTAATGACCTCGACTCATCAAAATTTCAAACTGACGATAATTCCTTGCAAAAAGATTATAATGAAATTAAAAGATTTTTAGAAAAAAGTACATTTATTAAAAAAATTAGCGAACAAGTAACAAAGCAAAATGCTCAAACAATCACTAATCCATTTATTGAAAATCAAATGTTTGCAAAATTTGACAATACATATGTTTTCAAAAATGCTAGATCAGGTGACATTTTTTTAAAAATATTTGCCAACAAAAAAGCAAAAGAAAATATTGATTCACAGTTAATATCTATTCCTATTACAAAAATTATAAATGATGCAACAACAACAGAAAAATCAAAGCAATTAAAAAAATTAGAAGACGCTGATAAACAAATACAAAACAAACAAACAATTTTAGACGCGTTACGAGCCATAGATTTTGCCGCGTTAAAAGTAACAAAGTCTTTAAGTTCTGAAAAAATTTCATTTGTATTTGATGCAGACAGTTATAATGCAGCATCTGACGACGTAAAAAACACATTTAAAAGTGATATTATTACTATGTATCAAAAATCAGATAAATTTTTTACTTTACTTTCTTCAAGACAATTTTCAAGAAAGAAAGTTAATAAACGATACAATAAAAATAATGCAAATGACAAACAAATTATTGATGTAGGTTTGGGTGATGAATTTAATGAAATTTCTAGTGATTTATTTAACAATTTATATAAAGATAGTAATAATGATTTTACAGATTCAAATTTGAAAACAATTGCAGATAAATATAACAACATTACAAGAATAAAAGATAAAATATCTTTTCTAGATTTTTCTAAAAAAATTAAAGAACTTAGTCGCAATACAAAATATCAATTTGATTTATTTTTTCTTGAATCAATCGAAAATGTTATAAATTGCGCAAAATTAGAAAAAGAACAAAATAATTTTTTTAATTTTAATAATAATAATTTTACAATAAAATTTGATGATCAAAATCACAGCGAATCGTTCAAATTATTTCAAACAATATGTGAAAAATACAATGCTGATTTTACAAAAAATTATCAAGATGCAATTGCTGATTACATTAATGATTTTAAGAAGAACACAAAAAAAGGTGTTAACTGGGTTTTAAATAAAATTAAGGATGTAATGCCTGGTAATTTTTTTGAAGAAAAAGAATCAATAAATACAGAGGCAAATCAATTAATAATTCCTTATTTTAGTAAACAAATTGCTCTTTTAAATGATTTTTTAGGTCAGATAAAAAAACAATTTAGCGCAACATGTACAGATATTGACGATTTATTAACGATTATTAGCGCTTGTATTTTAATAAATAATTGTAAATTAACTGATGATTATTTTAAAACTTTAAAAGATAAAAATTTGATTGATTATGATTCATATAATATTGACAGTAAAGAAGAAGACAAAGCTTTAAAAAATTCAAACGCAGCTAGCTTAATCGACACAACAACTCCTTCTAATAATCAAAACCCAAGTATTGTTAGTTCAGCTTTTGATGTGGTATCTATGTTAACAAATGGTATATCTGATTTTGGTAATGATGAAATTGTTATTAATAATGCGTATGCCTCAAATAAAAATCAAAATTATTTTCAATTAATAGATTTTAATACTTTTCAAACTATGGTTGATTCTAGCGTTTTATCTTCATATGTTGCGATGAAAGATGATATAACCGATCAAGTTATTCAAGATATTGAAACTATTAATAAATTTGCTCTTGATATACGCAACGTGATGTCTCACGTTAATAGTTTGTATGATGACGCAAGCAACCAGTTAAAAAATAGTAAAAAATCGCTGAATAATACTTATGAAGAATTAAATCACACGTTGCAACAAATAACACTACAGAGCGAACAAGACAGATTGTTCAAACAATTTATAAAAGATTTTACAAGTAAGAATCCTAATATTGACATAAACGCAGAAGATTTAAAGTTGAAAGAAAAATTCGAAAAATGGAAAGAAAAGATTAATAACAATCTTGAAGAGTCTTTTAATAAAAATAAAAATAGAATATTGAAAGAAGATTCTGAAAGAATGAAAAAGATATATTCAAATTTAAAAGATGAACAAATCGAGAATGATGAATTAGGTGATGATAATAACGGTGAATCAGTAAATAGTCCTTTTTATAATATGTTGAGTAATGAGTTATTAAAGTCTAATTCGGATTATTCAATGGCTTTAATGTCATTTGAGAGTAAAAATAAAGATTATTTAAAAAAGTGTAAAGAGAGTTTAAGAGTAAATAGAAATATAAAGTTATCAAAAGTTTTGGATAATTTTAGTGTTTTTTATGGCGTTGTTAATAATTTAACTGAAGATTTAAATTTTACATTTACTGCAAATGATCAAGGGGTTTTTAATAATGAAATAATTTTTGGTGATAATAATCATGTTGATTTAGATTTATTAAAAACCGTTTCTAAAAAAGTGGTATCTCTTATGAGTGATAAAATGAGTTATTTAACTGAGAAAACTAAGATTTTTAATATCAATAATCGTGAAGAACAAAATCAAAATTATTCTAGGTTAGCATTAGTTAAAAATAAATTGGAACAAACCAATATTGGCAAAAATTTATTGCAGAATGGTATATTTAATGTAACATTTCTTGAGGGTTATAAAACACTGAAAAATCAACACGTTAACGAAACTAAAAAGTTCGCAAATATTTTAAAAGATTTTGAAAAAGAATATGAAGATAATGTAAATCAAAAAAATGCTGTAGATGATAAAACATTAATTGAAAAAGCTAAAAGATATATTAGGGTTTTTAGATTAATGAATAATGTAGTTATTAAAAAAGTGAATGATATATCAATTGAAAATAAGTCAAAAATAGATACTAATGTTAATTTTGATATTAAGCAATTAAAAGATATCGATCTTAAAAAGATAATAAAAGAGTATATTGTGTTATTGCAAAATAAGGTATATCATAATTTAAATCATAAAAGCATTGTAAAAGAAGCGATTCAATATGTCAAATATCTTGATTATATAACAGAAAAGTTGGAAGAAAAGACATATATTCCAAAAATTAATGAAAATTCTTTTATAATTGGGTTTGATTATGATGAAAATATATTAAAAGTATCTTCTCAAAAAGAAGAGGTTGCGAGAATAAATTCTTTAATTATTTTAACATTATCACATGAAGATACACGTTTACAGATTCCTTCAGATATAGATAATAATGATTTTAGAAATCAATTATTGTTAAAAGTACCATTTGTGTATAGGGTAGATATTTCAGAGATATATAATTTATCACCTGATATTTCTTTAAAATTTGAAACAACACATATTGATAAAAAGTTAAGTGATGAAACAGATTTATTAAATATTGGTTTTGAATCATTTCAAATTGTAAATGACACAGTTAGTATTTCTGAAAATCAAACAACTTCACAAAAGACATTACAGGAAATATTTATTGCAAGTAATATTGCTTCTAATAATCCTGAAAGTTTAAATTTATTATTTAAAAATAATTCTTAAAATTATAAAAAATTTATTTTTAATTTTTAAATAGAATTTATTGTATAAGTTTTTTTTTTGATTAAAATAAAATTATTAATTTTTATTTAATTTTAAAAAGGAAAAAGATGAGTACTTCTTCTCAATTTACTACCAGTTTTTTAGATTCTATTAATGTTGAAATTATGTCATCTTCGCATGATAAACCTTTTGAAATGTTTTGGAATTGGTTTCGTCAAACTTGGATTACATTGCAAGATGTGCCATTTGATGCCAATAACCCCGAACATATTCAGGCATGTTTAGATGTGATTAATCGACATGCTTTACCTACACCAATGGAAGTTTTAAATTTTGAAATTAAAATTACGGGCTTAAGTCGTGTAGCTTTAGCCCAAATTACACGTGGTCGTATTGGTTGGGCCTATGTGGTGGAAAGTCAAATGCCACAACATATTAAACATGCTGTTACTATTCCAATGAATATTGCGCAAGATGATAGATTTAGAGATAGAGCAATTGAGTTAGTCAGATTATCTCAAGAACTATACGATGACATGTATAATGCCGATATTCCTCCACAAGATTGTCGTTATTTAGTCATGCATTCGCAACAAACTAGTTTAGTAATGCAATGCAATTATGCAGCTTTATTAGGTTATTTTGCTAGACGTTGTGAAAATGGTTTAACTGATGAATTGAATCTAGTTGGTAGATTAATCCTTAGAGAATTACGCAAGAAATATCTAAATAATGATGGTTCTGATGTAATTTTTGGTTCTGGTTGGAATACTTTATTAAATAAATTTGATGGTATGGGAACTAATAAAGTTTGTTTAAATGTAGATAAAGTTTTTGGTAATACAGGTCGTGCTCCATCTGTAAATGATAAAATTCCAAGTTTGTTAGATAATTCATGCGATTACGATTTCAGTAAATCTGCCTGGTATTTTGAATTGCAACAATTGCCTGATGATTTATTATTCCCTGGCGAAAAAGAAATGATTGAAGATTTTAAAACAATTGGTTTTAAGAATCGTTTACAAAAGCTTGAAGAACAAAGAAAGAAATAAATATGGCAGTTTTAATATTTGATGGACCAGATGGCAGCGGTAAAACTACATTAGCTAAAAATATTGCGCAAGGTTTAAATTTACCATATCATAAAAACCCTTATGAGCATGGTGAATGGAAACACCCTGAACGTTATAAGTTAATGTTAAGATATACAGATTTGTATTTCTTTACATATCTTAAAAATTCAGGTTCTAATGTGGTATTAGATAGAGCTTGGACAACTGAGTGGGTATATAGTCAGGTTTTTAATCGTGGTAATGATTTTGAGTTTTTATCTAAGTTAGATGAATTAATGTCACAAATACCTGATTCAGTTTTGATTATTACAACTCGCGATAATTTACCTATTAAGGGCGATGAGTTAGAAGGATTAGATGATAAGTGGACACAAATTAGAGATAAGTATGAAGAGTTATCTAGATGGACACAAAATAAAGTAATATACATTAATACAGAGCAATTAACACCAGAACAAACATATACGACATGTTTACAAAAATTAAAAGAAATAGGTGTATTAAAATGAATAATTTAAAAGATAGTGTGTATAGTGAGTTGGGAATAAATCAGTTGCGAGAGAAATTAAGAAATTTAAATTTAGAAATTGCGACAATAGATACACAAATTTTACAATTAGCACATAGAAAATCATATTTACAATCAGATTTATGTAATTTAAATCGAGAAATTAGTTATGCTCAATCCCTTTTAGAACCTAAGCATGAAGAATAGGAGAATCAATGCATCCATACCCTGAACCTTTTGGACCACATCTTACTTTTGATATCAAGTGTCAAGATACATCCGCTTTAAATGATTACAATAAAATTTTTAAATTTTTACATGAGTTGCCAGATAAAATTGGTATGACAAAAATTACTCAACCTTATGTTTTCCCATATAGCGGATTAGTGCCTGAGGATGAAGGGATTACTGGCGTTGTGATTATTGCCGAGTCACATATTTCTATTCATACGTTCCCACTTAAAAATTATGCGTTTATTGATATTTTCAGTTGTAAACCTTTTGATTGGTCAAATATCAGTGAAATTATTAAAGAAACATTCCATGTTGATAATATGGAATTTAACATTGTCCAACGTGGTAAAGATTTTCCTCGTTAAACTTTAAAATAAAAAGAGATTTTATATTATGCAACAAGATTTTATTGAAAAAAACAAAAATGAAATAATCAGAATTATAAATGTTGTGACTGTTTTATTTGCATTATTAATTGGCTTTAATATTGGTTCCAATTCTTCAAAAAAAGAAATACAAATAAAAGAAGATAGAATTAAAGAATTGAATAACTTTATTGAAATTGATGATAAAAATCACGAAGCTGCCCTTTTGCGTGAAGCGGCAATTTGTGATCAAAAAATAAACGAAGTGAAAGTCAAAGAAAGAGAAAACAAAGATAAAACATTTGAAGACTATAAAATAATTTGTCAACAAATGAAATGTAAATAATTATTTTTGTAGTTTCCTTCTTTCTTCAATGATAATATTACGTAACATATTAGAGGTTAATTTAATATTTTCTTCTTTAATATTTAATTTTTTACTTTCCTCTAATATCATACTTTGTAAAGTGTTAGGGTCTAATTTAATTGGATTATTTACAGTTCCTTCACTTAATAAATTTTCTTTTATAGCTGCACTTTGTGCTCTTTTATATTCTTCCATAATTATTTTACTTAAATAAGATTGATTATTTGACATTTTAACTCCTAAGATATAATTTTATATATTATTTACCAAACATTTCTTTCCAAAAAAGTGCTACAGTCATTATTATTTGTACAACACTAAAAATTGTAAAGGCTTTAATTTTAAAATCATTTAAATCTTTTAATTGTTCATCTACCTCTTTAAACTTATGAATATTTTTATTTTCATCATTAATATGTTGATTCTGTAGGCTAACTAATTCAGAAGATTGTTGATCAATTTTATTTTGTATATTGCTAATTTGCAACTTTTGATTTTTCATTTCATTTAAATCACTTAATGTCACAATTTGAGAAACATCTTTTTTCCAATCATCAATATTATTAATCATACTATCTTTAGCAGCAAATTTAGCGTTTAATTCAGCCATTTCCCGTCTTAAAAATTGCATTTCTGAATTAATTTCACTATATTGTTTATTAATTGAATTTGAAATATGACTAAGTTGCTGCATTATAAAATTAATTTCGCTATTAGAATAATTATTCACATTACCACCGTTCTCATTAGACATTTTCATTCCCTCAATTTTTATAATTATTATATTTATTTATCTAATAGACGTATTTAAAAAAAATTTTTATTTAATTTCTTGATATAAAAAACATGATGAAGCCCCCACCACACCAATACCTGCGCTAATTAATCGGTCCCAAGTTTTTTGTTCCAAACGGGCTTCGCACATAATTAATTGTTCAGATTTATCATTTAAATTTAATTGTACTTTTTCTTTATCTGAAATAATTTTATCTTTTTCAAATTTATTTTCTTTTAATTTACTTTCACACATATTATGTTGTTCTTTCAGAGCATTTTCAGTTTGTATTTTTAAAGTTTCAATCTGTTTTTGTAATTCAATTTTATCATTTTTTAAATCTTCAATTTGTTTCATTAAAACATCTTGAATTCCAGGCATATTGCAAATTCTTTCAGCAGCTTTTAATACAGCATTTTCATGTTGATCAGGCACACCATTTTCATTTTTGTCATTAATTTTTTCTTCCTGCGCAAATGAAAAAGATGAAAAGATAATCATCGTAAATAGCGTTTGAAAAATTAGAAATTTTTTCATTTTTTTAATCCTTTTATTGTAATTTATGTTAATTTTATATAATATTAATTATCTTTAAAAACAAATAAAAAAAGGATTAAAAAATGCAATTAACTCCAGAACAAGTAGGTAGTGTCAATTTATTATTAGCAGCAGCTCA
>JACCDO010603263.1_pt1 | contig 14220 bp, 15 predicted proteins | sample 7446101 | NCBI WGS metagenome assembly JACCDO01 (sample SAMN15323440, study PRJNA562643) | freshwater metagenome | isolation source: river surface water | place: USA:Blue River Watershed | collected 2017-08-16
ATACCGAAACAAATCCCAGGTGCCACCAATGGCCTCCCTCGATTCAAAGATTTGCCATTTTTCGTTGGGACAATGCATTTGAAGATGCCTTGCTGCGCCAATGCCCGACAAGCCTGCACCCACAATCAGTACATCCAAAATGTGGGCTGATGCCTCTGCTGATTTTCCGGCAACGGGAGTCATTGTTAGATTCCCAAACTCTCTAGTGTCACCAAGCCTTTGGGGGTCTGTAGGGTCGCAATGAGATTGGCCGGACCCTCAGACAAAACAACATTTTCAAGTTGAATGGCTTCGTAGGCATCTTTTAGTTTTGATGCGCTGGGATGTGAAACGGTCAAACTTTTGAGTGAAACCTTCGACCTGGGTAAATGATTGCGGGGGTGCAATTGCATGGGATCTGTGGCATCGGGCTTACCCCATTGAATCAGGGTTGGCAGGGTGCCATTGAACAGTCGATCACCATCGGGCCTGACGGTAATTTGCCATTGCAACAAGCCTTGCTTGGTTTTGCGACTGGCGTGAATGATTGGCCCACGATCAATGCCTTGCGCTTTCCACGCATGTCTTGCATCTTGAATGTTGTCGGTATTGGCTACAAAGTGGATGAGCCTTGGCGATTGGGCCAAAGCAGCCTGAAGCGCTTTGTTGTCTAAATCAAACCAACGTGTTGGCGGCGGCTTCTTTTCAATCACAGCATCGGGATTGATGGCAATGATTTCAAAATAGGCCACTGGAAAATTAGGTGTGGCGATTTTGAATAGCCGATTGTGCGTGCCGTATTTCTCGTGCTCACCGCCAGCTGAGGGCGTGATTCCCAAAACAGACTCGCACCACGCGACACCTTGTTCTAAGCTTTGTGCCGCGACGACCAAATGATCAACTTGGCTTGTCATTCAACAGCTTCAAAGTCGATTTGAACTTTCAAAGATTTGGATTTGTCGCAAGCCAATTCAAATGCATCGACCGCTTGGTTCATTGGCAAGATGCCCGTAATAACTGGCTTGCCGTTGATCAGGCCAGAATTGAGGAATTGAACAGCGTTGGCAAACTCTGCGTGGAAGCGGAATGTACCGCGCATGTCGACCTCTTTGGCCACCAGTTGTGTCATGGGGATGTTCATGTCGCCCCCCATGCCCACAGTCACCAGAATGCCGCGAGGCATGATGACATCCAAGCCGGCGCGCAAAGCAGGTTCGCTGCCTGAGGCTTCAAAGACGGCCTCAAACTGACCCTTGTCAACTTTGTATGAGTCGAGTAACTCAGCTTGTGTCTTGAGATTGATGGTTTCGTCAGCACCCATGGCTTTGGCACATTGAAGGGGCAGGTCGGCGATGTCAGCTGCCACAATGCGCGCTGCACCTGCTCGGCGCAACGCACCGATGAGCAAGGAGCCAATTGGGCCGCACCCAGTGACAAATACTTGTTTGCCCAAGACGCCACCCGCACGTTGAATGGCGTGCAGGCCAACAGACAAAGGTTCTGCCAAGGCGGCTTCTGAAAGACTGAGGTGTTGGCCAATGGGATGTGCTTGATAAGCTTCGATGATGAGTTGCTCAGCGAATGCCCCCTGGACATGAGGGAAGGGCATGGCACTGCCAAAGAAGCGCATGTTCAGGCAATGATTTTGTTGGCCCAATTGGCAGAAGCGACAGCTGCCGCAGGGGCGAGAAGGGGAAATAGCAATGCGTTGACCTAAAGTGAGATGCTTGACGTTAGCGCCCAATGCATCAACAACGCCCGAAATCTCATGTCCCAAAGCCATTGGCTGCTTGATACGCACTGTGCCAAAACCACCGTGCTGGTAGTAATGCAAATCAGACCCGCAAATACCGCCAAACGCAACTTTGACGCGAACTTGATCACTGCCAAGTGCTGGCAGTTGTGTTGTCTCGATTCTCAAATCTTTGGCAGAGTGACAGATGATGGCGCGCATGAAAAAGCCTTTAGAAGTGAATACTTAGAGTGTAGCGGTGACGCCACCATCCACATAGAGGATGTGGCCATTGACAAAGCGCGAAGCCTCGCTGGCTAAAAAGACAGCTGCACCGCCTAAATCGGCGACATCGCCCCAACGACGGCTGGGTGTGCGACCAATTAACCAAGCGGAAAACTGAGTGTCATCCACCAGTTTTTGATTTAACTCCGTCTTGAAATAGCCTGGGCCCAATCCGTTTACATTGATGCCAAACTGCCCCCAATCGATGGCCATCCCTTTTGTGAGCATTTTGACAGCACCTTTGCTGGCCGTATAGGGCGCAATTCCTGAACGTCCCAGTTCACTCTGAACTGAACAAATGTTGATGATCTTGCCCTGACCGCGCGGAATCATTTTTTGGGCGACTGTTTTCCCAACGAAATAAACGCTGTCAAGGTTTGTACGCATGAGGGTGTGCCAATCTTGGTCGTCGAACTGGTGCAGAGGATTGCGAATTTGCATGCCCGCGTTGTTCACCAAAATATCGATAGGACCTATATTTGACTCAATGGCGTTGACAGCGGCTGCAACCGATTGCGCATCGGTTACGTCAAAAACAGACTCACTGACTGTCAATCCTTCGTCTTTGAGTGATTGAGCTGCCGCCGAGACCTTTTCTGAATTGCGACCATTGATGAGGACATGCGCGCCAGCTTCACCCAGCGCTCGTGCCAGTGCAAAACCAATGCCTGCAGACGAACCCGTGATGAGGGCCAATTTACCGTTCAGTTGAAATGAATTGAGAACCGTCATACCTTAACTCGATAACCATTTAAGTGGCCCCAGCACCAAGATGGGGAAGGCAATTAAGAGGCCCATAACGACCACTTGAGAAATTAAGAAGGGCATCACCCCGCGGATGACGTCGTGCATGGGAATTCGCCCAACGCCGCAAACTACATTGAGCACTGTACCGACAGGTGGCGTGAGTAGGCCAATGGCATTGTTGATGATGAACAGCACACCAAAATAGACGGGGTTGATGCCCGCTTCACGAACCAAAGGCATTAGGACCGGCGTCAAGATGAGAACGGTAGGCGCAAAATCTAGTGCCGTGCCGACAATCAAAACCAGCAACATCAGCATGATCAACAACAGGGTTGGGTTGTCGATGAAAGGTCGGAGCATTTCAACCACTTGAGCAGGAATGTTGGCAATGGTAATGAGCCAAGCAGACACCAAAGCTGCTGCAACAAGGAACATGACGACCGAAGATGTTTTAGCTGCCGCCAAAATGATGCCGTACAAATCTTTGAATTTGATTTCGCGGTAAACAAAGAGACCAATGAGCAAAGCATAGACCACGGCCACCACAGCAGCTTCTGTGGGAGTGAAGATGCCCATTTTCATGCCGCCAATAATGGCGATGGCCAAGAGGTAGCACCAAAACGCATCAATGGTGACGCGTATTTTTTCTTTGGTGGGCACACGTGGCGATACTTTCACATCGTCTTTTCTTGCCACGATCCACCAAGTGATTAGCAAGGCCAGACCCATTAACAAGCCAGGAACAATACCTGCCATGAAGAGTTTTGAGATGGAGACGCCACCAATTACACCAAACAAGATAAATCCGATGGAAGGCGGAATAACCGGTGCAATGATGCCGCCCGCCGCAATCAAACCTGCAGACCGGTCCATGCGGTAGCCAGCATCTCGCATCATGGGCATGAGCACTGCAGCCAGTGCCGCAGTATCTGCCACGGCAGAGCCAGACAAACTGGCCATGATGATGGCCGCAAAGACCGCTACATAGCCCAAGCCGCCCTTAAAGTGACCAACCCAAACCAAAGCTGAGTTGACGATACGACGGCTCATGCCACCAGCGTTCATGAGTTCGCCAGCCAGCATAAAGAAGGGGACCGCCATCAATGGGAAATTGTCAGCACCATTGATTAAATTTTGAGACACGATTTGCGTGTCGAAATTGTCCAGATGCAACATGAGTGCCACACCCGACACAATGAGCGAAAAGGCCAAAGGCATGCCCAACGCCATGGCAGCCAACAAGGAGCCAATGAAAACTAAAACGGTCATTTAGAGCTCTCTTTCAGGTGTGGTCTGGCATCTTCTTCAGAATCTGTGACCTGAATGAGATCGGCTTCGTTAAATTCACCTTTGGCCAATCGAACCAGTTTGCCAACGATCATGAGGCCCATGGCGATGCTGGTGATGTATCCCACGCCGTACACCCAGCTCATTGGAAGTTCAGTCACGCCTGATCGCGTGGTGGCATTGATGCCATGTTGTTTGAGCGTGCCATAAAACATAAGCGCACAGCAACCAAGCATCAACAGATTTGAAATACCAAAAGCTATTTTTTTGCCTCTCAAGCTAAGCTTGCGAACCACAGAATCCAAACCCAAGTGCGCGTTGTCACGCATGGTCACAATGGCACCTAAAAATGTGATCCAAATGAACAAAAATCGAGACAATTCTTCGGAACTGATAATGCCGTCATTGAAGCCGTAGCGCAGCACCACATTGCCAAACACCATGATGACCATGGCGGACAACATGATGACCAATGTGAATTCAGCCAGACGAAAGAAAAGATCATTGATTTTTTGCATAGAGAACGATCAATAAAAAAGCCCTCCTCCATGGAAGAGGGCTTTGTCAGCTCAATTTACTTGGTATTTTCGATGGCTTGCAGCAAAGCTGGGCCGTTCTTTTCACCAAATGTTTTGGCAATTTCAGCAGAAACAATTTTCTGGAAGGGTGCCATGTCGACGTTTTCAATGACTTGCATGCCTGATTTCTTCAGGTCGGCAATCACTTTGCCGGCATTGGCAGCATTCAAACTGCGTTGGTATTTAGCCGCTTCGCGCGCTGCTTCCACCACGATCGTTTGGTAGTTGGCTGGCAGTGAATCAAACTTGCCTTTGTTCATGGCCACAATCAGGGGTGAGTAAACGTGGTTGCTCACTGTCAGGTGCTTTTGAACTTCGTAAAACTTAGAGGACCAGGTGACATTGATGGGGTGTTCTTGCGCATCAAAGGTACCAGTTTCCAAAGCTGTGTAAAGCTCTGCAATGGGCATTGGTGAGGGGTTCATTCCCAACAATCTAAAGGCTTGAATGTGATATGGGTTGGGGGTTGAACGAATTTTCAGGCCCTTCAAGTCTTCTGGCTTGTTGACCGGACGCTTGTTATTGGTAAATGCACGCCATCCGTTCTCCCAATAAGCCAAGCCCTTCATGCCATGCGGCGCAAGTTCGTTGAGAACGCCTGTACCCACAGCGCCATCCAGAACGGTGTAGGCGTGTTGAGCGCTGCGAAATACAAAGGGCAGTTCCATGGCAGCGGTATTGGGAACAATGCCGTTGTAGTTGGATGCACCGCTAGAAACGATGTCAATAGTGCCACCGCGAACACCGTTAATCATGGCAGCATCGTTGCCCAATTGGTTGGCAGGGAAAATAGTGATTTCAACGTCACCGTTGGTGCGTTGTTTGACCAATTCTGCCAATTTCATGGCTGCCGCGTGTTGACCGTCTGTGGTGTTCACAGCGTGGCCCATCTTCAGGTTGAACTTGGCTGCAAATGCAGCCGAGCCCATGCTGGCAATTAAGCAAGCAACGAGAATGCGAGAAATTTTCATGGTGATGTCTCCTGTGGTTTTACGTGGGTGAAAAAATCAATCGGTGGGCAGTGCATATTCGTCTGCACTGAACACAGTATGGAATACGGTGCCATCAAACATGGCAATCAAGTCTTTGGAAACTTCGCGACTTTTGAGGCGTACTTCAGATGCCAAAGCAATTTCAATGGATTCGCGCGTGGGATAGCGTACCGATAAAACCATGCCGAAATGTGGATCTGTCACATCACTTTCGACCTGGCGCAGAACGCGAACTTCTTGAGCGCCAGGAAAGCGCGTCCAAAGTGGCACGAGCTCTTTGCGGATGTAGTCATTGAAGGCTTGTTCTTTGCCAACTTTGACCGTACCTTGAAAAAATGCGCATCGAATAAACACGAGGATCCTAAAGTTAAATCTATCAGGGAACAGCATTGATGCTGCTTGCTTTTAATGCAGAGAGGGCTTGCCGAACAATTTGATCAACGGGTTGATCGATGTTCAAAGTCATGACATCGGTTTCTGCTGCAGAGGGTTTTTCAAGCGTTTGCAATTGACTGTCTAGCAAACCGGGCTGCATGTAATGACCTACACGCTGTTGCATTCTTTTTCGAATGAGTTCTTGGGGACCATCTAGAAATAGGAAAACAACGGGCCCCGCTTGTTGCCGAATGCGATCGCGATAGATTTTTTTGAGGGCAGAGCACGCAACGATCCCTCCGGGGCCGTTTTCAGCTGTGTCGTCAAGGAGGTATTGCGCAATGCGATCTAGCCAAGGCCATCGATCAGCATCTTCTAAGGCAATGCCTGCGCTCATTTTTGCAACGCTTTCAGGCAAGTGCAATTCATCACCGTCTTTCATGCGCAATTGAAGGATTTGACTGAGATTTTCAGCCAGGGTGGACTTTCCAGAGCCCGAAACACCCATGACGATGATTCTCAATGACGATTCTTCAAGTTGCATGTTGACAAAAGAACAAGTGCGAATTGTTTTGGACAGCGCTGTCCGAAATGTTAAAAAAAGAGAAAGTTCGAATGAATTAAGTTTTCATTAAGGACATAAGGGAAATCGATGCCTAGAGAAATTCATTGATTCGAGTTAAATTCTTTGGATAGCGCTATCCTAACCAAGATGAACTTAATTTTTCTACGGAAAAACCCTTGAACAACGCCACAAATCGAAGCAGAAACCATCGCTCAACCGGCCGTATTACCCTGACCGATGTGGCTCTTGCGGCGGGCGTCAGTCCAAGCACCGTGTCACGGGCTTTGAGAGGCGAGCGAGCGGTCGATCCCGATCTGGTCGCTAGGGTCTTGGCGGTGTCTGACAAGCTGGGTTATGTACCAGACCCAGCTGCACGCGCATTGGCATCTCAGCGAAGTGACCACGTCACCATCTTGATTCCCTTGCTGTCAAACACATTGTTTGTCGATTTGTTAGAGGCGGCACAAAGAACTTTGCGAGCGGCTGGTTTTCAGACCTTGATGGGTGTTACGCACTAAACAACAACGAAGAAGAGCAACTCATGCGTGAGCAGTTGCATCATCGTCCAGCAGGCATGTTGATTACGGGTTTGGACCACAGCGATGCTACGCAAAAATTAATTGACCGAAGCAAAGTGCCATGTGTTCACTTAATGGATTTACCCGCAGAAGTTGAATCAAATAGGCCTACCAGTGCTGATGCTACAGAACTGATCTCTGGCCCTTATTGCGTTGGCTTCAGGCAGACCGATGCCGGTGAAGCCATGACGCAGCATCTGATTGCGAAAGGAAAAAAACGCATTGTTTTTGCCGCTGCTCAACTTGACCCTCGTGTCATGCAACGGCTCAACGGTTGGCGCAAAGCTTTGAAGGCCAAGCAACTCTACGATCCAAATTTGGAGTGGCTTAACCCCGCGCCTTCTTCGCTGGCATTAGGCGGCTTGATGTTTGAGCAAATCATGAAGCAAAGTCCTGCGGTCGATGCCATCTTCTTTTGCAATGATGACCTTGCGCATGGTGCATTGTTGGCAGCCATGCGATTAAATGTTCCGGTTCCAGAACGTGTGTCGATTGCAGGGTTCAATGACTTAACAGGAAGCGATCAAATGTGGCCGCCATTGACCACTGTCAAGACGCCACGTGCGCAAGTAGGGGAGGCCGCAGCAAAGATGTTGCTTCAATTGATTCAGGGCGAAACGCCTGCCCAAGCGCAAGTTGATTTGGGCTTTGAAATTATCGAAAGACAAAGTGCATAGACAGCAAGCCCTAGCTGATTACGTTCAGTAAAGGCTGTCCATAGCTTAAGCGATTGATGTTGTCGGCAATGGTTTGTTGCCGGCGTTGAACGGTTCCTTGCGTCCAGCCGGACATGTGGGGTGTCATCAAGACATTTTGCAAACTTGCAAAGTCGAATTGAGAAGGGGCGCAATTGACGGTTTCAGCGCTAGGGTACTGATACCAAGTGTCAATGATGGCACCGCCAATGCGTTGTTCCTTGAGGGAATCAAATAAAGCGGCCTCGTCTACCACTGCGCCTCTGCCAACATTGACGAGAATGGCGTCGCTGCGCATGCATGAGAGGGCCTTTGCATTGATCAAACTGCGGGTGTTTTCTGCCAATGGCAGGGTGACAACAACGCAATCACAAGCTGCCATAAATGCATGTAATTCTTCGAGCAGAAAGCTGCTGTCTACCTCTGGGCTTTGAATTGCACTTCGGTTGGCCACAAGGACTTTCATGCCAAAAGCTTTGGCACGATGCGCCAGAGCTTTGGCAATGTGGCCAAAGCCAACCAAGCCCATTGTTTGCGAGCTGAGTTCAGTTCGCAAGGCACCTGGCCGGCCTGCAAAATAACGCCACTCGCCTTGACGCAATGCTTGATCTGCATCGTGCAAGGGAACATGCCTCGCAAGAAGTGCTGCCATGACGTATTCTGAAATGGCATATTCATGGCCAAAACAGTTGGCCAATTTTGCTTGAGGAGGCAGGCATGCTCGGTCAATGCTGTCGGTGCCAGCAGCCGGCGCATGCAGCAGCTTCATATTGCGAGGGGTGGGCATGCTTTGATTTAAAGCAACGCCCACCACCACATCTGCAGACTCAAAGTGCTCCTTTTCTCCGCTGAGATCAATTCCTTGTGACAGTGAAATGATCTGATGCGGATGGTTCAACAGGTTTTCAATACCTGGTCGAAAGTTGGCAGCATTGTCGCCATGAAAGACAATTTTCAAAGAGGTACCCATACTGCCTTTTTTACTTTCAGCACTCTTTTTAGCTTAGTCTGCCCGAGCGCCAGATGACTTCACAATGGGGCCCCAGCGTTGAACTTCTGCTTTGTTCATTTCAGCCATGGTTTCGGGGCTTGTTCCCATGATGATGTAGCCCAAATCGGTCATGCGTTTGACAAACTCAGGCGACTTGGTGCCTTTGTTGGCCTCCGCATTGAGTTTCATGACCACATCGCGCGGCGTATTGGCAGGCACAGCCAGTCCAAACCAAACGCCTGACTCGTAGCCAGTGACACCTGCTTCAGCCAGGGTGGGCAAGTCGGGAAGCAATGGATCGCGCTTGGCGCCGGTCGTGGCCAAGGCTTTGAGCTTGCCCGATTTAATGTGGGGAATGGCAGAAGGAATATTGTCAAACATCATCATGACTTGGCCTCCCAGGAGGTCGTTCACTGCAGGCGCACTGCCTTTATAGGGGATGTGAGTCATGTTGACATTGGTCAGCGACTTGAACATTTCCCCCGACATGTGAATGCTGGTACCACTGCCACTTGATGCGTAGTTGATGGCGCCAGGTTGTGATTTGGCCAAAGCGATCACTTCAGACACAGAATTGGCTTTAACGGAGGGGTGAAGCACCAAGACATTGTTCAAGGACACTAAAGCCGAGACGGGTATCAAGTCCTTATTTGGGTCAAAGGGCATCTTTGCATACAGTGCGGGGTTGATGGCTTGAATGCCACTGGTGGTCATGAAAATGGTGTAGCCGTCTGGTGCGGCACGAGCAACCTCAGCGCCACCAATATTGCCGCCAGCGCCTGGTTTGTTGTCCACAGTCACAGGTTGGCCAAGATTTTTGGAGAGTTCTTGCGCAATGGCGCGGGATGCGATGTCAACAGCACCTCCTGGAGGGAAGGGGCAAACCAAACGAATGGGTTTGTTGGGGTAAGCCTGTGCATGCGCATTGGATGCGATGAGGAACGTGCCGCTGAGACCAAAGCCCAAAACCATGGCTGAGAAAATTGCGCTCCGCCTGTTTTGTTTGCCTGAATTGGCCAAGTTATCGAACTTAAGACGAGTCAAAAATGTCATGTTGAGTGCCTCAAAATCTAAAGAGACGATCAGAATATTTGAAATTGCATGTTTTCATCACAGGATATTCCCTTGCTCTGTGTCATTCAAAGGACATGCGCGTTCGGCAATTTCAGGGTTTAATTCAAGCCATATTTGATGATTCAAACATTCCGATCATGCCGCTCATTCCATCACTGCTCTTGAATGTGGGTCATGCCCTGGACCATCTCTTTTTACTGATTTTTGCAACTGCTGTGAGTGCCATCGCCATTGACTTTGGCGTCGGTCGTTGGGAAGACATGATGCCTTACACCGTAGGCGCATTTTTGATGTTTGGCTTGGCTTCAATTCCAGCAGGTCGTTTGGGTGATTTGTGGGGCAGGCGCCCCATGATGATCGTGTTTTTCATGGGAATGGGGCTCTCATCCATCGCCGTGGCCTTCACTCAAACACCTATTCAAATGGCCATCGCATTGACTGTCCTAGGCATTTTTTCAGCCATCTACCATCCCGTTGGCATTCCCTTGCTGGTTCAAAAATCAAGTCGCCCCGGTTTTACGATAGGCGTCAATGGATTGGCCGGCAATTTAGGGATTGCTTTGGCAGCGCTATTGACCGGTTTTTTAGTGGCTTGGCAGGGGTGGCGTGTTGCCTTCATTGTCCCCGGCTTGGTGTCTATCGTTTGCGGTGTTTTATTTGCTTGCTATGCACCTAAAGAACAAACTGCGTCGAGCCAGAAAAAGAATAAATCTGTTCAATTACCAAAAAACTTGGCCATTCGAACCTTCATTGTGATGGTGGGCACTGCCACCACCACCAGCTTGTTGTTTAACATCACCACTAACGGAAACACACAGTTGTTGGCTGAAAAATTGGATGGCTTGGTTTCTAACCCATCGCAGATGGGCTTGCTGCTTGCCGCTGTCTATGCCGTTGCTTCTTTGGCGCAATTGGTGGTCGGCCGTTTGTTGGACAAATTCCCAGTGAAGCCTCTGTTTTTTCTTATTTTGTTTTTGCAAATTGTGATGTTTGGTGTGGCATCGCAAAGTTCTGGATGGGCTTGGTATGTTGCCGCGATTGGTTATATGGTGATGGTTTTTGGTGCCATTCCATTTGGTGACACCATGGTCGTCCGGTACATCGATGACAGCATGCGATCGCGAGTCAGTGGCACTCGAATTGCCATCTCATTTGGAATCAGTTCTTTGGCGGTCTATTTGTTGGGCCCTGTTGTGAAACATGCCGGCTTTACCCAACTGATGTTGGGTTTGACCGTGGTCTCCGCCCTAGGGGCATTGATGGTTCTGTTTTTGCCGGGTGAGTCTGAAATGAAAGCCCATGCCATGCCAGTTCCGAAGGCCTGAACCATTCAACAGACGGTCCCTCAATTAGGGTGTGTGTTCTGCCAAATAGGCAATGGCGGCAGTCATGCCTTGATCGCCATATGGAATTTTTTGAATTCGCATGGCCGCTTCAATGCCCGCCAATGCGCCCAAAATCATGGGCTCGTTCATATCGCCTAAGTGTCCAATGCGAAACGCTCGCCCAGACAAAGAGCCAAGCCCACCAGCCATGGCCACTTGAAACTTTTCACGGGCAACTGTTCGCAAGGCCTCAGGGTCTATGCCTTGTGAAACTTCTACAGCCGTGACTGAATCGGAGAACCCTTCTGGATCTTTGCAATGAAGTTGCAAAGCGCCTTGGGTAGACCATGCTTTGACGGCAGCTCGAACTGCGCCACCCAATCGCTGGTGCCTTGCATAAACTGCCTGCAGTCCTTCAGTTTGTAAAAGTCTCAGAGAAGTTTCAAGTCCTGCCAAATGCGCAAGGGGAGGGGTGCCGCAAAACTTGGCAGATTGATTGCTTGTTTTGCGCTCAAACCAATTCCAATAGAAGCGGGGCTTGGCATGCTGATGAGACCAATTAAATGCTTTTTCATTGACGGCAACAAAGCCCAGACCGGGCGGCATCATGAGGCCCTTTTGCGAACTGCCTAAACAAACATCAACGCCCAACGCATCCATGTCAAATGCTGTTGCAGCCAAAGATGCCACCACATCAACAACATAAATTGCGGGGTGCTTTGCTCGGTCAATGGCTTCTCGAATTGCAAGAAGATCACTGGTGATGCCACTTGCCGTGTCTGTTTGGACGACCATCACTGCAGCGATTTTGTGTGCCGTGTCCGCTTTCAGGGCGGCTTCGATGGCCTCAACATTGATTCGCTGACCTTCGGTGTGAGGTGTTCGAACAACCGATAGTCCAAGCCCTTCGGTTTGAATAGCCCATTGATCGGAAAAATGACCTGAACCTGCAATCAAGAGGGTGTGATTGTCTGAACCTAGGTTGGAGGATGCGGCTCCCCAAACTCCGTGGCCATTGCTGGCATAAAAGAAAATGTCAGAATTTGGTGAATTGAGCAAAGACTTCATCCCCGTCTCACAAGCCGCTATCAGGGCCGCAACTCGGGGGTCTGCCAAATCTGTCATGGGCCTTTGCATGGCGTGCATGACTTCGTCAGGTACATGGGTCGGGCCGGGGGAATGTACAAACCGGATGCCGGGTAAACGAGGTGTGATGGGTGAATTCATGTGGAATACTTTATCAGAGCCATGCTGAAAAAAACACTAAACTCAAGTGTCCTATAAAGTGCCAGGAGCCTACTTTGTTAACCCATGTCTTAAATTTTCTCGAGATTTCTTTCAATGATTGATTCTCGAAAGGCATGGGTCATTGTTTGGGCCACGTTTGTCTGCTTGGCCTTGATATTTGGCGTCTCTTACTCTTTTGCTGCATTCTTTGAAAACTTTTCAAAAGAATTTTCAGCCCAACGCGCAGATGTATCTTGGATCTTTGGTCTCTGTGGTTTGGTTTATTTTGTCTTGGGCGCATTGGGCGGTTTGTTGGCCGATCGTTGGGGTCCAAAGATAGTTTGCATGACCGGCATGGCGCTTATTTCTGCAGGACTTTTTTGGACAAGTTTTGCGCAATCTCTTTCAAGTATTTACATCAGTTATGGTGTTTTGGTGGGCTTGGGTATTGCGTTTGTTTACACGCCCTCGATAGCCTCCGTGCAACCCTGGTTCACAAAACATCGTGGCTTGGCGTCGGGTGTGGCCAGCTCCGGTGTTGGAGCTGGAACACTTTTGGTGCCCTTGGCAGTCAGTTATTTATTGATGACAGTCACATGGCGTGAGGCACTTCAAATCATGGCACTGGGTGTTTTTGTCTTAGGTGTGTCTGCTGCTTTCTTTTTAAAGCGCGCACCTGGTGTCAGTGCTGGTTCGGCGGGGCAATTGAGTGGATTGACATTGAGAGAGGCGCTTCGCACCCCAAGTTTCAAGTGGCTTTACATGGGGGCATTGTTGGGTTCCCCAGTCATGTTCATTCCATTTGCCCACATATCGGCTGCTGCCAGAGACGCTGGCATATCAGATTCACAAGCTGTGGCGCTGGTGGGTTTGATTGGTATTGGCAGTTTGGTTGGCCGATTTACAATTGGGTGGCTGGCCGACAGATTGGGTCGCGTTAAAACTTTGATGTTGATGCAGTGTGCAATGGGTTTGACCTATCTCATCTGGGCAATGGCGAGCAATCAGCTGGCATTTTCAATATTTGCAGTGGTGTTTGGTTTAAGTTACGGCAGTATCGTTTCTTTGCTGCCAGCCATTTGCATGGACTTGTTTGGTGGGCGGGCAGTATCTGCCATTATTGGAACGCTGTACACCGGTGCCGCGCTAGGCAATTTGTTGGGGCCCGTTTGGGCTGGTCGCGTGTTTGATGTGGACCATTCTTATCACTTTGTGATTTGGATTACTTTGGGAATTTCGGGCCTTGCCACCTTTTGTTGCAGCCGAATTGGTCGAGAAGCACGCACGCAATTTTAATTTTTGACTGTACAAAGCTCTCTCGACCGACCTTCATGGAATTTGATCTCTATTTGATCCTTGCAAGCTTGGGTGCACTGCTCATTGGCATGTCCAAAGGCGGTCTTCCCATGGTTGGCATGATGTCTGTGCCGCTGTTGTCGATGGTGATGTCGCCAGTAAAAGCCGCAGTCTTATTGCTGCCGCTTTTTGTCATTTCAGACTTCGTAGGCGTTTGGCTGTACAGAAGGCAATTCAGTGCCATCAATTTGAAAATTTTGATTCCAGCCAGTTTGATCGGTGTTTACTTTGGATGGCTAACTGCATCTTTGATATCTGATCAAACCATCAAATTCATCATCGGCTTGATGGGCCTTAGTTTCTGCTTTCAGACCTGGTTGCGAAGAAACCAATTGGACGAACCGCAGTCTGCAGGCAAGATCAAAGGTTATTTTTGGGGGAGCTTGGCTGGCTTCACCAGTTTTATCTCCCATGCGGGTGGGCCGCCATTTCAA
>JACCDO010050982.1_pt1 | contig 14217 bp, 12 predicted proteins | sample 7446101 | NCBI WGS metagenome assembly JACCDO01 (sample SAMN15323440, study PRJNA562643) | freshwater metagenome | isolation source: river surface water | place: USA:Blue River Watershed | collected 2017-08-16
AACTTCTTCTGGGATTTCGGCCATTTCTTTGTCTACGACGCGGAAACGCTCGAACTGGCCCTGCGCACGGCCGGCTTCACGGACATCCAGCGGTGGCAACCGATGCAGAGCGACGATCCCAATTTAACCGGGATCGAGTCGCACCAGAAAATCGTAGGCGACGAAGTCAACGCCTTCGAGAGCATCATCATGCACGGGGTGAAGCGCTGAGCGATGGGGACGTCGATGTTCGCTCTCCCAGCGCAGGGTGCTTGGCTCGGCTTCAAAGACCAAGATTGGCAGGGACACAAGCTGCGATTCTGTGCCGGTTAACCAATGGGGAAATCACTTCGTTTGCACACTTCCGAAACCCATTTCAAAGGCTGGGCCAAACCCGGCCCGGTGCCGCCGGGCTTGAATGCTGGCCTGACCGTCGCCCCGGACGAGACGCTGGACGCCATCAGCGGGCACTTCCGGCTGTTCCAACTGCGCGACGGGCACCGCTTCTCTACCGACGACATCCTCACCGCGTGGTATGGCACGAGCTGGTGTCCCACGGCGCGCACGGCGTTGGACCTTGGCAGCGGCATCGGCACGGTGGGGATGATCGTGGCCTGGCGGCTGGCTGGCGCGCGGCTGGTGACGGTGGAGGCGCAGGCGCCCAGCGTGGCACTGGCCCGGAAGTCGGCGCGGTTCAACGGCGTCGAAGACCGCTACGAGATCCGCGAGGGGGATTTCCGTCAGCCGGGCGTGCTGCGCGAAGGAGAGTTGTTCGACCTAGTGACAGGCAGTCCACCGTATTTTCCGCCTGGCACGGGCGTGGAGAGCGAGCATCCCCAGAAGCTTGCCTGCCGCTTCGAGCTGCGCGGCACGGTGGCGGACTATTGCGCCACGGCGGCCAAACACCTCGCGCCCGGCGGGTTCTTTGCCTGTGTGTTTCCCTACGAGCCGGTGCAGCTCGCGCGGGTGGAGGCCGGAGCGCGCGAGGCCGGTTTGGTCATCGTGCGCCGGCGGCCGGTCGTCTTCCGCGAGGGTGAGCCGCCGTTGGTGGGCTTGTTCGGCATGATGCGGGCGACGGACTTGCCCGAGTGGTTTCGCGGTCAGACCTGGACGGAGCCGGAACTCGTCATCCGCACGCGTGAGGGAAAGATTCACCCGGAATACTCGGCGGTGAAGCTGGCCATCGGCTTTCCGCCGTGAAGGCTCAGGCTCCGGGGCGAGCCTGACCGCGCAGCCAGTCTGTGGCGCGGTGGATGAGCGCGGTGGCGTCGGGGATGCCGAGCTTGTGCTTGATGTTCTCCCGGTAGGTTTCGATGGTCTTGTGGCTCAGCTTGAGCGCGGCAGCGATCTCCTTGGTTCCCTTGCCGGCGCCGAGCAGGCGGAAAACCTGCAGTTCGCGGTCAGAGAGCGCGGAGACCTCGGAGTCATCGCCGGTCTTGGCGTCCGCTCCGCCCTCGACCAGCTTGCGCATGGCGAGCGCGGCGACCTTGCGGCTGACGTAAAGATCGCCGCCGAGAATGGTGCGGATGCCTTCGAGCACGTCCTGCGTGGCACGTTCCTTCATGATGTAGCCGCGTGCACCGGCACGCAGCGTGCGCTCAGCGAAGAGCGTTTCGTCCTGCTGCGAGAGCACGAGGATGGGGAGCTGCGGGAACTGCGCCTTGAGGCCCTTGATAAGGTCGAGCCCGTCGCTGTCACCAAGGCAGAGGTCGGTGAGGAGCAAGTCCGGTTTCTCCCGCTCGACTCCGGCGCGCACGCCGGCCACGTTCTCCGCCTCGCCGCAGACGACCATGTCCGCCTCCTTGTTGATCATGTGGGTCAGTCCCACGCGGAGGAAGGGATGGTCATCGGCCAGGAACACGCGTGTCTTGGCCTGCGCTGACGGAGGAACAGATGGCTCAGGCGCGGCGGCGGGCTTGGCTTTGGCGGCGGTTTTCATGGCTTGGCAGACTCGTTGGCGTGGGACACGCGGTTGCGGCCGGTTTGCTTGGAATGGTAGAGCGCGGTGTCGGCCTGTTTTACCAGGATGTCCCAAGTATGGGTCGCATCGGTGATGGTTGCCACGCCGATGCTGGCGGTGACGGCGCGGAGATCCCACTTTGCCTGCGCGATCGCCGAGCGCGTGCGCTCGGCCAGCGCCAGCGCGGCCGACTGGTGTGTGAACGGCAGCAGCACTGCGAACTCCTCGCCGCCGTAGCGCGCCACGAAGTCCGTGCTGCGCGTGCTTTCCGTGAGCAGCTTGGCAACGCGTTTGAGCACCTCGTCGCCTGCCGGGTGGCCTTGGGTGTCGTTGAACGCCTTGAAGTGGTCCACGTCCAGCAGCATGAGCGAGAGCGGGAGATGGTAGCGTTTGGCGCGCTCGAATTCCTCGATAAGGCGCTCCTTGAAGGTGCGGTAGTTCTTCAAGCCCGTGAGGCCATCGGTGGTGGCGAGGGCCTGCAAGAGTTCATTGGCCTCGCGCAGTTTTTCCTGCTGCTCGCGCAGCTGGTCATTGCGGCGGTTTAACTCGGCCTGCGTGGCAACCAGCTCGCGGTTCTGCTGCACCGCGCACTCGTAGGTGGAGAGGATGAGGTTCACCATTTGCCGCCGGCCCGCCGTGACGAGGTGCTCTTGCCCCTCCAAAGTCACGGTCAACGCCTCAGCGTCGGCATCAGGCGGCGTGGGGGGGCGCTCCAGCAGCGTCTGCACGCGGGCGAGCAGGAGCGACGGCGTGTAGGGCTTCGTGAGGTAGTAATCGGCCTTGCACTTGAGGCCTTGCAGGATGTTCGCCGGGCTGGAGAGCGTGGTGAGCAGGATGACCGGAATGGTGCGCGTGCGCGGGTCGGCCTTGATGGCGAGGCACATTTCATAGCCGTCCATGCCGGGCATGTTGATGTCGGTGATGACGAGGCGGAACTCGCGCATGGCCAGCAGCCGGAGCGCCTCTTGGCCGGTGGTGGCGAGCGTCACCTGATAATCCGCGCGCTCCAGCACCTTGCGCAGCGTGAACGCCTCGGTGGCGATGTCCTCGACGATGAGGACCGGCGCACCGTTGCCGCGGCGGATGATTTTGGTCGAGTCAGACATGGGGGGATTCAACCAATGACTCGCTCATAAATCAGGTCAAACAAGCTGTGGCGCATGATTAGGAAGCGGGTGGCTCATGTGAGCGACATCACAACTGCTACCATGACGACGATTACAAGGAATCCGCCGACGAGCACGATAAGCGTGCCAATGACGCCGCGCTGCCAACCTTTGAGAGCCATCCATGCATCCGCCAATTGCTGATATGGTCTGCCGGTCAGCATCTCAATGACGCCGATGCAGACATACACAAACGGAATCGCTGCCGGGATGAGCATGAACGGATTTGCAGGCAGGAAGCCGGCGTAGGCAATGGCGACGTAGAGGCCAGCCATCAAGAGGCACCCGAGGACGCCTAGCGCCAGCTTCTTGAGTGCTTGCTTCCGAAATTGTTGGGGAGTCGTGGTGTCCATGCGTGTGGTGCCGCCTAACACGGCGTTGAGCTACTCTTGGGGGCTGGCAGGCCGTATTCGGTGGCAACGGTGCCCGGCCAACTCGGAGAGCCTAGCGCACCCGGTCGCCTAGGCTGCCCGGCCCGCTCCCAAAGGGTTTGGCACCCTTGGCGAAAAGGTAAGGCACCTTTTCCAAAAAGGTTGGTTACCTTTTCCGAAAAGGTAAGGCACCTTTTCCGACCGGATAAGGCACATTTGGCGGCGGGGTAAGGCGTCTGGAGTGCCGGGGGCAGACTTATCCTTTTCATTGCCAGTGGGTTGCCTCTGATTTCCAGGCTCTCCGCTGTTTTATGAGGGATAGCGGGCTGGGGTGGCTTGCTGCCGGGCCAACCCGGAGGGTTGCCAGCGATTAGCCGGGGGTTGAGGCGCGCGCCGCGCGCCGACACCCCCGGGCACGTCCGCCTCACCGCCGCATCCTGAAAGGATGCCAGCGCCAGCAGATGCGGCATGGGGCCTGGCACCCTTTCAGGGTGCGCCGCCCTGCGCGCAATGACCGGGGGTATCGCTGCGCTCAACCCCCGGCTAATCGCTGGCAGCCCTTCAGGCTGCCCCCCTCGCTCCGCGAAGGGAGAAGGCGAGCGGCGGGCGCGATGGAGGATTGGCCGCGAAAGGGCGCAGAGGTCACAAAGAACTGCCTTCGCCAGAACGGTTTTGCGCTCTCTGCGTTCTCTCGCGGCCAATACAGTTCTCATTTGTGCTGGCGGGTCACTTGTTCCCCGCGCGGTAGAAGTCGAGCGTGTGCTCCAGGCCCTTTTGCCAGGTGACTTCGGGGACGTAGTTCAGGCCGGCGCGGGCGGCGGAGATGTCGGCGGCGGAGTGCTTGATGTCGCCGGTGCGCGGGGGCATGTGGATGGGCGCGAGGTTTTGGCCAGTCTGCCGGTTCAATTCAGCGGTGAGCTGGAGCAGGTCAATGCTCTCGCCGCAGCCGACGTTGAAGACCTTGCCGGCGACCTTGGCGGCGTCGCCCTCGGCGGCGAGGAGGTTCGCGTTCACGACGTTTTGCACATAGACGTAGTCGCGGGTTTGCAGGCCATCGCCGAAAATCTTCGGGGCGGTGCCTTGCAGCAGCATCGTGCAGAACTTCGCGATGACGCCGGAGTAAGGCGAATTGAAGGACTGGCGCGGGCCAAAGACGTTGAAGTAGCGGAAGCTGATGGCCTCGAAGCCGTAGAGCTGGTGGAAGAGCTGGCCGTAACGCTCGGCGGCATACTTCTGGAGGCCGTAAGGCGAGATGGGCGCGACGGCGTGGGACTCGTGCTTCACGGGGGCCTCGGAGTCGCCATAGACGGCGGAGGAGGAGGCGAACATGAAGCGCTTCACGCCCGCGTCGCGCGCGGCGACGAGCAGGCCGAGCGAGGCGTCGAGGTTGTCGCGGTTGGTCTGGACCGGTTGCGCGACCGAGAGCGGGACGGAGGGCTGGGCGGCCTCGTGGAAGACCCAGTCGCAGCCGGCGACCAGCTTCTTAACGAGCGCCTCGTCGGCGACTTCGCCCTGGACGAAGTCGAGTTCGTCGCCGGGCTTTTTCCAGGCGAGGTTGATGACATTGCCGGTGCTGAGGTTGTCGAGCACGACGACCTTAGCGCCGCGCCGACAGAGCGCCTCGCAAATGTGTGAGCCGATGAATCCCGCGCCGCCAGTAACGAGTGCTTTCATGCTTAAAGGTGGCGAAGTCTTAGCGAAGGCGGCAGGCCATTGCCAGCGAATCCCTTCAGAAACCAATGTAACGTAAAGGTGTAAAGATCATCTGCTCTTGCACCTTTGCTGCCTTGAGTTGAGTCGGTGGTTCTCGAAAAAAGAAACGGCGGACTGTTGCCAGTCCGCCGTTCGCTTGAATGATTAGGCCTTGCCGTTACGCCTTGGGCGCTTCGTCTGCGGCCGGCGCAGGCGCGGCTTCCGCGCTGCCGCCTTCGGCTTTCTCGCGCTCTTCCATCGCGGCCTTGCGGGAGAAGCGGACGCGGCCCCGTTCATCGGTGCCGATGCACTTGACCCAGATCTCGTCGCCGAGTTTGACGATGTCCTCGACCTGCTTCACGCGGAAGTTGGCGAGCTCGCTGACGTGCACGAGACCTTCGGACTCGGGCAGGTATTCCACGAAGCAGCCGAAGTCTTTGATCGAGACGACCTTGGCCCGGTAGATCTTGCCATCCTCGGCGGGGGTGGCGGGTTCCTTGCGGCCGCCCTTGGGACGGTCACCCTTGCCTTCACCGCCGCGTTCGCCACGGCCACCGCGTTCGCCGCGGCCACGGCCACCGCGTTCGCCCCGGCCTTCAGGCTTGGCTTCGTTTTCACCACCTTCGGCAGCGGGAGAGGAATCAGCGGCGGCTTCGCCTTCGCCAGCGGCGACGGCTTCACCGCGTTCTTCCATCGCAGCCTTGCGGCTGAGCCGGACGCGGCCCTTCTCGTCGACGCCGAGGCACTTGACGTGGATTTCGTCGCCAATCTTGACGACGTCCTCGGTTTTGTTGACGCGTTTGCTGGAGAGTTCGCTGATGTGGACGAGGCCATCCTTGCCGGGGAGGAATTCGACGAACGCGCCGAATTCCTTAATGGTGACGACCTTGCCGCGGTAGATCTTACCGATCTCGGCCTCGGCGCACATGCCTTCGATGGATTCCTTGGCCAGGCGCATGCCCTCCTCGTTGACGGAGTAGATGTTGACCGTGCCGTCGTCCTCGATGTTGATTTCGCAGCCGGATTCCTCGACGAGGCGCTTGATGTTCTTGCCGCCGGGTCCGATGAGCGCGCCGATCTTCTCGGGGTTGATCTTCACGGTCACGATGCGCGGGGCGTATTTGTTCAGTTCCTTGCGCGGCTCGGCGAGGGTGGCGAGCATGGAGTCAAGGATCTTGAGGCGGGCGACGCGGGCCTTTTCCAGCGCTTCGGTCAAAATCTTGTGCGGTAGGCCGCGGAGTTTGAGGTCGAGCTGGAACCCGGTGATGCCCTGCGTGGTGCCGGCGAACTTGCAGTCCATGTCGCCGAAAGCGTCTTCCCAGCCGATGATGTCGGTGAGCAGGCGGTAGTCGGAGATGGTGTCGTTGTCGTCAGTCTCGGAGCAGAGGCCGATGCTGATGCCGGCGACGGGCCGGATGAGGGGCACGCCCGCATCCATAAGCGCCAGGGTGCCGGCGCAGATGGAGGCCATGGAGGTGGAACCGTTGGACTCCATGATCTCGCTGGTGACGCGGATGGCATAGGGGAAGTCCTTGAGGGGCACCACGGGCTCCAGGGAACGTTCGGCGAGGGCGCCGTGACCGATTTCGCGGCGACCGGGGCCGGTGATGCGGCCGGTTTCACCGACAGAGAAGTTCGGGAAGTTGTAGTGGAGGATGAAGTGCTTCTTGTTCTCGCCACCGGTCCACGCGTCGTATTCCTGCGCGTCTTCGGTGGTGCTGAGGGTCGCGAGGGCGACGGCTTGAGTCTCGCCGCGGACGAACACGGCGGAACCGTGTGCGCGCGGGAGCAGGCCGACTTCGCTGGACAGGGCGCGGAGGTCTTCCACACCACGGCCATCGAGGCGCTTGCCGCTGGTCATGATCATGTCACGGGCGGCTTCCTTCTGGATGTAGTAGAACGCCTGCGAAACGGTGAAAGGCGTGACCTTCTCTTCGCCGTATTTCTCGACGAGTTTCTTGCCGACTTCTTCCTGAATGGCTTTGCAGGCGGCTTCGCGGGCCAGTTTGCCCGGGGTGAGGAGGGCGGGGACGATGCGGTCACCGGCGAGCTTCTTGGCGTCCTTGAGGACTTCCTCGGGGACGACGTTGAGCGTGATGGCGCGCTTCTTCTTGCCGCACTTGGCCGCGAGTTCCTTCTGGGCGGCGATGATGGGCTGAATGGCTTCGTGAGCGAAGCGGAGGGCGTCATTGAATTCGGCTTCGGGAATTTCCTTGGCCGCGCCTTCGATCATCACCACGTCCTTTTCGTTGCCGACATAGACGAGGTCGAGATCGCTCTCGGCCATCTGCGAATGGGTGGGGTTCGCGACGAATTCCCCGCCAATGCGGCCGACGCGCACGGCACCGAGCGGCCCGGCGAACGGGATGTCGCTGACCATGAGGGCCGCGCTGGCGCCAACGATGCTCAGGATGTCTGGATCGTTCTCACCGTCCGCGCTGAGGAGAATGGACTGAACTTGGACTTCGTTGAACCAGCCTTTCGGGAACAACGGCCGGATGGGCCGGTCCGTGAGGCGCATGGTGAGGATTTCCTTCTCGGTGGGGCGGCCTTCACGCTTGAAGTAGCTGCCGGGGAATTTGCCGCACGCGGCAGCCTTCTCGCGGTAATCCACGGTGAGGGGGAAGAAATCCTGGCCTTCCTTGGCCTTCACCGCGGCAACGGCGGCGGTGATGATGATGGTCTCGCCGAGGCGGACCGTTACGGCACCGTCTGCCTGTTTGGCGAGCTTGCCGGATTCGATGATGAGGTTTTGGCCGCTGACCTGGGCCGTGACTTGGACTGACATGTTTGCTTCTTGGTTTTCGGCCCGCTCGCCCGGAGGAACTTCAGTGAGCAGCCGCTTGAGCGGATGCTGAATGAAATTTCCCCATGGCGGCGGGCCGGTTTCTCTGCGGCGGATTGGGTGTGTGCCGAAGCCGGGCGTCGCCGCAAGGGCCGCCCGGCTCCGAAATGCTTGTAAGCCCGGCGGTTACTTGCGGAGCTTGAGCTTCTTGGTGAGGGCCAGATACCGGCTGTTGTCGGTGGTCTGGAGGTAATCAAGCAGCCGGCGGCGCTGGCCGACCATGACGAGCAGGCCACGGCGGGAGCTGTGGTCCTTCTTGTTGGTCTGGAGATGCTCCGTCAGGTGATTGATGCGCTGCGTTAGCAGGGCGATTTGCACGTCGGCGGAACCGGTATCCTTCGCGTGGAGCTGGTTGTCCGTGACGATCTTCTTCTTGGTCTGTGCTTCCATACTTTCTGTTTCGATAATGAAGTGGGGAGCCTAAAAGGCTAGGTTCAGAGTGTAAAGGCGTTTCTGCGGGGCACGGGCACACTTCGACGTGGGGTGGAGCCAGTTGTCGGATTTGAACCGACGACCGACGGTTTACAAAACCGTTGCTCTACCACTGAGCTAAACTGGCCTCGCGGCGGAAAACTACACGCCCACCTACCAGGTTGAAAATCCTTTTCTCGCCGCCGTAACCTGAAGACGTGGCGTCCCGTCGTATCAGCCAGTGCCAGAGAAACTCGCGGTGAATAGCCGTGTCATGACTGGCGTAAAGACAAACAGCGCCGGCCCAGCAATGGTGAAGCGTAGCGAACACACAGTTCTTATGGATCCGAAACAACATCAGCCGCAGATCGAAGATTTGTTCAGCACCCGCCGCCAGTTCCTCAACCGCTTCGGCATGGGCATGGGCGGCCTCAGCCTCGCGTGGCTCCTCGGTTCCGAGGACCAGGCCCGCGCCGGCACCGCGCTGAACCCGCTCGCGCCCAAGCAGCCGCACTTCACCGGCCGCGCCAAGCGCGTCATCCACATCTTCGCGCAGGGCGGCCCGTCGCACATTGACACTTGGGATCCGAAGCCTGAGCTGGCCAAGCACGGCGAGAGCAAAGTTGACGCCATCGGCGGCGTGCCGCTGCCCACGCAGTTCAAGTTCGAGAAGCGCGGCAAGTCCGGCGTGGAGGTCAGCGAGATCTGGCCGCACCTCGGCAAGATGATTGATGACATCTGCGTGGTCCGCTCGATGACCACCGACATCCCGGCGCACGAGTTCGCCACGCTGATGATGAACACCGGCTCGGGCCGGCTCGTGAAGCCGTCGATGGGCTCGTGGGTCACCTACGGTTTGGGCACCGAGAATCAAAACCTCCCCGGCTTCATCGCACTGGGCGGCGGCCTCGGCGGCGCATCCAACTGGCGCTCGGCGTTCCTGCCCGGCGCTTATCAGGGCACGTTGGTCAACAACCCCTCCGCGTCGGTTGAGAAAATCATTGAGAACATCAAGAGCCAGCACCTCAGCCTAGCCCGCCAGCGCGAACAACTTGATCTGGTCAAATCCTTCAACGAACTGCATCAGGAGAAGCTCGGTCAGGAGGCGTTGCTCGAATCCCGTATCCAGTCTTTCGAGCTGGCCTACCAGATGCAGACCGAGGCCACCGATGCCTTTGATATTTCGCGCGAGCCGCAGAGCGTGCGTGACCTTTACGGTGACACCCCGCAGGGCCGGCAACTCCTCGTCGCGCGCCGGCTCGTGGAGAAGGGCGTGCGTTTTGTGCAGACCTGGCACAATGGCTGGGACCATCACACGGCGGTCGGCACAAATCTCCGCAAAAAGGCTGCGGAGGGTGATCAGGCCATGGGGGCACTGCTCAAGGATCTCAAGCAGCGCGGGATGCTGGACGACACCCTCGTGGTATGGGGCGGTGAGTTCGGCCGCACGCCGCGTCATGACCGCGGCCAGCGCGGCGAGCCTGGACGTGACCACCACAACCGCGGCTTCTGCGCTTGGATGGCCGGCGGCGGTGTGAAGGGTGGCCAGACCTACGGCGCGACCGATGAGTTCGGCTACAACGCCGTGGAGAACAAAGTCCACGTGCATGACCTCCACGCCACGCTGCTCCATGCCCTGGGTTTCGACCACGAGAAGCTCACTTACCGCTACAACGGGCGTGATTTCCGCCTGACCGACGTTTACGGCAATGTCGTCAAGGGCCTGCTTCAGTCCTGATCGACGCAGACCAATTTGCCACAACGCCGGCCCGCAGGGGCCGGCGTTGTGCTTTTGTGGTATCCGGCAGTCCAAGAACTTCAAAAGCCGATTTACAAGCTGCGCCTCCGCCTCCACACTCCGCGCCCGACATGAGCACGCAAGTTCCCGCTGATTTGAAATACGCCAAGAGCCACGAGTGGTTGCGCGTCGCCGGCGACGTGGCCACCGTGGGCATCACCGACCACGCGCAGCACGAGCTGACGGACGTGGTGTTCGTTGAGCTGCCCGCCGTGGGCCGCAAGGTGAAGGCCGGCGAGGCCTGCGCGGTGGTTGAGTCCGTGAAGACGGCCAGCGACATCTACGCGCCGGTGAGCGGCGAAGTCATTGAGGTGAACAAGCCGGTGTCCGATGACCCTTCGCTCGTGAACACCGCGCCCTTTTCGGGTGGCTGGTTCTTCAAGCTCAAGCTGGCCAATGCGGCGGAAGTGGGGGCACTGCTCACGCCAGAGGCGTATCGGGCACAGATCGGCGGCTGATCTGGCCTTCCTAAAACGACTTTTGAGGACAGCTGCTCCGGATACACAGCTGCCCACCCCCTTGGGCTATGACAACTTCCCCGTGGGGGGCGGTCAGTTGCCAGCTCTCATAACCCGAGGAAAACGGGATGATTTCGAGCCGGAAATTAGCCCCAAAATCAATTAGCAAATCCGCAGTTCCCTCCCTCACCTCCGCCTTCTGGATTGGGATTTCTCCAATCAGCGAGTTGGCCGTATCAGCTGCGTTGATCGGGGTCGTCAGGCCAAAACATTGGTGATGGTCATCACTGCTGACTGCTATCGAATCCTTCCGAAGCAACCGCCATGGGCACTCGACATTCATGCCGGCCGAATCACCCAGATCAAAAAAAATAACTCTCGGGCCCGGAAATCGAAACTCGGACGCGACGACCAATCACCCAGGCTAGGTCAACGGACATGGTTGCTTCACGCCGACACGATGTTGTTCCGCACCGCGTAGCGCACCAGCTCGCCAACCGAGTGAAAGCGCAGCTTGCGCATGATGTTCGTGCGGTGCGTCTCGACGGTCTTCACGCTGATGTTCAACGCGCTGGCGGCTTCCTTGTTGCTCTTGCCCTCGGCCAGTAGCTGCACGATTTCCTTTTCGCGTGGGGTGAGGCGGCTGCCGATGTCCTCGGCCTCGATGGCCTGCGCCCCTTCCTTGAGCGTGCTGTCCGAAACCATCTGCGCGATGCGCGAGGTGAAGTAGTTTTTGTGCGCGGCCACTGCCTTCACGGCCGCGACCAGCTCGCGCCCGGCATCGGACTTCAAGATGTAACCACGCGCGCCGACCTTGAGCACTTCCGCCGCGATCTGCTCGGATTCGTGGACGGTGAGGATGAGAATCTCCGTGTTGGGCAGGAGTTTCTTGATCTGGCGCGCGGCTTCGAGGCCGTTCAACTCGGGCATGGTCACGTCCAGCACACACACGTCCGGCGAGGAGGCCTTGGCTTTATCCACGGCCATGCGGCCGGTGCCCGCTTCGGCAACAACCTGCCAGCCGGGCTGGTCTTCCATCAGTGACTTCATGCCCGTGCGGACAATGTCGTGGTCGTCCGCCACCAGTATCTTCAGTGCGTTCATGTTTGTTCCTCCGGGAGCGGCACCACAACCATCACGGTGGTGCCGCGGCTGTTTGAGTTGATTTCGAGCTCGCCGCCAAATTGCCGGACCCGTTCCCATACGCCCGCCACGCCGACGCCGAGGGCGGAGACGTTGCCGTGGACCTTCTCGAGCTTTTCCGGCGGAATGCCCCGGCCCTCGTCGCGGACGGTGAGGACGATTTCCCCGGGCTGGCGGGTGAGCTTGATGAAGGCAGTCTTGCTGCCCGAGTGCCGTGCCACGTTGGTGAGCGTTTCCTGCACGATGCGGAAGACGGTCACTTCGATGTCGGCGGGCAGGCGGTCGAACTGTGCGGGTGCGTCCACCTCGGCGCGAATGCCGCTGCGTTGGCTGAAGCCATTGGCCAGCCAGTTGATCGCGGCGAGCAGGCCTGCCTCATCAAGCAGCGGCGGATGCATGAGGTAGGAGACGGTGCGGATTTCGCGGGAAGTTTGCTCGGCCATGGCCGCGGTGTCGGCCACGAGGTTGCGCACTTTGGCGGGCGCATCTGGGACTAGGTTTTCGATGCGCGAAAGGTTCACGGCGATGGCGGCGAGAGTTTGGCCGGAGTTGTCATGCAGCTCGCGGGCAATGCGGCGCCGTTCCTGGTCCTGTGCCTGCATCAGGTGACCGGAGAGCTGGCGGAGCAGCTCCTCCTTTTCCTTGCGGTCGGCGATTTCAGACTGCAGGGAGGCGTTGGCCTTGGTGAGTTCATCCGTGCGTTCGCGGACCCGGCGTTCCATCTCGGAGTAAGCGCGTTCCAAGGTTTCTTCGCGCCGCCACCGTTGGAGCGAAAGCGCAGCCGCCAGCCAGACCATCGCGATCGAAAGGATGCGGTTCGTCATCTCCTCCGCGTGGGGGCCGCCAAGCGGGCTGCGCATGAATCCCAAAACTGAGAGGCCGGTCGCGGCGTAGGCAGTGTAAATGGCGTGCTGGTTTTTCTGCGACCACAGGGCCAGGAGCACCGGTGCGACGTAAAATGCGGCGACGGGGGAATCCGAACGCTGCCCCAGGTCCAAGGCGGCGATAACCAGCAGGCTGAGAACAGCCGCTGGCACCTGCCAGTTGGCCACCACCCGGTCCAACGGCGAGGCATAATCCGCTGCCGCCGCTGAGGGGCGGGCCTGGGGCGTCAGCGTGGCTGAACCAGGCGAGGGGGCGGAAGCAGTGGGAGGGTTCATACCGGCTGGCACGAGAAGCTAGTTTCCGCGCTGCACCGAATCAAGCCCGGCCCAGTAGGGTGATTTGCTGAGGGACAGGCATCGCAGGCGGACAAGCTAGGGTTCGACACCGTCGGGTGACTCGTCTAAGAAAATGCCATGAACTTCTCCCGTCTCATTGGCGCGCTGCTGTGCGCAGCCACGGTGCATGCTTCGGCCCAGGAATTTGATCTGCTGATCAGGGGCGGGCGTGTCGCGGATGGTTCGGGCAACCCCGCCATCTTCGCCGATGTGGCGGTCAAGGGCGGACGCATTGCCGCCATCGGGCGCGTGAACGGCCCGGCGAAGCGCGTCGTGGAGGTGACTGGCCATGTCGTGGCGCCGGGCTTTGTGGACACGCACACGCACGCCGAGGGCATCGAGGACAACCCGCGCGCCGAGAACTTCCTCCGCATGGGGGTAACCACTCTCGTGCTCGGCAACTGCGGCAGCTCGCGCCTGAACCTCGGCGACTATTTTAAGGAGCTGGAAGCCACCAACATCTCGCCCAACGTCTGCTCGCTTATCGGTCACAACACCGTCCGCCGCCAGGCCATGGGCGGCTCATTCCTTCGCCCGCCTACGGACACCGAATTGGCCAAAATGAAGGGTTACGTCGAGCAGGCCATGAAAGACGGTGCGGTCGGTCTGGCCACGGGATTGATTTACCTGCCCGGCACATTCGCCAAGACGGAGGAGATCGTGGAGTTGGCCAAGGTCTGCGGCGCGCACGGCGGCATTTACGCCAGCCACATGCGGAGCGAGGGCGAAGGGATCTACAAGGCGCTGGACGAGCTCTTCCGCATCGCCCGCGAGGGCGGCACGCGCGGTCACATTTCTCACATCAAGCTCTCCGGAAAAACCTATTGGGGCCAGACTGGGAAGGTCATCGGCGCGATTGAGCAGGCACGTGCCAGCGGCCTCGACATCACGCAGGACCAGTATGTTTATCCCGCGTCCAGCACCGGGCTTTCACAACTCATCCCCGACGAGGCGCGTGAAGGCGGCGCGGACAAATTCCGCGAGCGCTTCAGCGACCCGGCGCAAAAGGCCGCCCTCGTTCAGCGCATGAAGAACACTCTCCGCAAGCAAGGCCGCGACGACTACAGCTACGCCGTTATCGCCAGCTACTCGAAGGACAAATCCCTCAACGGTCTGAACGTCGTCGAGGCCGCGAAGAAGAAGCGAGGCAGCGACTCGCTTGATGACCAAGTGG
>JACCDO010099591.1_pt1 | contig 14217 bp, 13 predicted proteins | sample 7446101 | NCBI WGS metagenome assembly JACCDO01 (sample SAMN15323440, study PRJNA562643) | freshwater metagenome | isolation source: river surface water | place: USA:Blue River Watershed | collected 2017-08-16
CAATTGATCTTTTCGGCTTTTGGCCAGTCTTACTACTTCTTGCTTCACCTACTATGGGTGGAAGTATACCTCTAGATTACATCCGAAAAGTCTAAAAATAGATCAGATCGAGCAAATTTTCACAGCAATTAGATGCAAATAATGAATTTTGTAAGCTTAATTGCCTAAAATTATGGCATATTGCTTTGGAGGCTTAATCTATCAAAATGCATTAATTAGTGCTAAATTGCTGAATTAATTGCTTTTTTAAGCTCTTCTTCGCTTATCTTTCCTAGTTTAGTAAAAACAGATTTACCTTTTGCGTTAATAATGACGGTGTAAGGGAGTGCGCCTTGGGTGTTGCCCATTTGCTTTGCAAGAGCGCTACCGTCTAGTCCGCCAATCATGATCGGATAGGAAACCGGCGTTTTTTCTAGAAATTGACGTATGTTAGAGGGTGAATCAATACCAATACCGACAATTAAGACATTTTTAGCGGCATATTCTTGTGCGATCTTGTCTAAGGTGGGCATTTCTTCTACACAGGGCGGACACCAGGAGGCCCAAAAATTAACTACCAAGACTTTTCCACGCCAATCTTCAGTTTTCGCAGATTTGCCATCTGGTGTTTGCCAGGGGTTGGCAAAAAATGCTTTGATGGATGGGTCGCTTGCTAATCCTGTTTGTGAGATCCAGTGAGAAGAAAAGACTCCGGCCAGTAAGGCCAGCATACTGATTCCACCAATCATCATCCACTGTCTGCGGTTCATTACAGCTCCTTCGCTAAAATTCGTTAATGCACATACATATCTTAGGCATTTGCGGTACTTTCATGGGTGGTATTGCCGCAATTGCTCGGCAAGCCGGACATCGGGTCACGGGTTGCGATGCCAATGTGTATCCACCGATGAGCACGCAACTTGAGGCACAAGGGATCGATCTCATCGAAGGATTTTCACCGGATCAATTATTGCAGTTTGAGACCATGCCAGATTTATTTGTGATTGGCAACGTGGTTTCTCGTGGCAACCCCCTTATGGAAGCTATTCTGAATCAAGGTTTGCCATATATCTCGGGACCTCAGTGGCTTGGTGAACAAGTTTTATATAGTCGACATGTTTTAGCGGTTGCTGGCACGCATGGAAAGACAACGACCTCTGCCATGCTGGCTTGGATTTTGGAATTTAATGGTTATAAGCCTGGCTATTTGATTGGTGGCGTACCGCTCAATTTCACCGTGTCTGCTCGCTTGGGCGAGAGTAAGTATTTTGTGATCGAGGCAGATGAATATGACACAGCGTTTTTTGATAAGCGCAGCAAATTTGTGCACTATCGTCCCCGCACTGCTTTGTTAAATAACTTAGAGTTTGATCATGCCGATATCTTTGTAGATCTAGCTGCTATCGAGACGCAATTTCACCATCTCGTGAGAACTGTACCAAGCGAGGGTTTATTGGTCGTGAACGGAGAAGAGCCAGCGCTTGAGCGGGTAGTGACTCGTGGAGCTTGGGCGCCAGTGGAGCGTTTTGGACAAAGCGATGCCAATGAGTGGTCTCTCATTTCGCAAGTGGGGGATGGTTTCACCGTTCGGAAGGGTGGCAAAGAAGTTGCCACAGTCATATGGGCGAATGACTCTGGCGTGATGGGTAGGCACAATCAACTCAATGCTCTGGCTGCAATTGCCGCGGCAAATCATATTGGCATTTCTCCAGTAGATTCTGCACGCGCCTTAGCGGAATTTAAAAATGTGAAGCGTCGTTTGGAAACCATTGGCGTCGCTAATGGCATTACCGTATATGACGATTTTGCGCATCATCCCACTGCAATCACTACTACTGTTGATGGTTTGCGACGCCGAGTTGGCAATGCTCGCATTTTGGCGGTCTTAGAACCGCGCTCAAATACGATGAAGCTGGGTGTCATGAAGGCGCAGTTGCCTGATAGCTTGCAACAAGCAGATAAAGTATTTGCATATGGAGCTGATAGCGGCAAAGAATCATTGGGCTGGGATTTGGCGGAAGTTTTAGCGCCCCTAAACGCACAAGGAGCAGTTAAGGCGTGTGCCTTTCATGATCTCGAGCAATTAGTCGATGCAGTTGTTGGTGAAGCTCAACCTGGCGATCACATTTTGGTGATGAGTAATGGTGGGTTTGGTGGCGTACATCAAAAAATACTAAAGGCCATTTCTGCTTGAGCTCCGTATTGCAAGCTAATGCTGTTTAACCATCGTTATTGAAAGCACATCATGGGTGATCGTTTAAAAGATAAAGTCGCAATTGTTACTGGAGCAGCCAAGGGTATTGGCTTTGCTACTGCACTTCGTTTCGCACAGGAAGGTGCAATAGTGATTGTTGCTGATATTAATCTTGAGGCAGTAAAAGGGGCTGCTGCACAGATCCCTCATGCAGAGGGTTATGCCATGAATGTTACTGATCGTGCCAGTATCCAGGCGGTAATCGATCAAGTCATGCAAAAGCATGGTCGCATTGATATTTTGATTAATAACGCAGGTATTACTCAGGATGCGCGTTTAATCAAGATGACTGAGGCCCAGTTTGACACCGTCATTGATGTCAATCTCAAGGGCGTATTTAATTGCGCTCAATTGGTTGTGCCACATATGTTAGAGGCAGGGTCAGGAGCAATTGTGAATGCCTCAAGCGTAGTTGGCCTCTACGGCAATTTTGGACAAACAAATTATTCCGCCACTAAATTTGGTGTTATTGGATTTACAAAAACATGGGCTCGTGAATTGGGTCCAAAGGGCATACGGGTCAATGCTGTTTGTCCAGGCTTTATCGCCACTGAAATGGTGAAAGCGATGCCAGAAAATATTTTGCAAGATATTGAAAGACGGAGTTGGTTAGGGCGTCTTGGCACACCAGAAGAAATGGCTAATGTGTATTTATTTTTAGCCAGTGCTGAAGCGAGCTATGTCAACGGAGTTGCTCTAGAGGCAAGCGGCGGGATTTCCCTCTAAGTATGAATCTGGTATACGAAGAGGGTGGCGATATCAAAATCGCGACTGCGCAGTCTGCTACAGGTTCTGGTGATGCTGAATCATGGCAAGCGACTAGCTTATCAGGCAAAAAAATCAAGCTCAAAGCTAAAGAAGTTTGGCTGCGTTTTGAAAAGCCAGAAGCGCAGGTGGTGATGGATGAAGCCCAGATTTTATCTAAAGAGATTGATCTGCAGCTATTGTGGGATTGTGCTCCTGCGGAAGAGTTTGGGCTCATTGATGTTTCCCATGAATACTTTGGTTCTCAAGCCACCATTGATCAGCAAGTCGCTTTGGCAATTGCCCTGCAGAGTGCGCCAGTGTATTTTCGACGTAAAGGTCGCGGTCGTTTTCAAAGGGCGCCAGAAGAGCAACTGCAAGCAGGTTTGGCGGCAATTGAACGCAAGCAAAAAGAATTAGAGCTGCAATTGGTGTGGCAACAAGAGTTTGTGGCTGGAAAATTTCCTGAAGCTCTTCAATCTTTTGCTAATCAGTTGCTCTTTTCGCCTGATAAAAATTCATCTGGATATAAAGCATTGACGGCAGCTTGCACAGAAACAGGCGAGTCTCCTGCACAATTGATGATTCGTTGCGGCGCTCTGGATTCCCCATTAGCCTATCACCAAGGCATGTTTCTTAAAAGCCATTTCCCTAACGGTGCAGGTCATGCCGAGACTATTACTGTCGATCAGCTGGCTTATGACGAGGCCATTGCACAATTACCTTTGGCTCAAGTGAAGGCCTTCTCGATTGACGATGCTGGAACGACGGAGATTGATGATGCGCTCTCAGTTACAGAGCTTGAAGATGGCAGTCATCGTGTTGGCATTCATATCGCTGCCCCCGGCTTGGTGATTGCCAAAGATGATCCATTGGATTTGGTGGCACGCAAACGGATGTCTACTGTCTATTTTCCAGGTGACAAAATGACAATGCTGCCTGAATCCGTGATTAAACAGTTCTCGCTTGATGAAGGTGCGCCGCGTCCTGCGCTATCAGTCTATGTAGACGTTGATGAAATGGGAAGTATCAAGCCTGATACCTTACAGATGCGTGCCGAAATGGTTCCCATTGCTGCAAATCTTCGCTTAGAGGATATGGAGCACTTGGTGACCGAGGAAAATTTAGGTGACGAGCGTACAAGCTATCCTTTTAGAAAAGAATTATCCATCTTATGGCGCGCGGCGAAACTTTTGCATTCTGGGCGTCAAGAAAAACGCGTTGCCAATGGATTGCGAGCGGAGCAACTAGGCCTCTCTGATCCTAACGCACTCGCAAGAGATTTTTATTTTCAAATTCAATCCGAGGGCGATACGGAGCGAGTAGAAATCGTGCCACGTCAAAGGGGGTCGATTCTCGATACCATCGTAGCGGAATGGATGATTTTTTGTAATCGTGCTTCTGGTCAATTGTTGGCTGAACATGGTTTGCCAGGTTTATTTAGAGCCCAAAAAGGCTGGGGTCCATTGCGCACACGAATGCAGACCACCCCAGGTCCTCATGAGGGCTTGGGTTTGGATTATTACGCTTGGTGCACATCCCCTTTGCGTCGCTATTCTGATCTTGTGAATCAATGGCAGCTAATAGCATTAGCAAAGCATGGGGTCACTGCAAAAATGGTGGCGCCTTTTCCACCGCGGGATGCCACGTTGATGGGCATTGCAGCGGACTTTGAGTCTTGCTATCAAGCCTATGGCGAGTTTCAGGATCGCCTAGAGAAGTATTGGTGCTTGCGTTGGATTAATCAAGATGGTGAAGCCAAAAAAGTAAACGTACGTCACTTGAAAGAAGGGATGTCTAGACTTGAGCAGGTGCCACTGCATTTACCTGTTCCTGAGTTGGCCCATCATCCGCGCATGACGCGTGCAGAAATACTTGTATCTGATGTGGATTTATTGCAGTTGAGTGCAGCCGTGAGAGTATTAGCAATAGAATCCCAGCCGGAATCCAAGACTGAAGACGCACAAGAAGATGCTAGCCCAGACTAGAGCCATGCAATTTCCGCACTCTGAAAAGCTTAGTCGATTGTTCGGCTTTTTGCAGAATGGATGGCGTCGCCACCCTTTTCGCTTCGCACTCTGTGTATCGTTAGCCATTCACATTCTCTTTTTTTCAATTCGTTGGGGGGCGGGTGAGATTGAAAAGCGTCGTCTAAATTCCCCCTTAAGTGTGGTATTGGTTAATGCTAGCAATAAGACTCCTCCTAAACAAGCCAATAAGCTCGCACAGGCAGATTTACAGGGCGGTGGTTCATCAGCCACGCAAGATGCCACTGCATTACATCGCGCAAGGCTAGGGGCGCAGGCGCGCCTGGAAATTTTAGAGAAACAACAAAAGCAAATGTTGGCAAAGTTAGATGAGCAGCGTGCTAAATCCGGCGGGAAGCGAAGTGGTGATGAGCAAAAGAATTTGCCTCAACTGAACTCTTTGGAAGCAGAGTTAGCAAAACGTTTGCAGGCAGACGGACGTGAACCACGCCGTAAGGTGTTGACTGGCGCAAATACAAAGTCGGTGACTTTTGCGCATTATTTTGATGCCATGCGGCAGAAAATCGAAGCATATGGCAGCACTTTTTTCCCTCGCGCTAATGGTAGGCCTCTCTACGGCAGTCTTGTGATTGTGGTGAGCGTCGATTCTCAAGGGCGGATCGCTCCTAATGCGCAAGGTAAGGATGGGGTATCGATTGGGCGAAGCTCAGGCAACCCCGAGCTGGATCGTCAAGCTCTGGCGATTGTGCGTGCATCCGCCCCATTTGGCCCATTTCCTTCAGAAATGCGTAATCAAATTGATGTGCTTGATTGGATTTCTACCTTTGACTTTACTCGTGAGGGTAGTGATCATTTAGAGTTGAAGCATTAATGGGCTCGGCCTTGGTTTACTTTAGTCCTCTTTTGCAAATTCGCTTATTCTGTAGTCATCATGAGCACAAACCCTTTGAATGAGATGCATCTAGATCCCCAGCGTTTTAGCGGTCTAGATGTCTATGCGGTAGCAGGCAACCCTATTGCTCACAGTAAGTCGCCATTGATTCACCAAGAGTATGCAAAACAAGCAAATCAAGCGATGCACTATGGGCGCTTGCAACCAGAGTTGGATGGTTTTGCTGATGCAGCCAGGCGCTTCTTTGCTTCAGGCGGTAAAGGCATGAATGTCACAGTGCCTTTTAAGATCGATGCACAAGCACTTGCAGATCAATTAACTGTGCGGGCACAATTGGCGGGGGCCGTGAATACGCTCTGGATTAAGGACGGAAAAATTTACGGTGACAATACCGATGGGGTAGGCTTAGTGCGTGACTTATTGGCGCAGGGTATAGCATTGCATACGTCCCGCATTTTGCTGATAGGAGCCGGTGGCGCTGCTCGCGGGGTTATTGGACCATTACTAGAGCAGTCACCTAAATGCTTGGTCATTGCTAATCGTTCGCCTGCAAAAGCAAATGAGTTGGTGCAAATGTTTGCAAGTTTAGCCGCCAGTAAAGAGGTTGCTTTAGAGTCGCGTACTTTATCGGATTTAGAGAGTCGTGACAAAACACCTTACCCATTTGATTTGATCATTAATGCGACAGCAGCGGGCCTTTCTGACCAATCACCTTTGAGTCCTGCCGCAGTGATCAATGTCTTTACACCAAGTTCATTTGCATATGACATGGTTTATGGCAAAACAACCGCGTTTATGCAACAAGCTTTGCAGTGCGGTGCACGCATTAGCGATGGACTGGGAATGTTGGTTGAGCAAGCAGCAGATGCATTTTTGCTTTGGCGTGGTGCTGAGCTTGTCCAATTCATTCGGCCACGCGCTGTGCTGGCTCAATTGCGAAGCTAGTTTTATCTTTAACGACTCATGCGTTGGATTATTTATCTAGTCAAATGTATTTTGGCTGGTTTTATTTTGATGCAGATCTATTTTGCATTGCAAATTAGCCTATGGATTACAGTGGATCCGAGTAGTACTGCTTTTCAGAGAGCAGAGCGTTGGCGTTTATGTAGTTGGCATTGGACATGTTCTGTGCAATCAAAATGGACCCCTTACGACAAAATTTCGATTAATCTAAAGCGTGCCGTTTTAGTCAGTGAGGACGACATTTTTTTTCAACATAAGGGCGTTCGTGTTGAAGATATGCAAAAAGCGTGGGAAAGAAATCAACAATACCAACAGAGCAGTAAATCAGGCAAAAAAAGTAAGCCAGCTCTGCGTGGAGGCTCTACTATTACGCAGCAATTAGCAAAAAACCTATTCTTATCTTCCGAGCAAAACTATTTTCGAAAAGCCCAAGAGCTAATCATTACGGGGCTTTTAGAGCTATTACTCAGCAAACAAAGACTCTTTGAAATTTATCTAAATTCCGTGGAATGGGGGGAAGGCATTTTTGGCATCGGCGCGGCTTCTGCACGTTATTTCTCTATTAATCCGGCCAATTTAGACCGAGATCAATCTGCCGCTTTGGCTTCAGCATTGCCAGCACCAAAATGCTTTGATAAAGCACAATATTGTTATAGGGGGAGTATTAATTACAGCGCTCGCCAAGAATTTATCTTAGAAAATATGGATCGGGTTGCTTTAGCGCCGATTGCTACACCAGCAAAGAAATCAAAGTAAAAATTAAATCGCCTGATTTAATGCATCGCGCGTAGCTTGAGCAACTTTTCTAGCTGCTTGTGCAAAATCATTTCCAGAGCTTGCATACAAAATGGCTCTCGAAGAGTTGATGATCATGCCGGTTCCTGGTTTGCCAGGAACGCTGCCCGCTTTCACTGTTGCTTCAATATCTCCACCTTGCGCACCAATGCCAGGAATCAACAAAGGCATATCACCCACGATGGCGCGGACCTTACTGATCTCTTCTGGAAAGGTGGCGCCAACCACGAGACCTATTTGTCCCGTGCTGTTCCATTGGGTCGCGGCCAGTTTTGCCAAATGTAAGTACAACGGCTCTCCTTGAGGAGAAATATTTAAAAACTGTAAATCTGAGCCTCCAGGATTGGAGGTGCGGCACAGGACGATCACGCCTTTGCCCTCATATTTTAAATACGGTTCAATCGTGTCAAAACCCATGTATGGGTTTACGGTAACGGCGTCTGCACCGTAGCGCTCAAATGCCTCAAGGGCGTAGTGATCGGCAGTGCTACCGATATCTCCGCGTTTAGAGTCCAGAATTACGGGGATATGAGGGTACTGATCTTTAAGATGCCTGATCAGTTTTTCGAGTTGGACTTCAGCTCTTTGTGACGCAAAGTAAGCAAACTGTGGTTTAAATGCACACACTACATCAGCAGTGGCATCTGCAATCCCTCTACAAAATTCAAAGATACCCTCAGGTTTCCCTTGCAAGCTTGTGGGTAAGCGCTTAGGATCGGGGTCAAAACCAACACACAGCATGCTGCCTTGGGAAGCCCATGCAGACTGGAGTTGCTGGTTGAAGGTATTTGAGCGAGAGTTCATTGAATTTGGCTTATTTTAATGATTCTGTCACGGTCTATAGGATAAACTAGCGCACATTCCTTAGGAGTTCACCATGATCAACTTGTTCGTCCTGCAAAATGGCCGCCTCTCTCAAGAGCAAGTAGAAGATCGCAATGAATTATTGCAATATGCCAATCCTATCTGGATTGACGTTGTTGATCCAGAGGAAGAAGAACTCATCTGGATTAAAGAAGCTTTTGGTGTTCTTTTGCCAGAGTTGGATGATTTAGGTGATTTAGAGGCTTCCGCGCGCTATTTTGAGGCAGATGATGGCCATCTGCATATTCGGACGGATTTTCTCTTGGATGAAGAGGAAACTTCTCGCAACGTACGCGTTGCATTTGTACTTACTAAGCAAGTCTTGTTCTCAATACATGATGAGGACCTCCCAGTTTTCCGCTTGGTACGTTTACGTGCGCGTCTACGTCCAGGATCAGTAAGTAACGCAAAAGATGTGTTGCTTGATTTGTACTCTACAGATGCTGAGTATTCGGCAGATGCCTTGGAAGAGGTTTATGAGAACCTTGAGCAAGCCGGTAAACGGGTTTTGCAAGATGACATTAATGATGCTGATGCAGAGCAAGTTCTTGAAACGATTGCCAAGGAAGAGGATACCAATGGACGTATTCGTCGTAATGTGATGGATACCCGCAGAGCCTTATCTTTCCTGATGCGCAGCAAGTTGTTGTCTGACGAGCAACAAGAGGAAGCGCGTCAAATTTTGCGAGATATTGACTCGCTTGAAAACCATACTGCCTTTTTGTTTGACAAGATTAACTTCTTAATGGATGCCACCGTTGGTTTCATTAACTTGAACCAATCAAAAATCATCAAGATCTTCTCGGTGGTATCCGTGGCTTTAATGCCGCCAACATTGCTTGCCAGTATCTGGGGCATGAACTACAAACATATGCCAGAATTGGATGCCACTTGGGGTTATCCAATGGCCATTGCTGCAATGATTGTTTCCGCCATCATCCCTTTGTTTTATTTCTATCACAAGGGATGGATGAAGTAAGCGTAGTGGCTAGTCTTCAAGCAACTTAGCTAATTCACTTAAAACATAGAGGCAGGATTGTTCGCGAATGCTTTGGCGATCTCCTGCAAAGTGCATAGTCCTGGTGAGTACGCGGTTTTCTCCAGCATCATTCCGAATGGCCCAGCCAAAGCACACTGTGCCAACAGGTTTTTCTTTTGAGCCTCCGCTCGGGCCTGCAATACCCGTAATCGAGACTGCAGCGTTTACCCCCGCACTTTGCTGAGCCCCTTCTGCCATGGCCTTGGCGACCTGTTCGCTTACCGCACCATAGGCATCCAAAAGGTCCGTGGCAATTCCTAGGCACTCCTCTTTGGCTTGATTGCTGTAAGTGATATAGCCCCGCTCAAACCACTCGCTGGAACCTGATAATGCCGTCAAGTTAGCGCAGACAAGTCCTCCGGTACAGGATTCAGCTGCTGCCATTTTCCAATTTTTTGCCAACAAGATTTCAGCTAAAGTTTTTACCGTATCTATTGCATGCATGTTTAAGCCCATCCCAATTGAACGCCAATTATGTGTGCAATCAATACGATGAAAAGGGTTGCAAATGCAGCAGCAATGTCATCAATCATGATGCCAAAACCTTGCCAAACCATTTGCATATTTGTGAATGGCAAGTTGGAATTTTCTTGATGCTTAAAGTATCGATCAATCATCCCAATCGGTCCTGGTTTAGCTGCATCAAAAATGCGAAAGAGAATAAAGACGATAGTTTGCATCCAGAAACTGGTCGGCATGATGAAAATCAACACAAGCCAAAATGCAATGATTTCATCAATAACAATTCCACCAAAATCTGGTTTTCCTAATTCTTCGCTGACCTTGCCACAGATCCAGCAACCCACAAAGAAGCCGCCAATCGTGATCCAAAATAAAGTGCGTGTATCCAGAAATTGCTCAGCGATGAGGTAGCCTGCCCAAGCCCAAAGAGTGCCTGCGGTGCCTGGTGCAAAAGGGCTAAGACCACTTCCAAAGCCAAAGGCCAAGAGGCGATGCAGCCCCTGAAGTGTCCATTTCCAGTTAGGCTTGGCTGCAGTTGGATGCGCTTGACTCATTTAGCAAAGTGATCAAATGATTGAAGTAGTTTTGAAGTCTCGGATGAAGCCAGCAATCGACCATCTGAACCTTTCAAAAAAAGAGATGAATGCTGATCTTTTGCTGGAATGATGTGACCGATTTGCGTTAATGGAATGTGGAGTTGTTTGCTGATTTCTAGAATTGCGGCACGTTGATTATGGGGCGCTGTGAAACAAAGTTCGTAATCGTCTCCGCCGCTAGCAGCGAATTGATGTTGGATTTCTAGGTTTTGTTTTTGTAGTGTTGGTGATTTGGGGATATGTGTCAAATTGATTTCTGCTGCGACTTTTGATTGTTTGAGAATATGCATCAAGTCGCCCAGCAATCCATCAGAAACATCGAGAGCGGCGCTGGCAATTCCTCTCAGTGCAAGACCAAGCCTAATGCGAGGAGTGGGCTGATGAAGACGGGGTGCAATTAATTGATAATCTTCTTTTGAAAGATCTACTTCATGACGCAGTGCAGCAAGAGCAAGTCTTGCGTCACCTACGGCGCCAGAAACCCAAATATCGTCACCAATTTGCGCCCCAGATCTGCGAATCGCTGCTTGCATGGGGATGCTGCCAATGGCCGTAATGGAAAGCGTTAGGGGTCCAGCGGTGGTATCGCCCCCAATTAATGGGCATGCAAATTCTTTGGCTATCGCCAGTAAACCTTTGGAAAATGCCTCAAGCCACTCAGTATTGACCGCGGGCATAGCGATTGCCAGAGTAAACCCAAGCGGTTTTGCACCCATGGCTGCCAGATCAGAAAGGTTAACTGCAAGTGCTTTACGCCCTAATTGTTCGGGACTGGCATCGGCAAAAAAATGCCTACCTTCCACCAACATATCACTTGTAATGGCTATTTCTTCACCTGGAGAGGGTTTTATGAGGGCGCAGTCATCACCTATGCCCAAATTTACAGCGGGGTTTGTGGCACTTAAATCAATTTCCGTTTTAAAAAAACGTTTAATTAAGTCGAATTCGCCCAGTGGGTTTGAATTAGGGTGCATGTCTCATTTTATGGCTCTTAGGAGTTCAATGCGAGAGAGGAATAGAATGAAGGACTGATTTGGTACCTATCATGTACGAAATATTAGATAAAACAACAAATACACCAGACACAATAGGTAAAAGATTTAGCGAGTTAGTAGATGAGTAAAGACAATAGCAAAGAACAACAAATTGCAGCCTTAAGAGAGGCAGCCCTCCAGTATCACGAGTTACCTGTTCCTGGAAAAATCGAAATTGCCCCTACTAAGCAATTAACCAATCAGCGCGATCTTGCGCTTGCCTATACGCCTGGTGTTGCCGCTCCGTGCGAAGAGATTGTCAAAGACCCTGCTAATGCGTTTAAGTACACCGCCAAAGGAAACTTGGTGGGCGTGATTACAAATGGCACGGCCGTTCTTGGTTTAGGCAATATTGGGCCGCTCGCAAGTAAGCCCGTCATGGAAGGTAAAGCCGTTCTCTTTAAGAAGTTTGCTGGTATCGATGTTTTTGACATTGAAGTAAATGAGACGGATCCAGACAAGTTAGTCGAAATTATCGCAGCGCTCGAACCCACTTTTGGTGGTATTAATTTAGAAGACATCAAAGCGCCTGATTGTTTTGTGGTTGAGCGCAAGTTACAAGCGCGCATGAAGATTCCCGTCTTTCATGACGATCAACACGGTACGGCGATTGTCGTGGCAGCCGCCATTCTGAATGGCTTGAAGGTGGTTGGTAAAAAAGTCGAAGAAGTAAAACTAGTGACTTCTGGTGCTGGCGCCGCTGCACTCGCTTGTTTGGATCTCTTGGTGGATCTTGGGATTCAACGTAAGAACATCTGGGTAACGGATTTAGCTGGGGTTGCTTATAAGGGCCGCAAAGAGTTGATGGATCCGGAGAAGGAGCCGTTCTGTCAGGAGACAAACTTACGCACTTTGGATGAAGTGATTGCAGGCGCAGATATTTTCTTGGGTTTATCTGCTGGTGGCGTATTAAAGCAAGACATGGTCAAAAAGATGGCTGATAAGCCATTGATTTATGCCTTGGCAAATCCGACCCCAGAGATTCTGCCTGAAGAGGTGAAAGCAGTTCGTCCAGATGCTGTCATGGCAACAGGACGTACTGATTATCCTAATCAAGTCAACAACGTATTGTGCTTCCCATTTATTTTCCGTGGCGCACTAGACGTAGGGGCAACGACGATCACCCGCGGTATGGAAGTCGCGGCCGTGAAAGCAGTTGCAGAGCTTGCACAGGCTGAGCAAAGCGAAGTTGTGGCATCGGTCTACGGCATTGAAAATCTCTCTTTTGGTCCTGAGTACCTCATTCCAAAACCATTTGATCCGCGCCTCATTACTGTGATTGCGCCTGCAGTTGCAAAAGCTGCGATGGATGATGGTGTGGCATCTCGTCCCATTAAAGATTTCGATGCCTATCGCAATCAATTGCAGCAATTTGTTTATCACTCAGGCACATTAATGAAGCCTCTCTTTAGTATCGCGAAGAGGGTTCCTGCAAATCAGAAACGCATCGTCTTTGCTGAAGGTGAAGACGAGCGCGTATTGCGTGCGGTGCAAATCATTATCGATGAGCATTTAGCCACACCAATCTTGATTGGTCGTCCAGCAGTTATTGAGCACCGCATTGAGAAGTTTGGTCTGCGTATGAAATCCGGCGCAGATTTCGAAATTGTGAATCCCGAAAAAGATGATCGTTTCCGTGACTTTTGGCAAACCTATCTTGGTCTGACTGAGCGAAAAGGGGTGACGCAATCCTTTGCCAAGCTGGAAGTACGTCGCCGCAATAGCTTGATTGGCAGCCTCATGATTAGAAAGGGTATGGCTGACGGCATGATCTCTGGCACCGTTGGTAATCTTGCTACACATTTGAAATATGTTGATGAAGTCATTGGGCGCGAACCTGGCGCCAATGTCTATGGCGCGATGTCCGGATTGATTCTTCCTGGCCGCCAAGTTTTCTTGGTGGACACGCATATCAATATCGATCCGAGTGCATGTGAGTTAGCGGAATTGACCTTAATGGCGGCAAGTGAAATGCGTAAATTGGGATTAGTGCCCAAAGTTGCCCTCTTGTCACATTCCAATTTTGGTTCGAGCAATGCACCATCAGCAGTCAAAATGCGTGAAGTATTGGCCTTGCTGCAAAAGTCAGATCCCACACTAGAGGTAGATGGCGAGATGCATGGCGACAGCGCTTTAGACGAGAGCATTCGTTCAGGCACGATTACTTCATCACCACTGAAGGGCGACGCAAACCTATTGGTATTGCCAAATATTGATGCAGCCAATATTTCTTACAACCTTCTGAAAGTAGCGGCAGGCAATGGCATTGCGATTGGACCGCTATTGTTGGGTGTGGCTAAGCCAATTCATATTTTGACCCCAGCAGCTACCGTACGCAGGATCGTCAATGTCACCACTTTGGCAGTTGTCGAGGCCGCTAGCAACGCTAGAGGCATTCATTAAGCCCCTGAAATTTATGTAAGTTAGCAATAACTTACATAAATTTATACTATATAAATCAATAACTTATAGAAAAAGTTGCGTATTTGGGCTTGATTTGATGGCGTGTTAAGGGTAACCTAGCACCCATCATGAATAATCGCTCTGAAAATAGCAGTACAGCCAGCTTCGAAGAACATAGCCGCGCTGAAAGTTGGGACAGTAATG
>JACCDO010256994.1_pt1 | contig 14217 bp, 15 predicted proteins | sample 7446101 | NCBI WGS metagenome assembly JACCDO01 (sample SAMN15323440, study PRJNA562643) | freshwater metagenome | isolation source: river surface water | place: USA:Blue River Watershed | collected 2017-08-16
AACCAGCTTGTAAAGCCCATTTGTATCGATTCTCACCAGCATTCAATTTTTGTTCGCTGTGATAGGTGCCAGTTGGTACGGTGAGATAAGACGCTATACCAAGGTAGCGGTCTGCTTCGCGATTGGCGTAGGGCCATAAAGCGAAAGCGAATGATGTATCACCCGCTCCAGAGTTCGTTGCATATGATGCAACGCTACCGCTAGTTGATATCTCAGATAAGGGGGTTTGAACATAAAAATAAGCGGGTAAGTTGGATAGTTCGAATGAGCGTCCATACTTCAATTGCGTTTGGGTATTAACAATTTCTCCGCCAGTTATTGCTTTGCGGTTATTTTGGTAATAATCACTACGCTCACTTCTGAGGTAATTGATTTGAATCTGTTGAATGCCAGGTTGAGGAGCAATTACATCATTGGGTAATAGATCAACAGCCCAGCAGAGTTGAGGGCATAGCAGGAGGGTGCTGATCAGTTGTATTGGTTTTGAAGCCTGCACGGATAGGTCCTATATTTGAATAGGCTAAATTATCCATCAAGTTCATTAACTCTTTGATTTTGGTTATAAAAAAGCCAGCCCATCATATTGAGCTGGCTTATGAAGCTAATCTTGGGAAGGTAGTGAGGAAATTACTTCTTCTTTTTCTTCTTATCTTTCTTTTTGGATTTCTTTTCTAGTTTGTCTTTATTGCCATTAGCATAGACACACCACTTTTTGATTTCTTCAAGAAGCTCTTCGAGATCTTCGTAAGGTAATTCCTTGAAATTAATGAGACCGATTGTGCCGGTTTCTTGTAGTTGCTTAACAGCATCTTCATATGTATACATGTTTTCTCCCTTTAAGCAGAGCGAAGTTTGAAGGATTGCTTTCATCAATTCAATACAAATAAGGCAAGTCACAAAAATTTAATAATGTGGCAGGGGTAAGTACAGAGAGTGTCATATAAATGTCACATATTTCCATTATTATGGAAATATGAAAAATACTGATGCCGTCAATTCATTCCTAGCTTTGGGTCAAGAGTCCAGGCTGAATATCTTTCGTCTGATTGTGCAAAAAGGTGCCGAGGGCGTTACGCCCACTGAAATTAAAGAAAGCTTGGGTATACCCGCAGCAACACTGTCTTTTCACCTGAAGGAACTCTATCAGGCAAATCTTATTTTGGTTGAACGCCAAAGCAGAAATTTGATCTACCGACCACATGCAGAGCAGGTGACTAGTCTTATGGAATTCCTCTTATTTAATTGTTGTGGCGGTGAGTCTTGTCAATCAAAACAAGTAAAAAAGAATATTCATGGAGAAGAATAATGAAACGTATGCACATACATGTGGCAGTTAATAACTTACAAGACAGCATTCAATTCTATTCAAAAATGTTTGCGACTGAACCCACTGTTCTCAAAACTGACTATGCCAAATGGCAATTAGAAGATCCAAAAATTAATTTTGCAATTTCAGCCAGAGGGGCAGCTGAAGGCCTCAATCATTTGGGCATTCAGGTAGAAGATGGTGCAGAACTATCGGAAATGAAAACACGTCTAGATTCTTTGCAATCTGAATTGATTGAAGAGGCGGGAACTGCTTGTTGTTATGCAAAATCTGATAAATACTGGGTCAATGATCCCTCAGGTATACCTTGGGAGACTTTTCATACATTAGATTCAATACCAGTTTTTAATGAGTCTGCTGATCAAGTAGAAGCGAGAACTGCTTGCTGCGTTCCAAACGCTCAAATGTCTGTTGGCACAGTATTGATTGGGTCAATAACAAAGAGATCCAAGACTTGCTCATAAAAACTAATACCCATTATTACTTTCGTTATTAACCTCGTTGCATCTTTAGGAAATCATCGATGAAAACCTACAACATTTTATTTTTATGTACTCACAACTCAGCCAGATCAGTAGTGGGAGAAGTCTTAGCAACTCAGACTTCTAATGGCCGATTCATGGGTTATTCAGCAGGATCAACCCCAGGTGGCAAAGTGAATCCTTTTGCAGTTGAGATTGCGGAGAAGTATGGTTATGACCTTTCAAAATTAAGGTCAAAAAGTTGGGATGAATACTCTGCCCCAGGCGCGCCAGTCATGGATTTCATTATTACAGTTTGCGATAACGCAGCTGGTGAGGTTTGTCCTTTCTGGCCTGGAAAACCAGCCACTGCTCATTGGGGTTACCCAGACCCTGCTGCAGTTCAGGGAAGTGATGAGCAAAAAAGAGCTGCTTTTAAAGAAGTTGAATTAGGTTTGAAAAAGCGGCTGGAGATTTTGATGAATTTACCTTTAGAGAAATTGGATGCAATGTCTTTAAGCGCCGAATTAAAAAATATTGCAATCAATCATTAATAAATCCCTATGAATATTTTTGAACGCTTCTTAACCCTTTGGGTTTTTATTTGTATTGTCGTTGGTATTGCTTTAGGTCAGCTCTTTCCTCCGGTCTTTCATGCCTTGGGTGCATTAGAAATTGCGCGCGTCAATATCCCTGTAGGATTCTTGATTTGGGTCATGATCATTCCTATGCTCATGAAAATTGATTTTGGTGCTTTGCATCAGGTTACTCAACACGTGAGGGGTATTGGCGTCACTCTGTTTGTTAATTGGTTGGTGAAACCATTCTCAATGGCATTACTTGCATGGTTTTTTATTCGACACTTGTTTGCACCTTACTTGCCGAGTGAGCAAATCGATAGTTATATCGCTGGATTGATTTTGTTAGCTGCTGCACCTTGTACTGCGATGGTATTTGTGTGGAGTCGCCTAACCAATGGAGACCCGTTATTTACTCTCTCTCAAGTGGCTTTGAATGATGCCATCATGATTTTGGCATTTGCTCCACTGGTAGCATTTTTATTGGGTGTTTCAGCTATTACAGTTCCTTGGGATACTTTGATTACCTCAGTTGGTTTATATATTCTGATACCAGTTGTTTTGGCTCAAATTTGGAGAAAGAGTCTCTTGTCTAAAGGGGAAGCTGTATTTGACTCAGTGATGCAAAAAATTGGACCCTGGTCCATCACGGCACTTCTTGTGACACTCATCTTGTTATTTGCTTTTCAGGGTGAAGCTATTCTTGACCAACCGCTAGTGATTGCCTTATTGGCGGTACCTATTTTGATTCAGGTATTTTTTAATTCTGCCTTGGCTTATGGTTTGAATCGTCTGCTAGGTGAAAAACACAATGTAGCTTGCCCATCTGCATTAATTGGCGCATCAAATTTCTTTGAGTTAGCGGTTGCCGCTGCCATTAGTTTGTTTGGTTTTCATTCGGGAGCTGCATTGGCGACAGTGGTGGGGGTCTTGATTGAAGTTCCGGTGATGTTATTGGTGGTCAAGTGGGTGAATCAATCGAAAGATTGGTATGAGCGTAAAGCCTGATTAAATATCCCGTTAGATGAAATATTAAACAAAATAAGCCCTTATAAAGGGCTTATTTTTATATTAAGTTATTGATTTATATAAACTTATTAAGTTTCTTTCGCTCACCAAGAAGGGCTCAGTTCTTTGTGAATGTCACAAAACTTTCATATTTGATCTGTATCTTCACAACTGTCGCAATGTGCGTCATTGAATGAGGAAAATATGAAATCATTATTTACAAAGACATTAGTTGCTGGCGCAATCGCGCTATCAACAGTAACAACTGCAATGGCAGCTGATATCGCTGGTGCAGGCGCTTCTTTCCCATATCCTATTTATTCAAAATGGGCTGAAGCTTATAAAGCTAAAACAGGTAACGGCTTGAATTACCAATCTATTGGTTCTTCAGGTGGTGTGAAGCAGATCAAAGCTAAAACAGTAGACTTTGGTGCATCAGACAATCCAGTTAAATTTGAAGACTTAGAAGCTGATGGCTTGGTTCAATTCCCAGCAATTATTGGTGGTGTTGTTCCTGTGATCAACGTTGAAGGCATCAAGCCTGGTCAAATCAAATTGGATGGTGCAACTTTGGCTGATATTTTCCAAGGCACAATCACTAACTGGAATGACAAGCGTATTGCAGCATTGAACCCAGGTGTAAAGATTCCTGCTGGCGATATCACAATTGTTCATCGTGCTGATGGTTCAGGTACAACAGCCATCTTTACTGACTACTTGGCAAAAGTAAGCTCGAACTGGAAGTCTGCTGTTGGTTCAGGTGCGGCAGTTAAATGGCCTGCAGCTTCATCAGTTGGTGGTAAGGGTAACGAAGGTGTTGCTGCTAACGTGACACGTGTAAAAAACTCAATCGGTTATGTTGAGTATGCCTACGCTAAGAAAAACAAAATGTCTTTTGTACAGCTAAAGAACTCAGCAGGTCAATTCGTTGCTCCTGATGACGACACATTTGCAGCTGCTGCAGCTGGTACAGATTGGGCAAAAGTTCCAGGCATGGGTACATTCATTACTAATGCTCCTGGTGCTAAATCATGGCCAATCACTGGTGCATCATTCATCTTGATGTACAAGAACCCAGAAAACAAGGCAAATGCTGCTGAAGTATTGAAGTTCTTTGACTACGCTTTCAAAGAAGGTAAGAAGATGGCTGCTGAATTGGACTATGTGCCAATGCCTGATGCAACAACTGACTATATTCGTAAGAACGTATGGTCAAAAATCAAGACTAAGTAATTAGGCTTGAAGAATTAAGTAATGAATAGGAGATAGCCCATGTGGGCTATCTCCATTAACGCTAGGATATATATGAATACCAGTCAGTTATCTGACATGTTGACGCCGCAAGCTGAGAAGATTCTCAAGATTCAGCGTTTACAGGATTTCTTATTTCATAAGACAACATTATTTTTCGCAATGTCTGTTTTAGTGACATTGCTAGGCATTATTGTTTCACTCATTATCAATGCTTGGCCTGCGCTAAAGGCATTTGGACCATCATTCTTTTGGACAATCGAGTGGGACATTATTAACGGTCAATTCGGTGGCTTGATTGCTATTTTTGGCACCGTCGTAACGGCTTTTATTGCTCTACTTATTGCTGTGCCTTTAAGTTTTGGTGTGGCAGTATTTTTAACTGAGACTTGTCCCTTATCTTTAAGAAGACCTTTAGGAACTGCTGTTGAATTGTTGGCTGCTGTGCCATCGATTATTTACGGTATGTTTGGTTTATTTATCTTTGCGCCATTATTTGCCGAATACATTCAGCCAGCCTTGGCGGGAAGTCTAGGAAAGATTCCTGGGCTTCATTATTTATTTGCTGGCGCTTTTAATGGTATTGGCGTGTTGTGCGCAGGTTTGATTCTTGCCATGATGATCTTGCCATTTATTGCGTCTGTGATGCGCGATGTGTTTGAAATCGTTCCACCAGTTCTAAAAGAGTCTGCTTACGGTATCGGTTGCACCACTTGGGAAGTGGTCAATAAGATTGTTCTACCCTATACCAAAACCGGTGTGATTGGTGGCGTAATGTTAGGTTTAGGGCGCGCCTTGGGTGAAACAATGGCTGTGACCTTTGTGATCGGTAATGCTCATAAGTTATCAGCGTCTTTATTTGCGCCAGGTAGTTCAATTGCCTCAACTTTGGCTAATGAATTTGGTGAGGCTGAACCAGGATTACATTTTTCATCATTATTTGCACTTGGTTTAGCTCTATTCGTGATTACATTTGTTGTATTAGCTTTAGCTAAGTTGATGTTAGCCCGTATGGAAGCTGCACAAGGTAAAAAGACATGAACATGCACACAAACATGAACCCCGCTATTTACGCTAAGCGTAAACGCTCTAATTTCATTGGCTTAACCTTATCAATGTTAGCAATGACATTGGGAATGGTTTTCCTTTTCTGGATTCTTGGTGTACTTTTAGTTAAAGGCTTGTCTTCTATTGACTTGAATATGTTCACTTCAAGCACACCAGCTCCAGGTTCTGAGGGTGGTGGTCTTGCCAATGCAATTGTTGGTAGCTTACTGATAGTGGTGAGTTGTACGCTCATCAGTACGCCTATTGGTGTACTAGCAGGTATTTATTTGTCTGAGTATGGTGCGAGAAGCAAGCTTGCTTCGATCACAAGATTTGTGACCGATATTATGTTGTCTGCACCATCAATTGTGATTGGCTTGTTTGTCTACGCAGTATTGGTGGCGCAAGTGAGGCATTTCTCAGGTTGGGCGGGAACAATTGCTTTGGCGTTGATTGCTATCCCAGTAGTTGTGAGAACAACAGAAAATATGTTGCAGTTAGTGCCAGGTGGTTTGCGTGAAGCAGCTTACGCATTAGGCGCACCTAAGTGGAAGGTTGCTTTCTATGTCACATTAAAAGCTGCTAGAAGCGGTGTGATTACAGGTATTTTGTTGGCCTTGGCTCGTGTCAGTGGCGAAACAGCTCCACTTCTATTTACTGCGCTTAATAATCAATTCTTCTCTACCAATATGAATGCACCGATGGCTAACTTGCCTGTGGTCATTTTCCAGTTTGCCATGAGCCCTTATGACAACTGGGTCAGTCTTGCTTGGGGTGGCGCACTATTGATCACTTTTGTGGTGCTTGGCTTAAACATTATTACGCGAGTGGTATTTAGAGAAAAAGTACAAGGATAAGTATTGAAATGAGAACTATGTTTGATGCAGAAACATCTCAAGGAAAAAATATGACTGAAATGAATCAAAATCCAGCAGCAACACTTAAGAACGCATTAGAAATTAAAAATCTTGATTTCTACTACGGTTCATTTAAGGGCTTAAAGAACATCAACTTAAACATTGCTGAAAAGCATGTTACAGCTTTTATTGGACCTTCGGGTTGCGGTAAGTCAACATTGCTTAGAACTCTGAACCGCATGTATGACTTATATCCTGGCCAACGTGCTGAGGGTGAAATCAATTTCTACGGACAAAATATTCTTGATCCTAAGCAAGACCTTAATCTTTTGCGTTCAAGAATTGGCATGATTTTCCAAAAGCCAACACCATTCCCAATGTCAATTTATGACAACATTGCTTTCGGTGTTAATTTATATGAATCATTAACACGTGCTGAAATGGATGAGCGTGTCGAATGGTCCCTAACTAAGGCTGCTTTATGGGGCGAGGTAAAAGATAAGTTGAACCAAAGTGGTTTGTCTTTGTCAGGTGGCCAGCAGCAACGTCTATGTATTGCACGTGGTGTAGCTGTGAAGCCTTCAATCTTGTTGCTCGATGAGCCAACCTCTGCTTTGGATCCAATATCCACAGCGAAAGTAGAGGAATTGGTGCATGAGTTGAAGAAAGACTATACGATTGCCATCGTGACTCACAATATGCAGCAAGCTGCTCGTGTGTCAGATTTCACGGCGTATATGTATCTTGGTGAAATGGTTGAGTTTGGTAAAACAGATGAGATCTTCATTAAGCCAAAACGTAAAGAGACAGAAGACTACATTACTGGTCGCTTTGGTTAATCATAGAAATAACCAAGCTATCAATTAAGAATTAGGAGAACAATATGCCAGATAAACACTTATCCTCTCAGTTTGACGCTGACCTTAACTCTGTATGCGGCAAGCTGCTTGAAATGGGTGGCGTTGTTGAATCACAAGTGGCTATGGCGATGCGCGCTTTTGCAAATTTAGATGCAGATCTAGCTGATCAAGTCATGGCTCGAGAGCGTGAAGTCAATGATTTTGAGATTGATATTGACTCTGCTTGTACAGAATTAATTGCACGTCGTCAGCCAACAGCCCGAGACTTGCGTCTAGTGATGGCTGTTTCAAAGGCGATTACTAATTTAGAGCGTGCTGGTGATGAGGCTGATCGTATTGCTAGAAGAACTAAGCACATCATGGAAGATAGTGCTTCTCATAGCATCAATACAGCTGAAATTAGACTTTCTGGTCAGATGGCAGTTTCATTATTGCGTCGTAGCTTGGATTGTTTTGCTAGATTGGACACAAAAGCAGCTGCTGAAGTGGTTCATGAAGACAAGCAAATTGACGAGGAATTCAGAGCGTTTGTCCGTAAGTTAGTCAGTTATATGGCTGAAGATCCAAGAACCATTTCTGTAGCATTGGATATGTTGTTTATTGCTAAGGCTGTGGAGCGTATTGGTGACCACGCAAAGAATATTGCGGAATTTGTGATCTACATCGTTAAGGGCACAGATGTTCGTCATCTTCCTCATGAGCAATTATCACAAGAGGCAAATAGCTAAATATGGCCAGTAGTATTCTCATCGTTGAAGATGAGCCTTCCATTGCAGAATTAATTGCCGTTAATTTGAGTCATGCCGGCTTTTTACCTATTCGCGCATTTCAGACTGAGCAAGCAACGCAATTAATGAAAGAAGTACTCCCTGATTTGGTGGTGCTTGATTGGATGTTGCCTGGAAAGTCAGGTGTTCAGTTTGCAAAAGAATTGCGAGCTAATGAACGCACCAAAGATATCCCTATTATCTTGTTAACGGCTAGAAGTGAAGAGATGGACAAGATTGCAGGCTTAGAGGCAGGTGCTGACGATTACATCACTAAGCCATTCTCTCCTAAGGAGCTGGTTGCTCGTATTAAGGCTGTTTTAAGAAGAAGAGCCCCTCAATTGGCTGATGAGATGGTGCAAATCAATCATCTTAGATTAGACCCTGTGTCACATCGTGTGACAGCAACTGATGGCTCTATGGAAGTGACGCTTGATTTGGGACCGACAGAGTTTAGACTTCTTCACTTTTTGATGACTCATCCAGAGCGTGTTCACTCACGCGGACAGCTTTTAGACAAAGTTTGGGGTGATCATGTATTTGTTGAGGAGCGCACTGTCGATGTCCACATCAAGCGCCTAAGAGCATCTTTAGCCCCTGCAAATTGTCAAAATATGATTGAGACAGTCCGTGGCAGTGGTTATCGTTTAACCAAGACACCTGTTGCTAACTAGAGGAAACCTTACGCTTTATAGGGTAAGGTAGACCTAGGTATTTTGAGCTTGTCACCAAAAACGCAAAATAAATCAATTTTTGTTTAAATTGTTTTTCTGAAAACTCAATAGTCTCAGACTCAGTGCTGGTTGCTTCTGAGTTGTTTTCTGCAGATTGAATGAGTTGCGTAGTCATGATTGCGATTAGATATAGCCAAAACAAGATATGCGTCAGCTTAGAGAGGCTTTTTGACAGTAAAAAGTACTTTTTTTGAAACATTTTTGAATTCTTCAAAGCCTTGTTAAGATGTCGTCTATGTTGTCACTTCAAACCCGTTTATTGACCATTACTGCAATTGTTGTAATCCTTTCTTGGGCAATTGGAGAGGGTGTCAGTGCCACAGCCGGTTGGGCAACCGCGGTGATCTGTTTGGGTTTGCTACTAGCTCACCAGTTATGGCACGCTTCTAAGTTATCAAAATTGTTACTTTCTCCTAGCTATGGAGAGGTCCCAGGTGCTTTAGGTATTTGGGGGGAAATTTATTATCGACTTCATAAATTAGTTCGTTCTTGGCGTGACCAAGTGCTTGAGGTGGAGCAACAACATCAACGTTTTATTCAGGCGATTCAAGCATCTCCTAATGGCGTGGTCATGCTTAATGAGGATGACCAGATGGAGTGGTGCAATGCGATTGCTGGAGCTCACTTTGGTTTAAATCCAAGGCGAGATGCAATGCAAAGGATTACTCATATTTTGCGCAAGCCCGCCTTTGTGCAATACATTGTTCGACAGAATTATCGAGATCCAATTCGTTTGACCAATATGGGTAACTTTGAAGAGTACACCCTTGATGTTCAAATATTTCCTTATGGAGATAAGCAAAAACTGATTTTGTCTCAAGATGTTTCTCAAATTGAAAAGACTGATGCCATGCGTCGTGATTTTGTGGCGAATGTGTCTCATGAGCTCAAGACGCCTTTAACAGTTTTGGCAGGTTTTTTAGAAACAGTACAAGAGTTAGATCTAAATGCTGAAGACCGCCAGCGTTATTTAGAGATGATGAATGTTCAGACGGGGCGTATGAAAACGCTCGTTGACGATCTCTTAACGCTAGCAAAATTAGAGGGTAATCCAGAGCCTCCTATTTCTCAAAAAATCCCCATGAATATGTTGTTTGCAAGGTTAAAACTTGATGCAGAAGGTTTATCTCAGGGGCAGCATGAGATTACATTTGAATGTTTAAGTCAGCAAAGTGTCTTGGGGGATGAGGCTGAGATTTATTCTGCATTTAGTAATCTTGTATCCAATGCCATTCGCTATACCCCAGCTGGCGGTCGAGTCATTGCTAAATGGCAAAATTTAGATGATGGTGGCGCCGAGTTTTCAGTAGAGGATACGGGCCCTGGAATTGCTGAGGAACATATTCCAAGGCTCACAGAGCGATTCTATAGAGTGGATCGAAGTCGCTCACGAGATACAGGTGGAACTGGTTTGGGCATGGCGATTGTCAAGCATGTCATCAGTCGCCATCAAGGTGAATTAAAGATTCAATCTAAAGTAGGTGTTGGCAGTCGCTTTTCTTTGATCTTTGGAAAACAAAGATTAGCTGATTAAGCTAATGGCTTAGCCCAGTAGCTTAACCAACTCCTTTTGCCCTACATAAAGCATACTACCTGCTCTTGGTTTGAGTTGACTATAAGATCCCTCAGAATTCATCTGCCATGCAGTGGAATTGTCTTTGAGTAACATTCTCAAACCTTCTTTAATGACGCGTGCCTTAAGTTTCTTATCCAAAACTGGGAAGGCAACTTCTACTCGACGGAATAAATTCCTATCCATCCAATCAGCAGAGGATAAATAGAGAGTCTCTGCACCATTGGCGTAAAAATAGTAAATACGATGGTGTTCTAAGAAGCGCCCAATGATTGAACGCACCTTAATATTTTCTGAGAGACCTGGAACCCCAGGTTGAAGAGCGCAAACACCTCGAATAATTAATTCAATTTTGACGCCTGCTTGAGATGCTTTATATAGCTCTTGAATAATGGTGGGTTCAAGCAAGGCATTCATCTTAGCCATGATGTGAGCCTTTTTACCTGCTTTAGCAGCCTTAGCTTCGGCTTGAATATGCGCAATTAATTCAGCATGCATCGTGAATGGAGATTGCCACAACTGTTTGAGTTGCGTTCTGCGTCCTGTGCCTGTCAGTTGCATAAAGACATGGTGCATGTCTTCACATATTTCAGGGTTTGAAGTCATTAAGCCAAAGTCACTATAAAGCTTAGCCGTTTTTGGGTGATAGTTGCCAGTTCCTAAATGAGCATAGCGCTTGAGAACTGTTTTGTCTTTGCGACGACCTATACCCGGTATAACTTCCTTGCGAACCACTAAAAGCATCTTGGCATGACATTTATGTCCAACGACACCATAGACAACATGAGCACCAACGGATTCAAGCTTGGCAGCCCAAGAAATATTGGTTTGCTCATCAAAGCGTGCCAAGAGTTCCACCACAACAGTCACTTCTTTGCCATTGCGGGCTGCTTCCATCAATGCATCCATCACTAGTGATTGATCGCCTGTTCGATAAACAGTTTGCTTAATAGCTAAAACATGAGGATCTTTTGCAGCTGATCGGAGCATCTCCAATACAGGGTCAAAACTCTCATAAGGGTGATGTAATAAAACATCCTCTTTGGCTAGTAGATCAAAAATATCTGTACCGGGTTGCAAGTGAACAGATTTTTTAGGTGTGTGATCAGTAAACTTTAAGTCTGGGCGGTCAACCAGGTCTGGAATCTGTACTAAACGTACTAAATTCACAGGACCATCCACGCGATAACAATCTTTAGGGTTTAAGCCTTCTACTTCTAGTAAGTAGTCAGTGAGTTCATCGGGCATGTCCGATTTGATCTCAAGTCGAACGGCATCCCCCAGATGACGAGTTGGTAGTTCACCTTGTAAGGCAGATCTTAAGTCAGTGATATCGTCCTCTGACACAAATAGATCGGAGTTGCGTGTTACTCTAAATTGGTGACATCCAGTAACGTTCATGCCCTGGAATAATTCAGGTACGAAGGCATGCATAAAGGACGATAAAAGTACAAAGCTGTGTGGTGTATCCGACAAATGCTTAGGCATTGCCACAACACGCGGTAGTGAGCGTGGAGCTTGTACAACTGCTAATTTCGCGCTTCTACCAAATGCATCTTCACCTTCAAGGGTGATGAAGAAATTCAAACTCTTATTGATGACTTTAGGAAAAGGATGCGCAGGATCTAAAGCAATCGGTGTTAATAAGGGAACTAATTCTGTTGTAAAGAATTCTTTTGCCCAAGCTCTTTGAGCAGGGGTCCATTGGTCATGGGTATGAAAGACTATCCCTTGCTTAGCAATTTTTGGGATGATGTCATCTTTAAGAAGTTGATACTTTCTGTTGACTAGGGCATGCGCCTTTTCTGCGACGATATCATAGGCATTGGTAATAGACATGCCGTCAGGAGTTTTATTCTTATGGTTATTTTTGAGTTGCTCTTTGATGCCAGACATACGAATTTCAAAGAATTCATCCATATTGCTAGATACAATACAAACAAATCGCAATCTCTCAAGTAGGGGAGTTTTAGGGTTTTCTGCTTGTTGTAAAACACGGGCATTAAATTCAAGAACGCCTAGTTCGCGATTCAGTAATGGAGTCTTGGATGTTGTCTTTATCTGCATGTGTGAAGTTTGACAATAAAGTATGTCAAAAAGATGACATTCATGTGAATTTGATTTGTCATTCAATTGTCACAATAAAGTCATAATCTAATGTTTTAGAAGTGCTTAACTAATAGTCATTAATATTTTGTCCAAAACCCCAGAAAAGTCCCCTGAAGAGCTCGTAGCTGCTGTTGACCTAGGTTCGAACAGTTTTAGGATGGTTATTGCGAGGGTTCTGCAAACACCCTCAGGAACTCAAGTTCAGCCAATTGATACATTAAGAGAGTCGGTACGACTTGCAGCGGGTTTAACTCAAGATAAAAAATTAGATGAAAAATCAATCTCTAGGGGGCTTAAGGCGTTACATCGATTTGGTGATCGTTTAAAGAACTTCGATTCCAAGCAGGTTAGGGTGGTAGCCACTAATACACTTCGTGTTGCCAGAAATGCTGATACTTTTATAAAAGAAGCTGAAAAGTTATTAGGCTTTCCTATTGAGGTGGTTGCTGGTCGTGAGGAGGCTCGATTAATTTATATCGGTGCTGCACATGATGCTCCAACTTGTGATGGAAGAAGATTTGTATTAGATATTGGCGGAGGCTCAACTGAATTCATTATTGGTGATGGTTACGAGCCAAAGTTATTAGAGTCTTTGTATATTGGCTGTGTATCTTTTAGCCAGCAATATTTCCCAGATGGTCTTGTTGATGCTCATAGTTTTAAGCAAGCTCAAACTGCTGCCCGACGGGAAATCCAGGCTATTTCAACGCAATTTAAGAAGATGGGTTGGAAGCAATCAATAGGTTCTTCAGGTACTGCTAGAGCTATTGCTGAATTAATTGCTTTGAATGGCTTTGACGGAATCCCTCACGATTTACCCGTGAGTGGTGCTGGTGGTGTCATTACCCATGAAGGATTGCAGTTACTTAAAAAATCATTAATTGATTCTGAGTATGTTGATAAGTCAACTTTGATTGGCTTAAAAGGTGATCGTAAGCCCGTTTTGCCAGGTGGGTTAGCGATCATGATTGCAGCTTTTGAAGAGTTGGATATCAATCGCATGGAAGTCACTGAAGCGGCTCTTCGCTTGGGTGTTTTGTATGACCTAATGGGTCGTTCTCAACATCATGACATGCGTTTTGTAACTGTTGAGCAGTTCATGCAGCGCTACGGTGTGGATCGTCAACAAGCTAAACGCGTCAGTGAAACTGCTGTACATTTTTTAAATCAATTCCCTAAGCCCAAGCATGAGGATCGAAAGGATAATCTTCATATTCTTTCTTGGGCAGCTAAATTGCATGAGATTGGTTTAACAATCTCACATAATGGATATCACAAACATTCCGCTTACATTGCTTCTCATGCAGATATGCCTGGATTCTCAAGGCTAGATCAAGCTAGGTTGGCTGCCCTCTTACTGGGGCATACAGGTAAGCTTGGCAAGATTTCAGTAGGCTCAGCTTATATAGATTGGCGGATGCTGTTTTGTCTTAGATTAGCGCATGTGATTTGTCGTAGGCGCGACGATGAGCCTGCCCCAGATATTCTTGTGAAAGAAATAGAAGGGGGGTACTTATTAAAAGTATCAAAAGCTTGGGCAAAAAATAATCCACTGACACAATTTGGTCTTGAAAAAGAATCAGCTGATTGGCAAAAAATTGGCAGAGAATTTCAAATCGAATTCTTCTAATGAAAAATGGATCCT
>JACCDO011018238.1_pt1 | contig 14217 bp, 20 predicted proteins | sample 7446101 | NCBI WGS metagenome assembly JACCDO01 (sample SAMN15323440, study PRJNA562643) | freshwater metagenome | isolation source: river surface water | place: USA:Blue River Watershed | collected 2017-08-16
GTACGCAAAAGACACTAAGTTAAATCTTGATGCTGTCTTGGATCGTAGTACCTTGGATAAAGATGTAGCATATGGTTGTGCTGTGGCCGCATTAGCCGCAACGGGCAACGGCAAGGTACTAAGCATTTTGCTTGCCGATGCTCCTGTTCATGCAGAATCTGCAATGACCGCCGCAAGCATTATGGCACAAAACAACGTTTGGTATCCTTACGTTGAAATGGCCGATGATGAACAGCTAAAGGGCTTGCCAGCACAGTTACGCATGAACGCTATTGCTAGTCATGGCGGAACTACAAAGGCAAACTTTGAAGCATTTAGTCTTGCTGCAAGTATTGTTGGCAAGTGTCATTTCTGTGTTAAGGCACATTACGACACATTGAAGGCAGAAGGTTACTCCGTAGAGAATCTACGAGATATTGGACGTATCGCCGCAGTAATGAATAGTGTTGCCAAGGTGTTAAATTCTTGATACATCTTTAATGATTATCAGTATGTAAAACAGGTGTTTTCTACCATATAATAATGATACATACTAATGCAGTATGTTTATTAAAAGGAGAAATACTATGTGGACTAAACCATCAGCAACAGAAATGCGTTTCGGTTTTGAAGTAACGATGTACGTTATGAACAAGTAAGATCCAAAGCAAGCCCACTTCGGTGGGCTTCTTCTTGACCTGAAACTATATATCTGTTATAGTTGTATTTCACAGGAGAACAATATGTTAGATTGTTTAATCTTAGGCGACAGCATTGCCGTAGGAACTCACCAGTTCAAACAAGAATGCACTATGATTGCCAAAGGCGGCATTAACAGTCGCCAGTACTACCAACAATATGTACTACCTCGTCAAAATGATTTTGGTGCGGAAGTAGTCATTATTAGCCTTGGATCCAACGACTGGGATGGTATCAAGACTTATAATGAGTTATACAAACTGCGTGAGCGTGTGAAAGCTCAACGAATATATTGGGTTTTACCTAATCCAGAAAAGTTTATTCGCCAAGCAGAAGATGTTAAACTTATTGCATTAAGTTTTGGCGACTTTGTTATTCGTCCAACAAGGTATCAAAAAGACAATATCCATCCTAGTTGGGCTGGATACAAAGAAATCTCAAAAGAGGCCGAATGAATATTTTAGTAACAGGCGGGTTAGGACTGATTGGTCATAACATCGTTAGAAAGTTAGAAGCACAGGGACATACTGTAGTTGTTTATGATAATATGACCAACTACGGTATTATTCCTCGAGAACAAATGGATCATTTGTTTAAAGAGCGTAGAAAGTTAATCAAGACAGAACACATCCACAACATGGACATTCTACAAGGCAGTATGTTCGATTGGTTATTACCTCATCACAAGATCGAAGCAATTATACATCTCGCTAGTTTCCCTAGACAGAAAGTAGTTAATGCTGATCCTGTATGGGGCAGTACTGTAATGAGTACTGGCTTGCTCATGCTATTAGAGAAAGCAGTACAACACGGAGTTCGTAGATTTACCTATGCTAGTTCTAGTATGGTTTATGGCGACTTTGAAGACTATGTCACAGAAGATGCAGTTTGCCGCCCACAAGGACAATACGGAATTCTTAAACTTGCTGGCGAATGGCTAGTCAAAGACTATACACGCAAACATAGCATTGAACATACTATTCTAAGACCTAGTGCCGTCTATGGTCCGTTAGACGTTGAAGATCGGGTTATATCAAAGTTTCTACTTACAGCTATGCGAGGAGAAACTCTTAAAGTTAATGGTGTTAATGAAACACTTGATTTCACCTATGTAGATGATGCTGCCGACGGATTCGTTGCCGCTACTCTATCCGATAAGGCAGCAAATGGGACATACAACATAACTAAAAGCCATTCAACTACTTTGTTGGCCGCCGCCGAAATGGCTGTTAAGTTAGCGGGTCGGGGCAACATCGAAGTCAAAGACAAAGATGCAGATTTTCCTAGTCGCGGAGCCCTAGACATTACTAAAGCTCGCAGAGATTTTGGATTTGATCCAAAAGTTGATGTTGCTGAAGGTTTCCAAATTTACTACAATTGGTTGAAAAACGATCCTTATTTTGGATCTTGACAATCACTAACAAAGATATTATACTATAGTTACAGTAAATTTTTAGGAGTTCGATTTTGAGTATGCATCTTGAAGGTCCGTGGCTCAGTACCACAGGCAAGAAAAAAGGCAAACGTAAATTTCGCAATGCTGACGAAGCAAGGAAGGCTAGAGAATTGGAAGAATCTTGGAAGGCCCTACAAAAGAAGTGGGGAGTAGAAGCAGAAGAAAAGAAGCGCAAACGTGCTCTTGAAGCTCCTACTATGACTCCTGTTGTCAATAAGCCCTATCGTCGCGAAACTCCCGAGATCAAAAGTTTGCCATTTACTGCCGGTCCTTGTACTAAGGCTCCGGACAAGGTTTATACAGGTACTGCTATTAAAGGTATTGGTACCATGCATAAATCTAATGCTGTGCCCATTTTTTCCAACGAAGATGCTATAGATATCGCCAAAATGCGTCGATAATACCACATTTAACACCTAGATTGGATAGAATGGACTATATAATTATACGTTTCGCAAAGAAACTAAGATAGTTGGTTTGATATAAGTGATGCACGTAGCATTTTTCAAACTCGCGAGTCTTGGCCAAATGAGAAACCCGTGAGATTCGGGCGGTCAAGGCTCCAAAGGCACATAGGTTATGAGACTATGCGTCCAATGGAGACAACTACACGTATGTCAGGGTTCCTTGTTGAGCCTCGTGAAGTTAACTCCCTTAATGTAATGCGGCAGAGCAGCAATGCAAAATCGCACCAAGTGAAAGGAGGACTTATGGAAAAGTCGTTTAGGTTAGTATCCCTTTTTGTAGGGTTTTTAGTAGTAGCTCTTTTGGTTCAAAATATTACCCAAAAGAAATTCAATATGCTTAGAGAAGCTCAAGCATATACATCACAAGACGTAATGTCTATCAAAGTTCGCGAACAACAATTAGATTGTCTCGCTTTAAACATTTACCGCGAAGCAGGTTATGAGCCCTTTGAAGGTAAGGTTGCAGTTGCACAAGTTACCATGAACCGTGTCAAGGCCGGCAAATTTGGTAATGATGTCTGCGGCGTTGTTTATCAAAAAAATGTTATTATGGAAAAAGTCGTTTGCCAATTCTCATGGGCATGTGACTCTGCCGCTAAAGCAAGACCAGTTAATAAGGAGGCTTACAATGAAAGCATGGCTGTTGCAAAGAAAGTACTTTTGGAAAACTTCAGATTGGACGTTCTCAAAGATGCTCTGTATTATCATGCCGCCTACGTCAATCCAAGATGGCCACTTGAAAAGATTGGACAAATAGGACAACATATTTTTTACAAACAGAAAGGCGCTAACATATGATCGACAACATCGATAAACTAAAAGAATTTATTCAAACTAAGATTTCTGTAATCTCAGCGGAAACATTTGGTTGGTTAGCTGCTATCGTATTACATGCTTCAACTGTTCCTAGTTTGTTGGCAGTTATGGCAGGGCTCACTGATCGATTGCCTGGAGTAGATTTGGTATTGCTAGTTTGGACTGGTTTAACATTGTTATTTGTCAAAGCCGCTATCCAAAAAGACATGCTTAATATTGTTACAATTGGTGTAGGATTCATTATCCAGGCAGCAATGATGGCATTAATCTTCTTCAAGTAATTTTGGTTATCAATTAATTGACACCACCCTCGGGTGGTGTTATACTATGTACTGTAATAAATGTTTTCACACACACAGAAAGGCACATTATGAAAAAGGCAATTTTGGCAACTATGGTAGCTACCGCAGTTTTGGCAACTGGTTGCTCTTCAATGAAAGATATTCCTGAGCGTAAGACTTATGCTCAACCTAGTTGGTATCAAGACTGCGCTCAAGAAGGCGTCAAGGGTTGGTTTTGGTGGGCAGAAGACTACGTCTATGCTTGCGGTGCTGGTGAAAGTGCATACGCACAAGCCGCTGAAGAACAGATGGATGCTATTGCAATGAATAACTTTGCCAAACGCATCAACGGTACAGTTAATTCTGAAACTGTAATTGATATCAAAGACGACAAAAAGACAACTCGTACTTTGATTAGTTACAAGGTACAGGATACTGCTATTCGTAAGCACGTTAAGAGTGAAAAAGGTCACTTCACAATGAACGGACGTCACTACACTTATGTTCGTTTGGAAATGAAGAAGAGTACCTTTGAACAACTTATTGCTGAAGCCAAACAGAAAGGCCAGTAATGCGCCCGGTTAAAAACTATCTGTGGTTATTAATCATTGTAATGATGGTTATTATAACTCTGCTATCTGGTTGCAGTTCGGCACCAAAGAAGGTAGCACAGAAGCCACAGTATTGTTATACTAGTCAAACCATTACTACTCAAAATGGCGAGCGTGTGAATAGCCAAACACAGGTAGAATGTACAGACGATCAAGTAAAGAAGCTCACAGTGGCTCGTGTAGGTATTGGTAGCAACTGTGGTTATTTTAATGGGTGGATGAAGAAAGGTGGGCACGATGTCCAGTACCGTGCGATTAGTTGCCAGCTGCCTGATGGTAGTTGGGAAGTTGTTGATACTTACGGCCAGTAATACCGCATTGGCTAACGATATTGAGGAACCTCGTTTCTTTAACTATCGTAGCGGCGGCTACTCTAATCGACTAGCAGATCTTTCTTTTGGTTGGTTTAAGACTCTTGACGATGAACAAAAATTATCGTATAATCAGTCAATAACTCAAGCATTAGAGTATGCCGATAATGGCCAAGTAGTTCGTTGGTATAAGAATGACGCCAGCGGAATGGCAATGGTATCGGCAACTTGGCCCAACAGTAGCGGTTATTGTCGTAGGTTGTATATCCAGGCCATTGCTTATAATGTAGAAAAGACTATGAAAGCAACTGCTTGTTTTAACGATGTAGATAATAGATGGACCTGGCATAACTAAATATTTGTTCAATGAGAATACATACAAGCGATAAGGCGATAGCCTGGATAACACTATTCAGCGGATTAACCATATCCGCTGTTGCCATTTACTATTCTGTTGCAGGTTTAATGGCAATTTTTTCTGCGGCAGTTATACCCATTATTGTTATGGGTGTTGCCTTGGAGATCAGCAAACTAGCCGCAACTGTTTGGCTAAAACAAAATTGGCAACGAGCTCCAAATTTCATTCGAGGATACCTTCTAGCGGCCATTGCTATCCTAATGGTCATTACATCAATGGGTATCTTTGGGTTCCTAAGTAAAGCACACAGTGACCAAAGTCTTGTCTCTGGCGATGTAATGTCAAAGATTGCAGTATATGATGAAAAGATTAAAACCGAAAAAGAAAATATTGAAGCAAACCGTAAGGCACTTAAACAGATGGATGAAGGAGTGGACCAAGTATTGGGCCGCTCAACAGATGAAAAAGGTGCCGACAAAGCTGTGGCTCTGCGTCGCTCCCAGCAGAAAGAACGTGCTCGCTTACAAGCTGAAATATCTAAGTCGCAACAGTCTATCTCGCAACTTAACGATGCCCGTGCGCCTATTGCCGCCGAAGTTAGAAAGGTCGAAGCGGAAGTCGGTCCAATTAAGTATATCGCATCGTTTGTCTATGGCGAGACAAACGAAACGATTCTCGAGAAAGCTGTCACTTGGGTAATTGTTATTATTGTTGTAGTTTTTGACCCGCTTGCTGTTATCTTATTGTTGGCGAGCCAATATTCGTTTATGTGGTTCCGCAAGCAAGAAGACAACGAAGAATTAAAAGCGGAGGGTGACAGCCCAGTAGGTCCGACTGGTGACGTAGTCATTTCGGATACCACTGTCACAGAACCTGAGATTGTAGAAGAAAAAATATCTGCAGATCCACATCCTGTAGGATGGATGTATCCTAAACATGCCAACATTCAAGACTATAAAACAATAGAAGATGCAGATGACAAGATCCCTGTTCTAGAAAATGAAGAAACATGGAGTCAGCGTGTCATTGACGAACAACCTAAGTTTAACGAAGTAAAACCCTTAGACGCTTGGAATGAAATGATTGCCGAAGCTGAACGTGCAGTGGTTGAAGAAAAAGAAAAAGAAGATGCAGAAATAATCGAATCTGCTATAGATTCTGAAAAAGCAGCAATGAAAGCATGGAAGGCAGCTAATCCAGATAGCAGTCTTAAATTACAAAGACAACTTCTTGAGAAAGGTGCAATTAAACAACTTCCTTGGGAAGAATATCTAAAGCCTCAAGCAGATTTTACAGACGAGGCCGCAGAAGAAGCACGTAAGTGGGCTGAAGAAAATCCTTCAACAGAAGAAGCTGAAAAAGCCAAAGAGTGGGCTGAAGAAAAATTAGATGAACGCCCTGGGGATTACGTATCAGAAAATCAGATTACTTGGATGGAGCATGACGGTCAAGGAAATCAAATCAAAAAGTCTAAAGAAGGCTACACACAAAATGCAGAACAAAGCGAGCGAACAATTTGGCAACGAATTCAAGACGCTAAAAAATGACAGATAGAATTTTAATAGTAACTCCGCCAGACGATATACTGTTAGACGGTATTCGTATCGCCCATGTGAATTTATCAGATGAGCAAAGTAACATTGTTAGTGCTGCCTTAATGGATTCTGCATTACCTCATACTATAGTAAATTATGTTTGGAAAATGGGCAATCCTGTAGATTGGTTATTAGATAAAATTGCTAAAAGTGATCTAATTATTTTTAATGCAGACGGTCCTATGGATCCAGGCAGAGAAATTATCATAGGGTGGACTGCGGCACAGCCTCAAAGTTATTATTTTGGAAATTTAAAAGATTTACACCAAGCTAATGATCGTGCTATATATAATAGCGATAACGTTTTATCTTTACTGGAGAAAATTGCAAAACAAAATGGCTAAATTTGATAATCAAAAGAAGGGTACAGGAATTACTGTAAAAGAGTACGAAAACATTAATCAGGCAATGCGTCGATTTAAAAAGAAAATCGAAGAATCTGGTGTATTAGATGATCTGCGTAAAAAAGAATTTTACGAAAAACCAACTACAGAACGCAAACGTAAAAAAGGCGCTGCTAAGGCTCGCTGGCGCAAAAAACTCCGCGAACAACAACTCCCACAAAAACTTTATTAATTATTGACACATTGTCAGAAAGGTAGTATAATATTAGTATGAACACTGATATTATGATTGACTTAGAGACGCTAGACGTTCTCCCATCCGCCACTATTCTAACTATTGGCGCTGTTAAATTTGATCCATTTGGCGATGAAGCCAGCGATCCTAAAATGGAAAAACTCTATATCAAAGTCGATATAGATAGTTGCGATAGAATAGGAGCAACAGTTTCCACAGCTACATTGGATTGGTGGTCAAATCAAAGTGCAGAAGCACAAGCTGATGCATTTGATCCAGAGGGTCGTGTTCCAATCGAAGAAGCTATGACAAAACTGTATAAGTTCTGTTGGGGCGGTAAGCGTGTTTGGAGTCACGGTGTAGGCTTTGACCTTATTATCCTAGAATGGTATTTCCGTAAAATTGAAAAAGCTATTCCTTGGCAGTTCTGGGAAATGCGTGATACCCGCACACTGTTTGATATCGGCATTAACCCTAATCGTGCTACAGTTACAGCTCATAACGCCTTAGCTGATGCAGTAGATCAAGCACAGGGTGTTCAAAAGATTTACCGTACTCTGCGTAGTTCTACCATGAGTGACGGACAATATATTAATCCTTTAGCGAAGACAAATTAAATGGACTCACAAACAAAAGAAGTAATGGACATTCTCCAAGAAGAATGTGCTGAAGTAATTCAAGCTGTAAGTAAAATTAGCCGTTTTGGGCTAGACAATTTTAAGCCTGGTAAACCAAAAACTAATAGAGAACATCTTGAAGAAGAACTAGGTGATATGTTAGCTATGATCGATATTTTACAGAGTATGGATATTGTATCATATACTAATATCGAACGAGCACAGACCGCTAAAATAGAAAAACTTAAAAAATGGTCAAATATTCAGAATTTAGAGAATATCTGATATAAATAAATTCATAAACTGTACCAGTTGGGCAGTTTATAGGGCAAAGTGCCCAAATAGATCTTACTTAATAAGGAGATATGTATGTCTAAGATCATCGGTATTGACCTCGGCACCACCAATTCATGCGTGGCTGTTATCGAGAACGGAACTTCCAAAGTTATTGAAAACAACGAAGGTGCTAGAACTACACCTAGTATTGTTGCCTATACTAATGATGAAGTATTAGTTGGTGCATCAGCAAAACGTCAAGCAGTTACAAATCCTAAAAATACAATTTACGCATCAAAGCGTTTAATTGGACGTAAGTTCAACGAGAAGGCTGTGCAGAAAGACCTTGACCTAATGCCATACGAAATCTACGAAGCCAAAAATGGCGATGCGTGGGTTCGTGCTCAAGGCAAAGAATTAGCGCCACCGCAGATTAGTGCTGAAGTGCTGCGCAAAATGAAAAAGACAGCCGAAGACTATTTAGGCTACGAAGTTTCCCAAGCAGTGATTACTGTGCCTGCTTACTTTAACGACAGTCAGCGTCAAGCAACTAAAGATGCAGGTAAAATTGCAGGTTTAGAAGTTCTTCGTATTATCAACGAGCCAACAGCGGCTGCATTAGCATACGGTGTTGATAAAGCGGACAAAAAAGATCGTAAGATTGCAGTTTATGACTTAGGTGGCGGCACATTTGACGTTTCCATTATTGAGATTGCAAACGTAGATGGCGACAAACAAATTGAAGTTCTTTCAACCAACGGTGACACTTTCCTAGGTGGTGAAGACTTTGACCAACGCATCATGGATTACTTGGTTGATGAATTTAAGAAAGAATCTGGAGTTGATCTAACCAAAGACGTCTTAGCATTACAACGTCTAAAAGAATCGGCAGAAAAGGCTAAAATTGAATTATCAAGTTCTGCTCAGACAGATGTTAATTTGCCATACATCACAGCAGATGCTAGTGGGCCAAAACACATGAACATTAAAATCACTCGAAGCAAACTAGAAAGTCTAGTTGATGAGTTGATTAAACGCAGTATCGAACCTTGTAAGGTTGCGTTAAAAGATGCAGGTGTCACAGCCGCAGACATCGACGAAGTTATCTTAGTTGGTGGTATGACTCGCATGCCTAAGGTACAAGAAGCAGTTGAACAGTTGTTTGGTAAAGCACCTCGTAAAGATGTAAATCCTGACGAAGCTGTTGCTGTAGGTGCTGCTATTCAAGGCAGCGTTTTAGGTGGCGATCGCACCGACGTTCTATTGTTAGACGTTACTCCACTATCATTAGGTATTGAAACACTTGGCGGGGTGATGACAAAGATCATCCAGAAGAATACAACTATCCCAACTAAGGGACAGCAAACATTCTCCACAGCAGAAGACAACCAACCTGCTGTAACTATTAAAGTGTTCCAAGGTGAACGTGAGCTTGTTCAACACAACAAACTCTTAGGCGAGTTTAATCTAGAAGGTATTGCTCCGGCTCGTCGTGGTATGCCACAGATTGAAGTTACCTTTGATATCGACGCCAACGGTATTATGCATATTAGTGCCAAAGATAAATCAACAGGTAAAGAAAACAAGATCACTATTAAATCTAATAGTGGTCTAAGCGAAGCTGAAATTCAAAACATGATCAAGGACGCTGAACTTAATGCCGAAGCAGATAAGAAACAACGTACTTTAATTGAAACACGTAACTCAGCAGAAGCACAGTTACACGAAGTTGAAAAAGATCTTGAAGAATTTAAAGATCAGCTTACTGAAGCAGAAGTTGAAGAAATTCAAGCGGCTATTACCGCAGTTGAAATTGCCGCACAAGGTGACGATGCTGATAAGATCAAAGCCGAACTTGAAAAAGTTTTTCCAGCAATGAAATCATTGTTGGAGAAAAAGCAGGCTAAGGAACAGGCACAAGCCCAACCTCAACAACCTGCACAAGATGATGTAGTTGATGCTACCTTCACAGAGAAGAAAGCAGACTAATCATATAAGGGGTACTTTCGAGGCCCCTATTGTTCTTACTTTATAAGGAGACTATTATGAACAATCTAACTAAACTTGACGCTCTAAGCAGAGCACTTATTGGTTTTGACCAAATGTTTGACCAAATGGAACGCCGTTATGCTAACAGCGTAAATAATAACTATCCCCCACATAACATTCTACGTTTAGATGATAACGAGTATGCTATTCAACTTGCTGTAACTGGCTTTGACAAAGCAGAAATCACTGTAACTGTAGAAAACAATGTGTTGGTAGTTAAAGGCGAAAGCATGACTACAGAATATGCTACAGAACAATATTTACATCGTGGTCTAGCAACTCGTGATTTTGTTAAAGAGTTTCCTCTTGCAGAACACATCGAAGTTGTTGGTGCAGAAACAAAGAATGGTATGCTGATCGTTAAATTAATTCGCAACATTCCTGAATCAGCTAAACCAAAAGTCATTGACATCGTTGATGTAAAATAATATAATATAAGGGAGGGCAACCTCCCTTATTAAATACAAAACATTCATAGGATTAAAAATGTCAGTAGAAACTAATGTAGAAGAAAAAATAACTGTTTCATTGCAACCACCCAAATTGTGGAAAGTAGTGTTTATTAACGACGATCAAACTCCTATGGAACTCGTCATCGATTTGCTTACTGGGATATTCAAACATAATGAAGCTAAGGCTAAAGATATTACCTTAGAAATTCACGAAACAGGCAGCGGCATTGCAGGAATTTACTCTTTTGAAATTGCTGAACAAAAAGGTATAGAAGCAACAGGAATTGCACGTCAGCATGGTAGTCCTTTACGTATAACTGTGGAACAAGAATGAGCCTAAAAGAAATCACAAAAGACCTCCATCATGAGGCAGAAAAAACAAAGTTTGCCAAAGAGTTATTGAGTGGTAAAATTAGTGGTAAAAACTATGTAAATTATCTTTACAACATGTTGGCAATTTATGATCCAATCGAATGGTATTGTAAGCGCCAGGGCTTCTTAGATTCAATGCCAGACTTGCCAAGATTAAAAGCTATCTACGCAGACTTTATGGAATTAGACGATGGTGATTACTTGTATCTAACCCCTGCAACATTAGAATACCAAACATACCTACATAAGTTAGGCAATGACCCAGAACGCAAACATCTTATTAAGGCGCACCTGTACTGTCGTCATATGGGAGATTTGTTTGGAGGTCAAATTATTAAGAAACAAGTAGCACATATCAGCAGTGGCAAGTTCTATGACTTTGAAAATGCCGATGCAATGAAAATGTCTATCCGTGAAATCCTTACAGACGATCTAGGCGATGAAGCTCGTGTAGCATTTGAGTTTGCTATTAAAATGATGCGTGACCTGTATGGCGGAGAGTAAAGTTTGGGACACGCTGATAGAAATTCAGCATCTTTTAGAAAACAAATTTGATGAAACAGGTACTGAAATATTTGAAGCCGGAATGGATCGTTTTAATCAGCCTGGGTGGGTTAATCGCGTTTGGCGGTCCGATTCTTATCGTCGTGCTCATATTGACGTCGTAGATGCTCGAAGCACCAAAGGGTTGTGGATGATGCATTGTTGTATCTTTCCGCATACTACAGATCCTAGTCCAATATACGGTTTTGACGTTATTGCAGGTAAAAACAAAATTACAGGCTGTTTCCATGATTATAGTAAAGCAGGAGATCCTAACCATCCTATGATGGAATGGTTCGCTGATTATGTTAAGCGTTTAGAATGGCGCAGAGAAAGGCAACTTCCCGAATGGGCTACTAACATTTTCAGTCCTAGCATGGTTGCTGCCGGAAATGTACAAAACGAAGATGAACTTGATCAAATCACACAAATGGCACGAGATACTGTTGAACATTATCTTAGCACAGTTGGCGAAACCTTAGGTCAAGCAACAGATACTACAGAAGCACAAAACTACTATGCTATCAATCAAAAGCAAAACCCCCATACACCGCGTGTAATGGCTAGTTTGGGCTTAAACGAGGATGATGTAGCAGTATTCATCCAGGAATGTCTGTTCCCAGAAATACGATAAATAATCGTATGAGATTCTTTGAATTTAAATTACCAGAACCGGGCACAGATTTAGCCAATAAAATTGAAGCAGATTTAAATCAACTTTCAGACATTGTAATCCAAAAACCTGAAATTGAAGATAAAATTAACACACAGCTTCAAAAGATTATTGCAGCCGCAAAATCAGCCGCGGCTCCTGCACAAAAACCAGTAGCAACTCCGCCCGGGCAACCTCCTGCTGAAGAAACTAAAGAAACAGTGTTTGACGAAGCAGCAGCTACAATGCCAATGACTAACTCGTTAATTAACACACTAATGGCTGAAATAGAAAACATAGTTGATAAGACTAAAAAGAAAGCTATTGAAGCTATGATTAAAAATCTTGTAGCAGAAGCTAAAAAAGAAGAATTTCAAGCAGGTCGTGGAGTAAGTGAAAGTTTAAAACAATCTGCCAGAGCGTTGGCAGCAAAAATCAGCGGAACTTTAGAAGCATTGTCTCAGCAATATCAAGAACAATTAGCAGAAGGAGATCCTCAGGCTCCAAAAAGAGCTGCTCCAAAGGCAGCAGAGTTAAATCAGGATTTAATTGACCTAATTGAAGGTATTTTTAATAAACCAATTAGTAGAGCAGAAACACCGCAGTCTCGTGATGAAACAGCCAAGAAAATTTTAAACTTTATGAACCGTTGCCAACAAGGTGTGGTAGATCTTAAGGCATTGGTTGCTAAAGGATCTGGTAATGTGTTAGAAAATATTTCTGGAGACGATAAGAATATTTTAGATATGTTAGAGAATGCTCTAATGAAAGCAAAACCAGGAAAAACAGCAGGTAACTGGGGACCTGGCGAATTAGGACTAGCAATTCTAGGAACACCAGTTAATAAAGCTAGCAAAGGCGACTTAGACGTTGGCGGAGAAATGATCGAACTAAAAGCCAGCCAAGATCCTAAGAAAGGCGGTCGTTTTGGTTCAACAGCTTTACAACGCGGTACTGATGGTAAAACTGAATATATTCAAGCATTAGGCGAATTATTGACTCGAGCAGGTTATAAACCAAAATCATTATTAGACAAGAGTAGTCCAAATTATGTAGGAAATTACAAAAATAAAAAGGGTCAAGTAATGTCAGTGTCCCATCTTAACTTTGGACAAAAGTTTATACTCACTTGTTTAAATCCTAGGTTAAAAGACAAGGTATCACAAGAAGATACTTTAAACTTTTTAGAAATGGTTGCTATTAGCTGTATCACTAAAGAATACAAAACTAAAATTTCAACCAGATCTAGATTCAAAGGATGTTCTAATCCCGACGGCACTATTAATATTGATCGATTCAATCTTAAGTATGCTGAACTGTTGTATGAGTTGTATCAAAAGACTGATCATGTAGGTAAAATTATGGTGTTGAATCCATTAACAGGGTCATTCTACATTCTACAAGGTCCTAAAGACCTAGCAGGATCTCCTATTGTATTCAGCACATCAACTATCGACTTTAATGATAGTCAAGGAAAAGCAAGTCCGCAAATTGGCATAGCATAAAGTTTGTTCTAGAGCAAATTAATATAAGCGTTTAATGTTCGCTCTCTAACCTGTAAATATAATACAGGATACCGGGAGCGAATCGATGTCCAAATTAAAAACAACAATAATGACACTATTGTTGCCTTCGGTTGTATCGGCTGCACCCCTAGGCGACTATCAATTTAAAAGTCCTTCATTTAACGGTGTAGGCTATAGTTCTCACGTTTTAACAATCGAGAATCAAGAACGTACTCGACAAAAAGAACGTGCAGACAAAATACAAGCAGCTTTAGACAAAGCAGAAGCTGATGCTAAAAATACAAACCTTTCTAAGTTTTTAAGTAACTTAGAATCGCGTATCTATGCACAGATTAGTCAAAACGTAGCAACGGCTATGTTTGCCAATAATAGTTGTAGCACAAACAATGCCGCATCATGCCAAGGAAGCATTAACTTCCAAGGTAACACTATTAGTTGGACCAGAGTTAGTGATGCATTTAACTGTACAGGTTCTGCCAACGGAACTTGTATTCAACTAACGGTTGCTGATCCAAGTGGATCAACTACAAACATTTACGTACCGTTAGAATCATTCCAAATGCCGGGGTTATAAGATA
>JACCDO011569152.1_pt1 | contig 14217 bp, 16 predicted proteins | sample 7446101 | NCBI WGS metagenome assembly JACCDO01 (sample SAMN15323440, study PRJNA562643) | freshwater metagenome | isolation source: river surface water | place: USA:Blue River Watershed | collected 2017-08-16
ATATGATTTCACCGAAATATTATGGCGAAAATCTGGGATTGAAGCTGGCAGCCTTGGGAGCGATACTGTTTTTCACTCGATTGCTGGATACGGTACAGGATCCATTTTTAGGGCGGATAGTTGATGCATTTCAACGATCTCAACATGGTTGGTCGCGCATATCCGTTTTAGCGGGAATATTGCTGGCGCTTAGTTTCGCATTTCTGTTTTCTCCCCCTGATTGGTCGCAGTATGGGTTGATGGCTTGGCTGACTTGCTGTTTGATCGTACTGTATGCCGCACACAGCCTCTTGAGTATTTGTTATATGACTTGGGGCACTCGCTTAAGCGATGAGCCGTTGACAAGATCTCGAGTGGTTGCGTGGCGAGAGGGGCTAGGGCTGCTAGGCGTGGTGTCGGCTTCTGTCCTTCCCGTCGTTTTAGTCGAAGAGTTTGGTGCTGGCCCTGGCTACACGTATTTTTCTTATGCGTTTGCCGCTGTCTTATTCGTAGGATTGTCCGTCACTTTGTTGTGGGCGCCTCGTCCAGAGACGCAAATGACTGCAGCGCTTGCGGGATGGCGCACGGCACTCGTGCACAAGCCGGTTAGACGGATATTTGTGTTCTATTTATTTAATGCGGTGGCTGTGGCCGTTCCAGCGACATTGGTGCTTTTCTTTATCAGTGATGTTGTTCAGCGACCGCAGAATGCCGGGCTGTTTTTGGCGCTCTATTTTGTCGCGGGTCTTTTAGCGTTGCCTCTTTGGGTGGCGTTGGCAGATCGGATAGGAAAACGTTTCGCGTGGTGCGTCGGGAGCGCGCTCGCTGCGTTGGCTTTATCTGTAGCAACGGCGGTGAGCGCAGGCGATGTTGGCTTGTATAGCGTTGTATGTTTGATGGCGGGCTGTGCGCTTGGCGCTGACCTCGCGTTACCCGCTGCAATGTTGGCCGATGCAATTCCACAACAGCAGCGTCAGAATACTGGGCTCTATGTTGGAATATGGGTGCTGATCGGTAAGCTTGCTCTGGCTGTTGCAGCGGGCGTGACACTACCGTTATTAAGTTGGCTAGATTATCGACCCGGTGCATCTGACACGGCTGCGCCGTTAATGTGGCTTTATGTTGGATTGCCCATTGTGCTGAAGATCGTTGCAGCGGCTGCGCTACTTCGTTTCCCTACCTCTTTCTCCTCTGTACATTCAAACTCAATCAAGGATTCGTCATCATGAAACTGAAAGCGTTTATCGCGTCGCTGAGTGCAGCTGTGTTGACTGCCTGTGGCAGTGTTGATGTGGATCATTACGCACGAGAGAAGCCAGAATTGGAATTGTCTAATTTTTTTAGCGGAACAATCGATGCGTGGGGGATATTTCAAAAGCGGGATGGCTCGGTTGCACGAAGATTTCATGTCGTGATCGAAGCGACCTGGACGAGCCCGAACGAGGGCGTGTTAGATGAGCACTTCACCTACTCGGACGGCGAGACGCAGCGAAGGGTATGGACGTTGAAACGCCAGCCTGACGGCACGTGGCAGGGCACGGCTGACGATGTTGTTGGCGTCGCGATCGGCAAGGTGGCTGGTAACGCATTACGCTGGAAGTATGTCATGCGCTTACCCGTGGACGGTAAAGAGTATCTAGTCGACTTTGACGACTGGATGTGGCAACTTGACGAGAGCGCGATGATGAATCGATCAGTCATGTCTAAGTTTGGTATCGACTTGGGCGAAGTTTCCTTGTTCTTCAAGAAACGGATATCGGGTAAATAATGCTAAGTTCTTTGTTTCGGCCTTTGAACCACCCGATCCATAGTTGGAGCGATAAGAACGTTTGGATTGTTGGAGCATCCAGTGGGATTGGTGCGTCGCTCGCTCGTTCATTACTCTCGGCCGGGGCAAAAGTAACGTTGTCCGCGCGACGTGAGGCGGAGTTGCGTGAGGTCGCTGGGAATCACCCGAATGCTTCGGTGGTTCCGTTTGATTGCGCGGATGTACAAGCGTGGCCAGCTGCGATGGAGAAGACGTTGGCGGCAATGGGGCATATTGATCTGGTGATTTTAGGAGCGGCTCGCTACGATCCGACGCACAGCTGGAGTCTCAACGTCGAGCATGTTGAAAAGAGCTTCGAGTTAAATGTTGTGAGTGTTTACCGTGGACTCGCATCGTTAGTTCCATACTTTATACAAAGGAAGCAGGGTGGTATTGCCCTGATTGCAAGTATCTCTGCCTATACGGGTTTGCCCCGCGCGTTGATTTACGGGGCTACAAAAGCCGCGTTAAATAACATGACAGAGACTTTATATTTTGAATTAGCTCCGAAAGGACTCGACATCTACCTGATCAATCCGGGCTTTGTGGAGACGCCTATGACATCCGGCAATGAGTTTGAGATGCCTGGATTGATGTCGCCCAGTGACGCGGCAGCGTGTATCAAGCGTGGTTTTGAAAAAGGTCAATTTGAGATTCGTTTCCCACGAGGCTTTTCCGGAATGCTGCGATTGTTGAGTCGTTTTCCGTATCGTTTGCGATTTTGGTTGTTGCACAAAGGGACAGGAATGTGATGAGTGCAGTAGAGGTGTACGATCAAGATCAACGATTTCGTGCAATCGCTGAATGGTTTGAACGACTAGTTCCTGAGACGCTCGATGAGATTGATCTCGTTTATGCATCGTCTGCGCGCTTTATCGACCCGTTCAACGATTTGTCAGGCCGTGACAACATTGAGCGAGTCTTTGCGCACATGTTTGAAACGCTCGATTCGCCTCGATTCAAGGTCACAAGCATCGCGGCCCATCAAACCATTGGCTTCATGACGTGGGATTTCTTGTTCGTACGTCGAGGCCGGGAGCAGAAGATCTTTGGCTGTACACAATTTGAAATCAACGATCGTGGCCTGATCGTGCTGCATCGGGATTTTTGGGATCCCGCCGCGCAGGTCTATGAGCAAGTGCCAGTCCTTGGAACGATCCTCCGATTGTTGCGCCGAAAACTTGCGTTGCCAAAGAGCTAGGAGTTACGTTCCTTTAAATCAAAAAAAAGCCCCCGAAGGGGCTAAAGCCGATTGAGCGCAGCAGTCTCGCACGGCGGGGGAAAATCGTGACAGTTGGTTCTCGCTACCTAAGCTACTAGCCCCGTCTCTCTTTCGAGTCGGGCAGCATATTTAGGTTCAAATTCCTTTAAGTGTTTGATAATTTTTTTAGTCTCGTCGGGTGCTTGACGATCCATGTGTATACGTGCAAGTTGGTACCAAGCTTCTGGGCTTGTCGGTTTGACTCGGGTGCTGCGCTCCAGAGCATTCACCGCTTCATCAAGTCGGCCCTGTTGCATCAGGCTTACGCCTAGTCCATACCATGCTTGTTCAAGTTCAGCATTACTAGCGATTGCCTGACGAAAGCAAGTTTCTGCGCGATCTAGGGCGTTGTTGTCAAAGTGCAATAATCCGAGATTGACCCACACTCGCTCTGACGGCTCAGGTTGGTCAGCAAGGATTTCGTAATCCGAGATTGCGCCGATCAAGTCGCCTGTCTTTGTTTTGATATGAGCCGTTTGAGTCAAGGCATAGGTATCGTCTGGGTACCTCGTCAACATAACTTCGAGTGTTGACAGCGCGCGATCTGTCTGGCCAAGAAAAAGCCATGCGGCGGCAAGCCACTTATAGCGTTTCCAACTCAGGCCGTATCCAGGCACCATGGGACAAATCCCTTCAGATCTTCTAGGAAGACTGTAAGGGGCTTTGCTGACACAATTCTGACAAAATGACGGGGTCTTTATGAGATCGCTAGGAAAACAATTTCTATCCGTGCGCCGCATCCGTGAGCAGACTTTGTCTGTGCCTCAGTGATTTGAATTTTTGCATGATGGCGCAGAGCAATTTCTTTGACGATTGCAAGGCCTAGGCCACTTCCGTCGGCGCGTGAGCCAAGCACGCGATAAAAGCGATCAAAAACGCGTTCGCGTTCCTCGGGAGGTATTCCTGGGCCAGAGTCTTCAACCGCTAGAATCACTTGCCGCAAATTCCTCGTCAAACTGACTGTAATTTGTCCAGGTGCAGGGGTGTAACGCAGTGCATTATCGATGAGATTATTGATCGCCTCGCCCAAAAGTAGTCGTTGGCCACGGATCATGATGGGTTCATCGCCACCTTCAAAGCCTAAATCGATACCACTATCAATGGCGACATCGACCCAATTCAGGGTTTGCTCTCGAGCAATTTGGGCAAGATCAACCGGAGGCATCGCGACAGAATTGGGATTTTCCGCATTCGCCATCAATAGCAGTTGATTGACCAATCTTGTTGCGCGTGCAGTGCCGGAAATAATCTGCTCAAGACTGCTTTGTGTTTCACCTTGGGGGGCAACGCGCATCGCAAGTTCCGCTTGTGTGCGCAAACCTGCTAGAGGTGTTTTTAGTTGATGCGCCGCATCAGCTACGAATCGTTTCTGCGCAAGCATCGTGGACTCGAGGCGAGCGAGTAAGTCGTTCATTGCAGTGATAAGCGGCGTGATCTCTGATGGCACAACGCGCGCATCGATAGCAGATAGGTCGTCAGGACGTCTTGCCCTGAGGCGTTGCTGAAGCGCGTTGAGTGGCGCAACCCCGCGGGACAGTCCGAACCAAATGAGTAGCACTGCAATTGGAAGGACGATGAATTGAGGAATAATCACGCCTTTGATAATGCTATTTGCAAGAGCACTACGCCGATCCATGGATTCTGCAGCGACAAGCAAAATGTGATCTCCAGGGTTTGTACGAGGATCCGTCCATTTATAGGCTACGCGTATTTCAAAGTCCTGAAGAGTTTTTGTCGTGTAGTAAACAGTGTCGGGTTTGGTGTCGGCACGTGGCTCTGGGGTCGGAAGCTCCGCATCGCCGCCGAGTAATTCTCCTGTTGGTCCAATCGCTTTCCAAAAAATCCCATCGCTCTCTCTAGTACGCAATGCTAGGCGTGCTGATGCAGACATGCGTAATGACACAACACCATGATCAACCTCAATTTGTTGGTTTAAGACTTGCAGTGCATTAGCTAAGGTTTGATCGTACGGTGCGTTTGCCAGTCCCTGCGCAACAACGTACGTAATCGCGATGCTCATTGGCCAAAGCAAAAACAACGGCGCAAGCATCCAATCGAGGATTTCACCTAAGAGCGATCGTCGAGCGGGTGAGGAGGCGGACGCGGATGCCTCCGCACCCGCTCGCATGACCTCGAGAGCTTCTAAGTTCGTTTGTTGGTTTGCCGGCGTGCTCACGACGCCGCAACATCTCGCTCGAGGCAGTACCCCAAGCCCCGAACAGTGGCAATCTTTACGCCACTCGGTTCAAGCTTTTTACGCAAGCGGTGAACATAGACTTCGATAGCGTTGGAACTGACCTCGTCACCCCATTCGCAAAGATGGTCCACGATTTGCGATTTGCTCACCATGCGACCGCTGCGGGTCAGAAGAATTTCGAGCAAGCTCACTTCGCGTGCAGAGAGTTCTAGAGGTTGCTGATCCACCGCGGCAACTCGGCCATTTTGATCAAATTCGAGTCGACCATGCTTGAGGATCGTTCCACCACCGCCGGCTCCGCGGCGAGCGAGGGCGCGGACACGCGCCTCAAGTTCGGAAAGAGAGAACGGCTTAGCCATGTAGTCATCTGCGCCAAGGTCTAGGCCTTTTACACGTTGCTCGATGCTGTCTGCAGCCGTAAGTATCAACACGGGGAGGTGAGAGTTACGTGCGCGCAGTTTGGCGAGCACTTCTAAACCCGACATGCGCGGCAGGCCGAGGTCCAGAATCAAGAGGTCGAATTCTTGCGAGCTTAGGGCGGAGTCGGCGGACACGCCATCACTGACGGCATCGACAGCGTAGCCACTTTGGCGAAGGGAACGGGTCAAACCGTCAGCCAAAATGCTGTCATCTTCAGCAATTAGGATTCTCATCGTGTGATTTTTCTGTGGTGTGGCTGAGAACGGGCGAAATACAATGCTTACGATTCTTACACGCCATTGTAAGGATGCCTACAGTGCTAAGACATCTATAGGGTAAACCCCTATAGTGAAAATCTCGCGCATATTCTTGTCGTACTGTTTATATATACAGTATACTCTGGTGCAATAATTTTCCGCTTCTGAATACGTCACCCAAGGAACTCGCATGGACGAAAAATCTCTCAAGCCCGGCTCTGCCGAAAAGGGTAAGGCTCTCGCTGCTGCACTTTCGCAAATCGAAAAGCAGTTTGGAAAGGGTTCGATCATGCGCTACGGCGACAATGAGGTCGAACATGACATCCAAGTGGTATCGACAGGTTCCCTTGGCTTGGATATCGCACTAGGGGTCGGCGGGCTGCCTCGCGGCCGTGTAATCGAAATTTACGGTCCAGAATCGTCGGGTAAAACGACTTTGACGCTACAAGTCATTGCGGAAATGCAAAAAGTGGGTGGTACATGTGCGTTTATTGATGCGGAACACGCGCTGGATGTTCAGTACGCGTCAAAGCTAGGTGTCAACCTAACGGACTTGCTGATCTCCCAGCCTGATACTGGCGAGCAAGCGCTTGAAATTACTGATGCTCTAGTGCGTTCGAGTTCCGTCGATTTGATCGTGATTGACTCGGTGGCAGCCCTCGTACCCAAAGCCGAGATTGAAGGTGAAATGGGGGACTCTCTACCAGGTCTACAGGCACGTCTGATGAGCCAGGCGCTGCGCAAGTTAACGGCCAGCATCAAGCGAACGAACTGCATGGTGATTTTTATTAACCAGATTCGCATGAAAATTGGCGTTATGTTTGGCAATCCAGAGACAACAACGGGTGGAAACGCTTTGAAGTTTTACTCATCAGTTCGTCTCGACATTCGACGTATTGGCGCCATCAAAAAGGGCGAAGAAGTGGTGGGTAACGAAACGCGCGTCAAAGTGGTCAAAAATAAAATTGCGCCACCTTTCAAGCAGGCTGAGTTTGACATTATGTATGGCGCTGGTATTTCGCGAGAGGGTGAAATCATTGATCTTGGCGTAACTGCCGGAATCGTCGATAAAGCCGGTGCTTGGTTCAGTTACAACGGCGAGCGAATTGGTCAAGGCAAGGATAATGTGCGCGAATATTTAAGAGAGCATCCAGCCATGGCCATTGATATTGAAAATCGGGTCCGAGAAAAACTGGGTGTCGTGCCTCGCGCACCAGCCGTTGGTTCTGCGCCGGCGGCAACGACAAAAGCCAGCGCCAGCAAAGCGTCAAAGGGAGTGGCTGCAGAGCCCGATAACGAGGATGACCTCTAAAGAGCGCCCAGGCCTCTCTCTCAAGGCCCGGGCGGTTGGACTACTTTCTAGGCGCGAACATAGCCGTTTCGAACTTGAAAGAAAGCTAGCGCCCTTCGCAGACTCTCCTGAGGAGCTTGCACGCGTCCTGGACGATTTGTCCGCGAAAGGGTGGCAGTCGGATGAGCGCTACACCCAAGGCTGGGTGCATCGAAAGTCTGCACTGCATGGCGCTGCGAGGATCGCGCAAGATCTTCGTCAGCGTGGTGTATCAGCACCTCGGGTGGCCGAAGTTCAAGAACAACTTAAGGAAAGCGAACTTGAGCGAGCCAAAATGGTCTGGCGGAAGAAGTTTGCGTCGCTCCCAGAGTCCGGAAACGCTTCAGAGTACGCTCGTCAAGGTCGGTTTTTGCTTTCCCGAGGGTTTTCGACTGACGTAGTTCGCAAGGTACTCGGGGGCTGGGAACCCCCGGATATGTAGCTTCGGGTGTGACCTGTGCGCTATACTCCAAGGCTTTGCTGCATTGTGTCAAAAGATACACTGAGTCTGTATGCCTCTTCCAAAGCCCGACTGTCCGCGCAAGCCCATGCACAACCGCTCCATACAGGTGCACTCATTTGAGCGTGAGGACGGGCTATGGGATCTAGAGGCCGAGCTGATTGACGATAAGTCCTATTCATACATCAAGCGCAACGGGACCGAGCAGCCGGCCCGCAAGCCGTTTCATCATATGCATATTCGCATTACGATCGATACGAGCTACGAAATCAAACAGGCTTTCGCGATGTACGACGCATCGCCCTTTGGGGAGCCTTGTACTTCGGTTACCTCTGCGTACCAGGATCTCGTCGGAATGAATCTTCTAAAAAGTTTCCGACAACAAGTTAAGGAGCGCTTTGGACGCACCGCTGGCTGCACGCACATGACTGAGTTGGCGACTGTATTACCTACTGCAGCGGTACAGAGTATGTCCGGTATGAAAAGGGCCGAAGCCGAGAACGCAGGGCGAAAGCCTTTTCAGTTAGGCGGCTGCCACGCTTGGCGGCTTGATGGTGTGGTGACGAAAGAGCATTATCCTCAATGGTATGTGGCAGAACAAACACAGACTTCAACCTAGGCCCTGGTGCATAGCTTTTAAATGGTCAGGAATCGCAATTAGTTTATTTGGACGGAAAGTAATCTCATGAAAATTCACGAGTATCAAGGCAAAGAGTTGCTACGACAGTTTGGTGTGATTGTTCCCAAAGGTATTCCTGCATTTAGCGTCGATGAGGCTGTGAGTGCCGCTGAGAAGTTAGGTGGACCGGTTTGGGTGGTGAAGGCTCAGATTCATGCTGGTGGTCGGGGCAAGGGCGGCGGTGTCAAGCTCGCTCGCTCAATTGATGAAGTCCGCAAAATTTCCTCTGAGATTCTCGGCATGCAGCTCATCACCCACCAAACAGGCCCTCAGGGTCAAAAGGTGCGTCGCCTATTGATCGAAGAAGGTGCGGATATTAAAAAAGAGTACTACGTCGGCATTGTGACTGATCGCGGCACACAACGTGTATGCGTGATGGCGTCCAGTGAAGGCGGCATGGATATCGAGGAAGTTGCAGAGCATCATCCGGAAAAGATCTTGAAGGTTTTTGTCAATCCGGGTGTTGGTTTGACAGACGCGGAGGCTAGTACGCTTGCACGAGGTATCGGAGTGCCAGAAGCTTCGGTTGCCAAGGCAGCTGCCGAGTTTAAAAAACTGTACAAGGCGTACTGGGATACTGACGCTTCGCTGGCGGAAATCAATCCACTGATTTTGACTGGTTCGGGCGATATCATCGCCTTGGATGCGAAATTCAACTTCGACAGCAACGCATTGTTCCGTCACCCTGAAATCGTTGCTTATCGTGACTTGGATGAAGAGGATCCCGCAGAGATCGAGGCGAGCAAGCATGAGCTGGCTTACATTCAGCTCGATGGCAACATTGGCTGCTTGGTGAACGGCGCTGGCTTGGCGATGGCGACGATGGATACGATCAAGCTCTTTGGCGGCGAACCTGCGAACTTCTTGGATGTTGGCGGTAGCGCGACGGCAGAGCGCGTGACAGAAGCTTTCAAAATTATGCTTGCAAACAAAGGAACCAAAGCTATTTTGGTGAATATTTTTGGTGGCATCATGCGCTGCGATGTGATTGCCCAAGGCGTGATCACGGCGTGTAAGGCTGTGAATCTGAATGTGCCTTTGGTTGTCCGCATGAAGGGTACTAATGAAGAACTCGGCAAGAAAATGTTGGCCGAATCGGGTCTTCCTATCATCAGCGCAGATACGATGGCGGAAGCCGCTACTCGCGTTGTCGCCGCAGCCAAATAATTTGTTACGGACTCCAATATGTCTATCCTAATCAATAAAGATACAAAAGTTATCACCCAAGGTATTACTGGTAAGACAGGCCAGTTTCACACACGTACTTCGCGCGCCTATGCGAACGGTCAAGCCGCGTTTGTTGCCGGCGTGCACCCCAAGAAGGCCGGTGAGGATTTCGAGGGAATACCGATTTTCGCTTCGGTAAAGGATGCGAAGGCAGAGACGGGCGCGAATGTTTCGGTCATCTACGTACCACCAGCAGGCGCCGCTGCGGCGATCTGGGAAGGTATCGAGGCTGAGCTTGATCTCGTGATTTGCATCACAGAGGGTATTCCGGTGCGCGATATGCTCGAGATTAAGCACAAGATGGCGGAGCGCAAGAGCAAGACCTTGCTTCTTGGGCCAAATTGCCCAGGTTTGATTACCCCTGACGAAATCAAAATCGGCATCATGCCGGGTCACATTCACCGTAAAGGCCGAGTTGGTATTGTGAGCCGCTCGGGAACATTGACTTACGAGGCAGTGGCACAGGTTACTGAGTTAGGCCTTGGTCAATCAAGCGCGGTTGGTATCGGTGGCGATCCAATCAACGGACTCAAGCATATTGATGTTCTGAAGCTTTTTAACGAAGACCCAGACACCGATGCAGTCATTATGATCGGTGAGATCGGTGGTCCTGACGAAGTCAACGCTGCACTGTGGGCGAAGGACAACATGAAGAAGCCGATGGTTGGGTTCATTGCTGGTGTCACGGCCCCTGCAGGCAAGCGTATGGGCCATGCGGGGGCTCTTATTTCTGGTGGCGCGGATACCGCCGACGCGAAGCTTGAGGTCATGGAGGCCTGCGGAATTCGTACGACGAAAAATCCTTCAGAGATGGGTAAGCTTCTCAAATCAGTACTGAAGTAAGCATAGGCGCGCGAGCGTCTGAGCAATAAACACAGCAAATGGAGTGACTGATCCATTTGCTGTGTCGCCTGATTTATCCGACTGTTTCTACTTCACGGATTCAATATGAATGCCCCTAAACCCGCACAACGTAGCCGTACGATTTTGCAAGGCCTGTTGCTGTTGGCAGTCATAGGTATTGTTTTGACCGTTGGTCTGAACTACCTTCGCTAAGAGCAGCGAACTTGTCTTCGAGAAAACTCGTCATTGCCACGCGCGCTAGTCGACTCGCGCTTTGGCAGGCCGAGCATGTTCAATCCCGTTTGATGGCGTTGTATCCGGATATCGAGGTTGAGCTACTCAAGCTCAGCACCCGTGGTGACGAGATCTTGGATCGAAGCCTTGCGAAAGTAGGGGGTAAAGGGCTTTTCATCAAAGAACTTGAGAATGCCTTGCTCGATGGGCGAGCCGATTTGGCGGTGCATTCGCTCAAAGACGTTCCTGTGGATATCGTCGCGCCATTTGAGTTATCCACTGTCCTCGCCCGTGCCGATTGCCGCGACGCCTTTGTTTCGAACTCGTACGAGTCGCTTGAACAACTCCCGCCCGGCGCGGTAGTTGGTACGTCGAGCTTACGTCGTGAAGCGCAGTTGCGCGCGCGTTTTCCCTCGTTGGTCATCGAACCATTGCGTGGCAATTTAGACACGCGTCTCGGGAAGTTGGATTCTGGTCATTACGCTGCGATTATCTTGGCGGCGGCAGGCCTCGAGCGGCTCGAGCTCGGGCATCGTATACGTGCTCGCATGTCGGTGGCTGAATCTCTTCCAGCGGCGGGACAAGGCGCATTGGGAATCGAGATACTGCAGAGACGTTCGGATTTATTGGAATTATTGGCACCCTTAGCCTGTCCTAAGACGACGGTATGTGCAATTGCTGAACGCGCGGTGTCTCGCGCGCTGGGAGGCTCATGTCAAGTGCCTCTGGCGGCTTACGCAGAAGTTCAAGGGACATCGGTTTCGATTCGTGCGCTCGTCGCAACTCCCGATGGTAAGACTATTTATCGCGCAGAGGATTCGGGCTCGAGCGCGCAAGCTGAGTTGATCGGGCAGCGCGTCGCTCAAGATCTCATTGATCAAGGCGCGGGCGTCATATTAGAAAGCTTGGCGGTAGCGCCTTGAGGCGTCTCTAAAAATGAATGGGGCTTCACAGATTGCTGTGTTAACACGCCCAGCAGGACGCAATGCCGATGTCATGCATGCACTGTCTCGCCGTGGTTGGGATGTTCACGAGTTTCCGGCACTTGAAATTCACTCATCTCCCGTTCTGACAGTTTCCGAAGTTCCTGATCCTGGCGCTTTTGATTTGGTTGTGTTTGTCAGTCGTGCCGCTGTGAACGGGTACACGAAGCAGCTTGGTTCATCGTTCGTTTGGCCAAGTCGGGTACTGGTGGCATGTATGGGACCGACTACAGCTCTGGCGATCAAGAGAACCTGGTCCGACATTGCACATGTCGTGCATCCGGACGCCGATCACGCTCGAGACTCTGAAGCTTTATGGCCATTATTGAAGGAGCTGACTATCCCCATACGTAGCGTGCTAATCGTTAGGGGGCAAGATGGGCGGGATTGGCTGGCAAACAGACTGCACGAGACGGGCGTCAGTGTGTTGACCCATCAGGCTTACGAGCGTGTTTACGCGCAGTGGTCAGAGTCCATAGTGACTCAGCTAAACCAGTGGGCTGATATGTCTTCACAGGTAGTGTGGTTATTGACCAGCGCCCATGGGATTTCTGCAGTCGTTGAGCAAGTGCAGCGGCTTGGTCTGCTTGATTGGTTTCGCATTGGACAGTTCGTGCTAACCCACGAGCGGCTGGTCTCGGTACTTGCCAAAGCTATTGGTGTCGATCCAGGTGCGCTGCGGTTCCATCTCTCTCAGCCGGAAGACGCCAATATTGTGTTGTGTTTTGATCAGATTTTGGGCGCTACAAAGCAGACATAATCTAATGGGAATGGGTGTTTTGGGTGCCTAGCGTCTACAATACAGCCATGAACGAATCCTCGCCCACCGCCTTGCCTCCTGTCCCTCCGACCACTCCTAGCGAGCAGGCCACCTCTGCTGGCCGTACACGTCGTAAGTCGTCAGGTTTGTCGCTAACGTCCACGTTGGCCATTATTTTTTTATTGGTGGCGATTGTGGCAGCGGCGGGTGCCTGGTTTGCTCAGCGCAGATTTGAAGCGACCACGAAACAAATTGGTGCTCAAGTCTTAGATTTAAAAAATCAAGCGGATGAGGCGCGACGTGAATCAAGGCAGGCGCTGGTTGTACTAGAGGCCCAACAAGTCCGTATTCAGCAGTCGGAGGCCGCGTTGAGGGACGCGCAGAGTCAGTTCGCGGCACTCGAACAAGTTTGGCAAAATTTCAATAAGGGCATGGAAGACTCCATGCTTGTCAATGATGTGGATCGATTGCTGACCGTAGCGGGGCAGCAACTGCGTGTGTCGGGTAATGTCAACAACGCAATCCTGGCACTCGAGCATGGTCTGTCGATGCTGGTGCGTGCGGACAGGCCAAAGTTTTCGGCTTTACAGCGCGCGATTAGTGCGGATTTAGACCGATTACGCGGTGTGGCCACGGTAGATATTCCCGGTGTATCAGCGAAGATTGAGCAAGTAACAAATTTATTAGGCAAGGCGCCGTTACTCGTTCCCGATTCGGCGGCTCCAGATCTGATGTCCGCAAAGGATCGTAACGTATCGAGTCGAATCGCTCCGGCAACCGCTCCAGAAAATGCGGGTGCCGTGGTTGCTCCAGCAACGGACGCAGATTGGTGGCAGATAGCTTGGAATCATGTTCGTACGTCGGCCAAGAGTGGCGCGGCATTTTTGGTACGTGAGCTATCCGATGTGATCAGCGTGCAACGGGTGACAGATAGAAACGCCTTGTTGATGACACCGGAGCAGGGCGCATTGCTGCGAGCCAATTTAAGGGCGCGATTGTTAACTGCGCAGATGGCATTGTTGATGCATCAGTCCACGGTCTGGCGCTTGGAACTGTCGACCGTTGAAAGTGCTGTTGCATCACGGTATGACGTGAAGTCTGCTGACGTCGTAACTGCGCTTCGCCTGTTGCGTGAATTGATTGCGCTGAATGTGGCGGTCGCTATCCCTGATTTGACGGAGAGTCTTGCTGCACTTGAGGCTGTACGACAAACAGACACTTCACCCAAAGGCGGGCAATAAGCATGCGCATTTGGCTGTGGACCTTGGTGTTGGCGACGGTTGCCGTCGCGCTTGCAGTGATGCTTCGCGAAAACACGGGTCATGTTTTGGTGTTGGTTAATCAATGGCGTATTCAGGTTTCTCTGCCTTTTGCCGTCTTGGCGACTGTCGCTAGTTTCTTCTTGTTGTACTTGGCATTGCGTTTGATTGCTTTGGTGCTGGACCTTCCGGTGCGCGTGAAAGCTTGGCGTCGTCGACGTGCAATGCGCCGAGACCATGAGTTGCTCGAGCAGGGGTGGACTGAACTCCTGGAGGGACGCTACGCGCATGCAGAAAAGGACCTCACGAAATTACTTGGCCGCAGCAAGAGTGTGAACCAGAGTGTGCTTGCTGCATTGTCTGCTGCACGTGCAGCCCACGCCTTAGGTGAATATGACCGTCGGGATGGTTTGCTGACGTCGGCAAGGGAAAAAGCTGAGCGGGACGTTGCGTTCGCGGACGCTGTATCCACCGCAGCTGCTGAGGTCTACCTAGATGAGGGATTGTGAGACAAGGCATTG
>JACCDO010510267.1_pt1 | contig 14215 bp, 9 predicted proteins | sample 7446101 | NCBI WGS metagenome assembly JACCDO01 (sample SAMN15323440, study PRJNA562643) | freshwater metagenome | isolation source: river surface water | place: USA:Blue River Watershed | collected 2017-08-16
AAGAAGAGAGTAAAACATATAAATGGAATCAATCAGTACGTTTGGACCTGACATGGATGATGAAACATTCGAGGCCACGGACTTTCTATCGTTGCTGGATTTGCTACTAGAGAAATCAAGTGTGACGAGGGCTGAGATACAGCAAGAAATCGGTTCCATGAACGAAATGCTGAAGAATCTGAGTGAGTATAGGCAGTCAACGCAGTATAATGATGTTAATTTCAATCAATATCTTACGGCAAAATCCCAACAAAAAGATACAGAAAATGTCATTGTAAACGAGAGTGAAATAATAACAGCAGAAAAGAAATACCAGTTATCGGTCCCCATTACAGCTAGTAAAGCGGATTATTTGTTTGAAAAAAGTAGAAACAGTAGTAATAAGAAGGAGGTTAAATTACAGTCCTATAACGAATCTAATCCTGTAAAAGCCAAAGCACCAGTGCCAGTGAATCTGCGGAATATTGGTAGTATCTTCTCAAAGCTGAAATTATAATAGTTAGGGGGAGTAGGGTCAGAAGTATGCGGTATATATTGTGTCCATGTACAAAATTAATACAAAAAATAATAACAAAACTATATTTCTACATTGCTGGACCTCCAGTATTTTTCAAAGTGCTCACGAATTTCACATCATCAGTAGTAAACACGGCAAACACTTCATCTGCGCCATGAATGTCGGTGCAGAATCGACCCCAATATGTGCATGGACATGCTCTCTTCTTCTTAACGCGGAACCAAACACCTTGTTCCAGCACTGTTAAACACATCCATGGTTTAATAGGTAAACTGTGAATACATCCTGTGAAGTAGGTGAGTAAGTAAGTAAGTAAGTAATTGGGTGAGTAATAAGTGAAAATTACCTGATACGGAGCCATAAAAGATCCCTAACAGTAGTGCAACGCCTGCTGCCATGGAAACGTAATCGAATGCAATGATAGCAATGATGAATGAGGTGGCTATTACAAACACTAAGGCGGTGTTCATAGCAGTGTCCCTTGTGCTGTCTTTTTGAAATGCGACGCCAATAGCTTCACGATTCTTCATATTTGGATCTAACAAAACTTGCAAAGAAAACACAATTTTAATGATGAAGGAGGGACCGAGCAGCGCTCGTGACAGCATGATCAGTGCGAACATTGGCGAAACAACCCGCATATTTTTAAAATTCAAATAATTATCACGTAAAATTAATGACATCAAACACCACGGAAACGCCGCAAGTAGATACGCTACAGCGCATGCCGTGATGAAGTCAATAGAGAATGTGCTCGAGTCAGAGATGTCGCTCAACAGCACTTGGTGGTCGTTGATATACAACGTGTTGACATCTTCGGTGTTATCGACGGTTATAAGAGGAAGCCATCTGTCGCGAAGAGGAACTACATTCTTGATTATATAGTAAAGTTCCTTCAAGTCCACACACATTGCAAAAAAGTTTACACCAAGGGATGTCACCGATATTCTGCTGTGGTATCTATTGAATGGATGCAAGCTTTGGTGCACTACATAGTACGATGTAGTAGTGATCTTGATCAGCAGCAATAAACCAAACACACCAAATACTGCATTGCCAAATGATCGTCGCCAACTGTTACTCACTCTTACATTGAAAGGATGCTTCAACATGGCTACATTTTGCCGCTTAAACTTATCAGTGTCCGTTGCAACTTGATCCGTTCCAAAGGTGACATCCATGTCTTTGTCAAGATCTTCATCTGATGAAGATGACGCCAACTCTTGCTCTTGTCGCTTCAATTCCTCGCTGGATACAATGCTATTACGGAATGCTTTCTTGCTTTGACGGGACTTCAATTTCTTTTTCTCCGCCTTAATACGTTCCTTTTCTTTGCGACGAATTTCTGCTTTTTCCTCTTTTGTTTTTTGCATTTCTCCTTCGCCTTCCTCGTCATTGAACATGTCCTTGAGGTCGCCGACCAAACGAGCAGAACGGTGAATATTTTTAGTAAAATCTTCAAGTCGCTTTTTTGGACGATATTTTGGAGGAATTAGCTTCATTAATCGCTCAAAATCCAACAAATCGTCGTATTCATCTTGCAGCGGCATTCTACCGGTCATGAGGAAGTCCTGTCCCGACACATACACGAATTTGAACACAGTAAGTAGGGTGGTAATAATGATGTACAACTCAGCACCTCGTAGCAAATACACACTACTTTCATACCACGGATATTCGCATTCGTTCATCTCTTTGGCGGTTAGGCGGTGCTCACACCAATCCGTGTCAAAACAGCATTGCGCTTCTTGCATTAATGACTCGCCAACTTTTATATTTTGTTGATACTCTTCATTGCTGTACCAATCTAGTGGAAGGTACCGCAATATACGCACGTTATCTAATGCCCACGCGTCTCTTGCCGCCTGAAATGCAGATTGGACAAACCGCACTCTAGTGTGATTGGTTACAGCCCGTTCTGGTAACTCAAGTCGAATCATGAAAAATTCGCTGGAAGCATAATCAGCAGCAGTATAACGGATAATTTCGGTCCAGTTATCTGGCGTGTCAATAGAATATTCCACGTGTACAATACCAGCATATGATGACTTGCAATTGGAATTACTCACATCATATCCAATAGGAGAAATGAATAATTCGGCTTCTATCCAACCGCCAGATGTCAAATCAAGCGGCTTTGTGGTGGCGGATCGCTCAAAAGAACCAGAAAATGTTAATGCTTTTTCGCCACCAAGATATTTACCAACCCCGCAAAAAGGGGTAGAATAGCCGTTGACAACATCGTCCCAAGTGGCACTTTTCATTGTATTGCTCTCTATAGAGTAGTTGTGCCAACTTTCAAATGTATCCTCAAATATGTAAACACCCTCAGCGAATTGATCCTTACATATATCAAATCCCATATTCCCATTAGTAGCGGTCCATAATTCTTCATCAAAAATGCAGGAATATCCTTCTAGTTTTGTCGTTGAAGAGTCATCACACTGTTGCCATGAACCAATAGATGGCAATGCAACTGAACCATCTGCAACATTATCTTCTACATCAACACACATATAATAATCACATTTTTTAAATATACCATAACAATTATAATCACTTATACCAACAGGAGTTTGATTTTCACTGCTTATGACATATCCAAAAAACGTAAATATTGCAGCTAATATAAAAAATGTAACAAGCCAACCAATAACGATTGCTATAATAGTTGCTTTCATTTCTTCTGTCACGCCCCCTTTTTTACCGACAGGTTTATCACAAGATCTACAATTAGGTACTTTATAATAACAATCGTCGCAATAATAATTACCACAACAACGTCGCTTTGTACCAGGATCAAGACAAGTTCTACATTCTTCGTGTTCGGAAAATGCTGGCACCATATAGGTAGCACCAGTCATTTTCTCCATTTTTGTAGCTGTGCCACAAAAAGGACATGCTTTATCCTTGGTATAACAATGATCGCAGAAAATTGCGTTACAACATTTACGTTTCTTTGATCCTGCTTCAAAACATTTACCACATATTTTAGGAACAACAATTGGTTCAATTTTTTCTGTTTTATAACCAAATAACGAAAACAAGTACGTAGCCATGGTTGCTTCTTCACTGTCTTCACTGCATTCTGCACTCGCACGTTTCTATTCCCATCTTTTTCAACCTTTTTTTATCGGTATTTTTAACAGTCCGACTGATTCCGCATCCGGGCGTCGCAAAGAATGATATATTAATTAACATAACTTTAGTTATTTGAAATGTAAATGTATTCATGTAGTGACTAAATAATTTATTTCTCTGCAAGTATTTTAACTAAACTATTATAGTATCTCATTTTTTTTGTGCACTCAGATGACGTTATAGGAATAAATCCGAGGTAAAATTAATCATGAACAACGAAATACTATTTATTATATTACACTTAATTGATGCATTTGAGATCCGCACCCTAAGGCCGCAATTATTCAATTTTCAAATTTCAAAGTATTCAATAAGGAAAAAAACCAGAAAGTATGAGTGATTTGGTGGATCCGTCGCTAGAGCGCACCTTCCGCGGTCACCGCAACTATATAACATCATGCAGCTTCAGTCCATCACTAAAGCAGATGGCATCGGGATCTGGGGATAATTGTATTATGTTATGGAACTTTAAACCACAATTGAGAGCGTTTCGCTTTGTTGGACACAAGGTTTCATTCTCTACTTATTTAAGTGTGCATTGTGGTTCATCTTCTTATAATTTATTGCTTATAGGGTGTCGTTACTCATGTACAATTTTCACCACAAGGTGATTTACTTGCATCTGCATCAAAAGATAATACAGTTAGATTATGGATTCCTAGTGCAAAAGGTGAGTCTAAAACACTTAAAGGACATACTGCTCCTGTTAGAAGCGTAAGTTTTTCAAGTGATCAAAGTAGTTTAATCACTGCATCAGATGATAAAACAGCAAAGGTAATAACTATCTTACCATCATTTTTACACGTATAAACTTATGTAATATTGTCTTAGATATGGCAATTACCGTCACGCAAATTTCAATGTTCACTTACTGGTCATAGTAATTGGGTTAGAAGTGCAACATTTAGTCCTGATGCCAAGTTTGCATTAACTGGTAGTGATGATAAGCAAGTAAAGTTATGGGATGTATCAAAACATGAAGCTATTCATACATTTTATGATCATAGTGATACAGTAAATCAAGTAATGTTTATGAATGACGGAAATACTGTAGCATCTTGTAGTGCAGATAAAACGATAAAATTATGGGATGTCAAGTCGCATCAGCTAATACAACATTATCCTGCTCACGGTGATTCAGTAACCAGTATTTCTGTGCATCCATCAGGAAATTATTTATTATCATCATCACTTGATTCAAAACTAAAGATTTGGGATTTACGTGAAGGTAGATTGTTGTATACCTTACAAGGCCATGAAGGTGCAATTAATTCAGCTTGTTTTTCAGCTGATGGACATTTTATTGCCTCTGGTGGTGCTGATCAATTAATTATGGTCTGGAAATCTAATTTGTTAGGTTCCAGTGCAGCGCCTAAGATGGAATGGGGTCAAGGTCAAGTACCTAGATCTGCTAGCCAAAATACAAGTTCTACTAGTCGTAAAACATCAACTCTACCATTAAGTGTTGGTTCACAACCATTGAAAGATATTATAAAAAATTCTGGCGGTTTAGAAATTGGGGGAGAAAATATTCCACCACCTCCTAAACCATCTCAATTTACTTCTCATACTGCTAATGCGACTACTAAAAGTAGCAGTAAACCATTAACATCTAGTGCTAATAAATTAACAATATCAGTAGATAGTACCAAGTCAGTGGTGAAAGAAGCTGAGTCACCTAACATCGTACAACGCACTGAAATCCCTCCAGCATTAACAAACACACTTGATTATATTGTATCTAGAATTGATCTAATTACTGAAACTATTCAATTAATGGATAGAAGATTAGGCGACACAGAAAAAAGATTAAACAGCGTCATTAACGGTATCCCTCGTGGTCTACTGCAAGGTGGTGATGAAATTGTTGCGGGTGAATTCGATGATTCAGATGAAGAAAATTAAACAAAAGATTTTAGTTAAAACAATATTGATGTAAAAAGGTTAACCAATTATTATTGTCATGATTTTCCGGATTTATCCGTTTTTTTGGGACCGGAAAATTTGAAAATGCGTTGCGATTCAATTCGACATTAAAAAATACCAATTGATTTTGAGGCCATGCATCGCGACCAAGCAGTTGATGCGAAGCCAGCTCCTTTCAAATTCCGCTACCGCAATGGTCGTATGAACTTGAAAGCGTTATCCAGTCTCGATATAGACTTTATAACACGCACTGGAAGCACCGAGGAGCTGCAGAAAGTCTTGGACACTGTTACGTTTAGCTACTACCAGGCAGATGATGTGAAGGCAAGTTCATGTGAAACAACAGCAAAGGTTGTTAATGTAATGCAATTATTAGTTGAATATTTGTTATATTGTCAAGAGCAACAATATCAAGTAATAAATGGATACAGAAATAAAATTATAGAATATAAGAAGTGTAATGAGAAGTTGTCTGTTACGAATAAAGCGTTAAAAGAAGACACGGGTATATATCAACGACAAATTACAACATTAAAACAAAATCTTATTAAATATCAGCGACTGTTAGTACATCATGGCCTTGGTACTGGAGATGCAATTGAATTAACAAATGAAAATTTAAATTTTAATGGTCAAGTGACACCTGTGTTGCTAGATTCGATAATTCAACAAGAGCAAGAAACCAGAGAATATATTCAAACTGTCTTAAAGGAACAAAAAGAGTCATTAGTTGCTGAAATGATGAAATTGAATAAACTCAAAGACGAATCAATCAAAAAATCAACTGCTAATCGTGTGAACGAGATTATTTTAGCTAGTAAAACAAATTCTGCAGCACTTGCGCCATTAACTAATGCCATCCCAACAAGTGTACCAGTTATTGAGAAGACTACACTGAGTTCACCAATTAAAAAGCCATCAATAATAAGTAAAGACATTACTAATGAGGAGGATGAAGCAACACAAAAGAGAAAAGAGCAAGAAAGAAAAGATAACGAAGCAGCCGCTTTATTAAAAATTGCTGCGTTTGAAGCATTTGTTGCTGACAAAGAAAAGAAAGAAAATGAATTAATGTCAAAAGAGCGCGACCTGAAGGACCGCGAGAAGCAGTTAGATAACCGCGAAGTACTCTTCATCCGTGAAAGACGTGATTATTTTGAACAAATGTCACAGAAAGAAGCCATATTGATCGACAGACAACGAAGCATTGAACAAAAAGAAGCGGTATTTACTAGTGAACGAGAGTCACTACAACAACAAATTGAGTTACTAAAGTCAAAAATGTCTACCATGAAATCAGCTGCTGAGTTTGAGAGTACAAATCATAAAAATTTCGAAACTATTGCAAATTTGAAATATCAATGCAAAACGGCTGCAGTGAAATTGATCACATTTTATTATGAGCAAGATAAAAATCGTAAAAAAAGTGATATCTTCCACCATTGGGAAAAAACGGTGTTGTTGAATCGCTTGAAGGAGTCAGAGTTGACTAATCAGCACAGTAAGGAGCAGTTTGTAGCGGAATACAATGCTAGAATTGTGGATTTGGAAAAACGATTACAAATTGAAAAAGATAAATTAGTTGTAGAAATTGTCCGTCATAAAAGCTATAAAGAAGCTGTTGAAAAGGAAAAAGAGGAAATTCTTGAAAGAAAAATGAAAGAATCTGAATCTGCTGTTAATGTAGGAGTTATGACGTCTATCGAAGTAGAGACATTTGTTCCATTGGAACCAATTGTAGTAGAAGAAAAGGCTCCTATTGTCGTTCCACCTTCACCTCCTGCAATTCCGACAAAACCATTAATTAATATAGATACCATCCTTAAAGCGAGAGAAGAAGAGAACCCACTCATGGTTAAAGTCGTGAAAGAGATATTAAACAGTCATAACACTGCTGATGATATGTTTGCTAACCTAGAAAGGAAAATAAGTTCCTCAAATTTAAAGTTATCAAAAAAAGATGACGTACCAGAAAGTCCAACTAAAATGCATGATGAAATTCTGTCTGCTCTATTAACTCGTCGTTAAATTGTATATATTTATTGTAATTAGCTGAGAAATCTTTTCCGTAACACTTGGCCCTAGGGCCGCCCGGCCTGAGAGTTTCTGGACACCATCAAGTCGCCAGATAGACCAACTTGAATGACGTCCGTATCGCTACCGTCAGTATCGCTACTACTGTTTCTAATGATCGTGCAGCTATCCAGGGGGCTACTCGGGCCACTTACTCGTCCATCATTAGCGCGGAGATCACTCAGTTCTTCATTTAAAATGAAGTTACAAACAGGAATTGTTGGCTTGCCAAACGTAGGTAAATCTACACTATTCAATGCGCTTGTTGGTAGTGAAGCAGCACAAGCTGCAAACTTTCCCTTTTGCACTATTGAACCAAATGTAGGACTTGTAAATGTGCCAGATAAAAGATTAAGTAATTTAGCTGTTATTAATAAATCAGAGAAAACGTTGGCAGCAGTAATGGAGTTTGTAGATATTGCAGGAATTGTAAAAGGCGCATCAGAAGGCGCTGGTTTAGGTAATAAATTCTTAACGAATATAAGAATGACTGATGCTATTGTACATGTTGTAAGATGTTTTGTAGATGATGATATTATTCATGTAGATGGTACTGTTGATCCACTACGAGATATCGAAGTTATTGGATTAGAATTAATATTTGCAGATATTGCTCAAATTGAGAAAAGATTAGAAAAGGTAAGGCTATTTATATTATTTATCCATACGTCAATGAAGATTAATAAAAATGAGAATCAAAATCACTGAAAATTATATGTGGATCAATTCATCACCCATAGCCTGAGACGTATTACTACTATTTCCTGTCTTGAATATTAATTTCATTATTACTTTTGCAGGCTCGTAAAGATAAGAAGGGGTCGCCCGTTGAACTATCAGCGTTAGAAAAAGTTAATGAAGTATTAATGAAAGGTAAACCAGCAAGACAAGCAAATTTGAATGATGAAGAGATTGAATCAATAAAATCGCTGATGTTATTAACTCTAAAACCAGTGATATACGCTGCAAACGTCGCTGATGCCGATCTTGCAGCAGGCAATGAAATGTCTAAAAAAGTATTTGCACATGCAAAAACTGAAGGTTCAAGAGCAGTGCTTGTGTCCGCTCAAGTAGAGGCTGAATTAGCATTGCTTAACGAGGAAGATAAAGCAGAGTTTCTTGGCGCTTTAGGTGTATCGGATGAAGAGGTTGGCTTGAAAGCTCTGGTCCGCATCGCCTACGATCAGTTAGGATTACAAACGTACTTCACATCTGGTCCCACCGAGACTAGAGCATGGACCATAAAGAAAGGAATGACAGCACCACAAGCGGCTGGTGTTATACACACGGATTTTGAAAAGGGATTTATTAGGGCTGAAACTATTTCATATGATGATATGATCAAAGAAGGTAGCGAGAAGGCCGTGAAGGAAGCAGGGAAGATGAGAAGTGAAGGCAAAGAGTATGTTATGAAAGAGGGAGATATTGTACTTTTCCGATTCAATGTATAAATAAATTATGTTCTAACTAAATTTCGTTTGCAATTGATTCATCGAAGGAGGGCCGTGGCCGCTTTTTGAGTGTGACATACTGAGCCAGAGAAGATTCCTTTGTACCTTTCACCCCAAGATTCAAAAGCATTTTTCAAGTCTAAAATATCACCAATTGGACTTGCATTTAGCATATCATGCGAACAATATTATGGTCCTATGCTTTACTACTGTTTGTAATGCTACATTTGTATTATATAGATGCGTTAATAGATTGTGACGATGTAATTTCACAAAACAATGAATTCACTGGAAAATGTAATAATAAGTGGAAATTTTTGAAGCCATTGATACGCCCAACACAATCAGAGGTTGGATACGCTTGGATCGGGTATAAATTGGTGAATATATTCTATAGTGAAAATAACGCACAAGATGAAATGGATTCTAGTCCATTACCTGCTGTTATTGGTCCAGATTTAAAATTCTATATTGTTGATGATCATCATACAATATCTACATTAGATTATAGTGGTTATGATGATACGGTTGTTACAGTAAATGTAATATGTGATAAACGTAAATTAAGTATTGATAACTTTTGGTTATCAATGGAAAAGAATAATTTAGTAAATTTAGTTAAACACCAACAAGTCAATGATTTACCAGTTAAAATATCGCCATTATTACTACCCAATACTTTTTCATTTAATAATTCATTAAAAGTATTGAAAGATGATCCATGGCGTTCATTAGCAGGATTTTCAAGAAAAGTTAATTATGGTAATGTAAATGATGATAATGTTGATTATCCTTATCGCTGCATGTATAGAGGATGTTCAGATGGTTCAAAATCATCTGGATTTGGTGTACCATTTTTTGAATTTAAGTGGGCATATTATATGAATGATGCATCAATTATCACAACTTCATTATGGCCAACTTCAAATGATTATAAATTATTTTTATCATCATTTTTATCCATAGAACACACCGATGACATTGATAATGTCGATACTGATGCATGGTTAAAATCAGCATCGTTAGTTGTACCCTTATGCCGTGCAGATAGCGTTGGAAAATACACCATTCCTTCAAATTTATATTCTTCAACTACAGAAAATTTACCAGGATATGTTGTTGGGTATATTCCATTAGAGGATGACCCCGACTGTTTATCGCCAACATGTCACTAAAAATTGTAATGTAATGTGTAATTGTACCTCTTTTCAATTCTGGTTCCGGTCCCTCGTAAAAGTTTTGGGCCAAATGATTCCACTTGATCGAGACCCAGGATTTACTAAGAAGAATAGGTACCAAATGGCTGTAGAGTAGTATGTTAAATAAAGGCTGGTAGATGTCCCGTATTTCGTTGAATAATCAGTCCAACATAGACTATGGTGCTGTTCGTACTACTAATCCTGATAGTTCACCTACAGCAGAAGGTATTGCCATGAATCGATTGAAAGGAAAAGAAAATAACGATGCACAGCAGCTCAAGCAAAGAAGGCGAAGTTTGTCTATTGAAATACAGGAAAGTTATACGGCAGTAATTAATAATGTCAATAATGATACTGGGTTAGAATCGCATAAATCTTCATCAAGTGAAAATTTTTTAGGTAGTGATAATTACTTAAATACTCATATGTTGACTGGTAGACAGAGAAAAAAACTGGCTGCAAGAAGCAAAGGAAGTGATTTTCAACAACGCAGAAGAAAGAAACGTATTTACTTTTGTTGTGTGGGTAATGAGATTGATTTGGAAGCATTATACGACGCTTTAGAAATTGATGAAAATAATGGCTACCGATGGGAGGGTAAAATGTATGAAGATGTGCTACATTTATGTATACCTGTCAAGCCATTGGCAGATGCCATAGATGGATTTACATCTGCTGGTGAGTGTGAAACACCAACTGTTAATAAAAACAATGATGATGTACTTCATAGTCCTCAAAGACTGCAATCGCATACTAGTGGCACCTTATATAATGAGAATTTAAAAGAAGTCTTTATTTTTGCATTTGGTGCTGCTGTCTTTTGGAATTTTCATCGTCAAGACGAAAAAAAAATATTAAATGTAATCCGTGAGTATGTAGTGAAAGGTGTGCTATCAGAAGATGAGTTTAAAGCGGGACAAGATGACATGGCATTTGTTACTGATGCGATTACTGACCATATTTCAATCGCAAACGATGTCATTAATCTACCCGAAGACTCATCCGCAAAGTCAAGATTGTCTCTAAGTTTTGCTATTGCCCAATCCGCTATATTAGCCATATTTGAATCACGAGTTGATCAGAAAATATATAGTTATCAGTATATTCCCGAAACACTTGCAGCTTACGGTACCGTTCGCTTGACGGCTTCTCAACTGGGTAACATGATAGGCGAAGTTTATGTGATACGACACGATGTTAACTTGCACACGGAAATATTAGATACTCCAGATTTTTTTTGGAAGGAAGATGTTGCTGTTGAGCAAGTCTATCACATGACCATGAAGTATCTAGAGATGGCAAATCGTACCGATGTGCTGAATAAGAGGGTTGATATGTTAAGAGAATTATTACGTGTTTTGCAGCGGCAACATGAAAATTTACACGGTGTGAAATTAGAATGGATTATCATTTGGCTGATTCTCATCTCGCTGATATTAGAGGTATTGTCAATTACTGTGAAGTTGTTGTAGTATAGTTCAAAGTGTACAAATAAATACATAAAATGCAATTCTATAAGTCCTTTATAAGTCCTTGCTTCTGCCAGTGAAGTCACAAGCAATTGTAAGTGTTTGGTCCAATGCCTTAATATCACATTGTAGTTGTTTCGCTTCGTCTGGATATTTATGTGCTAAGCCTCTGATTACTATCAGTCCTATTGTCGGTATTCCTGCTTCTTGACGAGCCCTTAATCCCTCTAAGATTCCATTGGATAACACAGAAATATCCTCCTTACTACGAACACAGTAAGACAAGTCTATCTGATACAAAGCGGGGGCGTTGCTCATTAGTAAACTGGCGAATTCAATCCATGAAAAACTATTTGTTGATGCAGATCCTTTCTTCGGGGACGCATCAAACAGGTAATTGTAACACAAAGATAAATGTTGCAACCGTGAAAATATGTAAATTTTATTCGAAGTTGCATCGACTTCTGCTTCGACAGTATTACTTGCTGTGCTACTGCTTTTTATAACAATTTTAGAATAATCACAAAATTGTCGTAGATATAGCTCATTCAAGCGGCAGTTGGAGACATCTAATGTGATCGCGCATCTCAACAAAAGGCAAAGCAGCTCCCCGTCAATGCTGGTGCAATTCATTTTTATGTTATTTACTAACTTCCGTGGCTCAAAGTAGCTGTTTGATGATGCCGTGGTCAGCTCCAGGAGATGAAGCGCGGCTCGAACTATCACTTTCAAACATACCAGAGTATCACTTGTTGTGGTTGTATAGCTAAAATCTAACAAGTTTTGTGTTTTATCGGGCGATTCTTCGCAATAAACCAAGTACTTCGTCAGCAGCGGCAGCATGCTATGAATAATTTTTTTCTTACTTTTGATACTTCCTCGAAATAATGACTGATTTAATTTGGGCAAAATATACTTGAGAGAGGCCAGAGTTTCCACAGATTCCGCGCAGAATAATTTCACAATATTGTCGCCTGTAGGCAACGGCATATTGACTCGTTCTAGACCGTATTCTTGCTTATTTATGATCATTTTAACAGGAAATACTGGAATACCTTGTGATATAAAGAAGGAAATGCAATACTCGAGTATTCCTGCTGCACTGACAGACAACTTCTCATTCGTCAGTTTATTGGTAACAAGATCAGCGGACCAAGTTGTGTACACTCCAATATCTCTATGCTTTACTAATGACGAAGTTTTAGTTGCTTCTTCCGCAATATAGTTGGGAGGGTAATAAACTCGCACTTTAATCATCTGAAATTCTTGTAACAAACGGTGTGGAGAACGGTATTTCACTTGTTTATTCTTGGTTTGAATAACTGGTTCCTCAGTTCTTACATCACTACTAGCATCTGCTATCGCACCTGCGGTACTATCCGCTTTATTAGTGTTATTCCCTGAAGAGGTTGCTCGTTCGCTTGTAGTAACCTGCGTATTCTTGTTAGTAATTGGATTGATGGTGGCTGGAATCACTGCACCCTTATTTTGTATGATACTAACTCTTTTGTCGCTGATCCCTTCCCAGCTAGATAGGTCATTTTGGCCTTCGCTGCTCACTGTAGAAGCATACACTTGCTTGATCTTTTCAATCGAAATATCCATCTCAAAATTAGTTTCCTCTTTTCTACGTTTGATTTCCGCAACTTTTAATTCTCGGACCATCTCCTTCTCATCGTCACTGTCAATGATTAAATTTCTCTTTTTGCTCAAATGAATCTGCCCATTTTTATCTATATTACTAACATTCACATTACCTTTGACAGCAACTTCTTCCATTGCATCATCAATTGTTGTTGATAGAGAATCTATACGAATGAGTCAGTAAGTGAATAAGTTAATGAGATGATGTATGAGTGTAGTCTATGCTAACCTTCTCTCGTTGACTTTTCAATATTCATCGCACTTCTAGTCAAATTAATGATATGTTGTGTAGTAAGTTTAGCCTTTATAACTTCCGCATTATGCAGTGTACCCACTTGAACTGCACTTGCTCTCTTCTTTATTAACAAACTGTCTAGTTGCTTGAAACAACTATCAATTTTTCTGACTAATTCATCAACTTTTTCTGCTAAAATATCATTCTTACTTGCAATTTTATCAAATGAAGATTTATAACCAAATTTATCAACTAATTTCCGATACTCATAATCAATTCCATCACGACAGCAACAGCTTAGCTTGTATTTACTATTGTATAAATGAGCATCTTTTTCTCTTTTGTGTGTCCATTCTTTATGCATCACTCTATGGTATGGACGTATTAACTCTCCTTTAGACAGTACCATGACCTCATCTTTTATTCCTAAATACAATTTAAACCAACATTTCACATAGAAAATAATATTTTCATCCTTTGTTTTCATGATCTTTTCCTTCATTTCATCAGAAAATCTTTCGAATATTGGAAATAATACTTCTATTTCATTTATCCATTTA
>JACCDO011914189.1_pt1 | contig 14215 bp, 13 predicted proteins | sample 7446101 | NCBI WGS metagenome assembly JACCDO01 (sample SAMN15323440, study PRJNA562643) | freshwater metagenome | isolation source: river surface water | place: USA:Blue River Watershed | collected 2017-08-16
ATGCCCGGAACATTTATGGGATTATCATTTCATATTAAAAAATTACTTCCAATTTGGAAAGGTGGTATGATTTTATGTGATGACCCTAAAGCAGCTGATTGGTTTAAGAAAGCTCGTTATGAAGGTAGAAGTGAGAAGTATTATAAGGATGATGATATTACATTCTTAGGATGGAATATGTATATGACTCCACAACAAGCGGCACATGGATTGGCAATGATGCAAAACTTACCTTTACACAATTCAGACCAAGGTGAATTAAATGGTTATAGAGATTTAACCGAATTCACTGTATTCAAAAATAATAAAGTTATAGAATAATGAAGATAGCTTTATGTTTACATGGAATGTTTGATTCCCCAATGGATAAGACATCAAATGGGTTAGATGGTAGAGAGTATATTCAAAAGCATATTTTGGATAAAGGTGATGTTGATGTATTCATTCATAGTTGGGATTTAGAAAAGCAGGGATTGATAGAAGCAATGTATCAACCAAAGGAAGCTATATTTGAACCACAAAAAGATTTTAGTGAATTGATTAAAGAAAGAGGGTTGGATAAATTGGAAGGATGTCCTCGTTCTCCACAATCAGTTCTATCTCATTTGTATAGCGTGAACGAAGTAATGAAACTACCACATCAGCAAACTGGTATAAAGTATGATATAATTATAAAATCACGATTTGATTTGGGTAGAATTAATCGAAATACATCTGGGCCGGGTTTGGGCAATCCATATCCAGTTCAATGTATTAATTTTCAAACCGATATTGAGAATGATAAAATCTATATGGCCAATTGGAATCATTTTCATATGGGACCTGCTGATATGTGGTTTTATGGTTCACCATATATAATGGTTGAATTTAATACATTATATAATGATTTGGAAAAGCAAATGTATATAGATTCCGAATTTCATCAGTTTGCAAAACAAATTGAAGGAAACGAAGGTGACCTATCAAATGCTATTGCATTTTATAAATGGTGGATGATTAAAAACGGACTTTGGGAAAATAGAATAAATTTAAATACAATATGGGAATAACTTTACCGATAGTAGTTTACACACATACTGATATGAAAGATATATGGCCAATGTTTTTTGGTCAATTTAAAAAGTATTTGAATGATGTTAAAGTTTATGTTGCAATAAACAAAACCGATGATACTATTCCATCAGATTATATTCAATTGGTATATAATGATTCAAAAGTTTATACTGATAGATGGCAAGAAATACTTTCAAAAATAGAAGAAGAAATTATTTTATTTTTGCACGAAGATATGATTTTGTTTGATACTCCAAAATTAGATGTTATTGAAAAATACCACAAATATATTTTAGATAATCAGGCAAATAGTATAAAGTTAATATTAGCAGGTGATAATTTTTCTGAAGCAGATTTTGATAAAACTTTAGTATATAATGAATATTCTAAGTTTTCTATTCAACCAACAATCGTTAAAAAAGAAGTATTTTTATCAACAATAAAATCAACCGGTTCTCTTAATATTTGGAATTTTGAGCAAGCAGTAATAGGAACTGGTAGAGATTATATGGTTAAAATTGGTGGTGAAAGAAAGAGAGGATTGTATCATTACGATAGCTTAGTATTTCCATATATAGCAACTGCAATTAACAAAGGTAAATGGAATTACAATGAATATCAAAAAGAATTGGATGAGTTATTTACTCAATATGAAATAAACCCATTTGAAAGAGGAATATCTTAATGAGAAAAGAAATAGTCATAGTAGGTGGGGGGACAGCTGGTTGGTTGACCGCATTAACAATGGAAAAGTTAATGGGATATGATGCTAATATTTCTTTGATAGAAAGTGAAGAAATTGGAATTTTAGGAGCTGGTGAAGGTTCTACTCCAAATTTCCCTGGTTTATTAAATTGGTTACAAATTGATTATACTGATTTTCTCATAAAAACAAATGCAACCTATAAAATAGGAATTAGTTTTGAAAATTGGAATAGTAAAGGAGAAAAATATTTTCACCCATTTACATCTTTTCATACTAAATTTGATTGGGTAATTCAAAATAAAAAAGAGGTTGCAGTAGAATACATAGGATATTTAAATAAAAATAATTTAAAATTAGATGAACATATATTAGCATCTGTTTTGGCTGAAAATAATTTATCACCACTTACTATACAAAAAATAGAAGATGTAGAAAATTCAATTAATTATTCTTTTCATTTTGACGCACATTTGGTTGCAAAATATTTAAGAAAAATTGCAGAAAGACGAAAAGTAAAAAGGATTGAAGGTGTTGTTAAAGATTTTAAATTAAATGAGAATAATCAGATAAATAAAATTATCTTAAAAGGAAATCAAATTATAAAATCTGATTTTGTATTTGATTGTTCTGGTTTTAAAAGATTAATAATAGGAAACTTATTTAAAACTAATTGGAAATCTTACAATGAAAGTCTAAAAGTAAATACAGCTATTCCATTCTTCTTACCACAAGAAAAAGAAATTAAACCATATACACGAGCTATAGCTATGAAATATGGTTGGATGTGGCAGATACCATTACAAAATAGATGGGGATGTGGTTATATATTTGATAAAAATTACACAACTATTGATGAAGCAAAAAAAGAAGTTGAAACTTTTATAGGTAATGATATTAATTTTAATAAACATATAGAATTTGATGCGGGAAGATATGAAGATGTTTGGGTTAATAATTGTATTGCAATAGGATTGAGTGCAGGTTTTACTGAACCAATTGAAGCAACTTCTATATTCAATGCAATTAACCAATTATCTTGTGTTTCAAAGGATAATATATTGGACTATCTAAACGGAAATAGAGAATTTTATAAAGATTATAATAGTTGGATTGCAAAATTAAATGATGATGTAATGGATTTTTTACAATTTCACTATTTTACAGATAGAAAGGACACTAAGTTTTGGAGCGATTATTTTGATACTACTTTTAAATCATTAAATCTAAAAAATAAACTTAAAAAATGGAATACAGATAAAATATCCGAAAATGATTTTAAAAAGGAATCGTTTGGATTAGCTAATTGGTTGTGTGTTGGTGTTGGTATAAAGTATTTTGATTCTGATTATTTTACAGATTGGTATAAAAAAGTTGTTTTAAAAGATAATATAAAAGAACATCATTTAACTCAACTAAAAAATATTAAGGAAGTTAAAAGATTATCAATAAATCAATCCAAAGCTTTGGATTTTTTAAAAAAATTTTATTATGATAAAACTAATTATATTTGATTTAGATGGTGTATTAGTAGAAGCAAAACAAATACACTATGATACATTAAACCAAGCTCTTAGAGAAGTTGGTGAGCAATATATTATTACTGAAGCAGAACATCTTTCAACTTATGATGGATTAAAAACAAATCAAAAGTTGGATATGTTGACTAAAGCAAAAGGATTGCCAAAAGATGTACATGAGCAAGTTTGGAATAGAAAACAACACTTAACAATTGAAGCAATATCCCAATTGCAAACTAATCACGTATTGGTTTCTGTATTTAAAGAATTAAGAAGTAGAGGGTATCAATTAGCATGTGCTTCAAATTCAATTAGAAGGTCTGTATTGGTTATGTTAGCAAAGATAGGTATAATTGAGTATATGGACTTAATTATATCTAATGAGGATGTAAAGAACTCTAAACCACATCCTGAGATGTATTGGAAGGCTATGAGTATGATGGGATGTTTGCCGGAAGAAACCCTTATTGTAGAAGATTCACCACATGGATTATTGGCAGCTAGCAGAAGTAGAGCAAATGTTTTGAGAGTAGATAATCCATATGATTTGACATTAGAAAAATTAGAAACAAAATTAAAAGAAAAGAAAGTTATGAGTAAACCAAAATGGCAAGGTGGTAAGATGAATGTTCTTATACCAATGGCGGGCGCAGGTAGCAGATTTCAGCAAGCAGGTTATACGTTTCCAAAACCACTAATTGATGTGGAAGGTAAACCTATGATTCAGGTTGTAGTTGAAAATCTTAATATTGATGCTACCTTTATTTATGTAGTTCAGAAATCACATAGAGCACAATATAATTTAGATACACTTCTTAACCTAATTACACCTGGTTGTAAGATTGTAGAAGTTGATGGATTAACCGAAGGAGCTGCATGTACAACACTATTAGCAAAAGAATTTATTGATAATGATTCTCCGTTGTTGATGGCAAATTCAGACCAATTTTTAGAATGGGATAGCAATGAATTTATGTATAAGATGAATGAGCAAAAAGTTGATGGTGGTATTTTAACATTTAAAGCAACACATCCAAAATGGTCATTCGCTAAAGTAGATGAGTATGGTTATGTGACAGAAGTACAAGAAAAGAATCCAATTTCAGATATTGCAACTGTTGGTGTTTACTATTGGGCTAAAGGTTCTGATTATGTAAAATACGCTGAGCAAATGATTAATAAAAATATCAGAACCAATAATGAGTTTTATGTTTGCCCAGTATATAATGAAGGAATTGCAGATGATAAGAAATTTAAAACATTCAACATTGAAAAAATGTGGGGATTGGGAACACCTGAAGATTTAAAATATTATTTAGAAAATTATGGTAAGTAATAACAACAAATATACCAATATGCAAAAAAGTGCATATGCTGGTGGAACATCAAATCACGATGAACATAATGCAAATCCTGATTATTGGGATATTCTTTTAGGTGATTTAACATATAAAGAAAAATGGGATGGTAAAGTTGGATTGGACTTCGCTTGTGGTAAGGGTAGAAATGTAACTAATATGTTAAATTTGTGCGATTGGCATAGAGTTGATGGAGTGGACATATCGGAAGGAAATATATTTCATAATAAAAATGAATATAAATCCCAAAATAGTAATTGGTATTGTAATAATGGAGTTGATGTATCAGAATTAAAAAATGATGAATACGATTTTATAATGTCAACTATTGCATTACAACATATACCAGTTTATGATATTAGAAAATCTATTATAACTGATTTATTAAGAACATTAAAAAGTGGTGGATTATTTTCATTTCAAATGGGATATGGTGATAATTTAGAATCCGAATTAGGTCCTAGAGTTTCTTATTTTGAAAATTATTATGATGCACGTGGTACAAATTCTGTATGTGATGTTAGAGTTCAAAATGAAGAAGATATTATTAAAGATTTAACTGAAATTGGATTTGTAAATATAACAACTCAAGTTAGAAATTCGTATTCAGATTCTGGACATCCAAAATGGATTTACATAAAAGCATATAAACCTTAATATGGCACATTATCAAAGAATAACATTTATTATCCCTTGCCGAAATAATTTAAAGTATTTAAAGCAAGCTGTAGAAAGCATAGAAAGAAACTATAACGATACACACAATATTGTTATATTAGATGATGCTTCAAATGATGGGACATGGGAATGGATTGATTCTCTAAACAAATCTTATATTAAAACATATAGAAATGAAGGACCAGAAAGAGTTGGGCACACTGTTTTGTATGATATTGGTATTAATATAGCAGAAACTCCAATAGTAACAATATTACATTCTGATATGATTGTTACACCAAATTATGTTCATAATATGTTGAAGCATATGAAACCATTAACAGTAGTTTCTGCAACACGAGTTGAACCACCACTACATCCACCTGGTCCTGAAAAGTATGTACAAAACTTTGGAATGGAACCTGAAGAATTTGATTTGAAGGCATTTGAAAAGTTTGTATATGAAACTGAATATGTAAAGCAGGATGAAACTACAAATGGTATCTTTGCACCTTGGATGATATACAAAGAAGATTTTGTTTCAATTGGTGGACATGATAAATTATTCGCACCAATGGAGTTAGAAGATTCAGACCTTTTTAATAGATTTCATTTACAACAATATCAATTAATACAAAGTAGGGATGCTTTTGTATATCATATGACTTGTAGAGGCAGCCGTTTTAAAGATGGGGTAAAGATTGAAAGAATTATTGATTTACCAGATGGAACTAAATGGTATAAACCAGAAGATTCAAAAGAATATTTACAATTAAGAGAAAATAAATTTAAAGAATGGTGGAGAAAATGGCATACTGATGTATTGCATGATGAATTAATGATGCCAATTGTAGGAAACCGTTATAATACAACATTTGTGGTGCATAATTGTAATGAACATATTTTAAAAGCATTAGAACCTTGGTGTGATAAAATTTATGTAGATTGTGATTATAAAGAATTTGCTCAACAAGAACAAACGGAATCTATGTTTGATTTAAGTGATAAGTTTCATTCAATTGGTGATGAGATGGAAGGTGATGTTCAGATTCTTTTTGATGGTTCTAAATTAACAAGTAATCATTTCCAAACATTTATAAAAAATATACCATTTATAATTCAACAAACTGACCAATTGGGTAGTTTTCAATGGGACATATTTCAAATACACATATTTAATTTAAACACAAAAGATATGGTCCCACCATTCTTTAAAAACATATTTTAATGACAAAAAAAAGAACACTTATTTGCATACATGTTATGCCATCTGAAATTGAAATGTTTGAAAGATTGATGTTTCAAATGAGAAAAGCATTATCGTATTTGGATGAAAAAGATGATGTTACTTTAAAGGTAACATTAAACTTAAATCCAGAACTAACCGATTGGCAAAATAGTGAATTAAAACAAGGTTATTTTGTAAGCCGTTTTGGTATTCTTTTCAATGATATTAAAAATGTAAATCAAGTTATTTTAGATACATCTTGTTGGGGAACTACTCAGCAAAAGAGAGAATCAATTAAATTGGATTATGACCAATTTATATTTTGTGATACTGATATTCTTTTTCACGAACATATGCTAAAATACCAACTTAACGTTTCATATCAATTAGAAGGTATGTATATAATATCACCATCACTTCCAAAATGGTGGGATGATAGTTGGGATTATTTATGCCATTCCGAATTCAAAGATAAACCATATGGAACAGCTATGGATGACAAAGATGTTATGTTTGGTGCACTTAATCAGGAGATAAAAGTTATAAATGCTAGACAAATACCAACAATTAAGTTTGGATGTGGTATGCATACACTTTATTCTAAATCTTTTTGGGAATTTGTAAGTATTCCAGAATCTTTTGGTGGATATGGTCCTGAAGATACATATGGTATGGAAGCTGCAAAGGTAGCATTAAAATTACAATATGACATCAAACAATTTGTTTTAGATGGGGTATATATTACGGAAGATTATGTAAATAGAACACCATCTTTTATAGATAAAATTAAACCAATAGACAAGAAAAAGGAATTTTATGATAGAGCAAATGCTTTAGGTAGAGAAGAAGTTACTGCATTTGCAACTAAATTATTACAAAAAAAATAATCCTAATCAATAAATTTAATATTTATAAAGGTAAAATTGGATTAAATGGAATCAATAAAAGAACAAATACGCTCTATAATAAGAGAAAATTTCATAAAAGAGATGGGTAAAAATGATATGCATCTTAGAGCAATTATGAAATATTACGATAGAGGTACTCCTTCAACAAAAAAGCAAGTAGCAATTGTAGTATCCGCTAATAAAAATGCAAATAGAGGTATGATTCTAAATGACCTTATGGATATGGATTATCACGAGATTTTGGATGTGGAAAAGAAATTAAAGTATGTAAAAGAATACTTTGATAAGAAGGGAAATGAAAGAGTTGCAGTAGCGTTACCTCAAACTGAAGAAGAACCACAAAAAGAAATTTAAAATGGATAACATATATTCAGTATTAATAACAGCGTTTACGGTATTAGGTAGTGCAGAAGCTTTCCGTTTTTATGAGAAAAAATCAATGAGAAAAGAAAGAGATGAAGAATTTATCAGACACGATTGTAGAGATAGAATTTCTAAATTAGAAGCCCTTTTAGTAGCATCATCAAAAGAGAAAGATGAAATGCGTAAAATGATTATAGAGATGACCGCTAAGGTTGCCGAATTGACTGTAAAAGTAGAATATCTAACTAAAGAGAATGAAAAGTTAGAAAAGTCAGTTCCAAAAGCTAAAAGACAATTGAACGGATAATGCCAATATCAAGAACGTTATTTACAGAAGATAAAAAATTAAGAGTATTTGATTTTGATGATACACTTGTCAAAACAACTTCTTTTATATATGTAACTCACAAAGACGGAAGGAAATCAAAACTAACACCTGGTCAATATGCGGTGTATAAAGAAAGACCGGGTGATGTATTCGATTACACCGATTTCCAAAAAGTAACAAATCCACAAATCATAAAGGGATATTTTGAATTATTGAAAAGAATGGCAGCATCCGATACTGGTAGAACCATTTATATCCTAACCGCCCGTTCAGCATACAAACCTGTTTATGATTTTATTAGAGATAGTGGTATCAAAAATGTAATGGTAGTTGCATTGGGAGATGCTAATCCTGAAAAGAAAGCAGACTGGATAGAAGCAAAGGTAAGAGATGAAGGGTATGATGATGTTTTCTTTGTAGATGATTCTATTAAAAATGTAGAAGCGGTTAGAAAAAGATTGAAATTATATCCAAAAGTAAAACAAAAAATACAACACATAAAACATTCATAATATATGGGTCCATCAATCGTTATAGTTGATTGCACGAAGCAAGATATCAATAAAGCTCTTAAAGAGTTCAAAAGAAAGGTTATCAAATCCGGTCACATTATGGAATTGAGAAACCGAAAAGAATACACCAAACCAACTACGGAAAAAAGAGAGCAAATTCAAAAAGCTATCCGTAAAAATCAAAGGGAAGTAATTTTAGACAAAATAGCTGCAGGAATATTACCACAATCAGCACTTTCCACAAAAAAGAGAAAATCCTTTGGGGATTAGTTTTATTATATTTTTCAATATTTATAAGAGTTAAATACCAACTTTTAGAAAAATCGTATTGAAAAATGGCAGATAAAAAGATATCCCAACTCCCCTTACTTAATAGTGTATCGGGTTCATCATTAATAGTTCCGATAGTCCACGATGGGACTACAGTTAAATTGGATTTGAACCAATTAGGTCACTTTTCTTCACAATGGAGTGCACAAACGGGTTCTGCTAATACATTCACTGGAAACCAAACAATAGTAGGTAATTTAAACCTTAGTGGCAATTCTATTATTGGTGGTAATGTAGAGATTGGTGGTATGATTACTGCTCAACAATACAACGTTACTTATGTATCTTCGTCTGTTCAATATCAAAGTGGTTCTACTGAATTTGGTGATAGTGTTGATGATACCCATACATTTACAGGTACCATTAACTTAAACGGGTTAGCATTGGGTACACCGGAGTTGATGGCACAAACCGCATCTCAAGCAGCTGTAAATTTAAGAATCAGTTCAACAACCGGTTCAATTAACACAACTACATCATCTTTTGATTCTGTGTTTTTAGGTATTAGTTCTGTAACTGGAGCTATGAATACTCAAAGTTCATCACAAGATTTAGTAAATAGACAAATCAGTTCAACAACCGGTTCAATTAACACAACTACTTCATCATTTGATAACGTATTTTTAGGAATAAGTTCAGTAACTGGAGCTATGAATACTCAAAGTTCATCACAAGATTTAGTAAATAGACAAGTATCATTGGTTACTGGTTCTATACATTTTGTGACGGGAGCATTTAACGCATTTACTGGTTCTGTAGTTGGACAAACTAATACAATAGCAACATTTACATCATCCGTTAATTTCACAACACAATCTTTAAATACACAAACTGGTTCTCAAGACTTAGTTAATTTTAGAATTGCAAGTACAACTGGTTCAATGAATACAACTACATCATCTTTTGATTTGGTATTCAGAGGAATCAGTTCGGTGACTGGAGCGATGAATACTCAAAGTTCATCACAAGATTTAATAAATAGAGGTATTAGTTCTGTAACCGGTTCAATCAATACAACAACATCTTCTTTTGATTTGGTGTTTAGAGGAATTAGTTCTGTGACAGGTGCAATAAATTTAACTACAAGTTCTTTAATTGGTATTACAAATGGTTTAATGGCATTTACTGCGGCTTTGGATAACACATACGCAACTGATGCTCAACTTTACCAATTATATCAAGCAACCTCATCTATACATTTTGCAACACAATCTTTAAATATACAAACGGGTTCAATTGGAAGTGTATTAAGTGGATTATCAAATGTAACATCAGCATACGCAACTACATTTAATTCAATAGATGCGCATATATTAAAACAATCAATTCAAACTGGTTCGCAAGAATCAATCAATACTACTATATCAATAGTAACTGGTTCGTTAAGAGCAGAGGTTGGTGATATTGAATCTTATACTGCATCTCTAAAAGCGGCAGCAATTGTATCTTCATCAACTCAAATATCAAATTATTATAAGTTCGCTGAAACCGCATCTGCATCAACAACATTCTATGGTAATGTAATAGGGGCTTCAAATGTACAAGCTAATAAGTTTGTATTCACCGATGCGGTTATTAATACAAATGTTGGTGGACAAAAAATAGTAGCAACAAGTGGTAATATTTTATATCTTTATAGTGGTACATCTGGTTTATACATAAACAATCAGGCAAATGATACTACGATAGCTCAATTCACAAATGCTGGACAACTTACAATAGGCGGACCTGGTAATGACCAAAACTTAGTATTTGGTGGAACTAACTCATCAATTTATTGGGGAAGTGGTGGACCTGCTAGAATGTACTATAATGTGGGTGATATAAAAATAAGTTCAGCTGGGGCAACCGATGTATTGAATGTAAAAAACATAGGTGGTATATCGGTAAGTGGTGGTATCACTGGTTCATTAATGGCAACAAATGGTGTGGTAAGTGGTTCACAACAAATAATTGATTATAACAAATTTCCACTAACTGCATCCGCAAATACATTTTGGGGTACACAAACATTTAGTGGTTCATTTAATGTAAGTGGTTCTACTGTTCAGAGTGGTAATAATACTTTAACTGGTAATACCGTGTTGAGTGGTAGTATCAATGTAAGTGGTAGTTCTAATTTTAATAATTCTGTATTCATTGTAACTGGCTCATCATTCTTTACAGGTTCACATGAGATAAGAGGTAACTCAATATTTAGTGGTAGTATAAACATAGCAAGTGGTTCATCTTATTATAGAGCAGGGAACAAATTATTTAACTATGGACAGTGGGCATCATTAGAAACCCAATCCGGCTCAGCAAATACGGCATACGCTGTTAAGCTTGACAGTACAACAAATGGTTCTGAAGGAATATATATAGCAAATAATGGTAGTGGATTTCCAACAAGAATTACTGCGGAAAACACCGGATTATATAATGTTCAATTCTCTTTCCAATTGAATACAACTTCTACTGAAACTTGTGATTTCTCCGTATGGTACGCAATGACTGGTTCAAATGTGGCAAATTCAAATACGGACTTTTCAATTGATAAAACTGCTGGTGGCGGTAACGGTGTGGCTGCATTAAACTTCTTAACTCATATTACGGCAAATGATTATGTAGAAATATATTGGTCAAAATCAACAGCAAATGGACAATTGGTTTATAAAGCACCACAATCAACTCCAACCAGACCAGCAACACCATCGGCAATTGTAACGATAACTCAAGTAGCATAATTCGGTTCAATATATACTTATAGGTATTGAACAAATACAATAAGTAATGTCTTATTCACATAGTGTAAAATACTTTAATACTTTAGATACAACCTTTTGCTCCACAAATTCAACTGAGGACCAAACGGTTTATTCTGAATTTTCCGAATTAGGTACTTCTATTAAAGTATATTTTAATTCTGCACTAACTCAACCTGTAACTGGATATTACTTTATAAAATTTGGTGGGACTATTTATGAAATGAACTTTGATACGGGAGAAATAAATGTAGAATATCCTGTTCAATGTCCAATACCAAACGTTAAAATTTATAGAGTATCAATTCCAGAAGATAAAACTTCTTATGTAGATTGGACAGAGTGTGAGGGGTGGGATGGTCCTAGACAATTGTTATATCATAGGATGCCATCTGTTGATATATCAGCTGTTGAAAACTCTGTTTCGGCATCATCATTTGCATCTATATCAATAGTTGGTAATTGTAATCCATTTCCATCGTGTCAATGTCTTTATTTTGGACAAACTACAACATCAACAACAACATTACCGCCTGTAAACTTTACACTTACTCCAAGCTGCGTAGGTGCAGGATTAAATGGTGATGGTAAGATAACAGCAAATTCATTTAGCGGTGGCACTGGTATTTATCAAAGTATAGCTATTGGTAATTCTCCATTTGCTGCATTTAACGCAACACCGATTTTATTAAGTGGTGCATCAACTTATGATTTTACTTCTTTAACGAATGGTGTTTGGCATGTAGTTTTAAGAGATAGTAGTGGAGCTTATACAATAAAAAACACAACAGTTAATTGTACTAATACAACTACAACTACTTCAACAACAAGTACAACATCAACAACAACAGCAGCGGCTCAATGTGATTATAATGGTGGTGGTGTTAATATTGTGTATCCTACATCTACTACAACTACATCTACTAGTACCACATCTACATCTACTAGTACATCAACTACATCCACAACAACTGAAGCACCAACTACAACATCCACAAGTACTTCAACAACATCAACTACTACCGATGCTGGTACAACTTCAACAACATCTACAACCACTGCACCATCTGATATTATTTATGTGTTTGGTAAAGATATAGGCGCAGCTGCATCGGTAACGGTAAGTTATCAAATCAATTCACAAACTCCGATAACTTTTAATATAGATAGTGCAACTTGTTTACAACGAACTACAATTACTGGATTTAATAATGGTGACACTATAACGTTCACAACGAGTTATGGAATGAAAGGAGACTTCTCAGCTTGTCCACCTGGACCAAATCAAAGTTCGTATGTGTACACTGCTACAACTGGAGCTCAAAACGTTTATTTGACAATAGATACTGATAACGCATTATAAAAAGAATTTTAAAAGATATATATAAAATATGAATGTAATTGTAACACTTAATTCTGGATTAGGAGCCGATTTGGGACCTAATTTCAATCTAACAGCAAATGTTGGAAGTGTTACTCCAAGCACTGCAACAAAAGTTGAATTGCTGGCGGGTAAACAAGTTGCGGTAGATGATACTGCTACACAAATTACAATTACATCTACGGGGACTTGTACAAATTCAATTACTTTTGCAATAGGTGGGTTTACATCAACATCCACAACAACAAGCACAAGTACATCAACAACATCCACAACAACACTTGCACCCGCTACATTTAGTTTGGGGTATGATGTTTCTAACTTTTTTGCATCTTGTACAAATTTTGGAACATCCCCAACAACTTATTATGCACAAAATGGTGAACCTTTACAAATTAATACGGTTTTATATTCTGACCAAACATTATCAACTTTTGCGAGCGATGGATATTATTCAAATGGTACTAATTGGTGGAGAGTAAGATTTGGAGCAGGTGTTATTGCATCTACGGGTTCTTGTTCAACTACAACAACTACATCAACTTCAACTACAACTGAAGCACCAACTACAACAACTACATCAACTTCAACATCTACAACATCTACAAGTACTACTTTAGCTCCAATTGCAGTAAACTTAGGATATGATGGAACTGTTGGATGGCAAGCGTGTTATGCAGCAACATCTACATATTATATATCAGGGGAATCGGTATTGCAAAATGGTACGTTTATTTATACTGATATAGTTAATGGAATAAAACCATCTGATGGATATTATTCTAATGGAGCAAATTATTGGAATGTTATTGATGGTGAATTGCAAGATGAGACACCATGTCCAACTACAACTACAACTTCAACAACTTCAACTACATCCACATCTACTTCAACATCTACTTCAACATCAACAACTACATCGACAAGTAGTACAACTTCAACAACTACGGCTGCACCTACGAGTACAACAACATCAACAAGTAGTACAACTTCAACAACAACTCAACCGGGAGATACAAGTACAACAACTACATCAACTACGGGAGCACCTACGAGTACAACTACATCAACAAGTAGTACAACTTCAACAACAACTCAACCGGGAGATACAAGTACAACAACTACATCAA
>JACCDO010371513.1_pt1 | contig 14210 bp, 13 predicted proteins | sample 7446101 | NCBI WGS metagenome assembly JACCDO01 (sample SAMN15323440, study PRJNA562643) | freshwater metagenome | isolation source: river surface water | place: USA:Blue River Watershed | collected 2017-08-16
ATGTAATGAACTAAATTTTCAAGAAGTAAATCATTTGATGTTTCAAAATCAAAAAGTATTTCAATATCATTAACATTCCCTGTCTGCATTCCTTTAATTCTTTTATTAACTGTATTTTTAGTTCTTCCTACTTTGTATCCTCCATCGCATTTAAGGATATACACATGTCCTGTCTTTTCTATTTCTTCGTAAATCTTTTCTTTATGCTTTTGTAATTCACTATCTTTTATTTGTAATTGTATTTCTTGCTCTTTTATAAGCTTATTTTTCATTTTTAGCTCTGTTTCTTTAATATCCATCTGTTCTTCTAAATGTTCATGCATAATTTCTTCCATTGTCAAATAATATTCATATATTTGTTCAGATACATCAGTTTGTGCTTTTAGACAAAATTTCTTAAATGCTTTTAATTTTAATAAAATAATTTCTTTATTGTGACCACCTCTATCATTTGATTTTTGCTCCCCCATTGGGGGGGGCAAACCCGTTCCATTCGATAGGTTTTCCGCCAATTGGCGGAAAACTATTTTATAATCTATATTTTCCTTAAATAATTTTAATAATAATCTTTTTGCATGATCTTTTCTTGTAAAACCTACAAATAAATAAACTTCATCTAAATCAATTACGAATTCGTCTTTATTAGTATTTTTATATTTTATAAACAAGTTAAAACTTATTTTGAAAATTTCTTGTTGTGATTCATCTATAAATTTTTCTTGAATCTTTTTTATAATTGGATCTTTTACGTCATATTCAACTGTCACGATATTTTTATGATGTTCCTTTTTCTTTCTTTTTAATAGGTCCTTGATAGGAGATTTTGAAGTTAACATACTAATTTAAATCCAATATTTTTAAATTAATAAGCTGTTTACAACTCTATCCTTAAAAGCTTGAATTAATATTTACCATCTTTTGAAAGTTTTTGATATAGTGTATATTAATTTAAATATACACGCGTTCAAAAAATATAAAAAATATATTATAGTATATTATACACTATACACTATGCAAAATATATCTTTTTCACAACCGGATGTTTTAGAAGGAAGGACGGTTTCTATATTGTGTATATATGATAAACCAGTTGTTGTGTATATAGGTGACCATTGGGTAAAATACTTAAATGAAAAATATGTATATGCGAAAGAATTAATGGATAGTAATAAAATTACTAAAGAATCATCGATAGAAGAAATGGAAAAATTATTAGTGGATGAATATATAAATTACAAAGATGTAAAGATAGATAATAAAGTTGTAGATCAGGTTATAACTATAGCAAAAGAAATAGCGAAAGTTGATTTAAATTCCGAAAATGTTTTACGTCAAATTATAAATTATGAGAATAAATATAATACATATATATTAAAAACACCTGAATACTATAAATCACTATCTATTCAAAAAGATATATCTACTGAATATATTCAAACATTTCTAAATTTATATGATGACATATGGGATTTACACGAAATTGTATATATAGAATCATGTCCGATTTATACGAGTCCAGAGTATATTAATAAAAAAATTTCAGATGATGAAATAAAAAAATATATTAAATTAAAAAATGAATATGCATATATGAAAAATTTAATAGCATTAAAAACCAACGTACAAATAAATGATGAAAGTAAAGTAAAAACACAAATCCAAATAGGTGGAGAATCATGTATTCAAGGAGAAAATAATAAAAACGATAAAGAGACTGAGAATAAGGTAACATCATCAGAATGTGTTAGACCACAAGGAGAATATTGTAAAATTGATAAAGATAAGAAGATAGAGAATATGGTAATATTATCAGATTGGCTTAAACCAAAAGGAGAATATTGTAAAATAGACAATAGTGTATATGAAAAAAAAACACTTGAGGAATATATAAGATCGCGTAAAAGCAAAATAGAAATTGAAATAGATGATAATGTATATTATATTGTGTATAAATATGAATCAAATAAAACAATTACCATCAAATCGAATAAAGTAATAAATATAATTCTTGAAGATTTTGCAGATCAATTAATATTAGTTGATAAAATAGTTGATCATGTAGATATTTTTAATAATCTGTGTTATAATGATTATGAAACAGCAAAGATTAAAATATCACAGCTTATAGATATATTAGGATCACGACATATAAAAAAAACAAAAGGTCTATCGGACAGATATGAATTATATATAAAAGAATATATACAAAATAAATATAATATTACAGACTTAAAATCAGATTCTATGAAAGCCATTGATATTTTAAATGATGTTCATGATGGGTTGAGCAAATCAGATATAACCCAGTATAGTACACTTCAATTGCGTAAATATTTACCTTCTATTTTAGAACAATTAAATATAAAAAAAAGAAGATGTAATGACGGGATGTATTATTACGGGTTGGTTAAAAAATGATATAAATAATAAATATTTACTTATAATTATATTAAATTATTTTTAATAGTATTTGTTAATAATTCAGATATTTTTGCTCCACCTATAAAAGATGGTTCTACTCTTTGTACATAATCTATAGTGTTAGTACCATCTAAGACTTCATGTAATGCAACCGGTATTATTTTTGCATTATTTATATAAATTTTAGATATTGCTGATGAAAATATTGTTCTAATTATACTTTGTAAAATTTCCGGATCAATGTCGTATTTCATAAACTTTAAAGCAATATCAGCCCATCCACCATTTTTACATTTATCTGGAAAATATAAATTGCATACCAAAATCATTTTTGGTATATTTTTTGAAATTAATTGTTTTATCATATTTTCAATCCCTGTTTTAAATAAATTAATAAAATAATTCATTCCTGTACATGATGTTGGGTTATTTAATAAATTTTCTTTTGTATTTAGATATACAAGAATAAACAAATTATATAATGTTTTAAAGGTTGGTTTAAATGCTATATCATTCCCACCGACCGAAACTATCAAAATGTCATTTGATGATATGTTATTTCTTATAAATTCGTCTTGTGGTAACAAATTTAAGTTTCTTTGATTTAAAGTTGATTCTTCTATTGCTGTATTAATACAATGATAATCTAAATAATTCAATGATGTCATATGATAAGCAATGTCTGGATGCGACATTTTTGTATCGATTATATCAGCGTAATCACATACTGCTGAAACTGTATTGTTTAATACCCAATATTTGTTATCTAACGTAGAATCACCTGATAACCATATTATGTTTCTATTATTTTCTTTTAATTTTGTATAGACTTTTTTCAAATCTTCTATGTTATGACCATGCCAATTATTATAAAAATTTTTGAAATTTACTATATTCATTTATAGTTGTAGTTATAATAATATACGTAAATAAACACAGTACAATAATTTAAAATTAATATTAATAATAATATGGATATAATATTAATAATACTGCTGAATAGTGATATACATATATCATATTATGATTTAAAAAAAATTAGAAACTTAAATTCTAAGTTAAGATTGTATTATAAAACATATGAAAATGCATTATATAAAAAAATGTTAATAATAGATAACGTGTTTGTGATCAATGATGGTTTAACAAGTAATAAATATATAGAGATAAAAAATTTATTAGAGCATCAAAAAATACAAAGTATAAAAAGCGACAAAATGAGAAGGGTAAATTTTATTAGAAACAATATTAAAAAAAATAGTAAAAAACAAATAATGGAGATGATATTAAAGTATATTGATGAAATAAAATTTATATGGGTAATTAAAGATATAGTAGAGTGGGAAAGAATTTCAAGGGATAATATATTATCAGAAACATTTATACGAGAATTTAAAGATTATGTTTATTGGGAAAAAATTTCACAATATCAAAACTTATCAGAGTCATTTATACGTGAATTCCAAGACCGTGTTGATTGGGAAGTTATTTCTCAATATCAAAAATTATCAGAAACATTTATATGTGAATTTAAACATAGAGTTGATTGGTTATATATTTCACAATATCAAAAATTATCAGAAACGTTTATACGTAAAAACAAAGAATGTGTTCATTGGAAATATATTTCAATTAAACAGATATTATCAGAATCATTTATACTTGAATTTAAACGCTATGTTCATTGGCTATTTATTTCACAATATCAAAAATTATCAGAATTATTTATACGTGAATATCAAGATTGTGTTTGTTGGGAAAAAATTTCACAATATCAAAATTTATCAGAATCATTTATACGTGAATTTCAAGACCGTGTTGATTGGAAACATATTTCTCAATATCAAAAACTAACGGAATCATTTATATGTGAATTCAAAGGGATGGTTAACATGGGATATATATTAAATAATCAAAAATTATCAGAATCTTTTATAAGAGAAAATAAAGAACATTTTAATATTTCTCTAGTTGTCATACATCAAGATGTATCTTATTCATTTATAAAAGAATTCAAAGATGATATAGATTGGGTATTTATATCTAATCAGAAATTGGATTATAAATTTATAAAAAAATACGAACAATATTTGTATTTACATTTAATATTATCAAACTCAAATATAGAAAAAACATGTAAAGAAGAATACGAGTATATAATAAAATCAATATATACAGCAAATTAAATATTTTTCAAATGTAAAAATAAATTTCTAAAATCTTTATTATTTAAACTCTTTCTTTCGTAAAAAACAGCTTCAGGAAAAGTTATTTTAATAATGTTTATAATAGTGACTGTATCTTTTTTTATATTATTTGAAGACAAAAGATCTTTAATGTCTTTTATAGTAACAAAATCCTTGTCAGTTCCAGGGGTGTAGTTGTCAGATAATAAAGATGTTAAAGCGTTTGTATTTTCATTAGTGTATAAATTTACCATATTTTGAATATGTTTAGGAACGTGTATTATAAAGTTATTTTCCTTTAATGTTTTGTAATTATGTATCATTAAATGAATAAGGCCAATTTCTATATTGTACATATCATCCTTAGAAAATTGTATTAATTTTTTTTCGTATTTATTTTTTGGAATATCTACGAATTTAGATTTAAATTCTAAGATATTTATACGTCTATTAAACCCGTTATCTTCTCCATCCGGTGAAGGAAGTATATTACAACACATGAAAATATGAAATGTAGGTTCTATTAAAATTTCATTTTTATCGTAAAGACCACGAGCTTTAATAGTATCACCTGTTAAAGATTTTACAAGATTAATATTCAATAATTGTTTTGATTCAGGTTCTGAGCAATAAAGTAATCTTTTATTTTTAAAATTAATCAAAGTAGAATTAGCGTCACCGGCGTTTTTATTTTTAGCGGTTAATAAATTTACGTTAAAAGTGTCTCCGTAATCACCAAAAGCATTTTTCAAACGTTCCATTAAAAATGATTTACCATTAGATGCACTAAAACCGTAATTCATAGTCATTTTTTGTTTATTATTTTTTCCATATAGACACAATGTAAAAATGTCCAATGCGTATTGATATTCGTCTTGGAAAATATCTATTAATATAGATTTAGCGAGGGAGTAATCAAAATTTTCGTCGTAATGCATATAACATTTCATAGTAGTGTAATCAGATTGATTACCTATTTTAAAAGAATAAGTGTCTAGATCAAATACGCCATTTTCAAATCCTAAAATATTAGGTTTATTATCAAAAATAATTTTTTTATTGTAACATTTTACTTTTAATTCCTTTAATATTTTTTCTCTATAAGAAATATTATTTATCCAGATACACCATTCTTCGTCGAAATCATTATTTTTATTATTTTCGACTAAGTGTTCGATTTCGTTAATTATTTCCAAGTCTATTTTTTTATCATAAAGACCATTTGAATTATTATATACATACCAGTTATTTTCATCGTATATTAAAGAATTATTTGAATATTCTATGATTTTTCTAGCTACCTGGGAAGTATCTTTATTATTAATATCTTCATTTTTCAGAGTAATTATAAGATTATAAATTAAAGGAGCTATATCCTGGTCCAAGTTCATTGGGTGATTAGGATAACTAAAACTACAATTTTTACATTTGAAAACTAAACCATTATTTTTAACAATAGAGTATAGGTTCATGTGAGTGCATCTTTTGAAATTATTTTTATGTTCTTCAGATATAAACATTAATTCATTTTTATGACTAGCGTGAATTTCTTTATTTGTTTTTTTAACAATTTCCTTATGTTCAATATGATAACCATATTTTTTAGTAGTAGTATCTAATTCCGAAATGATTTTATTATTTTCTTGATATTTATTAAAAACCGTAATATTATCTTCTTTTAACCATTTGAAAATAGTTCCGATTGTTATAGGATTATCACAAGTACTTTGACATAGATTATCCCAGTGTTTATTATGTGATGATTCGTCATACTTGGGACTTTTTTTAGAAAATTCTTTAAATATTAAATCTCCGTTTGTAATAGAAGATAAAAAGAAACCCACACGTATCCAATCGTCGTAAATGTCTGCTCTAGACCAATTAAGACTTAAAATGATTTCTCTTATTTCCTCGTATTTTAAAGTAGGTTTTTGTTGTTTTTCTGATTTTTTCTGATCTACTAAAAGGGTTAATTCTAATTCGGTTAAATCTCTGATGATATTATTGAATAAAATATCGTAACCGACTCCTTGAAATACACAACGTTTATTCGAAAGGATGTCGATATCTAATTTATTAAATTTTAATTTACTTTCTTTTAATTGGTCGTTATATTTGAAAAAAATATGATAACCCCCACCTATAGTTTTGGTAACAAGTGTGTTTAAATTTTCGAGTTTACCGAAATTAGATTCAAACCAGTGTAAAGAATTAAAGTCTGTGTCTTTCAAATCTATATCGATAACAATTATATTATTAATTTTTCCAGTTAATATAGCAAAGTTATCTTCATTATTATAGATTGATTTTGATATTTTAGTCCAGTTATCTGGAAATTTTGATATATGTTTTTTACCATTTGTGTTTTTTATAGAGACAGCGAATTTAATAAAATTATCAAAGGGCATATTTGATAATAATATATATTTTTTTAAATAATTATTATCTACTTATATTATCAAAGGATTGTTTAGCTTGTAAAAATCCTGGCATATTAGGCATATAATACATTTCATTTACTTTATTTGATAAATCTTGTATATTGTCTGAACGAGATACGATAGTATTATGCAAGTCGTGTAAAGCTATTTTTGCCATTTCATTTGTGTCGAAATCAATTTTCAACAAATGAACATGAGAATTAGATTCTGTTATTTTTAAAAAAATCATAGTATTACCAGAAATAGATATAATATCAGAATAATAAATTAATCTCCAACTAATACAAGTATTATCAAATTTGTAAAACATAATTAATAATAATAATAATAATAATAATAATAATAATAATAATAATAATAATAATAATAATAATTAAATTAAATTGAAAAAATAAAAACATTAATAAATATGTGCTAAAATGGAGTGTATGATATGTATTAATGAAGACAATGATTTACAATTAGAAAGGATAATTACAAAGTGTAATCATTATTTTCATAAAAAATGTTTATATACACAAAACTATAATAAAGATGTAATGAAGTGTCCGTATTGTCAAGAAATATATATAGATGAATATACTACAAAAATGTATAGTAATACAGAAATACCTAAAGAATATAGGTTAAGAATAAAAAGTGTAAAAAAATTAATGAAATTAAATAATATAAAAAAATATGTAATTTCCGGAAGTTTTGCAGTGTATATGTATATGTTACTATTTCGTAAAAAAACACCTGGGTGGAAATATGGTGATATAGATATATATTATACAGACGGAGATGCAGAAATAGAAGAAACTATAGATGGATTAATATTGTATGTGCAAACTGATGAAAATGATGAAAAAACAAAATACAAATACAACAGTGAAGATATAATATATGTTGATAGTTATATATCATTTTTATTAAATGATGTGAGTAAAAATACAGAGTATCTAAAAAAATTAGAAACTTATGATTTAATTAATATCAAACATGTTGATAAACCGCATCATATCGTAGAAACATTTGATATAGATGCTAGTAAAATAGCAATGTATGTGTATTCTGACTGTATTGAATTCTATATACATAATTCATTTTATGTAGATAGTTATGACGATAAAAAAGTAAGAAATGAAAACAGAATAAAGAAATATCGTGAGAGAGGATTTGAATTACATAAATATTAAGAAGTTTTGATGCATAATAAAATAATTTAAAAAAATAAAATATTAAACATTATGATTAATATATTATTTCAATGTTGGAAGAATATACCACATAGTTATGCTATAGTAGCATGTTTTATCATAGTTAATTTTGTAAAAAAATATAAAGATAATGTAAAAATATATATAAAAGAAAAACCGTATTATAATCCAGAATGGAAAAAAAACAAACTGATATATCCAGACGAATATAATGATATTTTAAATGAAATAGAAGAAAAAGATGATTATGATGGAATTGATATTATTTTTAATATAACGTATGAATATGATGTAACTTATACAAATTTACCAAAATGTGTATTTTATACAGCGGAATATAGTTGGTTAGATTACAATTATTTTTCAGTATATCAAGACAATATAAAAAAGAAATTTCCTAACAATGAAATACTGTATGAGTATCTTAATAATAATAGTAATATATATTTTACGAATCCGAGTGTATGGAGTGCAAATGGGATGAAAATAATAAATAAATATATGAATGTGAATAAAAAGGATAAAATAATATCTCATGGTGCTGATTGTGAAATATTTAAGCCCATTAGTGAAGACAATATAAGAGAAAAAATTAGAAAATTTTACAAGATTAAGTCTGATGATATAGTATTAATTAATATAGGTGCAATGACAGACAATAAAGGAGTAGCATATATAATTAAATGTTTGCATGTGTTGTATAATGCAAACAAAAGGAATTACAAATTAATATTAAAGGGAAATAGTGAATTGTATAAATGTAAAGAATTTATAAATCTTACAATGGAAAGAGTAGGTATAAACATGAACGACGATGATAATGTAGATTTTATAAATAATACTATAATATTTGTAGACAAAACATTAACGTATAAAGTATTGAATGAATTATATAATGCGTGTGATATGTATGTATCTCCGTATATATGTGAAGGATTTAATCTGACACCACTAGAAGCACTTGCGAGTGGTATGGATGTAATGATTACATCTACTGGAAGTACTAAAGAATATATTGATGATATATCTAGAGAATATGGAGATTTTATTATTAAAATAGATAGTAAAGTAGAAATGATAGGTGAAAAATATCAAAACAATATAGATATTAATGACATGTTAAAAAAATTACAAATGTATACAGAACACAAAGAGAATAAAACATATGATAGAAAGTTTGAACTGAATAGATATATAGATAAAAATATATCGTGGAGTAATGCATGTGATAAATTATATGAATATTTTAGAGAAATAATAGCAGAAAGTAATGAATGCAATGAACTAGTAAGAGTTTGAATTAAGGTATTAATTCCCAAGAGAGACTTAGACTTGGATCCGAATTTCCAGCAAAAATAGAATCTAATCTAACTATATTAGCATCAAAAGAATAAGTAGTCATATTATTAAAAGAAACAGCGTAAATTCCAGTGGATCCAGCGGTTGTTTTTGTATTTCCTAATACTTTGTAATTTATATTTCCAAGAGTTTGACCTATACCTATATTAAAAGAATGAGAACCAGATGTAAAAGTTCCGAGAGTGTAACTACCTGAAATAAAGGTAGTTGAATTACCATTTACATACAGCTGACCACCTATATATAAATCATTAGCAATACTTGCACCACCTCTGATAGTTAAAGCACCGCCTTGAGTGACGCTTGAAGAATTGCTAGTGCAATTTATAGAAACACCACCATCCACGACGAAAGACCCTGATGACGAATTGAGACTACCTTTTGTTAAACTAGAATAAATTCCAGAAAGTGAGTCAACTAAAAATACATTAGAATTATTTTCAACACAGCGTAATTTAACAGACATATATATTTAAAGATAAATAAATTAAATTAAAATGAAAATATATTTAAACGCGTCTGATATATCAAGTTATATTAATCAAAACCCATTTGATAACATAACAGCGTTTGAAAGATTGTGGAAAAAATGTAAAGGTAATGAGGATATAGAAAAAATAAAGCAAAAATGTATAAAAAATACAGAAGGAGAAATAGATGAAGAAACAAAAAAACAAAATGTGATTAATAAAGTAGATGAAATTATAAAAGAAGCTGATGAAAGATTAAAAGAAAAAGTAGATGAAAATTTTATGAAATCATTAGATAATGAAAAAACCAGTATACAAGAAAAACTGAAATTTATAAAGCAAAGTGATTCGGATGTGGAAACCAAAAAACAAGCGACTTCATATATATCTAAGAGACATGGTATAAAATATGAAAACAATGCTATAAAAAATTATGAGGAAAAATATAATATAAAATTAGACACGTCACAAAAATATTATTGTAAAATGGTATATAAAGACGATAATGGAGACGAATGGTATATAGGTGGAAAGATGGATGGGATATGTAAAGATTATATAGTAGAAGTAAAGAACAGAACTAAGGGGTTTTTTAGTGTGTTGAGAGATTATGAAAAGACGCAAATGTATATATATATGATAATATCAGAAAAGGAGAGCATTAAATTGGTAGAGAGTTATAAAGATAAAATAAAAGTAATGGAAATAGAAAAGGATATAGAGTATGAAAAATATATAATGAAACGGTTGATTAAATTTATAAAACAATATATAAAATTTATAAATGACGAAGATGAGAAAGCAAGATATGTATTTATGGATAATGAAATGAAAAAAGAATATATTAGACAAATGGTGGAATATAATTAAAATTTTTTTCGAAAATTTTACTTGGAAAATTATCTTTTGAAAACACAATGTCTATTTGTTTTACAGAATTTTTCATATTATCTTTTGAAAATTGTATTAATTTTTTTTGGTATTTATTTTTAGATTTGCGAGGTTTAGAAGTAAAGTTTAAGAATATTAAAGAAACACCTATTACAAGAAACAATTCTAAAAAGTAAATCATATATAGAATGTAATAACAAATAATTTAAAAATAAAAAAAAACTATAAATGAATCATCTAAGTTTTTCTCAGACCACATATGTCGAACATTTTGTTAAGACTATAAAATATTCTTTTAAATCCATGGAAGCGTCTATATATTTTTTTATACATGCAGTTAATCCTAATATTTGCGAAACAAGAGGGTATGATTGTATTAAGGAACTTAATGAAATAATAAATGAAGATATAGAATATGAAATATTATTTGATTGTGAGATTTAAATTTATTTTTTTCTTTTTATAATATATAAATATTACAAAATGATTAATTTTTCTTTACCAAATATTGAATTTAAAGCAGTGTTAAAGAATCCTTATTTGATGGCTTTTGTAAAGGTATTTTTGGTATTGTATGCGTCACAGATAGCGCCAACATTACCCACTAATGTACTTTGGCTTTTTGACAACAGTATAGTTAAAATTGTATTTTTAACGTTGATGGTATATATCGCAGAGAATGATTTACAATTAGCATTAATAATGGCTGTTGTATTTGTTATGACTACTAAATTGTTATCTGGTAAGATGTTATTTGAAAACTTTGCTAATTTTTCCAAAAATGTAACAAACAAAAACGGATTTAAATTAATTGAGCCAAAAACAGCTGTATTTCCAGGGTGTTTAAACATTAAGATGGATGATTTACTTAGAGCATTTGATAATGATCAAATGAAATTACAAAATACTGTATCATATTCGTTTAGAGAATTATTAGCCAGTTCAAAGAGCAAAGACAATAAAGAAATGTTGATGAAATTTGCATATGCAACTGGTCTTCCTTACAATGTTGAATTTAATGATGAAAATGCACCTTTAATTGCAACGATATTAATGTATGCAGGATTTGTATTTGGTGATAGCTGTAGAGCACCACATTAATTATTTAAAATTAAAACCTTTTTCACTTAAAATTTTCTTTAGATTATTTTTATTAATAATATTATTTTTACTTTTAATATTATTTTTATTTGACGACTTTATTTTATTCAAAACAATTGATATATCGAATTCGTAATCATCATCGTCATCATCATTTTCATTCTCATCGTAAGATTCTGTATCTATTTCTTTCTCGTTGTCAATTTCCATTTCGTTTTCTATTTCGTTGTCAATTTCCATTTCGTTATCTAGATTCAATTCCATTTCATCTAATTCGTCTATAAAATCTTCACCGTAATCATCATGAATTGCGATATCGTCATTGTCAGAATTATTGTAATCATAAGAGTCTTCGAAACTTCTAGTTTTTGTTTTTGGAATTTTATTAGAATTGCGTAATTTTTTGCATTTTGCCAATATATATAATTGTTTTGGAGTAAAATTTGGTTCTTTATCTTTTTCAAACAAAAATATTTTTTTAGATATTGTATATTTATAAGAAAATGAAATAGATATATTTGTATTTTTATTAATTAATTTTAATTTAGAGTAATATATATCTTTTTTAGTTTGTAACGAATTATTTATATTGTCATTACATAATTTAGTATAATAATCTATAGTTTTTTGTCTTTCTGAATTAAGTAATAGTATATTATTTTTATTTTCTTGTATAGAAATTAAAAAAGATTTTAATTTATTATATAATTCATCATTATTTGTAATATTGTAAAAATAACCATTAAAATTTTTAGTGTATGGAATATTATTTATTTTCAATATATTATTAATATGAACTTTATCTGTAAATGATAAATTAGATATTTCATTTATTAATAAATTATATTTATCCATATTAATATATATTGGATTTTTCGTAATTCATTTTTTATTAAGAATCAGAACCTACAACAGATGTAGATGGTAAGTTTACAGTGTACACCATGTATCCTGATGTATCTGGGTGATCTAATGGTGTATTTAATCCTGTTTTATTTTTGAAAACGTCACTTTTCCATATTGTATTTTTATTTTCATCTAATAATTCAATAAATCCACCTACTATTCTACCTTGGCAGCAATCTTTTCTATTAAATACTTGTAGTTTTGTCAATTGTTGAGAAGAATTTAAATCAATTAAAATCCATTCCTTAGAGTTTAAAGAAGTGTGTGCTAAAGTATCTAAATTATCATCTACTATCTTGCTATAATTATAGAAATCATTGAATGCGGTACTAGATGCGGTTACAGTTTTATTTTTTGCTACATTAGTATCACCTGCGAATGCTTTTATTTCATTTATATTTATATATCCACCAGCTGAATTTAGTTTTATATATCTTGCATTTACAAAATTATTTATGGAATAATCACAATAACTTTTTAATTCTTTTAATAATTCAGCATTTGTTAATTTTCCTAAATCAATTACTAGTCTATTTTTATTAAATTTGTTAATGTAAAATACTGCTGTATTTCTTTCCGTACTAGACCATAAATCAGGTGAAACATTAGTGAATTGTTTATCTAGTTCTGAGCATTTTGTTAATACAATATTATATGAACAATAAGTTTTTAACAATGTGAATAATTGTTCATTTGAACTTGACTGTAATGTACCTATACTTTTTGATTTGTCTAAATTGTTTATAATTACTATTGCTGTGTTCCTTTGTTCTTCAGTCCACATGAAATAAGGAGTATTATTTAATAATTGATTGTATTGGGAACATTTTTTCAAATATGTATAAATACAATATTTATTTAAAATATCATGTAATTGTATATTTGTTAACGCTGATAATTCAGCAACAGTTTTTGTTTTGTCTACGGATATAATATAATATATTGCTACATTTCTTTGCAATGGTAACCAATCTTCAGGTGGTGATTGTGAAAATTCTGGGTTTATATCATAACAATTTTTAGATGGTGGTGGTAATGTAGTTGTTGTGATAGGTAGTGTTGTCATAGGCATTGATGTGATAGGTAGTGTTGCAATTGCAGATTGTGATACAATTGGTGTTTCCGAATCTGTTCCATAATCTTCATCATCTGCTTGTTCATCTGCCTGTTCATCTGTTTGTTCATCTGCTTGTTCATCTGCTTGTTCATCTGCTTGTTCATCTGCTTGTTCATCTG
>JACCDO011058183.1_pt1 | contig 14207 bp, 10 predicted proteins | sample 7446101 | NCBI WGS metagenome assembly JACCDO01 (sample SAMN15323440, study PRJNA562643) | freshwater metagenome | isolation source: river surface water | place: USA:Blue River Watershed | collected 2017-08-16
AAATACAATTACCATGAAGAAGTCATAGAAGATTTTCCATCTGATATGAGTTTTGATGTGATTCAAGAAACATATATCAAAGAAAATAATACACCACCAGAACAAATCATAGATACAGATCCCCCAGTGGTAGAAGAGCAATTGATTCATTCTACCGATGTGATCGATGTTCTAGAAGAAGAACCCATAGAAGATGATTCTTATGCCATTGACTTTGATGATGATGAACCCTTTTCCCTAGAGTTTATCCAACAAGAAGAATTCAAACATCAACAAGAGAACTGGTTGAAAAATTGGGGTGTAGATCAACATGACAATGAAGATTTAAAAGCAGAATTACTTAAGTATCAAAGCGATATAGAGGATATCACCCCCCCATCTACCTTAAATCTAGAAGTAGAATTAAATGAAGATGAATTGATCGATCAATTCATTGTCAATCAACAACCTACACCAATCCCACATCTGGCTGACCAAAACCTACATGAGTCCATAGATGAAGATGATTTAGATCAGGTAGATATCGATGAATTATATCAAGCCATCGATCAATGGCAAACTTCAGAACAAATTCAAGAACAAATTCAAGAACAAATTCAAGAACAAATTCAAGAACCACAAGTCACCACAACCCCCAAGCCTTCAGAAGACATACTCAACATCCTTGATGATCTAGATGAAAATCAATTGCTTCAAACATTGACACCACTAGAAACAACATCAACCCCCCAAGAAAACGATGAATATCAGCGAGTTTTAACTCAAATTGAACTGGCTGAAGCTTTTGAAAATATGGGACAACATCAACAAGCCATTAGTATCCTCCGAATCCTCATTCAAGAACATCTCTTCTACATGGAAGTCTATGAAAAACTAGCGCATCTCTATCTCCTCATTCAAGAAGATGAACTCGCTATGGAAATCCTTGAACTCGGCATTAGCGCACCTCTCCCTGAAAAAGATAGATTGAAGCTCTTTGAACTCTATCAACAAATCATTCATTCTGGAACTTATTAAATGGCAACAATGAAGGATTATTTGCTTGGGCAAACCCTTAGACTTTTTGAAAAATATATCGCAAATGCCTTAAAAAAATATGGTTTTGAAGAAAAATGGCTGAATTATCAAAACATACAAATCCATTCATATCAAAAACATACCCATGCCCCAAATTGCATCAGTGATCAAACAGTTGTCTTGATTCATGGTTTAGGTTCTACGGCTTCTGGTTATGGTAAACTTATGGCAAAACTCAGTCCATATTTTGACCATATCATCGCAATCTCCGCACCTGCCCATGGTTTATCCCAATCAGATGATTTGGTTTTTGATCAAGAAAAATTATTTTCATTTTGGGCAACGCTACTCAATGAAATTCAATCCCAATCCCAAAAACCCTTGATCATCATTGGCACTTCTCTCGGTGGCGCCATCTCACTCAAATATAGCACTTCTTTCCCAGATCGATTATCTCATTTAATCCTATGCTCACCTGCTGGCGCACCATTAACACAATCCGAAATCCTTGAACTCAAACAAACTTTTAATATGGATCAGTCCTTTGCAGGTTGGCGTTTTCTCAAGAAACTATACCATCAACCCCCGATGATTGCACCTTTATTAGCCCCATTGATCAGCTATAATCTGGGTGATGCCAAAGTTCAAAAATTTCTAGGATCAATTAAAGAAGGTGAAGGCATCACGCCCGAAGAACTTCTAAAGCTTAAAGCAAAGACCCTCTTAATTTGGGGACAGAAAGAAAAAATTCTCCCCAAGAGACATATCGCATATTACAAAACAAACCTTTTATCCCCCGATAATCCCATACATCAATCGGTTTCTATACATGAACCATTGTTGTTTTCCCATAGCCCACATTTAGAATCAACGCATGAATTAGTTGAAATCATTTTGGATTTTATTAAAAAACATAGAGACGATCATTAAAGTTGAAAGCGTTTATGAGATGACCATACCTTATATCAATGAATCAAAAATATTTAAGCTTAATCCCATTCAATCACCCATCAAAGGGATTGCTTATGCTTTGTTCGGCCTTGCCATCGGTGTAATGGCATATCAAAATTCAGATTCAGATTCAGATTGGTTGCTTACCATTGTTCATCTGATTTGGTTTGGACTTTCCTTTCACTTTGTCATCAAAGGCATCTTCTTAATCAGCAATAAAAACAAACAAATCATCCTCTTAAAACAAGAGTTTCTTCACTATGTACCCCTAGCTGATCAAGAAGATGAAGATTTAAAAGATTTTGAACTCGAAGAAATTGCACTGGAAAGCTTGAATCTCAAACAATGCACAGCCTTCTTCCTTCAATCATTAAATTCTTCCTCCAAGACAGAACCCTATCATCTAGAACAAATTATCCTTAGAATCGGCGATAAAGAACATATCTTCCAAGGTTTAGAATTTACATCCCTTCATGATTGGACTGAATTTAAAACCCTACTTGAAAGAAAAATATCCTATACCCTTTGGGCTCAAAGTCCCATATTACTCACAGAACTCAAAGAAGAATCTCAACGAAGCAAACAATATATCTCAACCAAAAAATCACTCCATATACAACTCTCCATCCTCTTGCTTTTGGTCTTGACGATCCTTGATAAATACGGATTAATCAAATTAGAAAATGCTGATATGGAACATTTATCGTATTTTAATATCATTCAAAATCACCTCATTATCCATCAATTCGGTGCATTATTTGCCCCGCTTATGGATTTTAAAAATCAATTCATCTCATCCAATCTCACACTCATCTCATCCAGTCTGATCAATATCTCAATCATTCAAATTTCCTTTCATATTTTTGTATTTTCAAAACTACTCCCACCACTAGAATATCAAATCGGTAGATACAAAACCCTCATCATTATGATCATATCCGCATACTTGGCATATCTTAGTTCATTCTTTGTCTTTACAGAAGCCTTCAGTTTTGGTCCAGGTCCAATGTGGGCAGCTGCTTTAGGTGTGCTCTACTACAGGAAAAACTTTGATCCCCAATACATGGCGATGGTGCCTAGAAATATCCAACAAGAACTTCAACAAAGCATCAAAAACATTGGGATTATCTTATTTGTGTTTTCCTTACAAGTAGATTCTATACCCTTTTTACCCTTTGATTTTACCAAATATGTCGTCGCTTTTTTCGCTGGGATTCTTTGTTTTCAATTGATCAAAAAACTCAAAGATCATCAAAGCAAATTCCTCGCCATTGCCTTGTCTGCCTTAACTCTTTTCTCTTTTCTTTATTTCTCATTTCAACATGAATTTAACCCCCCAAGTGCAGAAAAAAACAATGCTTTGATCAATCAAAGATTTGCTGTTCAATACAAGAATCATGTTGAATTACAAATGATTGCACATGAATGTCTCAAACAAAACTGCCCTACAGATACCCTCAAAATCATCATTCCCCAACTTGAAACTTTAGGCGGTTATTATCCTAATGATCAAGATTTCTTAGAAACCCTTTCTGCCCTCTACGCGATTTATGCACAGAATATCCCTAGCCATGCCCATACACACATCAGCCCAGAATGGCAAAAAGCTTATGCTTATGCTTGGCGCGCTTTAGATACCCACTACAAAAAAGAAATCAATCCCAAGCAAAACAAAATCGAAGAAGCCATTTCTTCACATAGTGCGCAATTGATCCAATACCTACTCCATTTACCAAAGTTTAAAGAAAACCATACCATCCCCCAAATCAATGGACAATGCGAATATCTCAAACAAAATCTCTCTTTTGATTTTAACCCAGAAAAAGCGCATTTTACCATAGATTTTAAGGCATTCACCCCTCAAGAAATCGCTACCTTCCAAGAAATCTTTTTTGCCCCCCAAAAAGAAATGCGCTTTCAATTCAGTATGACTTTGGAAAATCAAAAAAATCAAATCACAGATCTCATCGATATTGAACTCTTACATCTCAATCAAGATCAAACATTCACTTTCCCCCTAAAACCCAAATCCTATGAAAATCTCAATCAAATCAAGCATCAACAACAACGTTGTCAATTATCATTTTTTGAACAAGGTTATCTCAAATCAAAGACACGAGCCAGACAGTATTTCATTAAATAGATCAGCGAATAAACGATAAATTTTCAACTTTACTGATAAATTTCTTTTCAAAAAAATCAATCCCTTATAAAATCCTACGCATAGAACATGATAACATGGATTGTAGTGATCATAGGAGTATAGACAATGCGCATCTCTCAATGCTTGTCGATCTTGGGTGGATTGATGATTTTAGTCGCTTGTGAACAAACTGACGATAATAATGTAGGCACAAATAATGCAACCCCTAAGCTCTTGCTATCCAATAGACTTCAATGTCAAGAGCCTATACTTCCAGTGTTTGATGCAAGACAATCCACAGCCGATAACCCGCTTACCCCTGTATACCTGCCCTTAGATATGCAAGTCACTGGAATCGCTGGCAAAGACTTAAATCAAACCAAAATAGAACTTAGCTATGATCCAGAAGCTGGACAAGTCGGTAAATTTAAATCTTGGGATACTTTTATTAGCAATGCAACCCCCGAAGATAAAGAAGCTTTGTTGAGTTCAGATGATCCTTGCGACAATGGTTTTTGCAGCAGAGATCTTAAACTCAATGGTAGTAGAATTGTAGATGCTTTTTATTGCACCAAGAAAGGGATCGCACTCATTACAGCAAATATCGCTACTCTGCCTTTAGGCAAAGGGAGACTCAAAAGCAATTCCATTGAAATCACTTGTGTGGACCCTGCCGTTTATGAAGAACGATGTGCTGTTCAACCCGATATGGATATTTCTGAGATGGGGACAAATGAAATGGGCGCTGAACCAGATTTGGCGCTAGATGCAGAAATCAAAGCACCTACCCGTTTCTCTTTGATCTATGATAATGCAAGCAATGAAAATATTTCTGATCCCATTTCTGTACAAGGTTCTTCCCAAGGATTACCTACTTCTAAACCCATTATCTTTAAAGTGGTCAATGAAGATCAAGTAGGCGTTGCTGGGGTAAAAGTAAAGTTTATCCTCAACTGGCCAGGTGAAAGTTGTATGCCTTGTGATTCCATCAAAGATGAAGAATCTTGTAATGATCGCAGATTCTGTGAATGGACAACAGGTGTAATCCCCGGTGAAGGCGATATGATGGTTGAACAAACAGGTTGCTTCAATAAAACAGATCTAGAAGCTGGTGATGATGCCAGATGCAATAATCGGGGTCAACGATGTGAAGCTAATATTTGTGTAGATGAGAATAGAATTTTGCCAGTATCTTTGATTCCTACTGAAGGGGTCAGTAATGCCGATGGTTTAGTCAAAACCACATTGGTTTCTTCCTATGAACCCGGTGTATTCTCTGTCAGAGCTGAAGCTACTTTTGGAGATGCCGTACAAATCGCAAATTCCCCAAATATCACCATTAAACATGGCATCCCAGCCCAAAAAGGGATGTCTTTGATTTGCAAACATAATGTTGTGCCAGCATTCTCCACTAGAATTGCACCCGATGCTGAATTAAGCGCTAATCGCAGTGGTTATGCCTTGTTTAATTACCAAGCAACTGAATGTTCAGTCTCTCTCTCTGATCGTTTCACAGGTAGAATCTCCGAGAATGTACCTGTTTTCTTGATGACTGAAGGAGGTTCTGTCAATCAAAATCTCTTGACTGATGAAAATGGCATTGCCACAACACCTTATCAAATCAGTGATCCCCCACCCCTAGATGTAGAACCTATTTTGATGGAAGCTGTGACCACTGTAGAACGCCCAGCACCAAGACCAGGTGAAGAAGCACAACTTAGATTTAACCCCAGAGATGGTTTATCTCGATTGATTGCATTTACCCAAGGCGATGCTCATTTTATCGATCTCAATGCCGATGGATTCTATCAACCCACTGATGATTTGGTGCCTGTTCATGAAGAACCCTTTGTGGATGCTAATGATAATGGTGTATGGGATAGGGGTGAACCTTTCTATGATGTAAATCGCGATCAACAATGGAATGCAGATGTGTTTGAAAGACCAGCTGCAATGCTTCAAGAATTAAGAACTTTAGAGAATAATGTTCGCACCAATCCAGCCAGCGTACAACTCAGCGCAGCCATTAAACTCAAAAACCCAAGTAATCTCAGAACCACCATCTGGACTGGATTTAATATTCTTTGGACCAGCGATCCCGGCATTCAATTAGATCTATCTTGTGCGAATCCTAATAAATGTGCCAGCGCTCAAAATATCACAGCTTGTGATACAGCAAGTCAATTTGATATCTATGTAGATGCCTCTAATTCACCTATGGATTTTGTCGTACGTGCCCAACCCAAAGATGCCAATAACAATTGTTTAGCACCGATTAACGGAAATAATATCAAAGTGGAATTGGTATCTGAATTCACAGATTCAGCTTCGATCGTTTATGCTTCTTATGCCGATGAAACTGCAAATGTAAGTGGTATGACAGATAATGATCGCCTCATTACCAATGAATCTTGCTTTGATGTGAATCGCCCAAGTATGCCTTTGGCTGATGCCTATCGCACACGTATTATCTTGCCTAATATCGAACCTGTTGAAGGACAACCCCCAGCACAACCCAAGATGCATCTCCTCATCATGAGTGTCACTTATACCTATCAAACTTTTGTCAATGGTGAACAAGTATCATTGACCAGACAAATCCCATTCAATGTTGGTTTGTGTAGATGAGTGCAATTGGAGTCTTTGACTCAGGGCTAGGTGGATTACATATTGCAGCGACTTTGTCTAGATCATTGCCCTACGAAAAACTCATCTACCTCGGTGATACAGCTCGCGTGCCCTATGGTACTCGTTCTCCAAGCACAATCATTCATTACACCCTGAATGCAGCCAAATTCCTCAAATCTCAAGGGATCAAATTATTGGTTGTTGCTTGTAATACAGCTTCTGCCTATGCTTTGCCCACCCTAGAACAAGAATTAGGCATTCCCATTATTGGGATGATTGAAGCTGGGATTGAAGCAAGTCGAATGCACAAAGATGGCGCTTTGGCTGTGTTGGCAACCCCAGCTACCATTCGCGCCAAAGCCTATGAATCTGCCCTACTTGCCATAGATCAACAACGCCCGATTTATTCAGTGGCTTGTCCTATGCTTGTGCCTTTGGTGGAATCGGGTTGGGCAGAACTCGATATCAGTGTAGAGATCGCCAAAATACATCTACAACCCTTACTCGGATGTGGGATCAAATCAGCACTCCTAGGATGTACCCATTATCCGATTATGAGAAATCGATTGCATGAAGCTTTTCGTTCCCTACTCAATGAAGATGTATTATTGCTCGATGCTTCTCAAACCGTAGGACAACTCGTCAAGAATAAACTCAGTGCCTTGGGTTTAAATGCTGTCATGCCCAAAGATCCAATTAAGCATCAATTATTTACTACAGATCAACCCGAAGGTACTGCTAGACTGGCTGAAATTTTTTGGTATAAAGAAACTGCATTGCCTTTGCCACAAATACAACATATAGATTTGGGTTAATCAACATGTTAGGTTTTAATCAAGAAGTATATCACCTAAACCATGAATTACATGTGCAAACAGAAGCTTCACCCTATGAAGATCGCTTTCAAATCGTCACACATCTCTTCTATAAGGGATTGATTCTTGCCACAGAAAAACAAATCGTTCTTTCCGCCAATGAAGAAGAATTACAAAAAGAAATTCACCTACAACATATTTCTTTTGTTAAGAAAATTACCCAAGGTAAATACAATCAAGAAATAGAACTCAAAGCACCTACCATGTCTGCCCAACAAGCTTTGGCACAATATGAATATAAATCAACACCACAAATCCCTTCACATCAAACCCAAATCAAAGCTACATCATCCAAACCCATCGATCTTGACCCAGATGAAACAGAAGGTTTATACCAACCTTTGTTGGAAATCAGTGGTTTAAATCAATCCTTAATCAAATACTTAATCAAACAAAGTAAAATCTAAAGAGTAGATATGAAACTCAGATTATATCATATCAATCATGCTTATTATAAAGAATCCCCTGTGCTCGATGATATCAATCTAAACTTTGAAGCTGGAGATTTTGTTTGGCTTACTGGACCTTCTGGCGCTGGGAAAAGCACTTTATTTAAGCTACTCTTTGGACTACTCCCACCTTCTGCTGGACAAATCACTGTAGATGATCAATTGATCTACCAAATGAATGATCGCACACTTTCATTATACCGCCAAAAAATAGGGATGATTTTTCAAGACTTAAAACTATTGAACAATCGAAATGTATTTGAAAATGTAGCCTTACCCTTAGAAGCTTTAGGCATATCCATGCGCGAACAAAAGAAAAGAGTGCTGGATTGCTTATACCACCTAGAAATCGGGCATTATGCCTATGAATCTATTCAAAATCTATCTGGGGGTGAAAAACAGCGGGTAGCGATTGCTAGAGCATTGATCAATAAACCAGAGTTGATTCTTGCAGATGAACCCACTGGTAGTTTGGATCAAGCGTTATCCAAAGAAGTGATTCAACTGCTGAAAAACCATAGTAATCAAGGGGCGATTGTCTTGATTTCTACCCATGAACTCAACTTAATTCCTCAATTTACAGGAAGGCATTTGATGTTAAACAAAGGAAAAATCAAAGAAACACAAGGATTCAAAAAATGGGATTGATGCTTTCTATTTTTAGACAGCTTTTGAGACAGCTCTTTTCTCAAATCAAACTACAATTGATGACAATCTTGAGTCTTTCTGTATCTTTGAGTATTTTGGCTTTGTTTTTAGTTTTGATCTTTAATATTCAACAAGGCACCCAATCCTGGCAACAACAATCCCAAATCTTTGTTCTCTTAAAATCAATCACAACAGATGAAATCAAAGATTTTGAAAAAGAAATCAGCCAATGGGACAATATCAAGCATATCCAAATCTATACATCTGCAGATGCTGTGAAGAATATTGAAGCTTTATTGGGGAAAAGCATCAGTGGTGAGATGGATGCGCTCAAAGATGAACAATTCTTTAACCCTTCTCTGGAAATCGATCTTCAAAAAAATGGTGCAATTGAAGTGATCAGTATCAAGGAAAAACTCAAAAAAGACCCAAGAGTAGATCTCGTTAAAATCACAGAACAAGATAGTTTTATCCTCAAGAGTATCCAAGAACTCAAAGGCATATTGTCTTTGGTTTTATGGTTTGTAGGCATTTGGGTCACTGGCTCTATTTCTTTTATGGTATATCAGTTGGTTCGCCTAAATCTATACAGTCGTAGGCAAGAAATCGAAGTGCTCAATAGTGTAGGTGCCCAAAATTTCTTTATACAAATCCCTTTGGCTCTAGAATCAGCAATACAAGTGACAATCGCAAATTTGATCGCTATGGGTATGATTGAACTCTTGCTTAAAAACTTACAAATTTCCATAGATCAACAACCCTTTGCCTTCCATTTGAGTCGTTTCCATGATTTCCCAAGATGGCTGTTGATCATCTACTTTGTCTTTCATCTCTTGATCGCCATTACTGCCAGCTTGATGTCATCAAGGCATTTTTTAAAACAAAGAATCAATGGACAGATCTAATGGAAAAAATCAAACGATGTTTATTGCTTCTATTGATCTTAGCGCTTGTATACGATGATCTTTATGCCCAAGAAGAACATGAAGAAGAAAAACAAGAAATTGAGAATAGAGATGAAATCGAGCAGTTTGAGAAAATCAAAGCGCAATATCAAGCACAACTCAAATTAAGCACCCAACTCACTGCATTACATCAGCAAATCTATGACTTAATCGATCAAGAGAATCAATTAATCTTCAATATCAAAGATTTGGATCAAAAACTCACTTTGTCTTATCAACAAAGAGAAAAACAAAAACAAAAAATCCTAGTGCTCAAACAAAAACTTGCCCATTATCTATCAGCATACCAAGGACTAAAAAAAGAAGAACTCCTAGAACATATCTTGCTATCTAAGAATATCAATGAACTGGTACGCAAAGAGTTCTACTTGATGTCTTTGTTTGAAAAAGAATTAGCTTTATATCGTGAAATCAAGAAAAACGAACAAGAACAAAATGATCAAATCGCTACATTAGAAAATCTATTCAAAGATCAAAAAGAACAAGAAAAAAGCTTGGAACTCAAAAAGAAGGCATTGCTTGAAGCCAGAAGAAAAGAGATGATTCTATTGGATTTAAATCCCAATGAAACTCAAAGCATACAAGGGATTCTGCCCCCATTGACTGGGAAATGGCAAAAAGCATTTTTGGGTGATCAAAATCATGGTATCTATATACAAGCACAAGCAAAGAATATCGATGTACATAGTATTCTAGATGGTGAAGTATTGCTTGTACAACGTTTAAATCATCGTTTACAGTATAGCATTGTCATCAAACATGCTGGTTCCATTCAAAGCATCTATGCTCATCTCGATGAAGTTTTGGTCAAAGTGGGAGAGAAAGTGAAATTACAACAAACCATAGGAAAACTAAACCCTCAACAAAGCAAGCTTTATTTTGAATTGCGTAAAGCTTGGATCCCGATCTATCCTCATCAAATGATCATTGAAACACTTATCCATCAGGATCAAAAATGAAACAAATCTATGTCAGTCTATGGTTGATTTTGATGTTATCTTGCCAAAATCAAACATCCGATCAAAGCACTCAAATCAATACTGATCCAACTCAAGGATTGATCGATCAAATCAAAGATTTTTATTTAAAACAAGGTGGTTTTGATCAAAACCAAGGGATTTTTTGGTATCGAGATTCTCAGCAATATCTGCCATTACTCTCCATGTCTTGTATTGATTTGCAAAGATGTGAAAGCTTTTTTGAATATCTGAGTTCGGATCTAAAATCCAAGAATTTGAGATTGATCAAAGTCAATGAAAACGATGTATTTCTAGATCAATTTCAATCCCCAATCAAAAATCATGCTTATTTTGCTACTGTCATCGATCAAAACAAGCCTTTGATTGTCCTAAGGTTATTACCAGACCCTTATTTATTTGTCAGTATGCATACCCATCCTAGCCTAGATCAAGAATCTCTTTTATTGATGAATAGTGAAGTGAACTTGATTTTGGATTATCCCAGAGATGAAAGTTTAATCTCTTCATTAAATGCCTTAAAAAGGGAGTTCTTCTTTAAAATCACCGATGATCCCCAATCTCAATATCTACAAATACAACAACTGATGTCTTTAAAACAACCCTTCTTAGGCATTGCCTATCAAAGAAAAGAAAATGATGCTTTCTTGGATCAAATCATCGATGTCTTGGATCAAAAAAAAGGGATACTGATCGAAGCAACACAATTAAATCTCAAAGCATTTGATCCCAAAAATCAAAAAATCCGTTTGATTTCTACATCAAAGACCATCAACGGTGGGGATGATTTGATCAAGGATTTACAGATGCTAGAAGGGGAAATTTTGGTTAATGGACACGCAGTAATCGATTTTAAACCCCAATCCAAAGAAGATTTGACAAAATTTCTTGAATTTTTAGACAAAATGATTCAAAAAAAGATAAAAGTGATTCGTGCTTCTGAACTAGCACAATAATAGCCCTGTCATCTTATCTTCGTGTCTGTGGAGTTACCATTATGTTAAATGATTCTCAATCAAATCAAGAGTCTTCTTCTATGCATGAAGGAAAATCCCCGCATTTAAAGATTGAGATTGAAGATGATGAAGGCAATAAAGTTGTTTATTCCGCTATTTCTTCAGAGATCAATATCGGCAGAGGTGAAGAAAATCACATTAGATTGACCCAAAGAAATGTTTCTAGACAACATGTCAAACTCTATGTACAGCCCGATGGTGAATCCGTGATTGCCCAAGATATGGAGAGTTATTTGGGTGTTTATCTCAATGGCAGAAAGATCAATGAAAAATGTCAGCTTAGGGTTGGAGAATATCTAAATATCGGTGATTACATGATATCATTGAAGTTAGATTCCGATATTGTCAGCAAATCCAAAGTAGAAGTTGAATACCTACAACCCAATGAACAAGCAAAATTAGTTGCTGTATCTAGCAATTTGGCTGGTAAAAAATTCTCACTTGATCGCAAAGAATTGATGATTGGTAGAGTGGAAGAAGAGAATGAAATTGTGATTAATCACAGATCGATTTCTAGAACACATGCCAAGATCATCCATAGACAAGGAGAGTTCATCCTTCTTGATATGGGTTCAAGCAATGGAATTACCCTAAACAATGAAAGCAATGTGAAAACATCACCTTTAAGAAATGGTGACTTGATTGTGATGGGGATGGTAAAACTCAGGTTTGTGGCACCCGGTGATGATTATGTATTTAACCCCAAAGACATAGATGATCAAAACCTAGATAAATCTCAATCACACAAAGATGTGATGTTTATTATCATGCTTCTCTTAACAGCTTTGATTTCTGCATGGCTTGTCAGCAAATATTTGGTACGCCAAAAAAACACAGAAAGCCCAGCAACCATAGAAATTCAAAAGCCTACAATGCCTAATCCAGAACTAGAACCAGCACCTATGGAAGATGCAGTGGCACCAAATGATCAGAAAGCTGAAAGCCAAAGTGTAGTAGATGCTGGCATTGATCCCAAGAAAGAAGAAATCGATCAAGCACTTGCACCTGAGAATACAACAAATACTGAAACAGCACCAACTGAAACAGAAGTAAATTCTGGAGAAGAAACGCTAAAATCAAGTAAATCCAAAAAGAAAAAAACCAAAGCTCAAGAAGAAAAATAACCTCAATAATCTATCATTCAATCTATACAAATTTTAATTTTTAAGCTAAAGCATGAATCAACATTAAGTAATACATTGTCATTTGATAAAGACATTGATTGAAAAACATAGGCAAGAGAATGATGCGATATCATATTTTATTAGGATTTTTACTCTATACATCGACGCTATTTGCACAATCAAGCAACCAACTCAATACAGCCCAATCCATCGATCTAAGAACATTTCAACCCACAATGGATGCCCAAGGTTTTGTGAGTACAGAAAGAAGCGTAGGCTTGGATACGGGAAAAATGGATTTTGGCTTATTTGTTGATTATGCCTTCAACCCGTTGAAACAACAAATCAATGGGAGTAATGCCGTCATTGTGGATCAACTCCTTGCGGGACAGCTCTCATGGGCGAGCGGTTTATTCAATCGTTTAACACTAGGGATTAGTCAACCTTTGGTCATTGTTCATGCTGATCCAGATGGTCCTGGCAGATTAGATGATTTTTCTGCTGATGGTTTGGGGGATACTCGTTTTAGAGCCAAAGGCATTATTTTTGATAGCCGAAAGTCCATGGTAGGGTTGTCATTGATGATCGATAGTGCTTTTTCGATTGCACAAGTGAGTAATTATACAACTTATGCTCAACCTATGATTTTGCCTTGGTTGATTGTGGATGGACAAAGTACTTATTTTAATTGGGGTTTAAATGTGGGTTTTAAAGCAGTGGGGGCCAGAAGTATTGCTGATCCAGTGACTTTGGATAGTGGTATGGTGGTCAACCGCACGAATCCTATCAATATTGGACAAGAAGGTTTGATCAAACTCGCTGGTGCCATTCGTTATATCCCAGATTTCTTTGAACAAACCATAGAGTTTTATTCAGCTTTACCTTTGGCAAGTGGTGCACAAAGGGGGATGATTGCGGAAATCATTTCTGGGTTTAGGCTGTATTTTACCAGCGGTTCACATCTGACTGTGGGTGGAAGTTATGGTTTAGTAGATGCATATAGCACAGCAGCACCTAGGGTATTCTTGGGTGTGACTTATCACCCTAAACCTTCAGATAGAGATGGGGATGGGATTTTTGATGATGTGGATCAATGTATTGATCAAAAAGAAGATTTTGATAAATTTGAAGATGCAGATGGTTGTCCAGACCCTGATAATGATTTTGATGGGATTGAAGATTTATATGATCAATGCGTCATGGAAAAAGAAGATATCAATCAATTTGAAGATGAAGATGGTTGTCCAGATGGCAATAGAGATATCGATCAAGATGGTATTATTGATACCAAAGATCGATGTGTGAATGATCCTGAAGATAAGGATTTATTTGCAGATGAAGATGGTTGCCCAGACCCCGATAATGACAGAGATGGCATTAAAGATGTGGCAGATAAATGTCCTTTAAATCCTGA
>JACCDO010956803.1_pt1 | contig 14205 bp, 12 predicted proteins | sample 7446101 | NCBI WGS metagenome assembly JACCDO01 (sample SAMN15323440, study PRJNA562643) | freshwater metagenome | isolation source: river surface water | place: USA:Blue River Watershed | collected 2017-08-16
GGTGGTCGAGGATCCTAAGGATGGGCTCGATCTGTTTTATATCCTTTGGAAGGAGGAAAAATAGTCGATAGACGACTGCCCACGGTCCACTGCTCACTTACCTTAAACTTCAAAATTTATCCCTATCTTAATTGGTGAGATAGCTGCTATCAAAAATAAAATCCAATAAAAAGGCCAGTAGAATTAGTTCTGCTGGCCTTTTTTTAAAATCTCACTTCAGGACTATGAGGCAAAGAAAATAGGGTTGAAGTTTAATTAAATGAGCCTTGGACCCTTTTTGTTTAATTACCTTCTTCTAAGAGAACTAGGTTCCTCACTTTCTTTGCCAATAAGGCTTTCCAATCGTTTCTTCAGTTCTTGGGATTTTTCTTGGTAGCCACGTTCTTCCAAAAGTGGAATAAAATACTTGATCATCTCAATTGACATGAGCAAGTCCCTGTCGTAACCCAATTCATTTTTGCTGTAGAATTCAATCATATCCAAGGATCGCTTCGAGATTTTATCTACAATCTCCAAGGCTTTTTCATCCTCACCCACCTCAAAAAACAAGGGAACAGATTGCCCACTGCTCAAATCATAAGGCACGGCTTTGTCTGGAATGATGGTTAATCCAAAATTGAGAAGCTTAGCTGCATCTTCTATTCGATTTTCGTCTAGGAGTGCCAAGGCAATGGAATTGAGTGCACTTCGATGGTTTGAGGTAAATCTTCGGTACTCTTCATCTAAGTATACATTGGGGTCATTCATGCCTCTGAAGGCAAAGTTTTCCATGTAGTTCTTTAGTGCCAAATCGGTATTCACCAATTCCTCTCTAAGGGTGTCGGGCTTACGTATGGGAAGCAAGCGATAGGTCAAGCCTTCCATGACTACGTGCTCATTGATATTGAGTCCAATAGTCGATAGGGAAGTGTTGTTGAAGTAAATGGGTCTTTCCCAATTGTTGCTTACAATCAAATCTAAAAGCATCAAAGTTCCTTTGGTGACGTAGTTTCCACTCACTTGTAGGTTCATCTGAGGCGCAAATAGATCCTTAAATTTTGCTGGTACGATTTCGTCATTTGCCAAGAAACTGCTGTCCACCTCTAAGATCAAATTTCGGGAAGGCACCATGTTGATCACGGTTTTTCCTGAGGTTTTCATTTGAAGCAATTCGGACCCGCTATTAATTAAGTTGAGGTACTCACGGGCAGAAATAGCATTCAGTCCTTCTTTTTCCATGACATAAAGCACGTCATTGGTACCTTTTTGATAACGCTGTGGTTCAAGAGAAAAAGGTAGTGCTTTTGATTCATTGACGTCTCGTGTCATCTGCTCCACATACCAATCCGTATCGAAGTAACTCAATACCACCACTCGAACATCTGTACGGAAGTTTTCTACTTCCTGAACATACCAAAGTGGGAAGGTGTCGTTGTCACCTCCAGTGAATAAAATGGCATTTGGTGCACAGGAAGCTAGGAAATTGCGTGCCGCATCCACCGAAAAATACCTTCCTTTTCGATTGTGATCGTCCCAGTTTTCGGAAGCCATCAAGCCAGCAATTGGAAGGGTCAGCAGGGTAGCGGCCAATCCAGCAGTACTGAGATTTTTGGTGAATTTGTTGAGTCCATGTGCTAGGGCTAAGGCCCCTAACCCAATCCATATGGCAAATGCATAAAAGCTACCCACGTAGATGTAATCACGTTCCCGAGGTTCGATGGGAGGGGAGTTGAGGTAGAGTACCAGCACCACGCCCATCATCAAAAAGAGCATGAGGTTTACATAGAAGTACTTCTGATCTTTCTTTGCCTGGAAGAAAAAGCCTACCAAACCCAAGATCAAAGGAAGCATGAGGTAGTTGTTGTGGGCTTTATTCTCTTTAATGTAATCTGGATACTTGTCTGAAAGAGCATCTCCGAGTCCTAGCCAATTTGCATCCGAGAAGTCACTTTCTCGTCCTGAAAAGTTCCATAGGAAGTAGCGCCAGTACATGTGGCCCAGCTGGTGACTAAACATGAAATACAGGTTGTCTCCAAAAGTGGGTTCTTGCCCTTCTTTTAAGCCAAGTTTAGCTCGGTATATTCGCTTGTGACTTTCTTGGGTAGAATAAATACGAGGTAAAATGGTTGTTTTTTCAGGGTCATAGGTATTCTTTAAGTCATAGTCTACAATCTCATAGGAATTTTTCCCCTTCATGTAAATGGGTTCTCCTTCTTCTTGATCCACCAAAGTGGCTGTGAAGTATTGACCATGTAGGAGAGGTCTGTAGCCGTATTGCTCGCGCTTTAAGTAGGAAACATAACTGATAATGTCCTTAGGTGCATTTTCATTGATGACCGGATCTTGATTTGCTCGCACCACAATCAAAGCATAGCTTCCATACCCGATCAAAATGAATGTTAAACAAAGCAGGATTGTATGAATTTGTGCAATTTTATGGAAAGAAAGCTCTTTATTAATGGGTAAGGTTAATTTAAAACCAAGTTTATTAAACAACCAAATAAAAAATCTAAGCAGCCAAAAATATTGAAACAGCCAAAGAAGAACTGTTAAAAAATTAGCTAATAATCTAACAATTATTTTTATTGATTTAGATTCCTTTTTATAAGATTCGATTAATCCAAAAACTAAAATAAAAATAAACAAAAATAGAAAAAATACGATTCCTGATCCAAAGGGTAGGCCCAAGGAATTCACCATCCAGATTTCCATAGAACCAGCCAAGCTTGGGAGCCCAGGGATGATGAAATTATTGATGATGATCAAAGCGATCCCCCCCAAGAACATGGCGAATATTGCGCCTTTCAGGTTAGGGTTGGGGTACTTTTTAAAGTAATAAATCAAAGCGAGTGCTGGGAGTGTGACCAAGTTGAGTAAGTGAACTCCGATGGAAAGGCCTACCAAATAGGCAATAAACACCAGCCATCTGTTCTCTTCTTTGGGGTCTTTGATAACGTCCCATTTTAAAAATGCCCAAATCACAATGGCAGTAAAGAAGGAAGACATGGCATACACTTCCGCTTCCACTGCAGAAAACCAGAAACTATCTGAGAAGGTGTATACCAAGGCACCCACTATTCCTGCTCCCATCAAAGCGATCGTTTGTCCCTTTGTTTCTTCTCCTTCCACTACCGAAAAGAGGCGCTTGCCCATTAATGTAATCGACCAGAATAGGAATAGGATCGTAAATCCTGAGAAAAGCGCACTCCCAATATTCATCCAATAGGCCACCTGAAAGGGGTCACCGAAAGCCAGAAAGCCAAACATTCGGTAAACCAACAGCATAAAAGGAGCTCCTGGAGGATGGGGAACTTGCAATTTGTAGGAAACGGCAACGAACTCTCCTGGATCCCAAAAACTAGCCGTTTGCTCAACGGTAAGGACGTAAACGAGCGTAGAAATGGCGAATACTAGCCAGCCAGTAAGGTTATTGATTTGCTTGTAAGTGAGCATTAATTCGGTCAATTAGAGCTACGAAACTATGAAATTTTAGACCAACTCGGGAATTTTTGAAATTTTTAACCATTCAAAATCATTCCAGGTTAGACTTGTGACAAATATTACCGTATGTAATCTAATATCCGTGGTAACTTTGACAGGTAAATTGAAAACTACTTCACCATGCTTCCAAAATCCAAATCATTTCAAGAACTAATCGAAGGGGATACCCCGGTATTGGTTGATTTCTTTGCCGAATGGTGTGGACCTTGCAAAATGATGCAACCCATTTTGGAAGATGTGGCTAAGCAATTGGGAGGTAAAGTAAAAATCCTTAAAGTGGATGTAGATAAAAATCCACTTGCAGCAAGCAGATTTCAAGTAAGAGGGGTGCCTACGCTAGTCCTTTTTTCAAAAGGAGAAGTAGTTTGGCGGCAATCAGGGGTAGTTCCTTCCCACCAACTGATTCAAATTATTGAAAACAAAGTTCTTGCAAAAGCCTAATTCCAATTTGACAAAAGTCATACAGCCTAGTTATCTTTCTTTCTACTTTTACCGTAATATTTAGAAATTTCGTATTTACGATCCTATGAAAATTGAACAAATCTACACCGGATGTCTGGCACAAGGTGCCTACTACCTTGAATCAGATGGCGAGGCGGCTATAATTGACCCACTTCGCGAAGTGCAACCTTACATTGAAAAAGCGGCGCGTAGAAATGCGAAAATCAAATATGTATTTGAAACTCACTTTCATGCAGATTTTGTGTCAGGTCACAAGGACTTGGCTGCCAAGACGGGTGCCAAAATTGTCTATGGCCCAACGGGAATGAAGTTGGGCTTTGATGCTATTATAGCAGAAGACAATCAGGTATTTACGCTAGGTAAATCCAAAATCAAAGTCATCCACACACCTGGTCATACCCTGGAGTCTGTTTGTTACTTGTTGACAAACGAAGAAGGAAAAGAAGAAGCGATATTTACGGGAGATACTCTTTTTATCGGGGACGTGGGCCGTCCAGACTTAGCACAGAAAGTCATAAAAGACCTTACCCAAGAAATGCTTGCTGGCTACTTGTATGACTCATTGAGAAATAAGCTATTGCCTCTTGCAGATGATTTGATTGTATATCCGGCACACGGAGCAGGTTCTGCTTGTGGAAAGAACATGAGCAAGGAAACTTCCGATACCCTTGGCAACCAAAAGAAGGTCAACTATGCACTTCAACCCATGACCAAGGAAGCATTTATTAAGGAAGTTTTGACTGGGCTGACCCCACCTCCTGCCTACTTCCCACAAAACGTGAAGATGAATATCCAGGGCTATGATAGCATTGACGAAGTTTTGGAAAGAGGCGTGAGACCTTTGACTCCAGCAGAATTTGAGGCCGCAGCCAATGAAACTTCAGCCTTGATATTAGATACCCGCAATGCACAAGAATTTGCGAAAGGATTTATTCCGAACTCCATCAACATCGGAATTGATGGAAGCTTTGCGGTCTGGGTGGGTGCGATGATTCCAGATTTGAAGCAGGAGATTTTGGTTGTGGCAGAGGAGGGTAGAGAAGAAGAAGTGATCACTCGGTTGGCTCGTGTAGGGTACGATTATTCCATTGGTTACCTTGCAGGAGGATTCAAATCTTGGAAAAATGAGGGTAAAGAAGTAGATACGATCATGTCAATTACCGTAGAGGAATTGGTGAAGATCAAAGAAAGAGATCCTGAAATTCATGTTCTGGATGTCCGCAAAAATTCTGAATACTTATCCGAACATTTGAATGAAGCTGAAAATACCCCCTTAGATTACATCAATGAGAGCATGCTGAATATAGATAAAAACAAAACTTACTATGTGCATTGTGCTGGGGGCTACCGTTCTATGGTTTTTGTTTCCACCTTGAAGGCTAGAGGCTATGATCACTTAATTGATGTAGCTGGAGGATTCAAGGCCATCAAGGAATCTGGTAAACTAGCCGTTTCTACTTACGTTTGTCCTAGCACCTTACTTTAAGTTCAACAAATGTGCTTCAAATAGATTTTAACTTAATTGTAGTAAGTACTTATGAATCAATTTATTGAATGGGTATCTAAACCTTGGCCCTGGTATGTGGCAGGACCCATGATTGGGCTCACTGTTCCCGCATTACTGATACTTGGTAACAAGACTTTTGGGATTTCTTCGTCCTTGCGCCACATCTGCGCGGCTTGCATTCCTGCAGGAATTCCTTTCTTTACCTACAATTGGAAGAAAGAAATTTGGAACCTTCTTTTTGTATTAGGAACAGCCATAGGAGGCTTTATAGCGGTGAATTTCCTTGCCAATCCAGAAACTATGGTGATTTCCCAAGCCACTCAAGCAGATTTGACTGCCTTAGGAATTACTGATTTCACGGATTTAATGCCTGCAGAAATTTTCAATTGGGACAATCTCTTCACTGGCAAGGGTGTTTTATTCTTTGTTATCGGCGGCTTTCTTGTTGGCTTTGGGACACGCTATGCAGGAGGTTGTACCTCCGGTCACTCCATCATGGGAATCAGTTCCTTGCAATGGCCTTCCCTGGTGGCAACCATCTTTTTCATGCTTGGTGGGTTTTTCATGACTCACGTTTTGCTTGAGCCTTTAATGAAATTAGTAGGATTTTAAACACGCTGGAACTCATGTCAACAAATCAAACAAAAAAGGATTCAGCTTCAGATCCAAATTGCGTAGCCCCCAATTTGAGCCAAACTCAGGATAAAGGCTTGGCCTTGTTGAAATATGTACTGGTTGGGGTGGTTTTTGGGATTGTCTTTGTGAAGGCAGAGATTATCTCTTGGTTCCGTATCCAAGAAATGTTTCGACTCCAATCTTTTCACATGTATGGAGTTATTGGCTCTGCTATAGTCACTGGTATTATTTCTATACAGTTGATCAAGCGTTTGAACATCAAATCGATTCAAGGTGAAACGATCCATATTCCAACCAAAGGCTTTAAAAAGGGACAACTTATAGGTGGTTTTATTTTTGGGCTGGGATGGGCCATCACGGGTGCATGCCCAGGACCCTTGTTTGCTCAGATTGGAAGTGGTTACACCGTCGTGTTGATTACCTTGCTCTCCGCATTGGCAGGAACTTGGGTATATGGGAGATTCGAGAAGTATTTCCCGAATTAAAAAATTCGATTAAAAAGTTTGAAAGCCTAAAATGCCTCCTTTGAAAAAGGGTGGCATTTTTTAGTCAAATACTTTTTTGATAATGAATCGAATAAAAACAATGATGGTTGCGATGATAACCCCCACAATAATAAATTCCATTTTCTTCTTTTTTGGTTAACACGACCAAAACCGGAATAGTTTTGGGCATCTTGAGGATAGCCTACATTTTCTTTTGCTTTCTCTGTACCTTAGCGCTGTTTTTCAGGATTGACGATACATGAATTACCTTTCCAAACGTCGAATTGCTCTTGGGGCAATGTTTTTCTTTATGGGCATTTGCTTCGCAAGTTGGGCTGCCCGTATCCCTGATATACAGGCCAAGTTCCAACTTTCAGAAGGAGAACTAGGTACCTTGTTGCTTTGCCTTCCCATCGGGTCGATGCTGGGTTTGCCTATTGCGGGATGGTCCGTACACCAATACGGGAGTCGAATTGTGATTTTGATTTGCAGTTTTGCTTATGCTTTGACCCTTCCTTTAATTGGATTAGCTCCCAGCACTTGGCTCATTGCACCTATTTTGGTCAGCTTTGGGCTTCTAGGAAACATCATGAATATTTCCTTAAACACCCAAGCACTGGGTCTAGAAGATCAGTTGGGTAAAAGTATTTTGGCATCGTTTCATGGGCTTTGGAGTATGGCAGGATTTACGGGTGCAGGAATTGGTGCAGGAATGATTTTCCTCCAATTTTCTCCTGCTGCTCACTATGCTGTGGTTGCCCTGATTTCTGTGGTGATGATCCTATTTTCTCAAAAATATGTGATCAAAGACAAGCGGGAAGATGCTGAGTCAGGAGGCTTGGTACTCAAAAAGCCAGATCAATTGCTATTAAGGGTAGGGCTTATCGCATTTCTTGGGATGATGGCTGAGGGCTGCATGTTTGATTGGAGTGGGGTGTATTTCAAAAAAGTTGTGGAGGTGGAGCCTGCTCTAGTTGCTGTAGGCTACGTTTGTTTTATGGGAGCCATGGCATCCGGAAGATTTATTACCGATAAGGCAACCAACCGCTATGGAAAGTTGCCCATACTTCAAGTGAGCGGAATTTTGATTTTTTTAGGTTTGATGTTGGCCGTACTTCTTCCGAACCTTTACACGGCAGCAATTGGATTTTTGCTGGTGGGCTTTGGAGTGGCCTCCATCGTACCTGTATCCTACGGAATCGCTGGAAGATCCAAGTTGTATAGTCCAAGCGTGGCCTTAGCCCTGGTTTCTACGCTTTCCTTTTTTGGATTTTTAGTAGGACCGCCGTTGATAGGATTTATTGCTGAGTTAGTTAACCTGAAGATTTCCTTTGCCCTTATTGCATTCAATGGAATTGGGATTTTGCTGCTGACTAGTTTCGGCAAACAAGTATTCGAGTCTCAAGAAACTCCTGTTGAATCATGAGTTTGCCTGAGAATTTTCAATATGAAAAATTTTTCGAGGTAGGGGCCTTTCAGGTACATCACAACGGAAATTTAAGTTTATGCTCTTTGGCAGATCTCTTGCAAGAGATTGCTTGGAGACATGCGGACTCCCAGGGATTTGGAAGAAACCTACTGGAGCAACAGTTGATGTGGGCCCTGTCACGAATTGAAATTAAAGTGAATCAATTCCCTCGCTGGGGAGATTCCCTTCGGATCTTTACAGGCGGGAGAGGTCAGGCTGGTGCTTTCGCATTTCGCGAGTTTTTGATTTGGAACGAGCAGGAAGAAGTGGTGGCACGAGCCATGTCCTCTTGGTTGCTTGTACATATTGAGAAAAAGAGAATTCTCAAGCCTGAAACAGTTCTTCCTAGTTCCCTTTTCGATCCTCAGGCAGCCCCTTCCTGGCAGCCCGGTAAATTGGAGGCTTCGGGACCAGAATTAGCGAAAGAAATCATTCAAGTGCAGCATTCAGACTTGGACTTGTACAATCATGTCAACCATACCAGTTACATCCGCTGGGTGGAAAACATTGCTGCAGACCATGGCCTTTTCCCCACTTCAATTGCAATAAATTATTTAGCAGAGTGCAAAGCTGCTGATCAGATCCATTTAACCCTGCTGGGAGAAGATTCTAGCCCATTCATTCAAGGTAGGGTGGAGGGGAAATTGGTTTTTGAGGCCCAACTAAAATTGGAGTAAATCAGGATTTGTAGTGCTTATTTTTTTGAAAAATAGTAGTTTGGGTGATTCGAGTCACAGGATATAAATAAGGGTAATTTCCATATTTGTTTCCAGCCCAATCAATCATATGCTGATGAAGCAGCCCATTTCTAAATTAATCAAACTTTTACTTGTCCTCTTGGGGATAGCCTTTTCTTTGGCGGCAGGAATTGGATTGATGCTTTTCCTTTCTTTTTCAGGGATCCAATTGCCAAGTCTTTCTCAAGAAGAACAAGAAGCTCCGGGAGTAGAAGTTGAAATCGCTGAAGAGAAGGCCTTGGCGGATCCAACATCACTTTGGAAAGCACCGGATTGGGCATCTATGGACCAAGAGCCCAATGCGGATGAATTACACTATGGAAAGGATTTGGTAGCGAATACAGCCGAGTACCTAGGCCCCAAGGGTAAGGTTAGGGCTATTTCAAACGGTATGAACTGTCAAAATTGTCATTTACAGGCGGGAACAGCTCCTTATGGGAACAACTATGGGGCGGTGGCGGCTACCTATCCAAAATTTAGAGCGCGGTCTGGAACAGAAGAGGATGTGCAAAAAAGAATCAACGATTGTTTTGAGCGAAGTCTCAATGGAAAGGCATTAGAGCGAGATTCTAAGGAGATGAAGGCCATGGTAGCCTACATCAATTGGGTAGGGAAAGATGTGCCTAAAGGAGAAATACCTGCAGGTTCGGGGATTTACGAAGTTCCACTTTTGGATCGTGCCGCAGACCCATCCAAAGGTAAAATTGTCTATGAGAATCAATGTGCTAGTTGCCACCAAATCGACGGAAAAGGAATGGCGAAACCTGATGGGACGGGATATGTGTATCCTCCGCTTTGGGGTGAGTCTAGTTACAACTACGGAGCCGGTCTTTACAGGCTCACCCGTTTTGCTGGTTATGTCAAGGCCAATATGCCATTGGGAGTCACTTTTGAATCACCGCTATTGAGTGATGAGGAGGCTTGGGATGTGGCGGCATACGTCAACAGCATGGAGCGACCGAAGAAGGATCTCTCCAAAGACTGGCCCGATATTTCCAAGAAGCCCATGGATCATCCTTTCGGGCCGTTTTCTGATGAATTTTCAGAAGAGCAACACAAGTTTGGCCCTTTCAAGCCCATAAAAGCCGCAAAATCAAGCACTAAGTGAGGTTTGCAGTATTTAGTTTTCTTCTTTTAGCAATTGGATTTTTTGGTGAGACTGTTCAGGCTCAAACTGATGAGAAGGAGAAAAAGATAGTTTTTCAGCCAGAGTTAAGTTTTCGGAGCTTTTGGATGAATACTTCTTATTCCAATGTGGCTCTCCGCTCTGATTATGCTCTTGGGCTAGCCTCCCTAGTTGGTGGGAATTGGACACTTCAAAAAAAATGGGATCTGCAAGTTGGCTATCGTGTATTTGGAAATGTCTTTAGTTCTGATTTTTGGTTACCAGATCCTGTTACCGGTCAAGCGAATCGCTATGAATCTGGTTTATTCAATGTATTGGAGCCCCAAGATCGATTCTTTGGCCGGGTAGAGTTGTTTTCCCTAGGATATTCCCAACCGAATTATGGTTTTAGGGTGGGTAAAATGGGGATTCAATCCGATTGGGTCAATGCTCAGGATGGACGACTTTCGCCAACTGTAGTGGAAGGTGTTCATGCCTACTATGTATCAAAAGCCAATTGGAAGGTTAGTGCTTGGGGTATCAGCCGAATGAATATTCGAGGCAGTAAAGATTGGATGCCAGTTGGAGAGACGGTCGGATTATATCCCCAGGGAAGAAGCCTTTTGGGTAAGCCAGCGACTTACCTTGGAAATACGACTAGTTCCTGGCTAGGAATTTGGGAATTGGAAGGGAAGATGAAAGGAGGGAAGACGCTTCGATTTTCGCAAACCTATGCAGCTAACTTGTTTTCGATCTATTGGGCCACTTTTGAAAAAACCTCCAAAAACTCCCGTGGAACATGGACATCAGGTATCCAGGGTGGATTGCAACATGGCGTAGGGGATGGTGGGAATTCCTCGCCCGAGTTGCAGTACAAGAGTCCTAAAGATCTAAATTTCGCGGTTTCGGCCAAATTGAATTGGAAAAAAGGTGCTTGGGAATCCCAACTTAGCGCTACCCAAGTAGGAGGGAATGGGCGCTGGCTAAATCCTCGGGAATGGGGGAAGGAAGCCTGGTATACCTTTATCCCTAGAGAACGCAACGAGGGATTTGAAACCGTCACTGCTGTGGTAGGCTATGCCTCCTATCGAATTGAGGATTTACCCCTCCAACTGTATACCTATGCTGGGGTCCATCTTTTGCCATCACTTCAAGATGCTGCTGCCAATAAGTACAATTTTCCAAGTTACCGACAGCATAATTTAGGATTTAGGTATGCTCCCAAAAAACTAAAAAATCTAGATTTTCACTTGATTTTGATGGTGAAGGAGCCCTTAACAACTAAAAAACTTCTTCCAGTGCAGGAGTACAATAAAGTGGATCTGTGGCATTTCAATGGACTTATCAATTGGAAATTGAACAAGGACTAAAGCCCTTGAATTCCCCTAATTGCCTCATTTATTAGGAAATCCCATTTAATTGGCGCACATTTGTTTGTCGGGAAAAAGTTTTCGATACTTGTCACCAAGTTTAGCATCGGCGATTCACCTGCCCTAAGTAGCAAATCAAGAGTTCTCCAACACAGGTTTTACTTCTTTTTCTTCTACTTTTTAATTCGATAGAAGAGATTCTTTTTTGAGTTAAAACCTGCAGTTATCAATCTTTACAGAACTCAGATTTACTAGTACCTACCAAAATAATCACCCCATTAAGACCATTCGATTTTCCGATTCAGCCTTGTCTGAATTCTCCATTACCCTCAGAAGCAGAGTCAACGCTTATTTCACTTCTACACAGCAGACCAAGTTTGCGAATACAGAAATGAAGTTCAAGACGGTGTTTATGTTGGGTCTGTATTTCTTGCCTATCGTTCTTCTCAGTGTCGGCCTATTTGACCAAGCCTGGCAGTTATTTGCTTGCTACGTAATCAGCGGCTTTGGTATGGCAGGAATTGGTATGGGAATCATGCATGATGCCATTCACGGTACCTATTCGCAAAATTCAAAAATCAACAAGCTGCTTGGCTACACGCTCAATCTCGTAGGAGCTAATGCAACAGTTTGGAAAATTCAACACAACGTATTGCATCATTCGTATACGAATATACCTGAAGGGGACGATGATATCAATGCACCTTTCTTCCTTCGATTTTCTCCTCATGCACCTAAAAATAAGATGCATGAATTCCAACATTGGTACACTTGGATCTTTTATGGCCTATCTACCGTGTCTTGGGTTACCTCCAAGGATTTTATCCGATTTGACCGGTACTACAAGATGGGGTTATTTAAAGGAAAGAACGTGTACCGAAATACCGTCCTAAAAATTATCGCTTGGAAATTGGTATACTATGCCTTTATCCTAGGTTTACCAATCGCATTTTCTCCTTTTGGAGTAGGTTCAATTTTGCTAGCGTTTTTGCTCTTGCATTTTATCACTGGGCTCAGCATATCCTTGGTTTTTCAAACGGCCCACATCATGCCAGAGGTATCTTTTCCTCAGGCCAATGAACAGGGTGTAGTGGAAGGGGAACGCATGCTGCACCAACTGGTCACCACCTCAAATTATTCAGAAAATAGCCCACTATTTTCCTGGATGATTGGTGGGTTGAATTACCAAATTGAACATCATTTATTCCCGGATATCTGTCACGTACACTACCGAAATATCGCGCCGATTGTGAAAGCAACGGCTGCAGAATACAATATTCCATACTATACAAAAAAGACATTTTTTGATGCTTTGAAGGCCCATGCTAAGATGCTGTACCAACTTGGTCACCTCGAAATGCAGCCTGTTAAAGCCTAAAACCAACTTATGAATCAATTTACCAAAAAAAATACCAAGTCATCTGCTCCAGTTCGAGGTGCAAATCCCGATCGAAGACAGGTGAAAAAGAAAGAGTCTACCCTTGACCCAAGGCTTTTCGTGAAGAAAGCACAGCCAAGTGGACAAGAAGGATTCCGTACTGAAAAATCATTTGCTGAGCTGGGCTTAAGTGCCAAGTTGCTTCAAAATATTTTAGTCAAAGGCTACCAAACGCTTACTACCATTCAAGAGCAATCCATCGAGCCTCTCCTTCAAGGTAGAGACATGATGGCGATTTCAAAGACTGGATCTGGTAAGACCGCTGCATTTTTGATTCCGATTATTGAGCATGCCCTCAAAGATCCCCGCAATTATACCGCTTTGGTGGTGACACCTACTCGTGAACTTGCACTCCAAATCGAAGAAGAGTTTAAAAGCCTAAGCGCAGGTTTGGGTTTGTACTCGGCCACCTTCATTGGCGGCACCAATATAAATTCGGATCTACCTAAGTTGGAACGTAAGCTCCAAGTAATTGTAGGCACACCAGGAAGGCTTTTAGACCTTTCGGATCGACGTGTCTTGGATCTTAGAAAAGTCAACACGCTTGTGTTGGATGAATTTGACCGAATGTTGGATATGGGTTTTGTGCTCGATGTCAACAAGTTAGTCAACAGAATTGGGGCTAGAGATCAAACCCTTTTGTTCTCTGCTACGTTAGAACCAGGACAGAAAAAGTTAATCGATGGCTTATTATCTAATCCTATTGAGGTAAAAGTTTCTACGGGAGCAACGACAAATGAGAACATCGAGCAACAAACCATTCGGGTACCTGAGGGTCAAGATAAGTTTGAGGTGTTAGCAGGTTTGTTTGCCAACCCAGAGTTGGAAAAGGTGATTTTATTCACAGAAACCAAAAGACTAGCCGATCGATTGGCTAAAAAATTAATTCAAGCCGGTATCAAAGCCGGTCAGATTCACGGAGATAAGTCCCAGAATTTTCGAAATAGAATGATCGAGGAATTCAAGAGTGGGGACATCCGGGTGTTGGTGGCTACTGACGTTGCTGCCAGAGGGATCGATGTAGCTGATGTGAGCCATGTGATCAATTATCAGCTACCGATGACCATGGATGCTTACATCCATCGTATCGGAAGAACGGGTAGAGCCGGTAAAGTAGGCCATGCCATCACATTTGTAAACTAAACCACTTGCATGTCAAAAAATCAAAACACATTTATCAAAAAACAGAAGGCGGAATTAAAAAAGAGAAAGCAGAAAGATAAACTTGAAAAGAAACTAGAGCGAAAAGCACAACCCAAAGACGGAAGTCTTGACAGTATGATTGCTTATGTAGATGAATTCGGGAATATCTCTACCACTCCACCAGAACCGCCAGCAGAGAAAAAATTTAATTCAAATCAGTCCAATCAAAATCGAGTAAAAAACAATCAAAATTTCAAAAATCATGAATGAAGGAACAGTAAAATTCTTTAACACAACCAAAGGCTTTGGATTCATTACCCCATCTGATAACAGTGAGGACGTATTCGTTCACCACACTGGATTGGTACACGAAA
>JACCDO012245171.1_pt1 | contig 14203 bp, 20 predicted proteins | sample 7446101 | NCBI WGS metagenome assembly JACCDO01 (sample SAMN15323440, study PRJNA562643) | freshwater metagenome | isolation source: river surface water | place: USA:Blue River Watershed | collected 2017-08-16
TCATTTACCCTCTCACCCTCTTTTTTGTACGATTCAACCCCCTCAAAAATTCACCATACAACCTCATCGATTTACGCATACCCTCCGTCTGATGCACATGATACTTCGCTCGACCATACATCGTGCGTGCCGCACGATACTGATATCCACGCGACTCCCTTCTCAATCTCCTTATTGATTCCCGAGCGCGCTCGGGATCTCCATAATGTAACCGAACACGCGGCACATGACCCTTCGGACCATCATCAAATATTCCCATTCCTATTCACTACCTTTTACACATATTTTACACACATACGAAAAAGAGGGTCTGTTCAATATCCGGTACTTAGCTCTTTAAAACTATAAATATTATTACAATTATAGTATCTTTGCCAATAGTCTCAAGGTTTGAAACACCCTCAAAACATATGATGCGCGAAATATCTAGCATGGAACTAAAATAATATGCTTAATTGTATTTATTTATCTATTACATGTATGTTTTATATATGTAATAATATATATATGACCCTATTTCTATTTCTAAAGATATAATACAAATGAGTGCTACCGCAAGCGACTATAGAGATGTGCGTTTATTTTTGATGAATTTTTTAAATAACAGTTCCATCAAAACACTAGATGAAGCTCAGACCACTTTGAGAACGTACAGAAATAAAAAGTTCTCCGATCTAAGTTTGCTACACAGTCGTGATGTACACATGTCTGTGCTTCTTTATAGGTTTAAAGATGATATGAATACAGGTGAAATCATGTGGCAGACAGCACGCAACATGATTTTATCTATTTTACGCCAAGATGAAAATCAACATGAAAATATCCAATTATATTTAGCAGAATTTAAAAAATGGAAAGAGTCTGATATGAATGATTTTGTTTTAGAAATTGCATCTACTTATTATAATTTAGTTCAAATCAGAAAATCAATTGAGAATACAACAGAAATGACAAATGAAACCCAAGAAGAATGGGTGCCTCATCTGAATCAAATCATGCAAAAAATTGCTGACCGTTGTAATCAATTAAACATTTACCAAAAAGTACTTCAGCATGTCGCCTACTTTGAGCAACAAAAAAGCGAAATGGTATATACGATTATGTCAAAGGTCTATTGGGATAGCATTGAGACTGACCTATATCATGAACAATATGACCTTTTCTTCAGAAATCTCGAAGAACTCAAAATAAATTTATTGAGTATTTTACCTAAACAAGATACCATATTACTTGCTGATTTTCACGATAAATATGACATAGAATTTATCAAACAGCTCATCAGTCGCCAATTGTTTGATAAAGACTATTTAGTATCATTTTTTACATATATCATTTCCTTATTACAGAGCATGGACGGTTCACAATTTATAACCAACTATCAAACTGCAATACAGTCCACGATAGAGTCTATCGCTAATACAGATATTTCAAAAACTACACGTATTATTATGGAAAAAATTTGTATGTTATCTGAAAATTTAAGAAATCGAATATCGATTTGGAAAAAATTGTTAGTTTCTAATGAAAACTAAATACACATCTCTTCTCACTACTCTTTCTGTATATTACATAAAGAGTAGTGATATGTAAATATACAAATACATCATCTGGTCATCAATACATATTACTGTATATCTTATCTATTTTACTTGTAAAATAGATAAAAATTGATATCATACATATATATAGCTGTAATCAAAATGAACTTCTTTCCAGATACTGATCTCAAACCAAGTACATATAAAACGTACAATTCTCAATTAATTACATGGCTATCACTGTTCCCTTCCGAGCAGGCAAATTTGCGATTTCTTTATACACATCCTAATTATTCAATCGTTACTCTTCGCAAGTATCTTGCCACAAAAAATCAAAATAATCCACGAATGGTCAATAGTTACATCAAGCCAATCATTGCTGTTATTCGTGAAAATCCACAAATATGTATCGATGTTGATAAAAATTCTTTAAAGACGATTGACGCTCGATGGAAAGAACTTCGCCAAATTACATATGATTTGGCATTCGCTTATCGTCTTGAACAAGAGCCATCCCCTAGCCAGGCTCTTAAATCTGGTTCAATGCTCACTCTAGATGATCTTATTAAAATACGCGATAAATTACCTGACGGCTCCATTAATAAATTACTCATTGGATTCTATACCTATATACCTCCTGTACGTGCAGATTACTTTGCTACTCAGCTATTGCCTTTTGGACACATACCTACTTCTTCTAATTACATATTCTACGATTCTACTCATTCTCATTCCGTTATTACTGACTTTAAAACAAGTGCTGTGTACAAACAAATCGTGAATGATCTCCCACCTGAATTACATCGACAACTTATTCTGTCTTTACAGCAGTTCCCGCGAAATTACCTATTTGTCAATAAACATAACGAACCGTTCACACGCAACGGGTTTACCAAATGGGCAGTTGAGCGCTTATTCCAAATATTTAATAAAGGACTCACTCTTACCATGCTTCGACACATTTATATCACCTCTCTAGATTTTAACATAGTCGCTACTGAACTTCAAGCTATTGGTCTTAAAATGGGGCATCAACTATCGCAACAGATGCTCTACAAATGGAAGACTAAAGATCCGACAGCATCTGACATCGATGAGTGATCCTGATCAGATTTATTCCATCCGCTAATAAAAATTGAAATAACAATACCGACTTCTATAAAGTTGTCCTCTATATCATGACATTACGACTAAAAATTCCCATACCATCCAAGCTTAATCTTACAAATAGTACTGTCGATGATGCACGCAAAATGATTCATACATTCTTCTCTGTTAATTACTCCTATGGTTCATACGTAGAAGATCAAATCATACTCTCCGCGCTTCATACAGATTTCATTGCTATTCTCGACATTCTCACAGATTGTATTACTCGTGTGCGTGAAACACGTGGCGCACTTCATATCCATATTTACGATGTACCTCGCGAGGATATAGAACTTAAACATTTACAACTCTTCTGGACTCGTATTCTACCATATGATTCATACTTTGGTTACTATAATCTAATTATATATGCTCATAGCAAATCTAATACCGCACGCCATGTTCATAATCGCGGTATATAAACATATAGAAAAAACAGGTACAACTATTTTTTCTATATACTTGCTTTATTATTAATCAACCTCTTCATATTCAGCTGAGTTATGACTTGATGCTGGCCGATCTTTTGACTCATCTTGTTGCGACTCTTCTTGTGGAAGCGATGTTTGTGGCAATGGCTGTTGTATAGGAGGAATTATGACAACATTATTAATAGATTCATCTGGTTGTGCGAATGAAGATTTCACGGATGAATATTCACTGACCGTCGACCGTTGGCGTGGTAATCGTGGTCGCCTTGACTGTGGATGGTTCGAAGAATCCGAATGAGAATCGTCCATTTCAAATTGAGGCTTCCTTTCAGAGACACGATATTTTTCTTTAATGGCTCGTAACTCAGCAAGATGCTGTAATTCATAGGTAACTTGATCTCGTTCGAATTTTCTCTCTGCAACATATCTTTCTAGATGTGCGTGTAATTGTATTGCATGCTCTTGTTCATTATTTGCACCCAAGATCTTTATTCCAGGAATATTAGAAAATACAGGAGGTAAGGAAATATCTGACTCTTTATAGTCGGAACCTGATAAATATTTATTACGAAATTGCTGAATGATATCATTATCTAACAATTGTGCCACTTCCATTAGATTCTTAAATTTAACTTTGATGACATCCAATAAAATTTTTGCAGGCTGGCGTTGTTCTCGACGAAGTGATAGTTCGATCTTGATCTCGTTTGAAATTTGGCCAAATTGGAGTGAACAAATACGATGATTTTCACTTCGCTCATTTAGTTTCATATAGGAAGTAATGCTCTTCATAATAGATACAAATACGCTCGCCGCTCCTAGGATAATACCCGTGTAAGGATAATTAATACCAATTCCCGTGATAAATCCGATGACAGCTGTAAGAACAATGGACGGTATGTTTAGCATATCAAACCGATACTTGTATTTAATGTATGCCATTTGATGAAGGATAGAATAGACTTGTGCGTGATCGCCATTTTCTTTTAACAATTGTTCAAATTCTGGATTGTAATCGATCTCGACAACATGAGACTCTTCATCCGAAGAATCATCATCGTTGTTGTATGGCATTTACATATATCTATCCTTTGTGGTTTATGTTGATTTAATAACACCTTGTTGGCGCTCTTTCTTCAACTTACGATATTGGCGCTGATATTCCTGTTGATATTCCTTACGAGATTTCTCTTCATTTACAACCACTACTTTTTCTGTATTTTCTACCACGGCGTTGACTGGTTCCGCGTACGTTTCTGCTTCTTTCGAATAAACAGTATCGTCAATTACAATATTCTTCAATGCGACACGTGGTTTCTCCTCTTTTACGATTATTTCAGGTCTATCATCCGCTGCTATTTTCTTCTCTCTAACGATCACATTTGTCGCTTCATCGATCTCTACTTTTTCGATCTTGATCGGTGTTGTAATGATCTCTCGCAACTGAGCATTTTCCTTTTTTAGTTCCACGATTTGATCTTTCAATTGATTAATCTCGATCACATATTGTAACGCATCGTTATGAAAGAGATCGACGATGGGCTTTAATGTAAAAATAGAGCTAACGTGTGACATATACATAAATGACGCGATGTGCGTTTATATTCTATATTTATCATAATTGTCCATATTACTCCATTTATTGTATGATTTTCTATAAGAACTTATCGAATATTTATCTAATTGAATATTTTCTCCCATTGCCCATTTCCATATCTTTGAATGTAGTAATCTTGGAATTGGCATATCTTTCGATTGTTCTGCCAATTTATCTTTTATTCGTAATGATTTTGGACGATCCATATTGCTTTACATATATACGTTCGTACATGCCAATTCAAATTTTAACATGGTAGTTGCATAAATGTTTTATTATCAACAAAATAAAAAACAGGTTGGCTTCCTGCTTTTTATTTTATTTTCGTTATATGTATTTTATACATATTAATGGATGGCCAGCCAGGCAGTTTCCAGGATGCGACGCGCGACAGACGCTTGCGGTGATTCTTCTTCTTGGAGCGAGTTCAGGCATGAGATGATAGACTCTTTTGATTCGTCGATAAAGAGAAGACGTGCGAGTAAGGCTTTGAATTGTGTGGAGATATCGTCGAAGTCCTCTGGCGCGACGCTAATAGGGAGTTGTTCAACTACGCGCATGAAGTGCGGCTTGATGAGGTTGAGTTCAGGGTGACAGAGGTCGCCGTCGCATTCGTGACAGACGTGCATTCCAAATTCTGGACGGCACGGGGCGGCATCGGCATCGCAGAACCGACAGGTATCGGCTGACGCACCACAATCTTCGCAAAACATCTTGGAGTACAGGTGAGGCATGAATTCTTTCTTATTGTTTGTATTATATTATACAGAGTATGATTTCAATTTTTATGAACTTGTTTAACGACTACGAGTCTTTCTCTTATTTTTTGTTCGCTTTGACTTTTTTGTTCGCTTTGACTTTTTTGTTCGCTTTGATTTTTTTGTGCGCCGACGTCTTCCACCTGAGTTTGGTGCTTCTAATTCATTCGCGGAATTAGGAAGATTTCCGTCGGCATCACACATAAGAATCATTTCATACGGAACCAAACATGTGGCATTTTCATGTGTAAAAGAGTGTAATACCTCATCTCCATTTTTATTACGAATGGTAATAGGACTTGAAAGCAACACGGTAATATGAAATCGCCGTTCATAATTGTCTGGACGTTGTGCACGAGCGCGAAAATAATGTTGATCAATTGTAATGTTTATAGCACGTAGTACTCCTCTTATAGAAGAATGATTCGGCACTTCAATCTCACGATTACCTTCATCATTCTCAGCACCAGTGTTATATTTAATTTTATGAAATGGGTCAGATGGGACATATGATACATTACTATTCATTATATGAGACACAAAATTTTGCTCGTTTGGCATACCGATAGCGGCTAGAGTCTGAGAATTGCTTAAAGTGAATACAGTATCTTTATCCCAATTCCAATTATTATGATTTAGTAAAAGTGTCGTGTTTCGACTAGCAGTGTGGGTTCTACTAGTATAAGGAGCATGAGGGTGTAGTATAGGAGGAGCGTTGGGTCCCATCTGTTGAGCATAGGTTGCTTCCATACGTTGCCTGACTACTTCCTCTCGTTCGAACGGAGGACGAAACCCAATACTTTCTGATAGTGCTTGAGCTTCAATCCAGCCATGTAAATGTTGTGAAAAGGTTTGTCCGTCTGGAAATGGTCGAATACACGACATGTTACTATAAATGTCTTGATATAGTGCCTCAAGTTTAGTATTATTCACAATTCCTTTATCTCCCAATAAATCACTCGGATGTAATGGTTCATAACCTGTTACTTCTCCATTATTACTCAATCTTGGCAACACCAACGTGGCACCCATAATCATGTCCTTATTATCTTCAGGTAATGCTTCAAGTAACTTATCAGTTAGCGATGATATAGACATATGACTATTACATTTAATTGTAATCATATCACCTGACATGGTTTTAATATGAACATTAAATGTAGGAACAGCATTTGCTGCTGCTGCTAAACTGCCATTATTTAGTCTAGAAGATAAAGATGCCATTCTATATACTTATAGATACGAAATATATCTGCTCTATTTCTTAAAAGATCATCCCGTAGTATTTATGAACTGTCTATTGCTGAATCAAAAAAAGACTCTGCCAATTTCTTTTTTGATTTGATACAATTTATTATTGGATGTATAAGTTCATATGTTTTCCTTCTTTTATACTTAATAGTACTTGGCTCGGATATCCTCGATGAGGGACATGGCGATGGTGATGAGAATCTCGATACGCATGTGAGTCATGTCGAAAGGATTCAGTTTGTGCGACTTTTCGACGAGAAGCTCCTCCAGGATATTCAGTTTCTCCCATACATCGGCGCGGAAACCCTCGACGGCCTCCATCAGGATGGGAGTGTTGTGTACGTATTCGTAGAGGGTGATGATTTTCTCGAGACGGGCTGCGTAGGTAGTCACTGTGTGTACGTCATCAGCGAGGTAATTCTTGTGGTTGATTGCCTGGTTCACCTGAACCATCTTGAGATTGTTCTCTTGGAAGCGGGTCGGGTAGCGGTGCGACATGGTAGCGTGGAGTAGTGCGAGCGAGTGAGTATGACTTCTTTCATGGTTATGTGCGGTTTCAATTTTTTAAGCGGGTTTCGGGCGCTCAAGAAAAAGACGCCTCCCTTTCTTCTTTTTATTCTTTTTTGTTTCTTCGTGCGTGTTCTTTAATAATATTTCTGACGAATCATGTTCATCAGGTTGTAAAGACGGGCGATGTTTGCTCGAATGGGTTGGTCATATACATCAATCGTGACAGGAAGACGCATCAGTACATTGGTCATCTCGCTGTCCAACTGAGCCATCTTGTGCCATGTGATATCTTTGAAGCGGAGGTGGGTCGTCAGTAGGACTGGGTGTTCGTACAAATACTCGAACAGTTTGATCGTTTCCGCCATCTTGTCCAAGAAGGAGTTGCTCGCTTTCGCGCGGCCGAGCATGTAATTCACGATCCTGGAGGCATCTTCTTGTTGCTTCATCAAATTCAGTTCGTCTTGTACCACGTCTGTTTGGCTTGCCGTTGATTGGCGCGGTACTGCTTGGCTTGCCGCTGCTTCACATGGCACTGCGTTGAGTGGCTGCGCTTGCGCTGTGTGGCACGGCGGTGCTTGGAGTGGCGCTTCTTGCGCCTTTTTCAGTTGGAAGCGGGTCGGGTAACGGCGCGTCATTGTAGCTTGGAGTGGGACTGCTTGCGCCTTCTTCAGTTGGAAGCGAGTCGGGTAGTGGTGGGACATGATAGCGTGGATTTACGGATTGATGAGCGGAACTGACTTCTCTCAGGGTTGTGTGTGGTTTCAATTTTTTAAGCGGAACGCTTTACGCAGTGTGCGGCCGAAAGCCGCTCAAGAAAAAGGGTTTCCCCATTTTTCTTTTTTTTCTTGCGGTCTGTTCTTATTTAGTAATAATATGTCTCGCGAACACGACGGATGATATCAAGGAGATAGATGGCGTTTTTTCGAATGTCTCGAACGTGCGGCTCATATGTGGAATAAATGTGGTACAGCGCGCTAGCCACCTCGTCGTCCAGTTCGTACATCTTGTCCCAGACAGTGTTCTTAAAGAGCGGTGATGGAGTGAACGAGATAGGATGATTGAGCAAGTATTCGAACAGTTTGATCGACACTGACACTTTGTCAGTGATATCCGATGACTTGTCGATGCGGTCTAGCATGAATCTCACGAACTCATTCAGAGTCTGCGGCGGCTGAGTTGGCTTTGCCTCTTCTTGGATCACTTCTGCTTGCGCCTCTTTCTGTCGTGTGGCTTGCGCTGCTTGGAAGCGTGTAGGATAACGGTGCGACATGACGTGTGTTTGGTTTCTGCTTAGAGGTGACCAAGTTTCAAATTTTTATAAGCGGAACGCTTTACACAGTGTGCGGCTGAAGGTCACTCAAGAAAAAAGGTCGCCCCTTTTCTTTTTCTTTCCTATTTTTCTTTTTTCTATCTACCAATGCTTCATGCGAATCTTCTCCATAAGGTGAAGGAGATTGGAAATATGCGCGCGGAGTTCCATATCGTACTCGTTGTTTGCCGCAAGTCTGGCTGGCATCTCCTGAAGTTTCGACAAGAGCGTCGTCTCTGTCTCATTCATTTTGTTCCACGTTATCTCACGAAGGCGCACGTGTCCTCCTGCCAACAAGATGGGATCCTCATACAAATGTTCCATTAGCCTGGTGAACTCGATGACGCGGCAGTGGTAACACGTCATTTGTGTCGCGGCGCATATGATCTTGCGTGCGTAGGTGACAGAGGCGAGCAGCGCGTTGCTCAGCGCGATGCTTTCTTTCGAGACACGTTGTTTGGCTTGGAAGCGGGTTGGATAGCGGTGCGACATGGATCGATTGTGATTAATATCTGTGTAGGGATAGCCATCTTTCAATTTTTATAAGAAAAAAGGTCGCCCTTTCTTCTTTTTTATTTTCTACTTTTATCCTTTTTCTAATTACCAATATTTCGTGCGGACCAACTCCATCAGGTCAAGAAGGTACGAAATGCGGCATCGAATGCCCATATTGTACTGATTGTTTGCCGCAAGTCTGGCGGGCATCTCCTGAAGTTTCGACAAGAGTACCTTCTCTGTCTCGTTCATTTTGTTCCATGTCGTCTCACGGAAGCGTTCATATCCTGTCAGCAGGATGGGATTTTCGTACAAATGGTTGAACAGTTTGGCACATTCTTCAATCCTTATGCAGAAGCATGTAGCTCGTTCAGCGGCGACCAGCGCATTACGGGCATAGGCGATGGTTTCGTTCAGTGCTGCTTTTTCTTGCGCAGCGCGAAGCTGTTTGGCTTGGAAGCGGGTCGGGTAGCGGTGCGGCATGGATGAATATGGAAGAGCGGATTGATTTACTTTATGGCCAGACATCATTTCAATTTTTTTACATGAAAAATGGTCGCCTTTTTACAAGAAAAAAGGTTGCCCTTTTTTCTTTTTCTTTCTACTTTTCTACTTTTCTACTTTTCTACTTTTTCTTTCCTCTTACCAATACTTGGCGCGAACCCACTCCATCTGGTCAAGGAGTTGGGCGATGACCCCTCTGAGACGCATGTCATACGCCTTGTTTTCCGCAAGTCTGGCAGGAAGCGTCTGTAGTTTGGCCAAGAGCATCGTCTCTGTCTCATTCATTTTCTCCCAGGTAGCCGCACGGAAACGCTCGTAGTTCGTCAGCAACAGCGGCTCATCGTATAGATGCTGGTACAGCAGGATGAGCATTTCGAGCTTTTCGATAAAGGTCGGCTCCTTGTCGATTTGAACTACTAGATCACGCGTGTACTCGACGGTTTTCACCAGAGCGGCCTCATCCGCGAGCCGGCGTTGCTCGGCTTGGATTTTCTTCGTTTGGAAGCGAGTCTGGTACTGACGCGCCACGGCCGCGCGAAGTTGTTCCTTTCGAAGTGCGGCTTGGAAGCGAGTCGGATAGCGGTGCGACATGGATGGCTTGGATGCTTGGTGGTACTTCGATTCTACTTCTTTTTCCTGGCTTCTCTCTAACCGATGACTGTCTTCAATTTTTTTTATGATAAAAATTCGAGTAGCATTTTTAGTCTATTCTAGAAGGGCCTCCTTATAGTCATTCTTCAATAAGGATACTAAGAACTACAAAAAAGAGGTCTCCCTCCCTTTTGTGTGTGTATGTTTATTTTCTGATGTTTCGTCGGTTTTTGGTGATTTACCATTGTTTCTTGTGTTTATAGGGCATTGATCTCCTCGTCCTTCTTGTCGCAGTAGGCGGCCCATTTCGCTTGGGGATCCTCGTCGAGCTCGTCAGCAAGGTGAGCGCACTCTTGGAAGTCCATGTCAAAGTAGAGAGATGCGTAGGTGATTTGTTCGGGAGTGACTGGCACGGGTTGGAAGGGTCCAAGAAGGTCCTCCCATTTGGCTTGAGCGCGAGGGTCGCCGAGTTCGGCCCAAGGACAGCGCTCCTGAAGCGCAAGCCAGCAGGCTTGGACACATACAGGGTCCTTCTCATCATACCAAGAACAGTTGTCTTCCATCTCAATGGCGAATTGAAGGGCATTCTCCTTGTCCTCTTCGGTGCGCGCGCCAGGAAAGGGCATCACCGTGTTGGTAGGAATGGCCTGGAGCGCTTGAAAGAGTGCGAGGCGGCGGAGAGGGTCGAGAAAGTAGGGGAGACCATACTCGCGCGCGCAGTAGATGCAGCGCTCGGGCTTGTAGGAGCGCCAGTAGCGGTCGCAATCGCTGCATTGAAGAATGAGGGAGCGGATGTCGGATGTGGCTTGCATGACGGCTTGGATAGCTTGGGGGGTACTTCGATTCTACTTCTTTTCCCTGACTTCTCTTCCGTCAAGGACAAGTTCTTCAATTTTTATTTTCTTCAAAAATGAAAAAAACAGTTTTTGTTCTGTTTTTCCATTTTGTATGTTTCTATTTTCTATTGTTTCGTGAATTTTCTATTTTCTATTGTTTCTCGAGTTTTCATGTCGCCCATATGTACCTACTGCTGAATCACCTCGGGACAGAACGTCTTCTCGTCGTCAGATGCCCGCGCCCACTCCTCCTTGAAGAAGTGAATGGCGAGCGCGACTTTGGAGCCCGTTCCTCCAGCTCGGCAGAGGTCTCCGTGGCAGGCTTGAATCAACTTGCGATTTGTCCTGTCGTACCATGGCGCGTACTCCTCGAGCAGAGCGCGGAACTCGTCCAGCGCGCGTCCCAACCCCTCGCAGGTGTAGGAGGAACGGACCTCTTTCTGGTCCCATGCGGCGTCATGCAGGTCGCCGCGCTGGTCGTAGTCCAGAAAGAGGATGTCGCCGACATGGCCTGCGCATGTCGGGCAGAGAGTGAATCCTTTGGAGCGCCAGATGGTGGCGCACTTGCCGCAGGTGAAGAGCGTGTGGTCGATTCCCTTGTCGGCTTGGGACTCCGCGGTGGCTTGGATCGCACGAGCCTTCAACTCAGCCAGGGTGATGGGGACGCATTCGATGGGCACGAAGGGCTGCGGATTGATGGGCTGGGCGACTGCCTGGTTGGCCTCGAGGGCCTCAAGGGCCTGGACGAGTTGGGCGGCGGGAGTAGCTTGGATGGATTGCATGGTGGGCGTGGAGAGCTTGGGGGTACTTCGATTCTACTTCTTTTCCCTAACTCCTCTTCATCCAACGCCAAGATCTTCAATTTTTATTTTGAGAACATTGCCAGTTGGCACGCTGTGTTCTACGAACTCCTCTTTGATGAAGAAGAGATCCACAAAAAAAGAGGTTTTCCTCTTTCTTTTTTATCTATATCTATTTTCTGATGTTTTGTATGGCTTGTATTTTTCTCTTGTTTCGTTGGGCTTGGTGGGGTCGTACTGCACATCAGCTAGTAATCCTCCTCACGGCAGAACGTCTTCGCGTCGTCCGACGCCCACTTGTAGTCAACCTTGAAGAAGGCAATGGCAAGAGCAGCCTTGTCGCTCTTATCACCGCGTGCGAGCACGTTCTGGTAGCAGGCTTGAATCATTCGGCGATTCATGCTGTCATACCAAGGTGCGTGCTCACGGAGCAGGACGCGGAACTTCCCGAACTCAAAGGATACTTGCGGCTCAGTGAAGGAGAGCCCAATCAGTTCCAGATGGTACATCGCCACAAACAGGTTCGAACTCTGACGGGCATCCAGTGTCATAAGAGTGCCCTCCTCGCATGAACCCATCGGGCAGCGAGAGCGCCCGTGGGAGCGCCAGATGGTTCCGCACTCGCCGCACGTGAAGAGCGGATGGTCGATTCCCTTGTCGGCTTGGGACTCCTCCGTGGCCGCAACGGGGAAGGTATGGACGGTCTCGTTGACTTGGATGGCTTGCATGGCTTGGATTGCGTGGATGCTTAGGGGTACTTCGATTCTACTTCTTTTCCCTGACTTCTCTTCAGGCAAGGACAAACTCTTCAATTTTTTATTTTGCGAATGGACAACAATGGCGTCATACCACCCTTATCACAAGGACAAAGAAAAACAAGGGGTTTCCTTGTTTTTCTTTTTTAGTCGTTTTTGGTAATTTTCTAGTGTTTCATCTGTTTACTTCTTGCCCCACGGGTGCGGCGTGAGGTCCGCCCGAAGGGCGTCCTCCACATCCTCCGTCCACATCATGTAGAAGGATTCAAGCTCGAGTACATCAATCTCCTTGTGCGACCCATCCAGAACAATGTCCTTGATGGCAGGGAAGCACTTGGCGAATCGCTCACGGGCCGCAATGGCCTTGGTGATGAATGCTTCGTTCGGCGGATTGTACTTGTCAGCACTCAGCTTGAGGTGCTTGATTTCTTCCAGGTTGTCTTGGCTGATGCGAATCTCATGGACGAGCCACATCATATCGTTTGCCATCGCATTGAGATTCTTGATAAACGATGCCCGCGCCTCAGCGGACGTGCGAAACTCCTCCAGCGGAGTCTGCTCCAGTTGGAGCGTGTAGGCTGCGATGCGCTCAAACACCTCGTTGGAAGAGTCGTAATACGCCATGGTTGCTTGCTTTGTGGTACTTTGATTCTACTTCTTTTCCCTGACTTCTCTTCAGGCAAGGACAATTGTTCAATTTTTATTTTGAGAACGCTTCCGTCTGGCACACTATGTTCTACGAATTCCTCCTTGATAAAAGAAGAGATCCACAAAAAAAGAGGTTTTCCTCTTTCTTTCTTTTTTATCTATGTCTATTTTCTGATGTTTCGTAGGGCTTCTATTTTCTGATGTTTCGTTGGGCTTCTATTTACCAGCTAGGGTTCTGGAGGTCGTACTGCGCATCGCGCTCCTGGTAATCGATCACCTCGGGGCAGAACGTATTGTCCTCCTCGGGCGAGTACGCGTACTCCTCCTTGAAGAAGTGAATGGCGAGTGCGACCTTGAGGCTCATCTCTCCACACACGCAAAGGCTCTCGTAGCAGGCTTGAATCATCTGGCGAGAATTCATGTCATACCACGACGCGTGCTCGCGGAGCAGGTTGCGGAATCTCCACATCGCATGCTCCAACTGCTCTTCGGTGTAGGATAAACCGGTTTCTGGCAGTCCGTACACTGCTAGAAGCAGTTCCGACTCCTGGGCCTCATCAAGGATGGAGCGATTGCCGACGTGACGTGCGCAGCCAGGGCAACGGGTGCGCTCGTGAGAGCGCCAGACGGTGTCACAGTCCCAGCAGGACCAGAGCGGGTGGTCGATTCCCTTGTCGGCTTGGGACTCCTCGGTGGGCATAACGGGTACAATGGCTTGGATGCTGACTTGGGCGACTTGCATGGCTTGGACGCTTGGGGGTACTTCGATTCTACTTCTTTTCCCTGGCTTCTCTCTCAGGGCTCCCCGTCCTTCAATTTTTTTCAAAGTTTGACAAATATTTCAGGCGCGCTTACCCCTCCTCCCCTCCTTTGGCTCAAGAAGGAACTAGGGGGGTACCCCTCCCTTATGTCAGAACATCAATCTCAATAAAAATTTGACACTCTTATCAAAGGAGGGGTACCCCCCCCCCCCCCCCCCTTGCGCCAGAAGGCCCACCCCCCCCCCCCCACCCCCCCCTCAAAAAAAACCA
>JACCDO010239716.1_pt1 | contig 14202 bp, 15 predicted proteins | sample 7446101 | NCBI WGS metagenome assembly JACCDO01 (sample SAMN15323440, study PRJNA562643) | freshwater metagenome | isolation source: river surface water | place: USA:Blue River Watershed | collected 2017-08-16
AGACCTCCACGGTTAGCGCTGGGGTCGGCTGGAATTGGGGCGGTAAGTGGTCAACCCCAAGGGCAAGCATGAAGTGGCCGGGGCTGAAAGGTTTCCAAAATTCCATGCCGTCCGGGCTCCTGGTCACACGTTGGAAGTCTAGGCGCACGCTTTGGGGGTCCTGGAGCGTTTTGAACGTCAACCCTAGGACAATATCGGCTTGGTTGCGAATCTCTTCTAAAGCCGATTCTGAGGGTAATTCGCGGGCGTCGGATACCTGAAGGAATTCTATTAATTTAATGCTGTGCTTCTTAATGGAGCGCTCCCGTTTCTTTTGTCCGGTGCATAATAAGTAAACTTTAAAGCCGTGGAGGTCTGGGGGTGTCATATTGGGTCCTTGGTTGGTTGATTAGTAGAATTGGGGTCCACAGCATCCACAGCATGGGGCGTCCTCGCACCGTCCGTAGCGTTGCTTGTAAGTCATGGGCTTTTCGGTGCTAATGAGGACCGTAGATTCCGCGCCGTTGACTTGCTCGACCTCGATACCTTGGAACTTGCTAAGGGTCTCCTCTTGGTCCGGGGTCAGTGGCACCTTGGAGGTCCAAGACTTAATGCTTGGGGCCCAGCGGAACCCAAAGGACTTGAGGGTTGAGCGGTATGGGTAAGTATTGCCTGAGACATAGAGGGTCATGGGAGGGGCTCCTGGAATAATGGGGACCCCTTAAGGGTCCCCTTGGTTGGTTAAGCGATAGCTAGGGTCACGCCTTTGAGCTGGGCGAATTTCTGGGTGAGTCTAAAGAGCTTGTCATGGATGTCATTGTCACGGTCAATGGAAGTGACTTTACGCTGACTCCTGACGGTCCCTTGCTCGTTGGCGAGTTGGACATTCCCGCGAATCAGGTTCTCTTGGATAACATTGGTCACGGTCCAGAGGTCAGTCTTTTTGTCAGCGAAGCGCTTGGGTGCGCCTAGTTGGTTCTCGATTGTCCATGAGTCCATGTAATGGGCGCTTGCCCCACGGAAGCGACGGTTAAGACCCTCTTGGTGCGCTTGGACGGTTTCACGGTCAAAGAAGATGTCCTTGGCGGTATCGAGGAGCAAGAGGCGCTCTTCTGCGTTCAGGTTTACAGACCCAAGGGAGCGTTGCATTTCAGCGAGACGAGGGAAGTCACGAAGGACCGTATAGGCTGCTTCCACTACATCATTGGCCATATTGGTCGTATGCTTTACGCTTGGGGCTGAGAAGAGCGAGTCAGGTACGGTTAACCCATTAGCGCACGCTTTACGGAAAAACCCAGTGGCCATATGGAACGAAGCGAGACCATTGTGGGAGTTCTCAATTTTGAGGAGTGGCAAGGTATCCCCGGCGTTGAATTGGGTCTCGATAAGGTTCGATGGGGCAAGGAATAGGGCGTGCTTGTTGGTCATGACGGCCTCAGTGGTGCTTGCCCGGTTCATTGATTGGCTTGCGGCCACGACGTGCCACCCTTTGTTATTGAGCGAGTCCACTAGGCGCTCAGTCGATACGAAGAGGTATTTGTCTGAGGTCTTACTGTGGGGAGCCTGGGCATAGACTGCTGGGGCTTTCTTAGCAATCTGGTCGCGAGACATAGGCTTGAGGGTTGACTGGGTGAAAAATGACATAAAGGTTCCTTTGTTGGTTGGTGCTAGTTATTGGGTCACTAAGTTATTGGGTCTAGGGTTAAGCTGTTAGGGTCTGGAATTGGTCCACAAAGTGGAGGCAATCGTCCATAAGTTCCATGAATTCACTATCGAGCATTTCACCGCTCAGGAGGTCTCCCAAGTGGCGCTTGACCATAAGCTCAGCGGCGGCGCTCAGGTTCTCTCGGTCGGTGGGTGAGAGGTCCATGGTCTTAAGGGCAAAGTTGATTACTGACGTTTTCATGATGCTAGTTACTCCTCGTTGGTATCGTCTTGACCGCCCGGAATTGGGCGGGGTATTAGTTGCAATATGAGTCCATGTAACGCGGGTACTTGACCCCTTTACGCTGCTGGAGGCGGTAGGTTCTCCCAAGCTCCTTCTCGAGCGCTACGACTTTCTGGAATAGCTCAGGGCGAAGCTTGGCGGCTTGACGGTGCTCATTGATTCTACCATTGACACAGAAGACGCAAGAGAGGCGTGAAAAGCCTTGGGAGTAAAGGGCATGGGGTTTCTGACCCGCTAGGGCAATCTCCTCAAAGACCTCTGATTCTGAGTAGCCAAAGATGGGGAGCCAATCGAAAATTTTGTGCTCAGGGTGGAGCTTTGGGCGAGTCATTTCCGAGCGGGCGAAGGGTTTCTTCTTAGAGCGGCGGGTTGACTCCTCAGCTCTCATACCAGTTACGTTAATAGCTGTCTTATAGCCATGGGTATACATATAGGCATGGATAAACGCTTCAATCGGCTGGGTCTTAAGGAAGTCGGTGCAAAATTGAATGTTACCACTTGGGAGGCGTCCATAGGTTCTAGCGAGTTGGAAGAAATCCATGTCGGCCTTTACGACTTCCACAGGGAGCCCAAAGCTATTCTCGCCTATCCAATGGTGCATAGGCTCCCATTCCATCTCGCCAAGGTCTGAGTGGATGACCACAATTCGCTTAGCTTCCGTGAGACCGATACGGTTGATGAAGGCAAGAGTGGCTTGGGAGTCTTTCCCTCCTGAGTGGCTCACGAAGAGCACGTCGGCAGCTAGGACTTGCTCGGGGACTAGGTCGATGGGTTGCATGATGGGTTCCTTTAGTGGGTAACAGTTAACAGAGTCTAAGATTTAGCACGGGTTGCAATGAAATAAAACGGGGTTTCTACCTTAATTTTTATCTTTAGAAACGCTCGGAAAGCCTTGGAATTTAAAGGATTTTCTCCAGGATTGATTTTGTAGGGTGGGGTCGCTATGGAAATAAGGGGTGGCTGTGGGGACGTTCCTGGGGCGTTTTAGAGCTTAGAAGGTCTGGAGTCCGTACGATAATTTAGGTAGCCTTAAGCTTGGAGGGCTAAGTGATATGTCAACTAAAGAAATCCTAAAGAACGATGGGGTATTGCAAAGTGCAACGGAATTGCAGGATGCAACTGGGTTGCAAGATGCAATCGACAAGTCTTATATGTCCAGATTGATCTTTGTGGCGATGAAGAAGCGCCGGGAGGCACGTCAGAGGGCCAAGCGACGGCCGGGGTCTAGGCGTCTCAGGGTCCAGGAGAACCTAGAGCGGCACAGGTTCAAGAGACGCATGGAGAAGCTGGGGAGCTACCAGAAGACCATGAGACCCAAGCTCCCTTTGGACTCCATGGCACGCTATCGGTCCGAGTGGCACAAGGTCCATATGGACGTGGTGGGGTCCATTGCATCCGGTAAACCCCTCGAGCATTGCATTGCAGCCCTTGGGGGGACCGTGCAGCTCTTCAATGCCTTCAGGGCATGGGCGGGGTCCATTGTGTCCGATGACATCGACAGGGCCCGGGAGGTAGCTAGGGCACGCAAGGGGTCTAGTGATTACGAGGGGTTGGAGGGCTAACCCTAAGGGCACCTGGGGGCTGGAGGATGCCCCCCGGGGTCCGAGCGGCGACGGGCGAGGGTGGGATTTAGCCCCCCACAGATTTTTTGGATTTTCTCGTATACTACTTGACCAAATTACTCAGGAGATACCCCTAGCGCAGCCAAAAGCCCACCGGGTCCCATCAAACCTCCTGTTGCACTTAAGCACAGCATGGATATATCATTGCACTATATGCTACCAATCAAACTAGACACCGTGGCTTTCCTTGAGAGACTTAGGGCAGGAGAGACTGAGCCGAAGATTCTGGAATCCATGGGCGTTACAAAGAGCCAATATCACTACTTGTTGGTCAAGGATGACCAATTCCGGAAGGAACTTGAAGAAGCCAGGAAAGCTAGGGCAGAAGTTTGGCATGAGAAGATTGCCGAGTCTGCCCTCCAAGTCGTAGAGAAAGACGAAGTTCCTGGGGAGCGCCTTAAGTTTGATAAGCTTAAGTGGCTAGCTGAGAAAGATAACCCGGATAGGTATGGGGACAAGAAGACTGTGGATACCACAATGAACCTGAATGTCTTTACGATTAAAGGGGTTACTGAAGCTGAGGCGCTTAAGGCTATCCAAGAGGACCCTTTTGCTGTGGAAGCTGAGTTTTCCGTGGTGGACAATGAGGATGATGGGGGAGTTTTATGAGTCCTTCAGAATATGGGATGAATTTTATTGGAATGAAGTACATCTGGGGCGGTGAGGGACCTCATCAAGAGGGGTTTGATTGCTCCGGACTGGTGCTTGAATGTCTCCGAGCCTCGGGAGATTGGGGTAAACAGGACTCCACAGCAGTCGGAATCTTTCACACTCTACTTAATAAGTGGGAGTTTTTGGACCCAAGCACTCCGTCAATAGATAAGGATTCACTATTATTCTTCGGACCCAGTAGGACTCAGATAAACCATGTGGCTTTCTCAATAGGCAATGGTTTTATGCTGGAAGCTGGAGGAGGGGATAGTAAATCTAATAGTGGTATGGTTAGAATTAGACCTATTGGTTGGCGCAAGGACCTTGTGGCAATCTTAAGAAAACGCAAATAACTAGGAGATTTTATGTCTAAGAAGGGACCTCAACCCAAGACCAAGCTACCCAAGGCAATCCGTGAGAATATCGTGGAATCTAAACTTCCCGTAGAAGTCATGGAAGCTATTAAGGATGCCGTTGAGTTAATCAATAAGGAACCTGAAGCCGCTCCGGTGGACGAGTACGTTCGCCCTGGGAGCGTAGCGGGTGAAAGTGGACGCACTTACAAAGGGAAACGTAAAGGTGTCCGAATCTTCGCAAAGTGATTCACTAAAGGTCACGGGGGTTATCCTCCGTGATCTTCATGAAGTCTGGAAGCCCCATGCAGGTCAGATACCTGTGGGCAAAAAGATGTTCTACGACGGCTCCCGTTGGGTATTCATTGAATGTGGGCGTAAATGGGGTAAAACGGAATGGTGTACTTACCTTCTGTACCGCATGGCGCTCCTCAAACCCGGGGGTCAATTCTATTACGTCGCTCCCTTTTATAACCAAGCTGCGGAAATCATCTGGGAGCCTCGTCGTCTTCAAGATTTCCTCGGGCCTTATAGGGATAAATATGTTGCGAAAGTCAGAGATTCTGATCGTCGTATTATTTTACATAACGGTAGCTTCATTAAGCTTGTGGGCTCCGACAACTTCGAGGCTGGTCGAGGTTTTAACCCGGATGGAGCAATCTATGACGAGTTTAAAGACCATGATATTCGATTTGATAAAGGATTCCGACCGAACTTGATAACCAAGAAAGGGTGGCTCTGTATCGTCGGGACCCCTCCGGACGCCGATGACCAACACTTCTTCTTCAAGACCGCCGATGATTTTGCCCAAAGGTCCCGAGGGGCATACTTCAATATGCCAACCCATACGAATCCTCACATCGACCCGGAAGAGCTGAAAGAGGATGAGGAAGCCTACAGGAAACGAGGGGAGTACGCCGACTTCCAGAGGGAATACTTGGCAATGCGTGTCCGGGGTGGTGCCGGGACGATCTTCCCTATGTTCCAGCCCGCCAAGGTTGACCATTTATCCGGAGTTATTAAGGAATACTCAAATCATGTGGTTAAAGACGAAGAAATTATGGAAAAGATTAGGAGATACCCTAAAGATTATGATTTCTACGGATGTTTTGACCCAGGAACCACTAGCTGCTTCGCCTTCTTGGCGATAGCGATTCATAAGTACACCAAGGAAATCTATTGCCTCCGAGAAATCTATGAGACCGACGCCAATGAGGCTTCGACGCTCCAGATTTTCCCGAGGGCCATGAGGATTATCGAAGAAATCCACGGACATCTTGACCGATGGACTCTAATATATGACAACGCCGCCGCTTGGTTCGCCACAGAGGTCGCCTACCACTACGGGTCTGCAATCCTCCCATGCGACAAGGACTTGAAGAACAAAGAGAATAAAATCTCTCTCATCAAGGACTGTTTGCTCCAGAATTTCCTAGTCATGTCCGAGAAATGTCCCAAGCTTGCCTGGGAAATGCTCAACTATGCCAAGGATGAAAACGGTAAAATTCCTAAGAAAAACGACCACTTATTAGATTGCCTACGGTATATTTATAACGCCGCAGCATACGACGTGCTCCCAAGGAAGCGTAAGCTTGACCCAAGGGTTGAGAGGGACCACCGTATCCTTCCGGTTGACAGTGAGCTAGACCCTCGGGCTATCATTGACCCATACGAGGACATCTATCGGGAGTATTATGATTAACTGGACTATCACTTTCTGTTCAATCGCTGTATTATTTTCAGTGACTGCTATGATTTTGGCGTGTGTCGCCATTGCATTTGTGGTGGGTTTGAAATACTCGACTCACAAAATCCAATGGGTTCCCGTGCCTGACCCTGAGCAGAAACCCCAGCTTCCCCAGGCTGCTGAAGGAGACCCCTTCAACCCTGAAGAAGCTGAGAAGAAGTCGATGAACAAACTTCTTCAAGGGATGAAGACTATGTACTCGGAGGACGAATAGGTGCCGATAAAATTCGATGAGTCCAAGGGGGTCCATCTAGTTTCACCAGACTCTGAGAGTTTGCCCGGCGTATTTTACACCAAAGATGAAGGTCCTCTTGGGGACCGTCTTATCCTGACTCCCGAAGCAATTCTAAACAACGTAAAGAAAACCGGGAAGATTCCCGTGCATTCTTCAGACTTCATGTTCCCCAATGATGCCGGGATTCTAAATCAAAAAGCTGCCCAGAGTATGGAGCAGTATGGGCTCACAAGCCCAAGAGATTTTAAAAGAATGAACCGGACCTACCCGACCGGAAGAATGGAAGCAGCTCTCCAAGGTCTTTGGGACATCAATGCCACCTATGAGCCCGTTGCTGCCCAAGCAATGTCTCGAGGAATCCAAGATGTCTATGGATTCAAGCCCCACCATAAGATTCAGGACGTAGCTAAGGAAATTGCTTCGTCCATTGGAGCTGAGAATCTCCCAGTGAAATTCCAGTACAGCCCGAGATACGTCGGGGCTACGGACTATCAAAATATCTATTTAAACCCCCAGCATCTTAACAACTATGGTCGTGAAGCCGTCTTGGCCCATGAACTTCGCCACGTTAAAGAGGCTGCCGAAGGATTCCGACCGAGCACCACCCTGGGAAAACCCCGCGAAGGTCTCGAAGGTCTTTTAGACCAGCTCAAAATGCCCGAGCTTTACAAGAAGCTTGAAGGAAAAGCCCTACAGGCAATGGAAAAGGGCAAGTTCAAAGAAACCATAGATGCCCTAGACGTTTTGGACTTTGCTGAGAAGGGTCACTTTAAGACCTCATTCATGAAAGAGAACCTTAAGAGGGTTGCCAAAGGTCTCCCACTCCTTAGCGCTCTTGGAGCTTTAATTGAGCCCGATGCAGCATCGGCTGCCGCTGAGGCTGTAGTTCCTGGAGGGGTCGAAGGACTTGGAGACCGGAGAGGTCCTGAAGAAATTAGACGTTCCCAAGAAGACGCATACATGGAAGTATTAAGAAACCAGCGCGGGCTAAGAGCCCAATAGGAACAATATGAGCGTAGAAACTTTTGATGATTTTTTAGCCACCAATAGTCAGGTCTCGCAGAATGACAAGCCCTTTGCATTGCGTGACGAACCAGGGAATGATAAGAAAACCCTCGAGTGGTTAAATAACAACTACAATATGTTGGAACAAGCGGCGCAGAGTAGACTCCGTACTTACCGCCGTTACATTTCATTGTATAAGAACGTCCAATGGAAAAACTACGACGCTCGAGACCTACGAAACGACGACGGTTCTCAGAGTGAGCGTAAACCTCGAGTATCCGTAAACTTCGTCGAAGAAATGGTAGAAGCCCGAGTGGCCCAAGGCGCTCAGACTAAGATTGGCTTCACCATGATTCCTCAGAACCAAGAGGAACAGAAGGATATTAACAACGCCAAGGCGTGCAAGCTTCTCCTTCAGAACCGCTGTGACCAAATTGACTTTGAACTTATCCAGCAGGAAGCCGATAGAATCAAATTCCTCATGGGAACCGTGGTTATCCACGTCTGCTGGGACAAGAAAGCCGGACCTCTGCACCCTAAGTACAAAAAGGCTGAAGAGAAAGGCGTAAAGATTCCAAAGATTGATGAGAAGGGTAAGCCGATCAAAGGTAAATACCTTGAGGGTAAAATCCGCATGGGTGACGTGGGCTTAAATGTCCTCGGTCCAGACCTAGTGTACCCTCAGCACAATAAGGAAAAGTGGGAAGACATTGACCACATCGACATCATTGAATGGGTCCATATCGAAGAACTCAAGAAAATGTACCCTAATAAAGCCAATGAGATTAAAGAAAATGCCCATAGATTTTACTACGACTACGACGCCGGGGAACTAGGCAAACCTGTCCATATGGTCCAAGTCCGTCACTTCTACCACAAGAAGACCGACTTCCTCCCTGAGGGCGCGTATATCAAGTACACTGACGACGTAATCTTGGAAGAAATGGAACTTCCATATGACGACGGGGAACTCCCGATTGTCATTGACCGAGACATAGCAGTTTACCGTGAAATCTGGGGTCGCTCATTCCTATCGAACATCGAACAGCTCCAGAGAATGTATAACAACATCCAGTCGGGTATCGCCCGTGACCTCGGGGTCGGCTCAGCTCCTAAGTGGATGATGCCTAAAGGTTCCGTTGATGTTGTAGCTCTAAACAATGAATTTTCGGTAATCCAGTACACCGGACCCAAGGCTCCCGAGCTGGTATCTTTCAAGCCCGTGGCTGACCAAGGACTCCTGGTTCAGGACCGCCTGGAAAAACAGATTTCTCAAAAGTCTACAATCTATGATATTTCTCGAGGCGAAGTGCCCCAGGGTGTAACTGCCAACTCGGCTCTTAGATTCCTCGATGAGCAAGAGAGTCGCCGAGCGGCTCCATTGATTTCTAAGCGTAACCGTCGAATCCTTTTGACCCTTCGTATGATGCTCATGCGTATGCGCCAATACTACAAAGTGGGCGACGACAGAACTATCCACATCGTCGGGAAGCAGAATGAATACTTAATCAAGTCGTTCAAAGAGGCTGACTTCAGCCAAATTTGGGATATTCGACTCCAGAAGTCTTCAGCCTTGCCTGATACTAAGACTGGTAAAATTTCTACCATTGTAGACTTGAATACCTCAACCCAAACGGACCCTATCTTCACCCGTGAAGATATTGTGGAAATGCTAGACCTCGGGGCTGACGAGCGCTTTGTGTCCGATGCGACCATCGCCATCACGGCTGCCCGTACACTCTTGGATATGATGCTCAATGGTGAAGCGGTCCCAGAGCCTCAGGTCTACGACAACCACGTCGTCCATTACAACGTGTTCCTTCGTGAACTTCAGTCATTGACCTACCGGACCCATGTAAGTCCACAGGTTAAAAAGGCTATCGAGACCCGTATCATGGTCATCGAAGGCTTGATGTTCGAGAAGGCCCGTACAAACCAAATGTTCCTACAGCAGCTCATGATGATGCCTCAATACCCGATCTTCTATAAGCTCCCGATGCCATTGGCACAACTCGGGGCTATGCAAGCTCAGGCAATGGGCGGTCCAATGGGTGCTCCTCAGTCTGCGGGGGGAGTTAATCTGAGTCCACTAGCCGAAAAAACAAAAAATTTACCAGGGGAGGTAAGTAATGCCGAATGATTTTGAAAGCTTTGACACCGTTCAAGCAGCCGTGGAAGACCAAGGGGTCTCTCACAACACAGACGACTCCAATCAAGTCCCAGAGACTGACTTGGATACGTTTGACAACATTGTCCCAGCAGTAGCCCAGAAAGCTGAAGAAAAACCAGCTCCAAAGGCAGAAGAAGTCGATAAGGATTCCAATGTCGCCATGTTGGAGGACGAGGAAGCCAAGAAAGACGACAAGGCTGAGGATAAGCCCAAGGAAGAAGAGAAGAAAGCTGAAGCTCCTAAAGAAGAGCCAAAAGCTGAAGAAAAGCCTCAGATTCCTAAGGGTAAAGTCCTTAAGGCCAAGAAGGGCGACCAGATTGTAGACCTCGACGGGGACGTAGAAATCCCAGTAAAAGTCGATGGGGAAGTAAAATACTACAAGCTCTCCGAGGCTCGTAACAAACTTTCAGGCGTCATCAAGGTTGAGAAAGAACTAGCAAACGCCAATCAGATTAAGACCCAAGTGCTCAAAGAGAAGCAGGACTTCCAGGTTGCCCAGCAGAACTTGAACAATATCTTGTCCCAAGTGACTGAGAAATTGGACAAGGAAGACGGGGACCCGTTTGATGCCCTTTATTTTCTCCTTGACTTGACGGGTCGAAATGTCGTGCAATACAAAGAACGTGTTGTGCAGAACAACGCCCAGCTCTTTGAAAAACTTATGGACATGAGCGAGACGGAACGAAAGCTCTACTGGAAAGAACAGGAAGCTGACTTCTTCAAGCGACAAACGGAGTCCAGAGCGAAAGCTGCCCAGGAACACTCAGCTATGGTTGAGTGGAAAGCCAAGGTGGACAAGCTCCGGGAAACTCGCGGGGTCTCTGAAGACCAGTATGCCGAATCTTACCAAGAACTTAGTTCTAAAGGTTGGGAAGACAACTTGCTTACTCCTGAAGTCATTGTGGATTATGCTTCGCTTAAACCACATCTTCAGAAGGCAGCAGATTTAGTCAACCCTTACGCCGAGCTGATGGACGACAAACAGGCCCAAGGTCTTTTGACTGACATCGCACAGAGCTTCCGAGAGGGTAAAATCTCCGAAAGTGAAGTGAAACAGATGTTGGAGGATACGTTCGCTGCTTCTAGTACGGTTAAAACCCTGAACGAACTAGCACCGGAGCCCCCGAAAGCACCCCCTGCAAAAGTCGGAAATCATTCAGGCGACCATGTAGAATCGTTCGATGACTTTGAGTATATGAGCTAAACTTTTAAATATAGGAGGCCAAGATGGCCAGTTTTAACCTGACGGACCAGACAAATTTGTTCAAAATTAACTACTACAAAAAATCTGAGAATATGTATAACTCAGAGAACGTGCTCCAGGGTCGTATCAAAAAGCGTTACGACTTCACTGGTAAACAGCGTTTTGTAGCTACTCCACTTAGCTTCTCAGGCGGTGTTGGTGCGGGTTCACTCCCTACTCCAAACGCAGGTAACTACGAGGGTGCAGTAATCACGGCTAAAAAAGTCTACGCTACTTGCGAGATTGACCGTGAAACTATGAAAGCTTCTGCAAACGATGCAGGTGCCTTCGTTCGCGCTACTGCTGAAACTGTTAAGAAGACTGTTGAGTCATATATGCGCAACGCTTCTCGTATCCTCTTCGGTGACGGTACAGGCGTATTGGGCAAAGGTGACGGCACAGGAACTAACGTAACAGCAATCTCAGGCGGTTACAGAATTACTCTCCCAGCTTCTCAATGGTTTGAAGCTCACTGGGAAGAGAAGGACTTCGTAAACTGTGTTACTGGTCTTGCAGCCGATAACTCAGGCGGTACTGCTGAAGCCACTCTTCTTGAAGTTGACGCTGTAAACCCTACTCTTCGCCAAGTTGACCTTCTCGGTACTTCAGTTCGCCTTGCAGCTCTTGCTGGTGCTAACCCACTCGCAGCGACTGACGGTTTTGTTATGCAGAACTCGTACAACGCTGAACCTCAAGGTCTCGAATTGGTTAAGAAGACTTCAGGCTCAATCTACAGCATCCCAGTTCAACGTCGTTGGTCAGGTTACGTTTCAGACCAAAACGGTGCTGGTATCACTGTTGATGCTATGAACCTCGTTATGCTTCAAATCCAGAAGAAGTTCGGTAAGGCCCCTAACATGATCGTAGCTTCTTTCGAGCAGTTCCAGAACATCTTGGCACTTCTCGAAGACCAAAAGCGCTACAATCTCCCTAACCGTAACTTGAAAGGCGCTTTGAGCTTCTCAGGTGTAGAATTCATGTCTACTGTTGGTTCAGTAGGTATCTTCGTTGACCGCTTCGCTAAGCCAAGCGACGTATGGTTCCTCAATGATAACTTCATCGAGTGCCACCACCGCCCAGGCTTCGGCTGGTTCGATGACGACGGTACAGTGTTCCTCCGTAAGAGCGCATCGGATGCTTACGATGCTCGTTACGGCGGTTACTACGAGAACTTCATCACTCCAACCGCTCACGGTGTTCTCACTGACCTCGCAATCTAATTTCATTGCAAATTAGACTACTGGGCTCCCTACGGGGAGCCCTTTTTATTTCCACAAAATCAAAAAGATCAAGAATTACAAGCAAGTAGCTGTATTTACATATTGTAAAACCCATGATAAAATGGGGGACGCGAAGCGGAGCATTTCGTGACTCGCGAGTGTCGCCGGAACGAAGTGGTACGGAGTGACGCCGAAAACGAGAGAGTTGGTAGGAATGACGCTCTCGCGTCAAAATAACTCGCTGCGCATTGGGTCGCGTCAAACCCTATCGAGTAAATTTGTTTATAACGACATAAATACAACACGCGAATTTCATTGCACGCTTATTTCATTGCAAATCACAATTTCATTGCACTCCCAGGGCTCTTCCTTTAGACTTTTGAATAGGCAATTAAGCCTCCCTCTCAAGGGTAATAGAAGGACATTCTATGCAAGCCGCAGAACGCTCAATCAAAACCGCCCAAGTCAAAATGCGAGTCATCATGGTAACTTTGGACAGCTCAGGCACTCCGTCTGTTTCTGGTCCAGATGCAAACCAAATTCGCTCTGTAGTTGATAACGGCCCAGGCGACATCACTTTAATCTTCAAGCGTCCAGGCGCTGCTGGACAAGAGGCTATCCTCTTGGGTCATGCAACAGTCGGGACTACTCCACTCTTGGTAACTCAAGACGCTGCTGACTTCGACCGCATCACTGTAAATATCTTTGATGCCGATACTCCAGCGGCTACTGACGGGGTTGTAAACCTCCTCATCGGTATCTCGGACAACAGATTCTACGTCTAAATTATAGCAGGGGGGCATAGAAGCCCCCCTTTGCACTAAGAAGCCCACCAAGGAGCGGAGGCAATGATTAAAGGTTTTAGTAACTCTCAAAAGACAGGTCTTAAAGAACAATACGTTACCGTAGGTGCCGCAGGTTCTTCTCGAGTCGGAGCCCATATGGTTCCAATGGCTCTTTCAAAGATTTCAGTATCCCCTTCAACTATCTCGGCTTACGACTCCGTAACGGGTCAAGTGACTATCACTTCCCACGGGGCTGTAAAGGGCGACATCCTTAAGTTCGATTCAGGCGCAAACGACTACTGCGAAGTAGAGATTTTGAGTGTCGTAGACGCCAATAATATCTTAATTGATAAACGTGTCCTCTTCGGCTCAATTAGCGCCGGGGTCGATACTGCATACATATGCAAAGCGGTTGCATTGGCTTCCGATAAAGACGGGAACCTAAACTTCCAGCCGGGCCCGACGACTTTCGTTCAGGACTCCGTGACTACTACAGTCACAGAAGATACTGCCAACCCAGCAAATAACAAAGGTCTCCCTTCGCTCCCTATGTTCTATAAGGACGGGGTGCTTGTCTCGGTCAACGTGGACACAGTGACTCCAGCGAACAACAGACTTTTCCCAGTAGAACTCTCATCCCTTGCAGGACCTATTACGGTCAACGCCGGGGACCTTTCAGTCTCTATCGTATCGACCAATGACTCCGTAGCTCTTGGTGACGGGGTGACTGGGAACCTTGCGGAAGTATCCCTCAATACTGATGGGACAACTTATGCCCTGAAGGTTAAGGACGATGACGCCAATGCTGAATTGGTGCTTATTGGTGCCGATGCGAACCTTTTGGCTAGCACAGTCAATAACGCCGGGTCAGCCAACATCGCCGCAGGTCTTCAAGTCCTCGGTACTGATGGGACAAACAACGTCCGACTGAAGACTGACGCTGCCGGGGAACTCCAAGTGGATGTCCTCAGCTCAGCTTTACCTACAGGAGCTTCGACTCTTGCTGAACAACAGACCCAGACGACTGCCCTTGGAGCAATCCAGACCGCAGTTCAGCTCCTAGATAACTCTGCGAACGTCGATGGCAACCCAGCAGGTACTGCGGGTCTCATGATCGGCGGTAAAGACGGAGCGGGGGACTTCCAACAAGTTTCTGTAAACGCCTCCGGGGAACTCTCAGTGACCTTCGGCTCTGCCGGGTTTGCTACTGAGACCACTTTGGCGGCTCTTAACGCAAAGGTGGC
>JACCDO011121820.1_pt1 | contig 14200 bp, 6 predicted proteins | sample 7446101 | NCBI WGS metagenome assembly JACCDO01 (sample SAMN15323440, study PRJNA562643) | freshwater metagenome | isolation source: river surface water | place: USA:Blue River Watershed | collected 2017-08-16
CTCATCTTGCGACCAAGGATTATTTCCATTTAACAACCAAATGTCTTGCCACTCTTTCGACAAAAACAAAGGCATTCTCGGTTCTGACAATGCAGGGTTATTATGAATTTCTGCCATCTTGCCTAAACCCTTTATAGTAACAATACTCGTTGTTTGTAAAAACTCACCTGTTCGCTGATCGGTCCATTCTGAGAATAGGCCCGCAAAAATTAAAGGCTCGTCTGTGGTGGCTGAAGAAATAATGTGAGGGACTTTCTTCTTCCCTTGATGTTGAAACTCATAAAACGCATCTACATAGATCAGACAGCGCTTTTTTGCTAAAGACTCCTTAAAAGAAGGTTTGTCAGCAGCGGTTTCAAAACGAGCATTAAATGTTTTGGTACTAATCGATTTCGCTTCCTCTGCATCGCGCGCCCATGAAGGAATCAAGCCCCATTTGAAGAGCTGTGGGGTGAACGGTGCTTCGTTAGTAAAAACCAACAAAGAAGGAAATTCAAAGGCCTTTACGTGTTCGTGCGACTGCCAGCTAGCCTCTTTACTGACCTTGTCTAATTGCGCCTCTAATTCGGCTATAATAGACGGATCTTCTGATCTATGCTTCGCATATTTCAGCAACTGTAAGGTTCCACTTTTGACGTCGTAACACATAAAAAAAAAGAGGCCGATTGAATCGGCCTCACAAATTTACTTTTTCATTAGTGCTTCTACAACACTTTTATTCTCAACTACAGGATATTTATCTCTTAATGCTGCCATCCAAGTCTTTTCAAGATTAGCCATATAATCTGCAATCACATAACCCTTTGCTTCTTCAAACGACTTAACAGTACTTGGAATTACCTTTTTCACTTCAACAATATGATAAGCTCCATCAGCACCATACACTTTATAAATACCAGGCTTAGCTTTCGCTGAATCTACATACGCATTGTTGCCACGCTCGTATTTTCCAGCATCCATACTAAAATCAATTGGATGTTCTTTAGTGTTATACTTCAATTTCATTTGCTCTACACTCATAATCTTTTTCTTAGCAAATATTTTCTTAAAGAATGATGGATGAATATTAGCAATCACTTCATCCGCCATTTCATTCGTAGCACAACGATATGTGTTCGCCTCTAAACGCTCACCCCACACATATTCAGAAGCATGACCTTGGAAGAAAGCTTTCAATCCTGTCGTATCTGTTGCTGAACGGGACCAAACATTCTTTTCTTTCAAGTCAAATAAAATCATGCCATCGGTATAGTCTTTCATCAAATCTTTAAAATCTGCATACTTAGCCTCTAAATTGTTTTCTGCATAATCCATCACGCATTTATCGACATATAAACTAAACAAACGCAATGCTATGTCTTGCGAATTGGTATAAGAACGACGACTTGGGGTGCGTTGAGACAATTCTACATAATTTGCAAAATCGTTGGTGGTGTAAGTCTTATCACCTAGTTTGAATAAGGTTTTATTTACGTTGTTCATGGAAGCCTTGAAAGAAGCTTTCAGAACGGTAGAGTCTAAGGCAGAAACCCATGCAACAAGATTTTCTGTATACTGAACGAAATTCGCTTCCGCTTTTGCCTGACGCAAGTACGCTTTCTTCGCTTCTTCAAAGCGCGCATCTTTGTCAATTAACTTTTTAATCTGATCGCGTGATTTAGCGAAATCAGTTTCCGCTCCTTTACGATCAATACGTTTGATGATATGGAAACCGTAATCCGTTTTTACCGGAGCAGAGATATCTTCATTGTTTTGTAAAGCAAAAGCTGCGACTTCGAATTCAGTCACCATTTCATTTACTTTAAACCAACGGAGACGACCTCCATTTTGAGCAGCTTGACGATCATCACTTGAATCACGCGCATACACTTCAAACATGGCTGGATTCTTTTTAACGGCAGCGTAAATTCGATTGGCTTTCTGACGAGCAGCTTCAACCGCAGCGGCATTTGCATTCTTAGCTGCAGCAACCAAAATATGGGTAACCAACATCTGTCCTTGTGCCGGACGCTTGTTTGTCACTTTAATAAAATGATAGCCTAATGATGTACGGAAGATCCCAGAAACATTCCCTACAGCGGTATTATACATTTGATTTTCGAATGCATAAGGCGTTTGCATAGCCGTAAAATAACCTAGATTGCCATGATTATTTTTAACAGAAGGATCTTCAGAACTTTCGGTAGCTACTTTAGCAAACTCTTCTTTGTTCTTCATCACACGATCGTACATGTTTTTAATTTTTGTGTACGCAGCTAAAGTGTCTTTCGGAGAAGCGTCAATTGCGCAGCGAGCCACACAATGCGATACTTCAACTTCATATTGATTACGATCAAAAACTTCCTTATAAATAGACTCCAACATCCCCTTATCTACCAAATAATTTTTAGCCAATTGCTTGCGGTAGGTGCCTAATTCCGCTTTAATAGAAGGCAAAGTATCCAAATGTTGCGCATGTGCTTCCGCTACTACAATTTTGTAGTTTTCATACATCATCAAATTATCACGCATTTCAGCCTCTGACTGACCAGCATTCTTATTCAAATTATACTTCTGATAAGCCTTCGTAAACTCCTTTACAGTTACAGGAATACCGTTGTAAGTAAATACTACATCATTTTCATTTTGAGCAAGGCTTACAAGAGCGACACACAAACTAGAAAAAAGCAAGAAAATCTTTTTCATAAGGTCATTTTAACTTTATCTGCGAAAATAATCAAATTTCGATTCTTTGCATATTAAAATCGATGAACGATTTTAGTTCTTTGTTAAGAAATAATAAAGCATTTTTGCAGTATGAAACAGCCATTTGTCATAGAACGTCTTACGGTAGAAAAAGTATCTCCAGAAGAGAAATCACTCGCGCGTCACGAAGGAAAGGTAATATTCATCGACAACGCCGTACCTGGTGATGTGGTGGACGTTCGCGTGTTTAAAAGCAAAAAGAGCTTCGGCATGGGCACTGCTATCCATTTTCATAGCTACTCCCCTATGCGACAAACGCCTCCGTGTGAGCACTTTACCCTTTGCGGTGGCTGTCAATGGCAAGATATTCAGTATGCCCATCAATTAGAATTCAAACGTACTATCGTAAAAGAAGCTTTTGAACATGTTGGCAAAGTGCAAGACCTTCCTGAAATCCTTCCTACCGTTGGTGCCAACGAAACCTTATACTACCGCAATAAGCTGAATTACGGCTTTTCTGACAAGTCGATTGTGTACGACGACAACTTTAATAATAAAATGCGCTACGTTACTGAAACGGGTGCCGGCTTTCACGTAGCACGAGATTTCGAACGTATACTTGATATCAAAAATTGCCATTTACAAGCAGAACCGTCGAACGCTATCCGCAATTTCATCAAAGCCTTTCTCATCGATAATAACATCACCGTTCATAATGTACGCCGCCATGAAGGCTGGTTTAGAGATATGGTTGTGCGAATGACTAGCAAAGGACATTTGATGGTGATCATTGCTTATTATTTCGAAGATGAGAATGGTCAGAAATTAATGGATGCACTATTAAAAGCATTCCCACAAATTGATAGCTTGTATTATGTCATCAATCATAAAATGAATGATTTTACGGGCGACCTTGATTTTCATTTGTACCATGGCATGGCGCAGATACAAGAAGACCTAGGGCATTTGACTTTTAATATCAGTCCGAAATCCTTTTTTCAAACCAATTCGAAACAAGCCAAAACGCTTTACGATATCACCAAAGAATATGCGGGATTGACTGGAACGGAGCGCGTGTATGATTTGTACACGGGCACGGGCAGTATTGCCTTGTACGTTGCTGATCAGGCGAAGGAGGTTTTTGGTATTGAGTATGTGGAAGCAGCGATTGAAGATGCGAAAGAAAATGCGAAATTGAATGGCATTAGCAATTGTCAGTTTTTTGCTGGCGATATGGCTAAAGAATTAAATGATAGTTTTATTGCAAAACATGGCCAACCCGATGTCATTATTGCCGATCCTCCACGTGCAGGGATGCATGCGGATGTGATTGATATGCTACTTAAAATTAAAGCTCCACGTATTGTTTACGTTAGCTGTAATCCAGTAACGCAAGCGCGCGACTTACAGTTGTTAGATGCGGCTTATCGTGTATTGAAAATACAACCAGTGGATATGTTCCCTCAAACAAAGCATGTGGAGAATATTGCTTTGCTGGAACTGAAATAATCATAGTGCAAATTAATGTTGCACTATGACTGTTTCTTGCCAAACGCCTTCTGCAGCGTTAATTTGTAAGAGATATACGCCGTTGTTTAACTCTTTCGTTGAAATGTTGGCTCCTTGCGAAGGAAGATTTTTGCCCTGCATTAAGAGTCCTCCTTTCATATCCATTAGTCTCCAACTGGCTTGTGTTATTGGGAATAGGCTTTGTACCTTAACTAAATCACTAGCAGGGTTTGGTGCTATAGTAAACACTTGCTTTGCAGATAAAGAGCTAATACCTGTGAAATAGTTAATGATAACCGTATCCTCACCTAGGGTATACGCTTTCTCATTGCCTTGTAAATCGACGATCCGCACATGTTTCAAGCGAGCGATAAAATCATATTGCTTTAATTGATTTCCTTTTCCAGCGATATTACCGGTTTGAATATCCATATCTGCACGTGCTACCGGACCATTACCAGATTTGATGGTATGGTTTGTTCTTGCTAAGGCATAATGTAACTCTCCAACTGTATTATATTGATTGAATGCCATCGCGATTCCATCCACGTTTGGTGTCGCGAGCCAATTGTTATTTATGCTTTGAATGTAAGCACTATTTGAAACAACAACGTTTGTATCGAAGGCGAAGGTGAATGCTACACCATAAATACTATCAGCAGGCGTAGAAGGAGAACCAATATGAATATTTGCAAACAGGTGATCACCATTGTAGGCTGTACCGGCAGAAAATTCTACAAAGACAGGAATACCATTGGTAGACGACTGCTTAGGATGAGTATTGCCATAATAATAGTTGATGGCTAAAGTATCGTTTGCATTTATAATACCGTTTCCATCACAATCAGCATGCTTCGCATCAATAATAGGAGCCGTATATACTCCCCAATTGCTTGCTGGTTGACCGATAAAGCTAGATACAGTGGTTCTAGAGGACCCATTCCATCCATATCCTAGCCCAATATTCAACACATCCAAATTATCCACGACTCCGTCATGATTCGCATCGCCAGGCCAAACGCAATCATTAGAACACGCATAAACAAAGAAAGAATCTTGCAAAGTGCAACCAAACGTATTCACAACATTATAATGCACATAGCCCATTTGTGTAGGCTTTAAAAATCCTGAAAAACATGACCCACAATTCAATGCAGGACTCCATGTGATAGAAGCAATCGGACTTACAGAAGTGAAGTTAGCTAGGCCCAATGCTAAAGAATCGCCGTAGGTAACGGAGCTCGTTGTTAAGGTTGTTGCGATACTATCATAATTTACCACATACAATACAGAGGCGGATTGACCACTAATCAAATTGTCGGTGATAGTCAAAACAAGCTGTCCTGTAGAACTAGGTTGAATAAATGGATTCGGACAAGTTAAACAAGATATGTTTGGATTTGCAGCAAAGCTAGGCTGCCAGGAATAGCTATAAGAACCGCTTCCTCCGATAATTAATGGAGGATTTAATTGAACAGAAGTCCCCTTACAAATATTTAAATTAACAGTATTCGTATTAACACTTAATGCTTGCACTACGTGAATCCTAACCACTGCAGTATCACTTAAATTCGGAGAACCATTATCACTAATACTGTAAGCGAAAGAATCCAATCCTACAAAACCTGTGTTTGGCAAATACGTGTAGGTCTTATTGATAGCATTAAAGCTCAATACCCCACTATTGACATTTTGAATTAAGCTTAGACTGGCTGTTGTTAGATTACCTTGCGGCGAAACAGCACCATCCCAATCATTATCATTCACCAAAACATTAATGATCTGAGGTGAACTTATATTCATTAGCATGAACGCAGAATCAAGATTTGCTTGTGGCGTATTATTGATGCAATTCAATAAAATACCTGCGTATAAGGTGTCATAAAAATGACATTGATGAACGGTGTCTTGAACCAAAAGAACAAAGGCCTCTGGAATCGAATACAATACTCCTGTGCTAGCGCTATTCGGAGTAGCTATCAAGGTAGAAGCATTTTGCGCAACCCAACTTATTTGTGGAAGATTGCTTGCGTTACTAATGGAAGCGTTGAGTGTTACGGCTTGTAATGGGCAAACAGAAATATCAGCGCCGGCATTGATGGTAGGAGCATTAAAAATTGCAATAGCTTTATTCAAACTATCCATACACCCAATTGCATTCGTTGCAATCAATTTTACATTATAGGTTCCTGCAGTAGTGTATGTGTGCGTAGGATTAAACAGTGAAGATTGATTATTAGTACCAGAATTAACATCCCCAAAATGCCAAGCAGTACTTATCGTTGGGCAAGTAGAAGTATTGACAAGCGAGAATTGCGTTCCAATATTTTCACAAGGTTCCGTTGTATTAAAGTCAATGGTACCAATTAAATTCGGAGCCATTTTCAAGGTATGCCAATAACTCGCAGGTATCCCTTGCCCTTGCATCGGATACAAGATCATTTCCACTGAATCACCGACATTGGTTCCTGACAAGCCAGACAAAACAATGGAATTACCACTCCCTAACCGTTGCCCTTGATTCGTACGCCATACAACGGAGTCGAACATTCCTTGCGGAGCATTTAATTGCAAATTAGATCCACCACAATAAGCTTCATTAGGAGCGATGGTACCAGCCCATCGTAAATCAAAATAAGCTTCGGAAGAAACGTTTAACGGATTACTTAAAGGATCGTTCGATACTTCGTAAGCAAAAATAATTTTCTGTCCGATATAAGCGGAGAGATTAATGTATTGATCAGCCCAAGGCAAAAACTGAATGCTAGTATCCGAAGACGACTTGCGCCAAGTATAACTATTTAAACCATTGAAATAAACCTGATTGACTACCGAGAGCGGATTACCATTTAAATCTAAAAGTTGGAAATAAGGGAGTCCATGAATGGAAAGCATTCCTGGATAGGACTTACGAATTGCCGCTAATGAAAATCTAAAATAATAATTAAAGCTATCGACACGCATGGTATCGCTGAGTCGAATCATTGGATTATTGTTGTGCCAATAACCGAGGCGCAAGGAATGGTTACCACCAAAAGGATCCAAAGGACTTACCTGCACCCCAAGAATATTAGTATCCCCGGCATTGACCAATTTGACATGACTAAAGTTATCCATATGCCAACCTTGATTCGGGCAGCAAACAGCGGTATCTGAACGAAAAGAGGCAGCAATGGAGCCTGTTTCGAAGCCCAATTCCTTCAACCAAATATTGCTCTGAGCATGCAGGTTGAATGCCCCAAAGAATAAAGCAAGAAATACAATAATCCTTTTCATACGAATCAGTTTCAAATTAATAATAATAGCGCACAAAACACTTCTTCACCTTACAAAAATGAAGACATTTAAAGAATAAAAAGGATACAAATTTTATTATTTATACGCACCCACTATCATTTTAACAAAAATCCTACTTATCTTACCAATACTTTAAAACCGAAAACTACCTTGAAAACAGAGAAGATTACTACCAATAAGTTATTCAACTTATTACAGACGCTCTCGCATCAAGAAAGAGAACGTTTAAACGACTTTTTAAATAGTCCATACTTCAATCAAAACGAAGAGCTTCGCTTATTTTACGAAGCAATTCGCCCTACCCTACGTCGCACCAAACCTGAAACATGGGATGAGAAGCGTATTTGGCAACTTAGCCAGGGAAATAAAAAATTCAATAAAGCTCGTTTTCAGCGATTAAGTTCCGACTTACAACAGAAAACAGAACGCTTTCTCATAACCTTTCGCTTCGACCAACAAAAGCCATTGCAAGAGGTATTTCTCTTACAATCGCTTACTAGTAAAAATTTACTTACGCAGTTCCCTTACGCTTTACAACAAGCAAAAAAAGCCCAAAGCAAGAGTCAATACCAGGACGGAAATTACTACCTCACTCAATTCTTGATTGAGTTAGAAAACAATACTTATTTAGATATCGTCAAAAAACGAACAGACGACAGCAATTTAAAGGATGTAATGCAACATCTGGATGTGTTCTATTTGATCCATAAGCTAAGATGCTGTTGCGCGATTTTACATTATAAAAACGTTACCAGCTTCGACACAGAGCTTGTTTTGATGGATGAGATATTGCTCCATCTACAAAAACGTTCCTATGCGCATATTCCTATCGTAGACGCATATTATCAAATACTGCAAACCTTGATTAATCCAGAAGAGGAAGCTCATTTCAAAACGCTTCGTCATTTGCTCGAACACAATTCTGGCAATCTAGATCCTGGCACTATCAAAGAACTCTATTTGTATGCCATTCAATATTGTATTGTTCGAATCAATGCCGGTCAATTAAATTATTACGAAGAGATTTTCGCACTTTACAAAGAAGCCTTGATCAAAGGAGCTTTGTTTGATCACGGTGTTCTGTCGCCAGGCAATTTCAAAAACATTATTACGGTAGGCCTCCGCTTGCGTGAGTTTACTTGGGTCGAAAAAACAATAGAACAATACACTGAATTTCTACCGAAGCGTGAACAAGAAAACGCCTTCACCTTCAATATGGCAAGGGTTAATTTCTTCCAAAAGAAATACGACGCTGTACTTACCTTATTACAAGCGGTTGAATACAACGATATCTTCTACATGTTAGATGCGAAAGTAACGCTCATTAAGACCTTCTATGAAATCAAAGAATATGAATCACTAGATGCGTTGTTGGATAGTTTCAGCATCTTATTGCGCCGAAAAAAGAGCATTTCACAACAATACAAAACGATTTACCTGCGCTTCATCCGCTTCGTAAAACAGCTATTAAAAGCGAACAGTAAAATCAAGCACAAACAATTATTGGCGCAGTTAGAAGAAGCTAAAAACGTCGCCGACAAAGGCTGGTTGCTCGAGAAAGCAAAAGAATTAAAATAATTATTTCAACTTCAACGGAGCGGCTGCATAAAACTCTAACTGCTTCAGCACTTCTTCTGCAGGTGAAATTTTAAATTGCTTAGCAACGAGTCGAACCGATGTTTGATCTTGCTCATCAAAAACGGTAATTCCTAACAAACAACGTCCTGGATTAGCTTCGCAGATCACCTTTAAACGTTCCGCATTTTCTGCCGTAGCATTGCTAGTCGATATAATCATATCTACTGCCTTCGTTTCATTTTCACGCAACTCCGACAGCAAACTAATCGTACGAATCTTCAAATCGTAATCTTCCGAATTCTTCCAACGTGGTTGATAATTCCCACGAATTAATACCAACTTCCCTTCTTCAATATAATTTTGTGCCTTCAAATAATTCTCCGAGAACAACATCATCTCTAAGGTTGCAGAGAAGTCTTGCAGCTTGAAACGCGCATATTTATTACCGTTCTTATCCAATCGAATTTCCGGCTTCGTAATCATACCTCCCAACACCACCTCTCTATCTCTCATCATCGACAAGCGCTCTACATTCGTATTGGTAAACGATTGCAGCTCTCGCTTATAATTATCAAGCGGATGACCACTCAAAAAGAATCCTGTCACCGCTTCCTCATGACGTAACTGTTCTATATTCGACCAAGGATCGCACTTCGGGAAAGTTGGCTGTGGAATCGTTTTGTCTTCAGCGACAGAGCCAAATAAAGAGCCTACAGCAGAGGCTTTACGATCACCAAGCATAGCAGCCCACTTAGCTACTTGCTCAATAAAAATCATACCCTCTTTAACCGGATAAAAATATTGCGCTCTATTACCGCCATTAAAATCATCTAATGCCCCAGCATAGGCCAATGCCTCAATCGCACGCTTGTTGACACTACGCAAGTTTACGCGTTGCATCATATCAAAGAAATCTTTGAAATCACCATTCTGCTTGCGTTCTTTGATAATATCGTCAGCGGCCGCTTCTCCAAAACCTTTAATCGCAGAAAGAGAAAAACGAATATTTCCCTTACTGTTTACGGTAAACATCTTATCACTTTCATTCACATTCGGTCCCAGTACTTCGATACCCATTCTACGACACTCCTCCGATAAAAAGCTTATAACAGAAACATCTCCCGACTTACGTGTCATTACCGAAGCCATATATTCAGCAGGATAATTTGCTTTTAAATAGGCTGTTTTGTAGGCTAATACAGAGTAGGCTGCAGCATGACTTCGATTGAAACCATAGGCGGCAAACTTCTCCATGGTATCGAAGATTTCATTCGCCTTCTTTTCAGACAATTGATGTACCTCAGCTGCTCCCTTCACAAATTTATCACGCTCCTTCGCCATTTGATTGGCATCCTTCTTTCCCATGGCACGACGAAGCAAGTCGGCGCCGCCAAGTGAATAACCGGCCATAATCTGTGCCGTCAACATAATCTGCTCTTGATACACCATGATACCATAGGTCGGCTTCAATAGCTCTTCCAAAGCTGGATGCGGATATTCAATCACCTCACGTCCGTGCTTACGTGCAACGAACAAAGGAATATAATCCATTGGTCCCGGACGATACAAGGCGTTCATGGCAATGAGATCTTCGATATTCGTCGGTTTTAATTCCTTCAAATATTTCTGCATCCCCGCACTCTCAAACTGAAATACTGCGACAGTTTCGCCACGCTGAAAAAGCTCGAAGGTTTTATCATCCTCCAAAGGAATTTCATCGAGATCAATCTCAATTCCTTTCGCAGCCAACATACGCAAGGTATCTTGAATGTTGTTCAAGTTGGTTAGACCCAAGAAGTCCATCTTCAACATACCTGCAGATTCAATTACTTTACCATCGAACTGCGTTACCAAAAGATCACTGTCTTTCGCCACCGCTACCGGTATATATTTAGTGATATCATCCGGCGCGATAATAACTGCCGAAGCGTGTGTTCCCACATTTCGTACCGAACCTTCTAATACCATCGCTTGCTTCAAAATCTCCGCACGCTGATCGCCGCTACGCATAATCTCTTGCAACTCCTTCGACTCTGAAATCGCTTTCTGCAAGCTTATTCCAGGTGTATCTGGGATTAACTTTGGCAAGGCTTTTATTTCTGGCGTTACTTCATCCATCACTACACGTGTAACATCGTTGATTGCCATTTTAGCGGCCATCGTACCATAGGTAATGATCTGCGCTACTTGATTTTTGCCATAGGCTTCCACCACATAATCGATAACCTTTTGACGGCCTTCTTCATCGAAGTCCGTATCGATATCGGGCATGCTCACACGTTCTGGATTCAAGAAACGTTCAAAAAGCAAATTGTATTTAATTGGATCAATGTTCGTAATTTCTATACAATAGGCGACGGCAGAGCCTGCTGCAGAACCACGTCCTGGTCCAATCATTACGCCTATCTCTTTCCCTTTACGAATGAAATCACTTACAATCAAGAAGTAACCACTGAAGCCCATCTTAATAATGATTTCCAATTCGAAGTTTAATCGTTCTTCAACTTCTGGCGTCAATATTTTATAACGCTTACGTGCACCTTCAAAGGTTAAATGACGAAGATATTCATCTGCATTAGAGAAGGGAGCAGGTATTGGAAAGTGCGGTAGTAAGATATCACGTTGTAATTTCGGAGGCGTAACTTTACTCACAATCTCCATTGTATTATCTATCGCTTCAGGAACATCTGCGAAGAGCGTTGACATTTCCTGGGTCGATTTGAAATAAAACTCATCGTTAGGAAAGGCAAAACGCTGTCCTTTTTCATCACCTTTCGTCTGACTTTGTTTTGCGCCTGTATTGATACAAAGCAAGATATCATGGGCATTTGAATCTGATTGCTGCACATAATGCGAATCGTTAGAAGCAATCATTTTCACCTGATACTTTTTAGCAAAACGCATCAACACTGCGTTTACCTTTTCTTGTTCAGGTAGGTTATGACGTTGTAATTCGATATAATAATCTTCGCCAAACAAATCCAACCACCACTTAAATTCTTTTTCTGCAGCCTCTTCACCTTGAGTTAAAATTAGCTGAGGGACACGTGCGCCTAAACAACAAGTGGTTGCAATCAATCCTTCATGATACTGCTCTACCAGGCGTTTATCAATACGTGGATATTTAGAATATAGCCCTTCCATAAAACCGAGCGAACATAGCTTTGCCAAGTTTTGATAGCCGGCTTGATCTTTGGCTAATAATAATTGATGATAACGATTATCTCCCGCCTCTTTGGTAAAGGACTTTTTGAAACGATCTTCTACTAAATAAAATTCACAGCCTACGATCGGCTTGATATTTCGCTTATTGGCTTCGGCCACAAATTTAAAAACCCCGAACATATTACCGTGATCGGTAATCGCAGCTGCCATCATATTGTCGGCAACGGCTTTGTCTAGCATATTAGGAATACTGCTAGCGCCGTCTAGAAGGGAAAATTGGGTATGACAATGGAGGTGAGCAAACTGCATCTCTGTTCTGTTTTTTAGGTTTACGAATTTACGAAATGGCGGCCAAAAATGTCAATAAAATATCCGTTTAGAAACACTTACAAACGAATACAAACATTTAGGTTGCAATATCTACGCAGCCACCTTCGTTATATTTCAAAACCACGATTATGAACGATTCAATCTTAGATCCAGCAACGCCATTTTGGCCAGACACCTTACAAAGTATGAGCGCGCAAGCACATCGCGTAAATTTCGCCCATATCGAAGGGAATACTCCGTTCGAATTACTCGGCGCTCCGGTATTACCTGCATGGGACAGTTTAAGCAACTCCTCTATCCTATCGATACTCACACGCATGAAACGACTCTTTCAAATCATCGGTTTGGAAGTCGTATTTAAGTACGCTTACCCACCTTCGTTAAAATATCGTTTCATCAGCGAATACGTCCTGTTTCAGCCTATCACGGCAGATGTACTAAACGGGGAAAAGATGACTATTTGCTATGAAAAGATTTTCCCCAACCACGTAGAGACCTTGAAAGAAGAATGTAAGATGCTCATTAAATGCTGGACCTTAAACATCAAAGATCAACTCGAGCCAGAAACGGTGCCCGCAAATGTTTATATCAATGGAGAAAGAAGCAGTGCAAGCGAACGACTCACATTTTTCCAAGACATGCTCGAACCACTATCCATAAAATGGTGTGGCATAGAGATAGAGCAGGTTTATGTAAATTGGGGCCGAAAGGAAGCACAAATTAATTGCACTATTTCTTTCATGCATCAATACGGCAACTCCTTGATAACGCGATATAACGGACACTTCAACTATCATTGGGATGATAGCAAACAGTGGCAGTTACGCGCCGCGGACTTATCTTGGCTAGAACAGCAAAAGCGATTAAGATCCTGAGCGCATCAAGTCTTCGACATCGGCAATTTCAATAGGAATATTCGCCATAAGATCGATATTACCTGTATCAGTGATGAGGATATCGTTTTCTAAACGAATACCGATATTCTCTTCTCTGATATAAATTCCTGGCTCGCAAGTAAAGACCATGCCAGCAGCGAATTTATTGCCATAATAATTTCCGATATCGTGCACATCCAAACCTAAAAAGTGAGAGGTGCCGTGCATGAAATACTTCTTGTATAAAGGCGCATTAGGATCTTGTTTGGCCACCGCTTCCTTCGTTAGCAAACCAAGTTTGATTAACTCTTCAGTAGCAACTTTCCCTACTTCGCGTTCATACGGTTGTCTTTCATTTCCTACCACCAACATTTTGGTAGCAGCCTTTTGAATATTCAAAACAGCCTGATATACTTCTTTCTGACGAGGCGTGAAAGTACCGCTCACAGGCAATACACGTGTCATGTCGGCATTATACATGCCGTATTCTGCACCATAGTCCAATAAGATAATGTCACCTGCTTTCGTCTGCTCGTTATTCTTATTGTAATGTAAAACACATGAATTGGCACCACTTGCTAAGATTGGCTCGAAAGCAAATCCTGTAGCGCGGTTACGCAAAAACTCATGAATAATTTCTGCTTCAATTTCATATTCCCAAACACCTGGTTTGATGAATTGCGCGATACGACGGAATGATTTTTCAGTGATATCAATAGCGGTTTGCAATAAAGCAACTTCCGTAGCGGACTTAATCTCAC
>JACCDO011516250.1_pt1 | contig 14199 bp, 6 predicted proteins | sample 7446101 | NCBI WGS metagenome assembly JACCDO01 (sample SAMN15323440, study PRJNA562643) | freshwater metagenome | isolation source: river surface water | place: USA:Blue River Watershed | collected 2017-08-16
ATTTATTGCCTCTAGAGTTTGTTTAGAAAAGGGGGCAACCGTAGTCACGCTAAATCGTAAGTCGGAGAGAAGTGATAAAGCTGACGCTGAATTAATGGCCATATCCTCGGGAAAATTAGTACCCCTTGTATGTGATCTCAATGATTTAAGTTCTGTTAAAAATGCTGCTGATAAAATTAAAGAGTTGTTTCCTGATGGAATTCATGTATTGGCCAATAATGCTGGAATTATGGCGTTTAGAGATATTAAAACGACTCACGGTTATGACATTCAAATGCATACCAATCACCTTGCACACTTTTTATTGACTGCAGAATTATTACCATTACTAGAAAAAGGTTCAGTATCTGGAGATGCCCGAATTGTAAATCACACTAGTGAAGCGCGTAAAGGCAAGAAACTAGATGCAAAATATTTACAACAAAATGCTGGTTTGTTAGGCGGCGACAGTTTCACTGCAAGATTCGAGCGTTATCACCAAACTAAATTGGCCAATATTTTATTTACTTACGCATTACATGATCAATTGAAAGCAAAAGAATCAAAAATAAAAGCTTTAGTTTGCCACCCAGGATTAAGTACTACCAATTTACAGGTGACCTCTGCAGATGACCAGGGTGCTTCACCTTGTATCCTGAGTTTACTTATGAAATTTGCTCAATCAAGTGCCGATGGTACAATGCCATTACTAAAAATGATTTTAGATGAAAATGTGAGTAGCGGTGATTTCTATGGCCCTACAGAAGGAATGGGCTGGATGAGAGGACTGCCTGTAAAACATACACCCGAATTAGAGTGCAATGATATTGCATCTAAAGAGTTATTGTGGAAATGCTCCGAAGAAGCGATTGGGGCTAAATTTAATATTTAAATTTAATTACATCTTTGTATTAAATTGTATTAATCACTGTAACTCCGTAATCGTAAAGCAAAAGTCTAAACTAAGATATAATTCCGAGGAGAAAATCTTAAAAATTTTCCGATTATTGTTTTGATTCAAATAAAAATAATTGACATTTTAATTCTACGATTGCACACTCCTCGATTAGAAAAATCTCCAACAAATTTCACTGAGCATTCGACTTGTTAAAGCTCGTCTAACTGGTAGTACAAGACTTGTGGACGGTTCCTAGGTCCCCAGGTCCGGGAATTTCGTTAAAAAATAGGAACCCTGGAACCTAATAAAAAATTCTACCGGAAGACTTTGACTTTCGATTTGAGTCCATAATATAGGTAAGTTGGTACGTAGTAGACTGCTACTAGTTACCAATTAGAATAAAATTGAAAGCAAAATAAATGTTTTGATTGTCGAATTATTAATAATTTCTCGATGGACGGCATCGTTGACTCCAGGGACCCCATCTTCAACGAATATGCTCCACTGGACAATATATTGATCGCACATATGCTGGGATCTTTCCTCAAAGTTAATCCTACGAGTAAACCACTTACATTACCACCATTTCGCTTGATTCAACTATGCGAGAAATGTTCACAGTCGAACTCATTTCATGGCGATGCTAATACCATTGAGACAATTGGATGCATATTTGTAATATCATTAAATTATTCCGTCTCTGCGCACTTGGAACCAGCAGCAGCCTATCAATGTGTAGCATTATTATCATCTATTTTCTCGGAATGTATTGCAGTAATGCATTTAAAAGAAAAAAATTTGGACATATTGCACCCGAACTACATATTTGATCAACCGATTAATGAATTATCTGAAGTATTTAATAAATGTTTTGAATTAGAGAAAGAAATACTAAGAGACATTGTTCGACAAGTTAGATCCTGTCGTGATAAAAAAAAAGAGCAAGTAAAAGCACATTCTTATGGGCATGAACATAAATTAAAAGTTAAAGAAGAGCCTACTGATTGTTTTCAGCCTCATTCATTGTATCTATTTGTATCGTTAGCATTAGGTCATATGTGTTGTGTGCTTAAGTCTATGAATAACATGAATGCTATTCCAGGCGTCGTAGAATCTGTTATCTCTATGGCCACATTTACCCCAATTATAACCATTAAAGAAAAGAAAAAAATGACGATTAAAAAAGAAAGTGATCTATTATCTGAGCAACAGCAGGAAACAGAATTAAAATTGCGTAAAGAAGAAAAAGACAATAAATTTTTAAAAATCATTGAATGTGTTAATTCTCTAGGGAAAGATATCATGCTAAATTGCTTCGATGAAAAATCATTGCTTGAATTACGAATATTGAAGTCCAAAGCAACTAAAAAAGTAACACACCAGGATGTCACTTATGCCAGCGCTAAATCTAGTATTGTCAAAGATTTTTTACATAAATTTGATGATGAAATGAAACGTGACATTAAATTAGGGGTAATTAATATTGGTAACGATAGTGATAGTGGATTGAATTTGACATCTGTTCCACGTTTAGAATTTAAAAAATTAATAGACCCATTGATTGGCCTGCCGGTTAATTTAATAAAAAATCCTGATTTAAAAATGATATCTTCTAGTATTGAGTTACTTGAAAATTTTGAAAGATCATTAAGAAAGCCGGGTCAAAAAACTCATGATCCCGAAGACTTTAAAGAAATAGAATACATTTGGCAAAGGATAGCAAAGCATTTTGTTAAGTCGTTTCTCGTGACTCGAGCGTTGCGACGACCTGTTAGTATAAGACACATTTATCCGTCATCATACAGACCTAAAGGTAGTAATTACATGCAGCGGAAGGTAATAAGATCATTACCTTCTGACTTTCTCATGAATGATAATATCGACGATATTGAGATAGCTCATTATAATAGCGACCAATTCTATTGCCCGCGTATCACTGATCCAACCCAAACCATGTATTGGATAGTGTTTCAAATGGTTGATTATTTATTAGAAAAAACAATAGCTAAAGAGGGATTTAAAATTGATTCGTTAGTACTCAGACGTAAATTAAAAGAAAAAGTAGATCATATGACAGACAGCAGAGTAACTGGAGAAATAATCATAAAAGTAGACAATTCAAAAAATGAAGCAAAGAAAACTGAGAATAAAGCTGCTGAGGAAAAGTCTGCATCAAAAATTAAATCACCCAGTGAAATTCATTTTGGATCTAGTTTTATTCCCGCAATTCTACCAGCCCCTACAGGACTTTTACAGCAATCGCCAGCTGCGCCATCTAACGCACTAATCAAATCTGCAAAGCCTATCCCGAAGATTAGTGATAATTCGGTTGTATCATCAACGTCACCCATGAAAATTATCCCCAAAGTTTCAAAGAAAAAATTGGATTTATTAGATAGATTAAATCTAGCGCAGGAAGAAGCGAAGTTAGAACAGTCACTTCTTGATATAGAAAGAAAAGCGAAAGAATCAAAAGTAGCCGAAGTCAAAGACAAGAAATTGAAGGCAGTAGAAAAGGCGGTACGCCACGGATATAAAATATTGGAGAAGTATGCGTTATACGAGACTAAGCGACAGCATCTAAAGCCCATTATTCAAAAGTCCCTCGCGCACGACGATAATCTAGATTTTAAAACTAGCCAAAATAGCGCATTATCTCCGTTACCGCGAATTATCATGAAGGTAGAGGAAGAAGAGAGTGAATACAAGGAAGCAAATAAAATTATGAATGAATTTGCTGTCAATTCTGACAATGAGCATAAAGCAGAGAAATACGTCGGCAGTAATAACGAAGAAAATAGTGACGCTGTAGAGAATGATGAAGAAGTTGATGACGAAGATGATGAAGAAGTTGATGACGAAAATGATGAAGAAGATGATGAAAATGATGATGATGAAAATTGCATCGAGGGAGATAATGGCGAAGACGATGCCAAGGACGAATATCACGATGGAGATACTGTATCATCTGATGAATTTGTTGATGCAGATTACGAGCAACTAAATCACATCGATTCTTCGGCAGCATTAAGTGCAGAAGACGATATGGACCCAAAATTAAGATTGATCAAGGATCCATTGATGCAAGAAGTCAACCATTTCCGACTTAAAGTGCGAGAAGCTGGTCTAATAGATATTAAAACCGACGTCAAAGTAGTAACTTATGATAAAACTACCCCGTCCAATGTGTGGAAAGCGAATAAAAAGGTTGATAATTCTTTAGTTTTTAGTAAGAGACGCCGACCTCGAAATGCAGCTGAAGCAGCGAAAGAATATGTTGACGAAATCTTTAAATATAAAAATGAAAAGCGATTAGAAGAGCTGAAACTGAAGAATGAATTAGACGATGAAAAAGAAATGCAATTAGGTCGCATTCGTACCATTAAATTAGCAATAGCGAATGAGAAACGCGAGCGACAGCGCGAAGCTGCACGTGAAGGCACTATTTTGAAAGCAAAATTTATAGAAGAACAAAGGAAATTAGATGCTAAAGAGAAAGCAAAAAGGAAGAAGGAAGCATTAATACGAGCGGAGCGAGAAGTGGTCGAGCGGCAGCGCATTGCCGAAATTAAATACTTAGCAAGCATAGAGAACAAAGGCGACGAGGAATTAATGAAGGAATTAAAGGTGCAAGAAGCAATTAGACTGTCAAAATTAAGTGATGAAAAAGAAATGCGTGAAATTGTAAGAAGAAATTATGAGGAAGATCGAATGAGATTTCTTGAAGGGCGTCGTAAATTAGTCGAGGATCGGGATATGCTTCTAGCTAAGAAACAACTAGATGAGATTTATAAAAAGCGTAAATCATTTAAAGACGCTAAAGAAAATATTACGTATAAATTAAGAATGGGAAACTTTTTATGGCACAATGGAAAATTTAGTTTTTATTCGGATGTTCGAAAAGATATTATACCATGGGAGGAGTTGATGGACGATAACGGAGCCTTCTATTACTATGACCCAATAACGAAGCGTTCGCAGAGGAATAAACCCTCAGATGCACCTGTTAATGGCTACTATGATAGAATCAGAAATGAATACGATGCTGTCCATGGTAAAGGAAAATATGAAGCGATGGTGCTTGATCGGGCACACAAAGATGCAATTAATGCAAATGGTGGATGGTATAATGATGATGGTGACTGGGTTGAAGCATTCGGCTACTTTGACGAGAATTATGAGTGGATTCCATACGAAGGATACTTTGATGATGATGGAAAATATGTCAGATATGCTAAAGTAACTGGGGATTTGAGTTTTATGGTGTAAATTAACAGGTTCACAAGGCTATACAATATTTTATATCAATGTTTTCATAATGTAGTATTATTTGTATTATAATTCATCAATTGTTTTAATGTTTAAATATTTTAAAATATCGTCTTCCATGTCTTTAGGACTGAAGCCGCTACGATACCTCTCTACTGGGACACCGTTAACAACAAGAAACTTTTCAAAATTCCAACTGACAGCAAGACCTCCTGTTTTCTTTACTAAATATTTGTATAATGGATGTATTTCTCCTCCTGATATAGTGTTAATATTTATTTTCCCAAACACAGGGAACGTAACCCCAAAAGTTTTAGCAAATTGTTGAATCCTAGAATTAAAAATAAGAAAATAATAACAATTTTGAGTTCATACTTTTAAAAGCTAATATAAACTTACTCTTGATTTGTTCCTTTCTCTTTTTGCCCAAAATTATTCGAAGGAAATGCCAAAACCTCTAATCCTTTACTGTTATATTTGTCATACAGTGCAACCAATTCCTTATAGTTTGTGTAAGTATAGCCACAATCAGATGCCACATTGACTATTATAATGCATTTGGCAGTACGGTACTTGTCCAATGAAATCAATGTGTTCGCCGTGGAGTTCACAGATACTTCATATATAGAATTAATCGGGTTTTCTTCCACGATAATGGGAATCCGAATATATGGCAGCTGGCCCCAGATCTGTTGCAGTAAGCTAAAGAAGGAGATGACCAGAATGATCAGGCTCATACTTTCAATTGTTGTCTGAATTAAATTTCATGAAAATGAAGAAAAAAATAATTCAAATACTTTACATTTTCAATTATATATTACAAAGTATACTGTGAATCATCAAACTTTCCAATCAACACTAGAACCGTGGTGATTATCACTCCATGATGATGTGATGGATGTATATACTCCTTAAGGCTTAAACTCTAAACTAAGAGACAAAACTCAATGCCTCCATCCAGTGCACTCGGGATGCAACCCGTCTCCCTTTTCTCTGCTGTCATAGAACTGGTGACCGATGAATAAGTGACAATTGAAACAATACAGTTCAAACACGTCACAATTATATCCATTATAATTTTGAACTTTTATCGTTTTCATACTTGCTATATCATCGTATGGCTTACGAAACGATGGCCACACACAAGGACCTTTCCATTTATCTTAAGATTAAACATATAATTTAGTATCGAAAGAAAGAGAAATAAAAATTATTACCTTTTGAAGAGTATAGTATGTTCTTACATTTGGCACATAAATATACACCCGATTCCCAATGATGCAAATAACATTCTCCTGTTACCATATCCGATAGTAACTCCATGTCATCTTCGGCTATTTTGGAAATAGGAATTGTAGATATTCTATAATAATTTTCGCGATTTTCTGACGTAATTGTTTCATACAAGGAGAATTTTTGGTGCTTCGGCAAGTAAGCAATGGAATTATTGTCACATTCCATTTCTCTCAACCTACCCACAACACATTATTTACCTTGTTCGTTTCCCAACAACCTATGTTTGTTAAACTTTTTTGTTTTTTCCACACCTTCCTTTTAAAAAATTTCTTTTCTCCAATATGAAATTTGAATTCCTTGTGAGCATTTTGTTGACGACAAATAGGTTGTCGAGGCAGGTAGTCGTCGTTATTAGCTAGGATTAACCTAATAAGGTGCTGCAACGGAAGGAATAACTTGAATGCCGCGCTGTATCCTGTCGGTGGCGGAGAAGCCGTCTGTAGCTAAAGAGCTTGCAAAAATCATTAGCGGAGGCAACGATAACAACAATATCCGTCTAAATGGTCGTTCGAAGTATAATCATGTTTGGAACATACCTAATTGCACATTTAAAAACGAAAGAAATTACTCCATGAACATAACATCAGTATCTGGACATATGACCAATATTGACTTTGAAGATGGATATAAACAATGGGGTAGTGTCAATCCAGTTGATTTATTTCAAGCCAAAATACTAACAAAAACTGATAAAAAAAATGAATTAATAGAAAAGGAATTGATAGAGCAAGCAAGAAAATGTGATATTTTATTGCTTTGGCTGGATTGTGATTTAGAAGGAGAGAACATATGCTATGAAGTTATTGATATTGTTAAGAAAGGTAATCCAAGAATTGATATATACAGAGCTAGATTTTCAGCATTGATTCCGCGCGATATAATCAGAACGTTAAATAACCCGGAAAGACCAAATAAAAATATGAGTGACGCTGTCGAAACAAGAAAAGAAATTGATTTAAGACTGGGTGCTGCATTTACTCGGTTCCAAACGTTAAGATTACAGAATGTATTTCCTCAACTAAAGTTGACCTGCATATCGTATGGTCCATGTCAATTTCCAACCCTTGGCTTTGTAGTCGAACGATATTTAAAAATTACATCATTTGTACCTCAAAAATACTGGTATTTATTATGTAGCTATGAATATTTAGATCCTGATGCACAGTCCAACGTCAGCGTAAATTTTTCTTGGGATCGCAACCACATCTTTGATAAATTTATTGCGACAGTTCTTTACGAATCGTGCATTGACGGTAGTGTTAATAACGAAGTACGAGCAATTGTAACAAAATGTGATGCGAAACCAACCAGTAAATCTCGTCCAACTCCATTAAATACAATTGAATTAACAAAGCGTGCATCAAGATTCTTGAAAATGGGATCAGAGAGGACCATGGCAGTTGCTGAAGCGTTATACATGCGTGGAATTATTTCATATCCAAGAACAGAAACTGATTTCTTTAAAGAGGGTACGGATTTAAGACAGTTACTGGATGATCATAGGAATAATAGTACTTGGGGTGGTTTTGTATGCTCATTGTTGGATAATAATCAATTCTTGTGGCCTAGAATGGGCAGTAATGACGATCAAGCACATCCTCCAATACATCCAACCAAGTGTGTGGAGTTGGAGGAATTAACTGATCGCGAAGAAAAAAGCCTTTATGAGCTAATATCGCGCCATTTCTTTGCATGCTGTGCGCAAGATGCTCGAGGAGAACAGACTAATTTAAATATCGAAGTTGGTGCTGGAAAAGAATCGTTTCATGCCACCGGACTCATGATAACGCAACGAAACTACCTGGATATGTATAGTAAGTATGAAGGATGGTCAGCAAAAAAGGTTCCCATTTTTCGTGTTGGTGATACGTTTACCTTAAAAACATTTTTAATGCGCGAAAGTTCTACCGAACCGCCAAGTCTAATAAGTGAAAGTGATTTAATAGGTGAAATGGATAGAAACCAAATTGGCACTGACGCAACTATCGCTACACATATCACCACGATTCAACAAAGAAACTATGCCTTAAAAGATGGCCAAAATCGGTTTACACCCACGCCTTTAGGTATAGCCTTAGTTGAAGCGTATAATTCAATGGGATATCAATTGAATCGACCGTATCTTCGTGCTAGCATGGAGGCAGACATGGCTAAAATCGCACGAGGGCAGCTAGGAAAAGATGAAGTAATTAAGCGATGCTTAGCTCAAATGAAGGAGTGTTTTATCAAAATAAATTCGGAAGCAAACAAGCTCGATGAAGCGATTGTGAAGTATGTGCTCAATGGGACTAACCCTCAAACAGGTAATCCTGCAGCAGTAATGGGTGTTGGAAGACAGAATACAAATTTAAGTGATAGCATAGCAGATGCTACTATTCTTAAAGCCGATTGTAGCACTTGCGGTATTTGCCTCGAATCCATGAAATTAATGCATTTAATTGATGAAAGAGAATATGAGCATCGTTTTTTACATTGTTCACCGTGTTCATTGACATACTCACTGCCTAAAGCCGGAGATGTTGCAAGAACTAGCACTATTTGCCCAATTTGCAACTTCGGTGTGGTGTCAATGAAAAATGCAGAAAGTAATAAGGAGTACAAGCTATGCCCTAAATGCTATAACTCCCCCCCAGACTATCCCATCGGTCCAAACCAGTTAATAGATGATATAGAAGGGATTCGAGCAGGTAAAAGCCATTTCACTTGTTATAAATGTTGTCACACTTCTTGCCCCGAAGCTGGTTCGATTGCTGGAGGTGATATTGATATAGCTCCATGCAGCGATGTGGCTTGCACGGGCGCGATTAGATTAGGAAAATCCAAAAACGGAAAGTATATCATTTCGTGTCGAAATTATACTACATGCAGTAGTAAATCCTGGTGGGTCCCGAACTTCATCAAAAGCATTACACCGAAAGAAAACATTAATTGTAATAACTGTACCACAGCCCAGCATACAGTAAAAAAAATTGAAGTAATATTCACATCAATGGAAACGTGCTGCCAGTTTTTTGATTCGCCGACTGCAGTATTGTGTTTATTTTGCCACCCTTATTGGAGCTGTAATGGAATAGACACGTTAAAGTTGAAGCCCCGAGTTATTTCTAATGAAAATATAAATCCTCGGAATGATTTTACTGGACAAGATCGAACGAATGATACTGCTGCATATGGGCCGAGTCGCAATACGATGCCTCCATCTGCAGCTCAAAATCCGCAAGAATACAGCGACTACGGCGCTGCTTTATCTGGTGCTAATCAACATATGGCTAAGAATAAGAGAAGTACTTCTGACAATACAGGAGTGGTGCCAGTGTGTAAATGCCCCGGTGGTATTAGTGCTGATAAAAAAGTGGTCACGAAAGAGACTAGTAATAAAGGCAGAGAGTTTTATTGCTGTAAAAGAGGTCAATCTGGCTGCAATTTCTTTGCTTGGTGTTAAATACCTCTACATTTGTTGTTGCACAGGGACGATAACTTGCTTAAAGCATGATTGCATAGCTAGCTGATAGCGAAGTGTTGTAACTTTTGTATATAATGTAAATAATCGAACTATCCAAACCGCTTTCTTACTTCTACTACCGTACCGTGCGAGGCGTAGGTCGTTTGCTGGTACCGGTACCGGTAGTAGTTGCATTGAATTTGCACAGTTCCAGGAACAGTGCAAGGAATTGCATCGATCAAGTCCGAGAATGAGCGAGAGCCTGGCAAATCTGTCGCGAGAGTTCCAAGAGATCTTGGAGGATGACTATTTGTCCTGCAAAAGACTGTATTTCTCATCTACAAATGAAGATAAAACAAATGTAACAGTGGAAGGCGAGCTTGGGAACAAAGGAACTACAGCTGCGGTATCCATACAAAACAAGGGCAATTATATGATTGATTTAGATCGTTTACGCGTAAAATCAGATGGTCGGATATTATTAGAAGCCTCCTTGAAAGCAAATGATAATTTGAAGTTTATAATGGCTGCTGAAGATGGAAAACAAGAGCCTGGTAGACCACTTCAATCATTCGGGAAAATAGGCAGCGAGATTGTACTTGGTAATACTAACTTTAACATAGATATCGACGTAGTGAATGGGCCGTTAATCAAAGGATCTTTAATACAATCATATAATTCAATAGGGAAATGGAAATTTGGCGGCGAGGCGATCGTCAATACAAAATTTGATGAGAACAAAGCATCTCGACCAGAATTAGTTAATTTAAGTATTGGTGGTCTATACAAACAGCAAAGCTATAGTGTTTATTTGAGATCAATCGAAAACTTTTCTACTTTCAGATTATGTTATTTGCATAAACTAAATTCCATCATTTCTGTTTCCACAATGATCGATTTAAATTATAAATTAAATCAACAAAAGATGATTTTTGGTGGCGTTTACAAGTTAGACAGTAACACTACTTTCAAAGGCAAAGTGGATAGTAATGCCATAATATCGGGGTCGTTTCAACATAAAATCAATCCATTTGTAAAATTAACCATGTCAGCTGAAGTAGATGCACAGGGCTGGTCTAGTGTTGAGAACCATAAAAGCGGTATATCCTTATCTTTTAATAATTAGTTTACAATATTTTTACGTCATTTTGAAACAATATTTGTATGCATAATTTACTTCAATTTAAATTCTCGCCTGGCCTGATAAACTCCCAGTCTCCATTTTCGATGACTTTATTCACTCACTTACTGCCTGTTGAATTATTTTAAATAAGTCAGAAGATATATCTATCTCGTATTGATCGTGCTCGTTAAGGGGACTAAACATCAGCCGTTCTGCCTCAGTGACCACAGCAAACAGGTACTGCTCATCTTTGATAAGACGTTTATAATCTTCACGTTTATTCCAAAATTCATTCCAATCAAATTCTTTCAGCATTCTAAGCGACAGCACTAATATCTTGCGACAGTCAGCAGTTATCTGATCACTTTGACTTTGATCCACAGATATACCAAAGGAATTGGCGAATGTGGTAAAACTAGAAATTAACTTTGACCCTATGATGTTCCAACATGTATCAGTATCAATATTGTAGATTGCATTACTACTGCTGTCACCAGCTGGATTCATAAGTCGTATACTTATAGAGGACAAAAAGCCCCCTAGTGTGACAAGCACGTTACCAATAGCTTCATCTATACACATTAATGTGCCGTTGATGATGTTATCATCGTCATTCGATGGGTTAATAAGTTGACATTCTTTTTTAAAAATATAAAATTTATCGTAACGATGCAGTATAGCTCTACCGCTGTTTAAAAGCCTATTCAAATCATGAATGCACTCGGTAACGTTTCGACTAGTTTCATATATTTTACGCGGCGCGTCGCGATTCGTACTCTGATAATGCGTCAGATGAGATGAATAGGTACTTGTGAGCGTAGTTGAGGTATGCTTTGCCAATTTACATATTTCTTCTTGCAAAATGCCTCGTTCTTTCTCCCTTTGTTTCGTTAATGACATTATCAAATCAGAAATGTAATTTTGAAAATTTGCGGACAATATAATCTTTTGGATGCAAGACGCAAGCATAGTCTCCCAAATATTGAGAAATATTTTGCACAATTTAGATAACTTGATTTGCTCCGTGATACTATACGATATGACGGCAGGCACCTCTATCGGCAGTGTGTCGCTATGCAACTTGGGCTGTATATTTTCCAGAACTGAAGATGAAGGCGAAGGAACAACCGCCAACGCTAGCTCGCTCTTTTTTATATTCATACCTATTTCAGGGGGCCTATCACTGTGCACTAATCCTGTTTCATCTAACGTGATGATACTGTATATTATTTCGCTTTGCTCCAATTTATACGTATCCAACATCTCATCGTCAACAAACATGGTGCTCTCAACTCCACTCAACAGACCGACTAGTTTCTCATGATCGATGGTTTGAAGCAAGATACTAGTAGTCTGTCTAATATCATAGCCGCATGCGGTGATTTCTTTGGACAGATCGAGGCAGATATCCAAAAATGCTGCACCAGATCCTATGAAATAGTCTGGATCGCAGTTACGCTGAAGGATTATATCATAGTAATGATCCCAGGATTTGATCAATCGTTCATGGTACGTCGCACACTCGAATCCAACGGTTTTCAGTTTATCACTGTCGTATAGATCAAAATGCTTCTCCAATAGATTTGACATGTCCCTGGTGATAACATTCGCACTTTCTAATTCCAAGCCAAACGTAACCGCAATGTTATAGATCATAATCTTGAGCTTATTACAACGTTTGACGTAATAAGAACGCCCAGTTTTAATGAAATTTATGAATTCGTCTTCATTTTGCAGTCTTTCTTGAGTCGGCTTTGTGTAATGCTGCAGCAACAATTCAAAAAAATGAAGTCTTAATAACTCTATAGTGGCCTTCCACATGACTAACACGTCCCATATTCCCAAAAAGCACATCGCATACTCACGCATAGGCATGTCCATAGCAGAAATGTAACGGATATCCTTAATCCGATTAGCGTTGAATATTGAATCAATATGAAGTTGAATTCCTGCAGCTTTTCCTACCTGACTCGGAAGAATAGTAGTGCTAGCTCCAAGGACAGGATTGCTCAAATTGTGATCATCCGACAGCAAAAATGTGACAGCATCAGTAGTGATATCTCGCAACCATTTTTTGGTGTTGTCACTAACACTCAAATATTCTTTCAAATTATAGTCGGTGGACGCACCGGCTGTAACAACACCAAGTTCCAGCTCTTTGCTCATTGAATCAGGGCTCAAATTATCATCGTCACTCAATTTTTTCTCAATATTTTTCAATTTTTTCAACATTTTGAGAACTTCTGTCTCATGACGCAGCTGTGCCTCCTCCTTCGCCTGCTTGAATATATCTGCGTATGTAAAATTTAATTGTTTTTCACGTTGCAGCAACTCTCTTTCCTTTATCTTTAATGACTTTTCAACAATCATGTACATTTTAGGACGTTTTTTGCGCTGCAAATAGCCGCGAATTGCAGCTTGAATCACGGAAGCAAATTTGTTGTAGTATGTTTGCTTTAAATTACGCCGTTGCTTCTTTCGGCGAGTCAAATTATTACTTATTTTGCGCATATACTGAAGCGTGTCTTTGTTGTTACTATGCCTAACCTTCTCTGATTTATTAATTTCATTTAAAAATATATTTGTTATACCACTAGCTGGTGTGTTGTCTGCACTTTTCGTGGGGAATTTAATTGGCTTGAATGCATATTTGCCGACAAGACCAGGTATTGGACCGAGATAATCATTAATTGCCTCTTGCTTAGTGTATGATCGATCCATTATCCTTGTCGACGTCGTCGGCCGTTCATCATCTTCCGTCGCGGATGATACGTGCAACCTGTCGTATGTAATATCAGTTTTAAATTGGTTTTTATAACTAGTAATTGAGGATGCAATTATCTGTTTCTTGGCGACTTCTTGAACCCTCCTCAAAGCCTTTTCACTGGCATCTCTCACTAGCACTAATTCATCTTCATAATTTTTTCGTTGTATTTTTAAATAATTTTCAATTTCTCTTTTTTCAGCCAATAATTTAGCTCTTTCTAACTGCATGTACTTCGCTATTTCAATACGTGCAACTTCGACCTTTAACTTTTCTCGCTCCGCAATATTTTTTGTCACGATTGAATTGTCATCTGGAATGGCGCGACTAGGCTCAATTAAAGCCACAACGTTGCTGTTTTTACTCTTATTACTCATTCTTTTACGGACCAAATGACCGCGAATATGCTTTTGAATGAGGATGACTTG
>JACCDO011996486.1_pt1 | contig 14195 bp, 11 predicted proteins | sample 7446101 | NCBI WGS metagenome assembly JACCDO01 (sample SAMN15323440, study PRJNA562643) | freshwater metagenome | isolation source: river surface water | place: USA:Blue River Watershed | collected 2017-08-16
CGTACGATTTCTCGTTGGCGGGCCACATGAAGAGCCGGCCGGAGGGGAAGACGAGATTCTGCAGCAGCGCGCCCGCCGCCGTCACCACAAATGCGATACAGGCGATCCGGAAGGTGGCGGTCCAGCGCCCGCGGAAAAACGTGCCGGCCAGCGCCGCCATCCAGTTGGTCGTCGTGATCGCGAGACTCGCGACGTGGGCGGCGACATGCCGGACCGTGCCGCCGCGGCCCTCGGCGGCCCGCGACGTGAGGACCAGCGCCGCCAGTATGCTGATCGCGCCCCACGGATAGGTCTCGGGCAGGCTGAACCAGTAGAGAAAAAAGGCGCTGCCGCAGAACAGTGCGCCCACCAGCAACGCCTCGGCCGGCCCGACTTTCCAGGTCCGCAGCAGGATAAAAAACAGTGCCGCGGCGAGGCCGGCGGCGGCGGCGCTCAGAATGCGCGCCACGCGCACCGCGTCGGGTGAAAGCGGCCCCGCCCGGAGGTCGGCTCCGACCACCTTGGCGGTGGCCTGATAGAGCGGATGGAGGAGAATCGAGAAGAGCGGGTGGACGTTGGTCCGCCAATGGTTGCTGTCGCGCGAGTGCATGTTCGCGTGCACCCGGCTCGTGTCGGAAGAATAGTAGATGTCGGGGTTGCCGGCGGCCAGCGTGCCGACCGGGATCCGTCCGGCTTGGAACCAGATCAGGACCGCGGCGGCCGCGGCCAACAGCAAGCCGAGCAGGGCGTCCCGGCGGGACAGGGAAGGCGACGGGGCGGGCGCGGCGTTCATGGCGGAGAGGGCGGGCGGCGGGGCTTCAGGTGGCGAGAAAGACGAACACCATGGTCAGGGCACCGCAGCCGATGCTCGCACGGTCGGTGATGGCGAAGAGCACCGGATCGTCCATCGGGCGCGAGCGGTTGGTCAGGAACCAGAGCCGCGAAAGCCAATACAGAATCACCCCGCACACCATCCAGAGATAGGCCGGCTGCCGGTATAGCGCGGCGACGGCCGGGCTGCTGATATACAGGCAAAAAATGAGGACGGCGGCATAGGCCGCGGCGATGCCCGCGGAGCGAAACAGATCGATGTCGGTCACGTGGTAACCCCGGCCCGAAGACCACTGGGTCGAGCGCTTGCGGAGGGCGTTGAGCTCGACGTACCGTTTGAGCATCGCGAGGCTCGTGAAGATGAAGATGCTGAAGGCGAGGAGCCACTCCGACGGCTTCACGCCGATCGCGGCGGAGCCGGCGAGAATCCGGATTGTATAAAGTCCGGCCAGCACGAACACGTCGATCAGCAGCTTGCGTTTCAGAAAGATCGAGTAGGTGGAGGAGATGGCGAAATAGAGCGCAAGCAGCGCGAGAAAACCCGGCGGCGAAAACAACGCGGCGACGCCGAAGCCGATCGCAAAAGCGCCGGCGCCGAGTGCCAAGCCGGCCGGAATGGGCAGGGCGCCGCTGGCCAGCGGCCGCTGGCGCTTCTTGGGGTGGATCCGGTCCGAGGGCAGATCGAGCAGGTCGTTGCAGAGGTAGACGCTCGAGGCGATGGCCGAGAAAGCGAGGAACGCCACCGCGGTGGCGACCAAGGCGGAGGGATTGCCGAGATTGTGGGAGACGACCAGCGGCACGCCGATCAGCAGGTTCTTCACCCACTGGTGCGGCCGCAGGGCGCGCAGGATCGGCCGGCGGGTCGGGGCCGGGGCGAGCACCGAGAGGGGCCGGGTGCCGCCGCGCCGGCGGTTGGCTTCGGCGAGGACCGCGGTGTTGCCGCCGGCGAGGATGCCCTCCCGACACGACGCGAAAAGCACCAGGTCGGCCCGCGAATCACCGAGGTAATCGAATTCGCCCGGGCATTGCCGGCGGATGGCCTCCAGTTTGGCCGGGCCGATGAGGTTGATGGTGTCGTCGCTGGCCAGAAAGGAGTCGAACAAGGGCCAATGGGCGACGATCGCCTCGGCGATCCGCCGGTTCGCGCCGGTGGCGAGGATGATTCTTTGGCCCGCGGCCCGGCGTTGTTCCAGAAAGTCCAACACCTCGGGGCGCACCGGCAGAGTGGGGACGTCGGGGACCAGGTTGTCCGCGAGCGACGCTTTGAACGCGGCTTTGCCGCGACCGAGCCGGAGCAGCAACGCCGGCAGACCGGAGGGGTTTTTCTTCGCCGCGGCGACCAGCGATTCCCACAGGGTGTCCGTGGCGACGAAGGTGCCGTCGAGATCGACGAACAGAGGCGGCAAAGGGGCGGACATGGAAAGATTCGGATGCGGCGCCGGCTATCCGTGCGGTGGCCGGTTCCTGTCCGGTCCGGCCGCGGCCGGCCGCGCGGCCCGATGGAGCGCAGCGTTCAGGCGGGGAAGGTCAGGGCGCGGTGCGGAGATTCGACGGGGCATTGACCGGCCCGTCGGCGAGGCTGCGGTAGGCGGCCCACATGTTCTTGTGGAAATTGATGTAGCGAGCTCCCGAGAATCCGTAGAGCGACACCTCGGTGTTGTAGTGCCGATCCATGTACAGGAAGAGGGGATCCCATTTCCAGGCCGCTTTCGACCCGCGCGTCAGCAAAGCGGTGAGAATATGGGCCAGCATGGGCGCACCCACCTGGTCGCGGTAGAACGCGTCCCAATTGCGGCCGTCGCGCTCCGGGGCGCCGAAGTGTTTCTCGCCCCATTCGGGCAGGCCGACGTCGGCGAGGATGTAGGGTTCGTGGATGCGGCCGATGGCGGTTTCGTCGATCAAGACGCGCCCGACGTCGGCGTTGGTGACGATCCATGTCTGCTGGTCTTCCTGGAAGATGAAGGCCTGGGTGGCGTCGGCCTTGGCGAGGATCGCGGCATCGTTGAAGGCCAGACCGGCCAGCACCATCGGCATTTTCCGGCCGTGATTGTGGCCGCCGTTGGCTTCCCAGACCCCGCCGTTGCTGGCGGCACCGAAAACGTCGATGCCGTATTGCACGGTCCGAATGAAGAGGGTCGCCTTCTGCGCATTCGTATAATTCAGGTGCAGCGACAGCAGGATGCTGCCGGTGTTGTAGGCGAGGTCGCGGCCGTAGCCCGAGGTGCCTTGGTTGTTGGTCGGATGGTAGAACCAACCTTGGTGGCTGGTGTTGATTTCGATCCACGGGCGCTCGAGAATCGGCTCAAGGGAGGAGAGGGTCGGCGCGCCGGTCACGGTCGGAAGCGACAGCAGGATGCCGTAGTTCAAATCGGCGGTGGTCTTGCTGAAGGATTTGTCGGTGCCTTGGTACGGCGGCCGGAACGAATTGGCGGGCGGCGGCGACGCGACGACGGTCAACACGGCCGCATCGGTCAAAGCGGGCCGGCGCGTCGCCTGCGGGTGGCTGATGGTCGAGATCAGGGACGAGCCGGCGGCGAGGACGAGCGGATTCGCCGCGGACAGGTCGTTGCCGCCCGGGCGGGCGGCGTTGAGATTGGCGCGGTAGGTGGCGCCGCCGTCGAGATGGCTGTCGAAACCTTGGTTGACCGCGGGTCCGGCCGCGGGATTCACCATCGAGCCGTTGATGACCGAATCGTTGACGAAGGTGGTTCCGCCCGAGTTCGAGGCCCGGGAGGCGACCACCGTGGATGCCGGGGTGATCGAGGTGATGGTGACGGGACCGACGACCCAGTAGTCGCCGTTGGCGTACTGGCCGACTTGGCGGTCGGCGGAGAAGGTCCAGGTGATCCCGTATTGGGAAACCGAGGTGGCGGCCTGGGCGGCGACGGCCGCGAGGGCACCGGCGAGCCACATCAGTCCCGCCCGGCAGCTGCCCGAAGGGCGGATGGGGCGCATGGTCGGTATCGTGAAGTTCATGGTGGAGCGGGAAAAGTGGGCGAGGTGGGGTCAGCGCCGGCCGGAAGCTGCGGGCGGGGAAGCGCCGAATGGAATCCGCCGGGCGGACTCCCGGCGACTATTCCCGTCCGGCCCGGATATGACCGCCGCGATGCAACCCGCGGCACCGACCGGTTGCAAGCAGTCCGTCCGGCCCGGGGCTGGCGCGTTCATGCGGCGGAATCCGGCTGTTTCATCGCCGAGATGCGTCGCCATGTCTCGGCGGACAGCGGGGCGCGGTGCCGCAGGCGCTGCCGGCCGAGTTGCCAGGCGGAGGCGAGCGCGCCGCAGAAATCCGCCAGATTGCCGTGCCGCAGAGCGTAGCCGAAATTGTAGGCCAGCCGCGGGACCAGATAGGCGAACGCCCGCGGCCACGGATAGCAGGCCAGCGCGACGAGGATCTGGTTCCGGGGCTTGTAGAACACCTTGATTTTGCTCCGGGCCGCCACGGGGTGGGCATGGTGCACCACCGGAAGGTCCGGGCAGTACAAAATGACGCGGCCGCGGTCCAGCACCCGGAAAGCGAGTTCCACTTCCTCGTAGTGCATGTATAAAATTTCAGGATACAGGCCGGCGGCGAGGAGGTCCGTCCGGCGGCCGGCGTAGCCCGTGCCGCTGAAGTAGTGCGTCGGGAACGACTTCGCGGCGTGGGTTGCCAGCGGCTGCGGATGCCACCAGCGCGGACCGTCCTCGGAGTGTCCGTCGGCGGCGTAGAGACGGAAGGCCAGCATCGCGGCCTCCGGGTGGTCCCGGAGCGCGGCCGCCGCTTTCGCAAGCAGGCCTCGGTCCGGCACCGTCACATCGCTGTCCACGCCGACGATAAACTCGCCTTGCGCGGCCTCGATGCCGCGGTTGCGCGAGACGGCGGGACCGCCGTTGCGGGAATTCCGCAGCAACCGGACCTGCGGGAACGCGGCGGCCACCGCGTCGGCCGTGCCGTCGGGCGAACAATCGTCGACGACAATCACCTCGAAGGAAATCCCGGTCTGGCGGTACAGGTCGCCCAGCAGTTGGAGCACGCTGTCCCGGCGGTTGAAGGCCGGGATCACGACCGAGACGATGGGAGGGGCCGAACTCATCGCAGGACGTCAGGCGGCGGGTTTCGCGGGGGCCGCGAAGTAGCCGCGCATCCAGTCGCGGCGCTGCTGCCAAAGTTTGCGCCACGTGTCGGACGGACTGCGCACGACGACGGAGCCCAAGGCCCGGAAGCCGACGCCCGCGGCCAGCAACCACAGCCCGAGACGGCTCCGCCATCCCGTCCAGTGGACGAGCACGTAGTTCGCTTTGCCCCGGAAGAGCAAAATCGCCTTGTGGAACGGCGTGGCGGAGGACTTGCCGACCTCGTGCACGAGGCGCGCGTCGGGGCAAATCACGGGCCGGTAACCGGCCTTCCGCGCCCGCATCGCCAGGTCCGCATCTTCGCCGTACATGAAGTAGCGTTCGTCGAAGCCCTGCAGTTTTTCCCAGGCGGCGCGTTCGACCAGCAGGAAACAGCCCGTGATGATGCCGACTTCGCGCACGGTGTCGCGCGGCCAGCTGCCCAGAGACTCGGGGTCGAGGATCGGATTGTGTTTGGCGAGCGTGCTCAGGCCGAACGCGAACATCGTCAGGCTCCACAGGCTGGGCAAGCCCCAGCACGACGACGGCTCGAGGCGGCCGTCGTCCTTGAATGTGCGCCCGCCGTAGAAACCATAGTGCGGGTGGCGTCGCGCGAATTCCACGATCACATCGATCGCGTGATCGAGGATTCTCGTGTCGGGATTGAGCAGCAGGAGGTACTTCGCGTCGGTCTGGCGCGCGGCCAGATTCACCCCGGCGGCGAAGCCGAGGTTCTTGCCGGGCAGGACGAGTTTCACCTCGGGGAAGCCGGCGCGGATCGCGGCGACGGTGCCGTCCTTCGAGGCGTTGTCGACCACGACGATCTCCTGGGCGACGGCCCGGCGCTGCTCGATGGCGCTGCGGAGGCAGTCGGAGATCTCGTTTTCCGAATTGTACGTGACGATGAGGACTGCGACGTCGGCCGGCATGGGTCAGGAAGCGGAGGAGCGCTGGGCGACGACGCGGGCCGGGACGCCCACGGCGATCGAGTTGGGCGGGATGTCCTTGGTGACGACGGCGCCCGCGCCGACGATGCTGCCGGCGCCGATGGTGACGCCGGCGGTCACGACAACGCGCGCCCCGAGCCACACATCGTCGCCGATGACGACATCGCGTTCCTTCTTGGGCTGGCGGCGAAACGGCACGCCGGCGACGAATTGGTAGTCGGACGCGGTGATGAAGACCTCGGGAGCGAGCGAAACGAAATTGCCGATGACGATCCGGCCGGTGCTGTCGCCGGCCCAGAGATACGCGCGTTCGCCGATGTGGGATTGTTCGCCGATCGCGATGCGGGCTCCGTTGCGGAAGGAGACATTGGGCGCGATGCCGGTGCCGCGGCCGCAGCGGATTTGCCGCCGGTCGCGCACATGGCTGTAGCCGTAGTAGTGCAGGATGCGGAGCCCGTGGAGGTAAATCCGCGGGTCGAGGATCGAACCGAGGAAACGGAACAACTTCGCCGCGGCGCCGGCTTCGGCCGGGGCGGCGGCAGCGGACGGACCTTTCATGCGGCGTGCGGCGGCGCGCCGCCGGGCCGGGCCGGGTGGCGGCCGGAGTGAATGTAGTCTTTGAGGCCTTGGATCAGGGCCGGACTCGCGTGCGCGCCGATCTTCTCGCGCGGCTGGAGCCGGCCCAGATCTTCGAGACAACGGCGGAGTTCCGCTTCGTCGAAGGCGACCGTGATCTTGCCCATTTCGGACAGGCGTTTGGCGGTGGCGAGTTGGTGCTCGTTGCGCTGTTCGCCGAGCGAAGCGCGGCGGGGCATGACCAGGATCGGTTTCTCGTAGCGCAGCGCGGAGAGGATCGTGCCCATGCCGGCGTGGGCGACGATCGTCGAGGCCTGGGAGAAATTCCGGACGAAATCCGGCGGCTCGAGAAATTTGCTGAACGCCAGATGGCGCGGCCGGAATTCCGTTTCCCCGATCTGGGCGAACACGTCCTTCCGGCCGGTCGCGCCGGCCCATTCGTCGATGACTTTGACCATCCGGTCGAACGGCAGGTCGGTGCCGACAGTGACGAAGATCATAGGACGCTCCCGACGTGAAAGGGGCCGGTGGGACGCGCGAGGTGCGGCCACTGGGTGAGCCAGAGATCGGCGTGGGCGCCGATGCGCTGGCCGGACATCGAGAGTTCCTCGACGTTGGCGACGCTGTCGACCCAGATGGTCCGGGCGCCGAGGAGCTTGCCGGCGCGGATGCCGAAGTATCCCGGGGCGGCGCCGGTCGAGATCACGACGTCGGGCCGCAGCCGGAAGAGTTGCCAAAACACCACGAGCGCGGTGCGCAGGAGTTTCAGTTTGTTGGAGCGGTTGGCGTCGGGAATGACGCGGAAGCCGGCGTCGCCCACATCCGAACGGTAGCCTTCCTTGACGGTGAGAAACGTGACATCGCAATCGGCGAAAGCCGGGCGCAGGCGTTGCAGCTGGACCCAGTGGCCGCCGCCGGAAGAGATGGCCGCCAGCCGGACACGGCGGCCTGCAGGGGAGGGCGCCATGGTCAACTTGCTCCGCGTTGGAAGAGGACCGCCGGGACGGTCTTCACGAGGATCTTGATGTCGAGCCAGAGGGACCAGTTCTTGATGTAGGTTTGGTCCAGCTCCATCCACTGCTTGAACGAGATGTGGTTGCGGCCGCTGATCTGCCAGAGGCAGGTGATGCCCGGCTTGATCGAGAGGCGCTTGCGGTAGAGCCAATCGTAGCGATCGACTTCCTCGGGGATCGGCGGGCGCGGGCCGACGAGGCTCATCTCGCCCAGGAGGACGTTCAGGAGCTGGGGCAATTCGTCGATGCTCGTCTTGCGGATGAAATGACCGAGCGGGGTGATGCGAGGGTCGTTTTTGATTTTGAAGACGGGGCCGTCCATCTCGTTGAGGTGGGCGAGTTCGCGGCGGCGCTTCTCGGCGTCGATGAACATCGAGCGGAACTTGTAGAGGTGGAAGATGCGCTTGTTCATCCCGACGCGTTTCTGGATGAAGAAGATCGGGCCGGGGCTGGAGAACTTGATCGCGAGGGCGACGAACGCGAGCAGCGGGCTCAGCAGGACGAGCAGGGTGAAGGAAACGACGATATCCATCACGCGCTTGCCGAGGAGCTGCAGGAGCATCTGTTCGCGAAACAGCGTAATGACGTGGTCGCCGTCGAACTTCTCGAGGTGGAGACGTTCGAGGAATTTCGAACCGGCCGCATCGGGGAAGAGCCGGACGACGATGCCGAGTTCCTCCGCGAGCCGGACGAGGTCGAACACGGTGGCAACGTGTTCCCGGATCGGCAGGCAGACGATCATTTCGTCGACCGAGCCCTGTTCGAGGATCCGTTGGACCTCCGACAGCTGGCCGACGACCGGGGCGATCTTGGTTTCCGGGGGCGGGGTGCCGACGGTCGGCTCGGCGACAAAGCCGACGATCTTGTAGCCGAGTTCGGGCAGCGCCTCGATGCGCGCCGCCATGCGCAGCGCCTCGGCGTTGTGGCCGATGATCAGCAGGTGGCGGTAGTTGTAGCCTTGGCGCCGGGCCGTTGTCAGCAGGGCGCGGGCGCCGATGCGGCTGAGCATCGCCAGAACGGTGGCGCCGGCCCAGAAGAGAACGATGACCTTGTTGTTGACGCGGCCGAAGTCGAAGGCGGTGCTGACGACGATCAGCAGGAACGCGGAAACCGACGTCGCTTTGAGCACGTCGAAAATGTCGTCCTTGAGCGTGGTGAATCGGTTGGTCTGATAGCTCACCAGCCGGTTGAAGATCATGATCCAGCCGACGATCAGAATCAGCATCCCGAAGGAGTCGGCGGGTTTGTAGGCTTCGCGCAGGATCTGCTGGATGGGCTGCCCGGCCGGACTGCGTCCGCGGGCGACCAGGTCGATCACGGCAAGGAGGGTCCCGTAAAGGATCGCCTGATCGAGGCCGCGCAGGGCGTGGATGAAGAGCTTGTGGCGTAGCCGAATCATTGGACCGAGGGGAGCGCGGGGGCGATTTTCTTCCAGGAGCGGACGAAGGCCGCGACGTCGCGGGGCAGGGCGTGCCAATAGGCTCCGGGATAGGTTTCTTTGATGTAGGCGAGCAGATTGGCGTAGTGATCCATCACGGTGGTCCCGCCGGCCGATGTCACGGGCCCGAGGTGAAGATAGTCGGGATGGACGTTGACCAATACCATGCCGCCCTGCCGGACCACCCAATCCAGTTTGTTTTTCCAGATCGTTCCGGCGGATTCCTGGAAAATCATGAAGAGGGTCGAATCCTGCGGCAGCGTGTAGGGCAGCTCGACGTATCCCGGCTTTTTTGCGGCCGACCCGGCCGGGGAATCGACCCAGAACGGAAAGATGGTGTGGGCTGCGTCGGGCTGCGGCTCGAAAGGGTCGGTATCGAACGTCGACGCGTCGTATTCGGCGTCGAGGTCGTGCAGCCAATCGAGATTGTGGTACATGAAGCCGGAGCGGAACCCGACCGCCTGCCACTCCGAAAGGTAGCGGTTGATCTGGCGGGCGTGCTGCCGGAAACCTTCCCGACTGTCGTAGAGTTTGCCGTCGTGCTTCAGGTCATGCACCCCGACTTCGAATCCCCGTGCCTCGAATTCCCGGCGGAGGGTGGGCGAGACGCGGTAATCGCCTTCCGGGATGAAATTGAAGGAGGAGCGAAACCCCAGTTTCGCTTCCCGGTTCGCCAACTCGGCGCAGCGGGCCAAGCCGCGCTGGCCTTCGACGTCGTGAGTGAGGACCACGGCGAACTGCTTGCCGCCCGGCCAGCCGGGCCAGTCCGCGGGCGGCTTCGCCGTCGCCGGATTGATCGGCCAAATCCCGCTCGATTTCCTGGCAATCCGCCGCGCGACGATCCGGCGCAGCGCGATGCGCAGAGAGCACGGCAGCAGCGGTTTGACCGCATAGTACATGCGGTTCTTCAGCATCGTTGGCGGCGGGCTCGGAAGGTGGCTGGCACGGGCGGATTCTCGGGACGAAACCGAAGCGGTTGAAACCCGATAGTTCACGTCGACACAAGCAGTTCTTGGTGCAGGCGCGCCGGAACGTAGTGCTTGGTCTTGTTCATGACGACGCCGAGATTCGACTTGGTGCTGCGGAGCAGTTCCGCCGCGCGGCGGGCGATTTCCAGATTCGTTTTCTCCGACTCCACGACGAGCAGGGTCATGTCCATGAAACTCGACAGCCGCGGGGTGATGCTCACCTGGCTGACCTGCGGCAGATCGAAGATGATATAGTCGAAGTCGCTGGCCTTGAGCTTGGGCACGATCTTCGAGAAACGCAGGGGCAGGTGGCGCGACAACTCGTCGTTGTTCTTGCCCTCGGTCACCACGTACAGGTTGTCGTCGACGCGCGCGGATTCCCGCGACTGCATGAGCTCGTCGAGCTCGCAGCGGGGGCGTCCGTCGGAGAAGTGCTGGGACGTCGCGTTGCCCGTCGTGAGATCGACCAGCAGCACGTGGCCGTCGCCGGTTTCGGAAAGGCTGCGCGCCAATCCGTTCGCGATCGAAGTCACGCCGGCGCCGGGCGACACACTCGTGACGGCCACGAGCTTGGGTTTGTGGGTGAGACCCTTGCTTTCGAAGTGGGCGATCAGCCGGTCGCGCAGCGTCTCGTGGAAGATCCTCGATTCCTCCGCCAGACCGCGATCGAGAAACTGGCGGGGCTCGACGGCGGCATTTTTGGCCGATTTGCGCCCGAAGCGCAGCAACTCCCGCAGCGAACGTTTCCGGCGGCGGAGGTGCGGAATTTCCAGGAAGAGCGGGGCCTTCATCTGCAGGCTGATGTTTTCCGCCCGGCGGATGCTGTGGTCGAACAGCAGCTCGAGCGCCGCGGCCCACGCGAGGCCGAGGACCAGGCCGCCGGCGGCGAGGCCGCCGGCGATCTTGTAGATTTTCGTATAGTCCGGGAACGGCGCCGAGGGCGACTGGATCACGCCGATGTTGGAGACCTTGCCGTTGCCGAGGGTCTCGTTGATCCGCGCCTGTTCCAGCGCGGCGGCGTAGTAGCGGAAGTTGCCCTCGTCCAATTCCTTTTTCCGAACCAAGGCCGTGATCGTGCCCTCGAGCTGGTCGACTTTCGCCGCATCGGCGCGGACGACATCGATTTGGGAATTGAGCGCCTTGATCCGGGCCTGCAGCGCGGCGATCTGGGTGATAACGTTCACCGGATTGAGATCGGGGGTGAGGTTCGGGGTCGCCTGCACGGGTGCCGTCGGCGGGGGCGGCGCGGAGACGCGGATCAGTTCCGGGTAAGCGACCAGCAGCGCATTCTTGGCCGCTTCGGCCTTCTCGATCTGGGCCCGCAGTTCCTGGACGCGCGGGCTCTCGGGTTTGAACTGCGCCAGCAGGTTCTGCTCGGCCAGCTGGAGGCTGGCGAGACGCTGCAGGGCCACCTTGTATTCCTCCAGTTTGCCGGGCGGCAACGGCGCCGCGTTGTCCGCCTTCGGCACCTCCAGCTTCGGTTTGTCGGGGTTGCGCTTGTTGATCTCGTCGAGGATCGCGATCTGGGCCGCGAGTTCGGCCTGCGCCGAGAAAATCTGGTCCCGGATCTTGTTCAGGTGGTCGATGTACGCCTGCTTGGTGGCGTCGAGGGAAACCACGCCGGCCTCGAGGCGGGCCTTGCGCAGATCCGCCTCGGTCTGGGCCAGTCGCGAGCGGAGCTGGTCCGTTTCCTGAACCAGCGTGTCGAGCGACATGCCGGTGCTGCGGTGCGTCTCGACGTGCAGTTTGAGGTAGCGTTCGACGACTTCCCGCAGGATCGGCTGCACGACCTCCGCGTCGGGGTGTTCCAGGGAAACGTGCATCACGCTGCTGCGGGCGGGCACGCTCACGCTGAGTCCGTTGCGCACCAAGCCGATGGCCTTCGCCAGCTCTTTGCCGCCGCCGGCCTTGGCCAGGATTTTTTCCGCGCCCACGGACTCCGCCACCTTGTACGCCAAATCGGCGCTCAGGATGATTTCCTTTTCACCCGTCATGATGGTCTCGCCGCGCTGGTCGGGCGATTTTGCCGAGGCGTCGCCCTGGTTCGGGCCGAGCGATTTGCCCTCGGTGATGACGAAACGCACGAACAGCTTCGCGACCGAACGGAACGGCGGCCGCATCGTCTTGTAGACGACACCGGCGGCGATCACGCCCACCAGGGTGCAGACCAGAATCTTCCACTTGTGCCGGAAGAGGATGTAGTAAATGTCACCGATCTTGAAACTGGATCCGCTTTCGGCGGTGGCGGGTGCATTCATGGCGGGAGATTAGGCGGCGTGCCGGTAGAGCGCGAGACCGATCAGGCGCGCGACCGGGCGGGGCAGGCGGCGGACGATGCGGGCGGCCCAGCCGCCGCCGGGCCGGGCGGCGGTGCAGCGGCGGGTCCGCCGGTCGAATCGGTAGTAGCGCACGCGCCGTTCGGCCGCGCCCCAGGAACGTTTGTACCGGCGGAGGCCTTCGTTGGCGGTGTCGGTGCGGCCGAAATCGAAGGTCTCGTATCCCCTTTCGGAATACCAGGCGATCGCGTTCCACATCACGAGATTGTTGGCGCGCAGCGACTGGAACGCCTCGTCCGAGGCGCCGAACTTGTAGATCGCGTGGCGGCCGCGATGGAGGAAGACCGCGCTCGCCACCACGCGGTCGCCGTGGCGGGCCGAAACGACCTGGCCGGCGCCGGCGGCGAGCACGTGCCGCCGCAGGTTCGCGAAAAACGCGAACGGCTGGGGCGGGGTGCCGTGGCGCTGCCGGGTCAGGCAATGCAGGGCATAGTAGTCGCGCATCGCTTCCGCGCCGGACGAAAACTCGATCCGCAGGCCGCCGCGTTCCGCCTTTCTCACCGCCTGGCGCACGGCGCCGTCCAGTCGCGCGAACACCGCCGCCTGATCCTGTTCCAGCCGCAACTCGTGGCCGAAAAATTCGTCCTGTGCCGGGGTCGACTCGGCCATCGCGCCGGGGTCCCGGAACTCGCAGTAGCGCCAACCCCGGGCTTCGCTTTCCGCCAAGGCACGCTCGACCAGCGCGGTCCGCGCGGCGGCGTCGCCGAGGATGCGGCATTCGTCCGTGAACGGCAGGGAGATTCCGCGGCGCGGCGTCAGCCACGTTTTGGCTTCCACCAAAGGCAGGCAGCCGACGACGGCTTCTCCGCGCATGGCCAGCAGGCCCAGGGGACGGAACGCATAGGTCTCCGCGAGCACGCGCAGCCACGCGGCGGAATGGAATGAGGTCGCGTCCGGGAAGGCGTCGAGCGACCGTTCCCACGCCGCATCGAGCAGCGGATCGACTAGCGCGACGGAATTCACGGCACGGCGGCGGCCGCGGCGGGCGACAATTCGGCGACGACGGACTTCAGGGCCTGCGCGGCCGCGGCGACTTGGGATTCCTGCAGCTCCGGGTACATCGGCAGCGAAACGACTTCCTCCGCCCAGCGTTCCGTGACCGGCAGGCTCGCCCGCGATACGGCGTGCGCCGCGTACGCGGGCTGCCGGTGCACCGGGATCGGGTAGTGGATGCCGCAGCCGATACCGCGCTTGGCCATTTCGGCGATGACCCGGTCGCGTTCCCGCACGCGGACGACAAAAAGGTGGTGGCTGGATTCGCCGGTGCCGCGGATTTCCGGCAGCACGATGCCCGGGGTGCCGGCGAGGAGATTCCGGTAATGTTCGGAGTGCGCCCGGCGGCGGCTGTTGCCTTCGGTCAACCGCCGGAGCTTGATGCGCAGGACGGCGGCCTGCATTCCGTCCATCCGGGAATTCCAGCCGATTTCGAAATGATTGTATTTGGTGCGCTGGCCGTGGTCGCGCAGGACCCGCAGGCGGTCCGCCAAGTCGGCGTCGTCCGTCGTGATCGCGCCGGCTTCGCCCATCGCGCCGAGATTTTTGCCGGGGTAGAAACTGAACGAACCGGCGCGGCCGAGACTGCCGGCTTGGCGGCCCCGGTAGGTCGCCCCGTGGGCCTGCGCCGCGTCCTCGATCACGGGAATGCCGTGCGCGCGGGCGATCCGCAGGATCGGATCCATGTCGGCCACCTGGCCGTATAGGTGCACCGGGATGATCGCCTTGGTCCGCGGGGTGATGGCGGCGGCGAGCAATTCGGGATCCATCAGCGAAGTCCGTTCGTCCACGTCGACAAAGACGGGCACGGCGCCCGCGTGGCTGATGGCTTCCGCGGTCGCAATGAAGGTCGCGGCCACCGTGATCACCTCGTCGCCCGGCTTGATGCCGAGCGCGAGCAGGCAGAGCCAAAGCGATTCGGTGCCGTTGCCGACGCCGATGGCGAAACGCGTGCCGCAGTATCGGGCGAAGTCGGTTTCGAACTCCGCGACGTACTTGCCGCCGGCGAACGCACTGTCGTC
>JACCDO010673926.1_pt1 | contig 14194 bp, 9 predicted proteins | sample 7446101 | NCBI WGS metagenome assembly JACCDO01 (sample SAMN15323440, study PRJNA562643) | freshwater metagenome | isolation source: river surface water | place: USA:Blue River Watershed | collected 2017-08-16
GAAGAGCCCTTACTACGATCCGAAGGCCACGCGCGAAGCCCCGCGCTGGTTTGGCGTCGAGATCGTTCCGGTCGCTGCGATGGCGCATCCCGTCGACCGCGATGCGCTGAAGGGCGAACCTGCGCTCTCGGACATGATGGTGTTGCAGCGCGGCGCTCGGTTGTCGGTGCAACCAGTCGATGCGGAACACTTCCGCAAGGTCTGCGAGATGGGGAAGGTGAAGGTCCCATCGTGACCGCGCGTTGCCCGTAGCTCCCATGGCCACGGTGCCATGGGGGTGGGCTCCCCAGATCGCGCTTCGTCGCTATCATCCCTCGGATGACCCGCAGCCCCCGCGCCGCCACGCAGGAGAAGACCAAGACCGAGACGAGGACGCAGACCGCGCCCGCTCGCCCTTGGAACGTGATCGTGCACGATGACCCCGTCACCTTGATGGGCTACGTCACGCGCGTGTTCATGCAGGTCTTCGGCTACGCCGAGGCGAAAGCGCGCAAGCTGATGCTCGAAGTGCATCGCGACGGACGCAGCGTCGTGTGGACCGGCGGCCGCGAGCAGGCCGAGATCTACACGCAGAAACTGCAGGCTCACCATCTGCTCACGACGCTCGAACAGGCGGACGCATGAACATGTGGGCAGCGCGCGCAGATGACGGCTTTGTGCTCGGCGGACTGACGAAGCAGTGCGTCGACACCTTGCGCGGCGTGCCCATGCTGGTGGAGAGCAACGACTCGCGCGTTCGCGAGCGCCTGTTGCCAGAGACCTACGACGGCGCCGAGGACGAGGAGCACTGGCGCGAGCACGCGACGCCCGAACTCGAGCGCTTGTTCATGTCGCGCCTGCAGATCGTGCGGAAGGACCTCGCGTCACTGCGCCAGATCGAGGACGCAGATAGCTGGGCGATCTATCTGCCCGACACGCACGTGAACGCGTGGCTCGCGAGCCTCAACGCCGCGCGCCTGTCGCTGTATGCGCTCAACGACCTCGAGCCGAAGCACTTCGATCGCGACGGCGACGTGCAGTGCACGCAGAAGCAGATGGAGGCGCTGTGGCGCATCCAGTTCCTTGCCGAGATCCAGTGCGTCCTGATGGGGGACGTCGACGACTTGGAGTCCGACGAGGACGAAGACGACGACAGCGACGACGAAGGCACGGAAGGCGAAGCGGAGTCGGGCGGCGACGATCCGCTCTACGACGGCCCGATCCCGCCGGTCAGCTGAGCCGACCGGCAAAGGCGGGCGCGCAACTTCAGCGGTCGTGCTCGCCGTCGTCGTTGCGCGCGGCGTCTTCGGCGTCCTCGTCGAAGAACCCGCCCGAAGCTCCGGGCACCGAGCCCAACGCGTCGCGCGGTCCGCGCAGGTCGATCACCGAGAACGGCAACGTCGCCGTGTCCTTGCCGCACGTGATCCGCACCGCGTAGTCGCCAGGGCGCTGGCCCTGCATGCGCCGCGCGCTGCCGGAGATGCCTTGCAGCATGCCGCGCACGCCGCTGCCTGGTCGCCGCGCCATGGACCACGCGACTTCGTGGTAGCCCGCGGTCGCGTCCTCTTCATGGCGGAAGAGCGTGTCGCCCTTCGCGTCGAGCACTTCGACGAGCACCTTGTCGGTGCGGTCTTCGGCGAGGCACCAACGGAACGTCGCCGTCGTGAACGGGCTCTCCGCGGACCACTTGCGCGCGCCTTCGTAGCCGCGCGAGAACGTGCGTCGCATCGCGATGCCGTCGCTCGGCGGCAGCGCAACGAACGCCTGCTGCAGCGCGTCGGGCGTCATCGCGGACAGGCCCTTGCCGTCCAGGATCCAGATGCCGCGGCCATGCGTGCCCGCGATCACGTGGCGGTGTCGAGGATGCACGAGCAGGTCGTGCACCGCGGCGCGCGGCAGGCCCTTGCCGAGCGGGAGCCAATGCGCGCCTTCGTCGCACGAGCAGTAGAGGCCCATCTCGGTGCCGACGAGCAGCATGCTCGCGACGTCCGGGTGCTGGCGCACGACGTTGATCGGCTCCTGCGGCAGGTCGTTGGCGATCGCGAGGAAGGTCTCGCCGCCATCGTCGCTGCGGAACAGCAGCGGCTCGCGGCGGTCTTCGCGGAAGCCCGTGAATGACACGAACACCGTGTTGTCGTCGTGCTGGGACGCGTCGATGCACGACACCCACAGCCCGCGCGTCGCGTCGGGGAAGCGCTCGGTGAGGTCGTTCCACGACGCGCCGCCGTCGCGCGTGCGCCAGACCTTGCCATCGTCGGTGCCGACGTAGATCCAGCCTTCGCGCCGCGGCGACTCGGCGATCCGCGTGATCGTGCAATGCGGCACGTCGCCGCGCTTCTTCTCGGCGTCGTTGGTCGTGAGGTCCGCGCTGATCGTCGTCCAGGTGTGGCCGCGATCGCGCGAGCGATGCACGAACTGGCTGCCGGTGTAGACCGTGTGCGGCGCGTGCGGCGAGAGCACGATCGGCGTCATCCAGTTGAAGCGCAGCGGTTGTTGGCCCTTCTCGGCCTTGGGCTTGATGCCTTCGCGTTCGCCGGTGCGCAGGTTCTGGCGCGACATGCCGCCGAACTGGCTCTCCGAGTAGACGACGTCCTGATCGTCGCGGTCGATCGCGACGAAGAAGCCGTCGCCCCCATCGATGCGGAACGCAGCGTCGGCCGTGATGCCGCCCGCCGCTTGCACGGGGAAGCCCCACGTGCCGTTGTCCTGCAGACCGCCGTAGATGCGGTAGGGCATCCGATCGTCCGCTGCGACGGCATAGAACTGCGCGATCGGCAAGCGGGCCATGTGGTCCCAGTGCGCGCCGCCATCGAAGGTCTCGGCGAGTCCGCCGTCGTTGCCTAGCAGCGCGTGGCGACCATCCTTCGGATCGATCCAGAGCGCGTGGTGGTCGACGTGCAGGTTGCCGTGGAACGCCTTGTTCGCACCGCCGCGGCCTTGGCGCTCGGAGCTCGGCGTCCACGTCTTGCCGCCATCCTTGGAGCAGAACACCGGCACGCCGAGCACATAGACCGTGTCGACATTGCTCGGGTCGACGCGAACTTGCCCGTAGTAGTAGAGCGGCTCGCCGCCGACGCGGCCCTTGTGCGGCTTGCGCCAAGTCTTGCCCGCGTCCTCGCTGCGCCAGACCTCGCCGCCGATCGTCTTGCGACGCGGCGCGCGCTGCTTCTCTTGCGGGTCCTGCGCTTGTTCGGCGTCAGCGTCGTCGCGCTGCGCTTGCCACTGCGCGAACGCGAGCGGATCCGCTTGCGTCTCGGCGTCGGGCCATGCGTTCGCATCGGCGCTCTTCGCGTCTTCCGCCTTGGGTTCTTCAGGCGGCGGCGCGGTGTCGGGCTCGAGGTTCTCGATCGACGCGTAGATCACGTCGGGGTTCGCTTGCGCAATCGCGATGCCGATGCGGCCGAGTTCGCCCTTCGGCAAGCCGCCGCCGAGTTCGGTCCACGTGGCGCCGCCGTCGGTTGACTTGTGGATGCGGCTGCCGTTCCCGCCTTCGCGGAAGTCCCATGCGCGACGGCGTCGCTCGTAGCTCGCGGCGTAAAGCACGTCGGCGTTGCGAGGATCCAGCGCGACGTCGACGACGCCCGCGTCCGCCGACACGAACAAGCAGCGCGTCCAGGTCTTGCCGCCGTCGGTGGTCTTGTAGAGACCGCGTTCGTCGTTGCTGCGGTAGAGCGCGCCGAGCGCCGCCACGAAGACGACATCGGGGTTCTGCGGATGCACGACGACGCGGCCGATGTGGTCCGTGCCCTCGAGTCCCACATGCGTCCACGTCTTGCCGCCGTCGGCCGACTTGTGCACGCCGTTGCCCCAGTAGCTGCTGCGCTGGTTGTTGGACTCGCCGGTTCCGACGTAGAGCACGTCGGGCGCAGATGGCGCGACTGCGAGGTCGCCGATCGAGATCGAGTAGGCGTCTTGGAACTGCGGCGCGAACGTCAGCCCGCGGTTGTCGGTGCGGAACAACCCGCCGCTCGCAGACGCGACCCAGAACACGTTGGCATTCTGTGGATGCGCTTCGATGTCGACGATGCGCCCGCCGAACGAGACGGGTCCGAGTTCCTTCCACTGCATCTGGCCGAGCACGTTGGTGCGCAGGTGCTCGAGATCCGTTGCTTGCGCGCGCAGCGACGATGCCGCAGCGAGCGCGAGGATCCACGCAGCATGCGAACGGACGATGGGGGATGCGTTCATCGGAGTTCCTCCTGCTTGTTCGCGGCAGATGGGCGGGATGCGTCGTCGTCGTTTGCGATGGACTCGGGATCAGGCAGCAGACGGAATGCGTGGATCTGCGTCGCCTTGCCCTCCGTCATGCGCGCCGAATACGCGCCGGGCTTGGCGAGCTTGCCGCCGATGCGCGCGTCCCAGTGCAGCGTCTGCAGGCCCTTGCGCAGTTCGCCTTCGACCTTCGCCACTTCCTTGCCGGTCACGTCGTGGATCGTGACGACGGGCTTCTGCTCCGGCGTTGACGCGCAATGCACGTGGATCGGCGCGCCGTAGGGCGGGTTCTTCGCGAAGAAGCCGCGATCGCCGGTGAGCCCGCGCGAACGCATGCGCCACAGGATCGCGTCCTCAGGCGGGAACAGGTGGATCGCTCGCTTGCTCGCAGCCGAGTCGAACGCGCGCAACGGCGCGATGTCGATCGTGAACACGCCGCGGCCATGCGTCGCGGCGACGAGGTCGGCGTCGCGGTCATGCACGAACAGGTCGCGCACCGCGACGACGGGCAAGTCCTTGCCGAGCGGAAACCAGTGGTCGCCGCGATCGAGCGAGACGTAGCAGCCGTACTCGGTGCCCAAGAACAGCAGGTTCTCGTTGCGCGGGTCTTCGGCGATCGCATAGCAGGGCTCGAAGCTCGGCAGCCCGTTGCTGAGCGAGGTCCACGTGGCGCCCTTGTCGTCCGACACGAACACATACGTGCGCATGTCATCGCTGCGGTGGCCATCGAGCGTCACGTAGACGCGGCTATCGCGATGGAACGACGCAGCGAGGTCGCTGACGTAGCGCGCGCCGGGAACGCCGGGCAGGTTGTCGTGCAGTTGCGTCCATTCGCCGCCGACTTCGCCGCGCCAGAGCGCGCCGTCATCGGTGCCGACATAGAGCAAGTCGCGCACGCGCGGCGACTCGCACAGCGCAGTCGCCGTTCCATCGTCCGTGCGGCCGAGCTTCTCCGACACGACTTGCGCGGTGATGCCGCCGCCGTTGCGGACTGGCGACCACTGCGCGTTCGCCGCGCGGTTGTCGAGATGCGCGTAGCGATCGCTGCGATAGACGTGGTTGCCGGCGCTCCACAACACGAGTCGGTTGTGCGGCGACAGCGAGAACGGCGAGTCCCAGTTGAACTTCGCTTGTCCGCCGCGCGGCGTCTGGCGCGCGATGCGCTGCTGCTCGCCGTTGCGCAGGTCGACCATGCCGAGCGCGCCGTTCTGGCTCGTCGCGAACACGATCCACGGCTCGACGGGATCGCTCGCGGCGCCAAAGCCATCGCCGCCGTAGATCGTGACCCAATCCGCAAAGCTGATGCCTTCGCGCCAGCGCGTGCGCGATGGGCCGACCCACGTGCCGTTGTCCTGCAGGCCGCCGATCACGCGGTAGGGCACGCTGTTGTCCGCAGTCACATCGTAGTACTGCGCCGCACAGAAGCCCTGGTGCACTTGCCACGATGCGCCGCGATCGAAGCTCTCGTTGACGCCGCCATCACAGCCCGCGAGCAAGTGTGCGCCATCCTTCGGGTCGATCCAGATCGCGTGGAAGTCGACGTGCACGTCCTTGTCGATGCTCTCGAACTTCGCGCCGCCATCCGTGCTGCGCCACAGGTTGGTGCCGACCGCGTAGAGGAACGAACTGTCGCTCGGGTCGACGCGGATGACGGAGTAGTAGAACGGTCGCTCCGTGAGGCTGTTGCGCCGCGTCCACGTGGTGCCGCCGTCGCCGGACGAGAACACGCCGCCGGTCTCGTAGCCGTTCTCGCCTTGGTACTTCTGCTTGTTGGCCGCTTGGCCAAACAGACGGCCTGAGTAGGGGCCATTGCCGCCGCCGAGCGGCGTGTCGATCGAGCGCGTGCCATACGTGATCTCGACCGTCGTCTCCTTGCCTTCGCGCACGTAGACGAACGTCGCCTTCTGGCCGCCGCGCGAGTCGCGCACGATTGCGATCAGGTCCTCGTAGGTCTTCACGTCTTCATCGTCGACCTTGATCACGCGGTCGCCGATCGCGAGGCCCGCCTTGCTTGCGGGGCCATCGTCGGTCAGCTGCGCGATCACGGCGCCAGGCGCGTCGTCCTTGCCGTCGCTGCCTTCGGTGCCGACGCCCAAGATCGCGGTTTGCCGCGGTTGCCGATTCTGGCGTTGCCGTTGTTCTTGTTGGTTGCGCTCGTCTTCGGGGATCTCGTCGTTGGCCGCGCGATCCTTGCGGTCGCCCTTGGCCCAGCCGCTGCGTTCGGTCTCGACGATCAGCAGCACGGCGCCATCTGGCGCAACGTCGATGCCGCTGCGACCCCATGTGCACGATGGCAATCCCGAAGCTGCGCCGCCTTGCATGCGAGCCCACGTCGTGCCGCCGTCCGTCGACTTCCACAGGCCCGAGCCTGCGCCGAAGCGAACCGCGGGATCGTTGCCGTCGAAGCGATCGCGGCTGCGTTCATAGGTGCACGCATAGACCGTGTCGGGGTTCTTCGGGTCGACGCGCACGTCCATCGCGCCAGTGCGCGCGTCGACGAACAGCGTCTTCTCCCACGATGCGCCGCCGTCCTTGCTGCGATAGACGCCGCGCTCCTCGTTCTCGCCCCAGAGCCTGCCCAACGCCGCGACGAACACGACGTCGGGGTTCTGCGGGTGCACTTCGACGTGCCCGATCTGGAACGTCTCGCGCAGGCCGACGTGCGTCCACGTAGAGCCGCCGTCGGTCGACTTGTAGACGCCGTCGCCCCATTGCACGGAGTTGCGCGCGTTCTCTTCGCCGGTGCCGACGAACACGATCTTGGGATCGCTCGGCGCGATGGCGATGTCGCCGACCGAAGCGGAACCAAACGAGCCCGACACGTTGGTCCACGTGGCGCCAGCGTTGGTGGTGCGGAACACGCCGCCGCCCGCGGTGCCGACGAACCACGTGCGCGCGTCTTGCGCGGGCACCGCGAGGTCGGTGATGCGACCCGTTGGGTTCGCGGGGCCGAGGTTGCGCCACGCGAGGTCGCGCACCATGTCCTGATCGGTGTCGAACTTCGCGCGCGGCAGCGACACGCCGCGTTGCGATGCGCCGCTCGGGGCTGCGTCGCGCGCGCCTTCTGCCTCTTGGGCGGGCGGCGGCGGCGGGGCCGACTCGTCGGACTGCGGCTGTGGTTGCGGCGGGTCCTGTGCCACGACGGATGCGAGGAGGCACGAAAGTGCGGCGAGGCGGAGCGCTGCTGCGAGCATGGGCACCATGTGGGGGCGAGAAGGCGCGCGAGCATACGCAGGACGATGGGTTCCTGTTGGCGCTCGTTCGTCGCTTGCGTGCATCCGCAGGCGGTTCGCCGCGAGGCGTCGTCTGCTACGGTCTTCAGCATGAATCGCTGGGCGCTTTCGTTCGTGCTCTGGGTCCTCGGCGGCGCGCCTGCGCATGCGCAAGAGCCCGAGAGTCCCGCCGCGGAGCGGCCCGCAGCGGCCGGCGGCGAACAGACCTGGACGATCGAACGCGCCCTGTCGCGGATGGCCAACGACGCGTGGCTGCATCGGCCGCCCGCCGCGATGGAGCGAGCCATCCAGTTCAGCAGCTACGACCGCCGCAGCGCGAGCGGACCCGCGGACCATGACGCGTGGTATGCCAATGATGACCGCGGCAAGTACCTGCGCATCGTCGAGGGAGCGAGTGGCAAGGAACATGTGATGGCCGAGGTCGATGGCCCTGGCCTCATCACGCGCATCTGGTCAGCCAACCCGTCGGGCACGCTGCACTTCGACATCGATGGCGCGCGCGTTTGGTCCGTGGACTTCGCTGCGTTGTGCGAAGGCAAGGTCGAGGGGCTCGGCGAACCGTTGTGCGGCATGCGCGCGCGCGGCGGCAATTGCTACGTGCCGATCCCGTTCGGCAACAAGCTCGTCGTGTCTTCGACCGCAGGCGATCTCTACTACCACGTCGATGTCCTGCAGTTGCCCGCAGGAACTCCGGTGCAGAGCTTTCGGCCCGAGCAGCTTGCCGCGAGCAAAGCAGCGTTCGACCAAGTGAAGGAAGCGCTGGGCAAGCCGCCAGCAGGTGGTTGGAACGCGATGCCCGGATCGCGCTCGTGGGATGTCGAGGCCGGAGCGATCGTGCAGCGGATCTCGATCCACGTGCCGAAGGCGAAGGAGGGCCTCGTCCTCGGCGAGCAGTTGCGGCGCGTGTGGTTGATCGTGAAATGCGGCAGGAAGACGACGGTGCGCGTGCCGTTGCTCGACTTCTTCGCTGGCGGCTCCGATTGGCGACCGCACGGCGGCCGCCACTTGATGATTTATCCGGAAGGCGACGCGACGTGTTACTTCCGCATGCCGATGCCGCGCGGCGGCTCGATCTCGCTCGTGCATCGCGGCGCGGATCCGAGCTTTGAGCCGCGCATCACTGGGATGTCGATGTTGCGCGGCGCGGCGCAGGACGACGACTTGCTGTTCCACGCGTCGTTCCATTTGCGAAAGCACAGCAAGTCGCGGCCGTTCTCAGACCACCTCGTGCTCGATTGCGATGGCGGCACTGGTCGCTTCGTCGGTTGCTCGCTGCTCGTCAAGAACCCGCACCGCGCGTGGTGGGGCGAAGGCGATGAGAAGTTCTATGTCGATGGCGAGACGTTCCCGTCGACGTTCGGCACCGGCACGGAGGACTACTTCGGCTACGCGTGGTGCGACACGACGGTGTTCCAGTCCGCGTTGCACGGCCAAGTGCAGTGCGACGGTCCGATCAACTTCGGCTTCACGTCGGTGCATCGCATGCACTCGCTCGACATGGTGCCGTTCCAACGGTCGTTCCGCTTCGACCTCGAAGCGTGGCACTGGGTGCCCGACATCGAACTCGACTACGCGACCGTCGCGTACTGGTATGGCTCGTTCGACACGCAGTTGAAGTTGCCGCCGCTCCCCGACAAGGACGACCTCGGGCTCGATCCGCTGCCGTTGCCCAAGGTGCTTCGCATCGACGGCGCGTTGGAGGCGGAGCGCCTTGCGGTGGTCTCATGTACCGGCGGCAAGGTGACGCCGCAGGACACGTGGTTCGTCGAAGAACTGTGCAGCGGCGACCAGCAGGTGTGGTGGATGGACGGCAAAGACGGCGATGAGCTGACGCTCGCGATCCCGGTCGCAGAAGCAGGCCGCTATCGCGTGAAGGCTGCGTTCGTGCGCGCGAAGGACTACGGCATCGTGCAATGCGCGATGGGGGGCGTGGCGCTCGGCGAGCCGCTCGATCTCTACTCTGCGGACATCGCGCGCACAGGCCTTGTCGAACTTGGCGAGGTCGAGTTGCCGTCCGGCGACGCGAAGTTCTCGATGCGCATCACGGGCGCAAACAAGGATGCCCTGCCGCGTCGCATGGTCGGGCTCGACTGCGTCGTGTTGGAGAAGCTGCCATGAGCAAGAAGAAGCCTCGTTCGTTCGAATGCCCCAACTGCGGCGCGGAAGTCGCGGCCAATGCGCGCGCGTGCCGCGAGTGCGGCAGCGATGCGAACACCGGTTGGAAGGACGGCGATGAACTCGACTACCAATCGGTGGAGATCCCCGATGGCTACGGCGGCGAGTTCGATGCCAAGCCCGCGCGCTCCGCGTTGCTGTCGCCGCGCGCCGTGGCAGTCGTGGCGCTGATCGTCGCCGTCGCGTTCATCCTCGCCGTGCTGCTGCGTTGGGCCTGAGGCCCTCGCGCGCGCATCGACTGCGGCGCGGCCTTACTCGTGACGCAGCGCTTCGACGGGGTCCATGTTGGCGGCGCGCCACGCAGGGTAGATGCCGAACACGACGCCGACGAATGCCGAGATGCTGAACGACAGCGCCACATGGAACGGGCGGATGATCGTCTTCTGCGCGAAGAACTCGGTGATGCCCCAAGGAACGATCATTCCGAGCGCCACGCCGACGACTCCGCCGAGCGCGGACAGCACCGCGGCTTCGACCAAGAACTGGAACACGATGTTCTTCTTCTTGGCGCCGAGCGCGCGGCGGATGCCGATCTCGCGCGTGCGCTCCGTCACGGTTGCGAGCATCACGTTCATGATGCCGATGCCGCCGACGAGCAACGAGATGCTCGCGATGACGGCGAGCACGAGGTTGAACATGCGCTTCTGCCGCTCTTGGTCGCGCAGCAGTTCGAGCGGCACGGTGATCTCGAGGTCGGCGAGTTGCTTGTGCGCAGGATCGAGCATTTCGCGCAGCACTGCGGCCGCGGGCTGCACTTGCTGCTCCGACTCGACGCGCACTTTGATCTCGTGCAGCTCGACGCGCTCGTTCTTGAACGAGCCGCCTGACGACGTGCGGATCTCGTCGCCAAAGCGACGGCGTGAACTCGAGATCGCAGTGAAGACGCACTCGTCGTAGGTCGTGCCCGCGGGACCTGCGGCGCGGCCTTGGCCCTTCAAAACTCCGACGACGCGGAAGCGGTCTTCGGCGCCGGCGAGGATCGTCTGGTCGATCGGGTTCTCAAGCGGAAACAGCGTGCGCGCGAGGCTTTCGCCGAGCACGCATGCGTTGCTCTGGTGCAGCACGTCCGTGTCGGTCAGCCAGCGGCCTTCGCCGACGGACATGTTGGCGACGTCGAGGAATAGCGGCTCCGTGCCGACGACGATCGTGCTCTTGAAGTTCTCGCCGTGCGTCACGTTGCGCGGCACTTCGCGCACTTGCACGACGGTGGCTTCGGGCAGCGTGTTCTTGATGCGGCGCGCTTCGGAGTAGAGCAGGCCAAACGCCATCGCTTGGAACGAGCTCTGCTGCGTCGATTGCTGCGTGTCCGGCGGTCGCGTGCTGCGGAGCAGGATGTTGGTCACGCCGAGCGCGCGGAAGCGTTGCAGCGACTCGTCGCTCGCGCCTTCGCCGACTGCGAGCATCGCAATCACGGACGCGACGCCGAACAGGATGCCGGCGGTGGTGAGCGTGCTGCGCAGCTTGTGCAGCATCAGGCTCTTCAAGCCGAGCCGGATCGTCCGTGCGCTGTCGCCGATCATGCGCTGGCTCCGTGCGACTTGCCGCGCTCGGTCTCGGTCAGGCTCTCGACCACGCCGTCCTTCAGCCACAGCACGCGGTCTGCGCGCTCCGCGACCTTGGGGTTGTGCGTGACGATCACGATCGTCACGCCTTCTTGGCGCAGTTCGTCCATGAGGTCGAGGATCTCGCGCTCGGTGTTGCTGTCGAGGTTGCCGGTCGCTTCGTCCGCGAGCAGGAACAGAGGGTCGTTCATCAACGCACGCGCGATCGCGACGCGCTGCTGCTGGCCGCCCGACAGTTCCATCGGCTTGTGCATCAAGCGACCGCCGAGGCCGACGCGCGATGCGAGCTTCTCCGCCTTCGCGCGCGACTCGGGGCCAACGCGGTTTTGGTAGAACAGCGGCACTTCGAGGTTCTCCAGCACCGTCAACTGCGGGATCAGGTTGAACGACTGGAAGATGAATCCGATCTCGGTCCCGCGCACGTCGGACAGCGCGTCGTCATCGAGCTGCGACACGTCGCGGCCGCCGACGAGGTATTGGCCGCTCGTCGGTCGATCGAGGCAGCCGAGGATGTTGAGCATCGTGCTCTTGCCCGAACCGGAGCGGCCCATGATCGCGAGGTAGTCGCCCTCGCGCACTTGCACGGACACGCCGTTGAGCGCCTTCACGACGTTGTCGCCCATCACGTAGTGGCGATGCACCTCGCGGAACTCGGCGATGGGGCGGCGGTTGTCCGTCGCATCCGCAGCCGTCGCGCGCAATCCGGCGTTCGTGTCCATGCTCAGCGATTCCCGCCGCCGCCGTTGCCGCCGCCGCCACCAGCGCCATTGCCGCCGCGGCCGCCCATCATGCTGCGCATCTGCTGGCGCATCGCTTCGTACTTGGTCCAGGTCTCGCCGAGTTCCTTCAGTGCCGTCTGCACCGCGGGTTCCTCGAGCATCGCGCTCATCTGGCGACGGTCGTCGATCTCTTCGGTGCGGTCTGGGAACTTGGTCTTCAAGAACGCCTGCACCTCGGTGCCGAGGCGGCGCATCTCAGTCATCTGCGCGCGCTGTTCCTCGGTCATGTTGGGCATGCCGCCGCCTTGGCCGCTGCGGCGCTCGCCCGGCGCACCGGTCGAAGGCGCGGTCGCGTTTGCCTGCGCGCCCGCGGGCTTCGCGTCCGGCGTGGTTGCGCCCGGCGCAGGCACGGTCGGCATGGGCACTGCGGGTTGCTCCAACGTCGGCGGCTGCATCTCCGCAGGGCTCGTGAGGTGAATGAGATCGCCGACGGCGATGCCCTTCGTGATGACGACGTGCTCGGTGTTGTGCGGGCCGATCTCGACCGGAACGGCAACGGGGCCGTTCGCCGTCTCCTTCCACACGTAGTTGGCGGAGCGATCGCGGCGCACTGCCTGCAGCGGCACGGCCAGCACGTCCTTGAGGTGGTCGACGAGGATCGTCACCGCGCCAGCCATGCGTGAGCGCAGGATGCCTTGGGTGTTGTCGTCGTCGAGCTCGACGATCGTCGTGTAGACCTTGCGGTCGGTGTTCATCCAGCCGCTGCTGGAGTCGGCCTGCTGCGCCACGCGCACGACCTTGCCCGCGAACACGCGGTCAGGGAACGCTTCGATGGACAAGTGCGCGGCCTGGCCGACGCGGACTTGGTTCACGACCGCTTCCTGCACCTTGACGATTGTCTGCATGCGCGACGTGTCGGGCAGCACGATGAGGTCCTGGCGATCGCGCACTTGGATGCCTTCGCGGATCGCTTCGCTGCCCATGCGGCCGCGCTCTTGTCGCGCGTAGATGACGAGGCCCGGAGTGGGGGCGTAGACCGTCGCGTTCTTGATCTGGCGCTCGAGGTTGTCGAGGCGATCCTTCGCGAGCTTGTATTCAGCCTCCGCGCTCTTGAGCCCGCTGTCGGCCTTCGTCACTTCCGCTTCGTTGGTCGCGAGCACGCGCTCGAGTTCGAGCCGCGCGTTGTCGACGTCCTGTGCGAGCTTCTCCTTGTTCTTGAACAGCTCGTAGCTGACGAGCAAGTCGAGGTCGTTCCACGCGAGCCCGACTTGCGACAGGCGGCGTTGGAACTCGATGCGGTCCTTCTCAAGCTCGTTGGGCGTGATGAACTGCTTCTCCGCGAGACGCTGGCTGTGGCCGAAGTACGCCTCTTGGAACTTCAGGTCCGCCATCGCGAGGCGGATCTTGTCGACTTGCTGGAGCACCTTGTTGGCGAGGTCGCCCATGTCGCGGTCGACCGCGGGCTTGCCATCGGCGTCGACGAGCAAGTCGCCGATCTTGCCAACGAGCGGCGCGTAGCGGCGAGGGTCGATCGTGCCGGCGAGCGTCGGCGCTGGCTGCGCGCCTTCCGTCGCGGGCTTATCGGGGTCAACCTTTGGCGCGGCGTCGACCGGCGTCTCGACCAGCTCCTTGAGCTTCTTGACCATGTCGGAGTTGCGGCCGCGCGCGACGTCAGCGCCCGCGCTCGAATCGCGGCCGAGGAACTTCTCAAGCTCCAACTCCGCGATGCGCAGGTTGCTCTCCGCGGTGCGACGCTTGGCGGTCAGCTCCTTTTGCAGGATCTCCAACGCCTTCTGTGCTTGCGCGAGACCCGCCTCGGCCTTGGCGACCGTGATGCCTTGGTTGGCGCGCTTGTCGATCAGGTCGCTCGCGTCGAGTTCGACGAGCTTCTCGCCCTGCTGGACGATCTTGCCCTCCTCTATCAGGTAGATGATTGTCGCTTGGCCTTCGACTTCAGAGCGAACGACGGTCTCGCGCTGCGCTTGCAGTTCCGCGTTCTCCTTGACCGTGATTTGGAGGTCGCGCAGCTCAACCTTGAGCAGGCTGGGATCCTGGGCCTCCGACGCTTCGCCGCCGCATCCGTAGGAAAGCAGCAGGGCGGGGAACAACACTGCGATCGGGAGCTTCCTCATGGGCGTTCGTCGGCAACCTTCTGCTCCGGCACTTCCAGCGCCGGATCGAATCGGAGGCCCTGCGGTTCGAGGCGTAGGCCCTCGAGGTCGCGCAGGAGTTGGATGCGTGCGATCGCGTAGGTCACGATCGCTTGGGTAAGGCTGAGTTGCGCTGCGAGCAGCGAGTCCTTCGCGTCGAGCAC
>JACCDO010814574.1_pt1 | contig 14194 bp, 18 predicted proteins | sample 7446101 | NCBI WGS metagenome assembly JACCDO01 (sample SAMN15323440, study PRJNA562643) | freshwater metagenome | isolation source: river surface water | place: USA:Blue River Watershed | collected 2017-08-16
ATTCTCAATTACCTCAAGTAATCCAAATTTACTCCCCAAATGTAGTAAATTTCCATTATCCAGTAAATTGAGTGGGGTTCCTTGCATTTCCTAATTGATCTTAGACTTGTGATGTCTTTATATAGACCTTTTACTTTGTGGTGCTCCCAAACCCGCCAGCCCCACGTTCCGTATTCATATCCACAGCCCCTACCAGACGTACTGTTAGAGGCTGGAGACTCGGGTGGCAGAGCTGAAAGAGGCGTTCTCCACGGCGTACGGTGTAAGGCTCGCCACCGCGGTTATCTACCTTCGCCATAATGCTGCCGCGATAACCATTATCAATAATGCCGACAGAATTGGCGAGGCGCAGAGGAGTCTTACTAATTGAGGAGCGGGGGTAGAGATAATAACCGCCAGTGAATTGCGGCTCACAGACAAGTTTGTGGTCAATGGTGGCAGTCTCTCCTGGAGCCACTGTGATGTCGGCTGGGACATATAGATCAAACCCTGAATCGGATCCATAATTTTCCTTTTCTCCGTAAAGGGCTCGTACCTCAGGGTCAGTTAGAGTGGCAAGGAGAGTTGGTTGGCGTGGACAAGTGGCGCCGAACTCAGGCGTGGAGGGTGGTGCAAGTACAGCGGGGCCTGCGGGAGATGATGGTGCTGATTCCTGGAACCAGCAGTAACGTGCCGAAGCGCAAGGAGGGATTATTGTTGCAACAGTGGAAGGTGTGGCAGGGCAAGAGCAGATACGGGGCGTGGTCTCAGACATTCGTGAAGGCTTGTGTACTGACTGATTGTTGGACTACCAAAGATCAATTTTGAGTGGTCGTTGATGAGCGCAAAGCAATGTCTTATAAATTACAGCGTAGGCTGCGAAGCAGCCGTTGCGACCTTTGGTCGCCAAAGCAGCCTTAGCTGCTGAGCTAGCCACTGGCGTACGCGCAAAGCGCGTTGGACCCGAGGGCCAACGGCTGATGCCATCTTTGATGGCAAGGCTGCTCATGCAGCCGACGCCTACCCAAAATTGATTCGCCATCTCACATAAACTCCTGGCACGCTAAAATACTAAAAATGAAGGCCTCTGCGCTCAAATATCCCTCTTTCCCAACCGCCTTCTCAAATCGCTCGGCATCCGCGTCAGCGCCAGCTCAAGGACTCAATTCGAAGCGTGATATTGTGTATGGAGGAATCCTACAAAGTAGTAATAACCGTTTCCTACTTGTAAAGGGCCGTCATTCAGGGAAATGGTCATTTCCTAAAGGACATATTGAGCCAGGTGAGACTGCGCTAGAGTGTGTTTGCAGAGAGATTCGCGAAGAGACCGGTCTACATATCCTACCTGCTCCAATTCGCTGTGTACCTCTTCGAGGCGGTACCTATTATCTGTTTTGGATGCCCGTGGAATTTGTACCGGCCCCTCGTGATACCAATGAAATTGAAGATGCCCGTTGGATGACTGCAGAGGAGATTAAGCAGATCTCTGCAAATATTGGTGTAACATCCTACTTTGCGGCCCTTGCTTCTCTTACGGAGAATGTAGCAGTCACCACGCAATCTTCCTAATAGTCTATTAGGAAGTGTGATGGATGCGACGGCGACGGCGGCGACAAAAGCAGCAACAAAAGGACTTTTAAAAACCCTCAATCTGAAAGATCTTATTTTTTTTGGCGTCTCAAATATTCTTTCAACGGGCTCGGCAGCTCTCGTAGGAAATGCAATTCTCTCGAGCGGTAAAAGCTGGCCTTTACATATAGCAGGCGCAGCTACACTTCTATTAGGAAGCAGCAAAACATATACTGTCGCCCTTGAAAAATATAAGACAAATGATGCCGAGGGTAAGTTAATAGAAGCAGAAATGGGTCTTACAGGAAGTTGGGTGGCTTCAATTATGATTGTATTATTTAATATTGTGTCGACCGCTGTGGGGCTTGTTTTCATAACTCGCTTATTATATCCTAATGCAAGCTATGCATTTTCAGCAATGCTAGCAATTCAATTTGCACTTGTATTAGTTGCAATAGGCCTTTATGGTATTGAAGTAAATAGAACAATTATTAATAGCGTATCTGCACTTTTCATTGGTATAATTGCGGTGTTTGCATTATTTGCAATTAGCAAATGGTTTGGCGGCTGTTATATTCAAAACGTAGATCTTGCCGCAAATAGTGGTTTTAATCATAGTCGTGCATTTTTATATATCTTCTTTATTTTGGCCGGTTTTGATGTGCTCATTAAATTTACCGAAGAAACTATCGACGAACGTGATGTGTCACGTGCATTTGTAGGAACAAATCTACTATCTCCATTATTACTAATTGGCCTATGCTTCGCATATATTCTATATGTGCCTTTAAGAGGTATGAAGAATGCTGACAACACATTTGCCGATATTACAAAAGGAATCTTTGGAGATGGCGAGGGATCTATTATGAAATGGGTGGTAATATCATTTATTTTTGTTAGTGCGCTCGTCAATTATGTGGGTCTCAGTCGATTTGTATATAGTGATCTGAAGGGTACAATGTTTGAAGGCTGGCGTGAGCTCAATTCTGCACAGGCCCCTTGGAAGATTTTGCTATTACTAGGTGCTGCCCTAATTGGCTGTATTGCAATTAATAATATTGATAAATTGGTGGCAGGGGCCGATCTGTTTTTGGTGGCGGTGTTAGCAATGGTTGGCTGGTCTGCTGCACGGGCAAAACTGAAGGATGGTGAGAAACCTTGGATCGAGTCCTTAACCACACTGGGACTCTTTACAGTTGGTGGAATATCTCTTAAACAGTTATTTAAAAATGTTGATAAAGGTGATTATAGCGGCGTTGTGTGAGGCATTTAGAGGTTGTGAAAATACTAATGGACATATCCATAATTTTTGAGTGGCACATGTTGCCACTAGAAAATTGAATCTTCATCTGAGGTTGTAGAAGAAGCACACACCCTTACAAGCCATACCAAGCCCCGCCGTTACAAAATGTCCAAGTCTACTACCAAGTCTTCTAAGTCTGCTAGCGCTGCTGCTGCCGCTGCTGCCGTTGCTGCCGCTGCTGCACCTGCTGTCGCAGGCATTAAGAGTGTCAAAGCCAATCCTGATCTCGTCGAGAATGTGGCCGACTACATTCCTTTTAGCCAGGAGGTGCTTCGCAAGTTTCCTTCTGCAACTCTAACTGCCGCTCTAAATGTACTTAACTGCTACACTGCAGACATGTTCCTGATTGTACTCCAGATCATGTCTGACAAATATGGCCATAACATCGATGATGTGCTTGCAACGATCAAGTCTGATGAGCGTTGGGAGCATGCTCGCACGCATCCTCTTGTCAAGAGCATGACCTACTTCACTGATGAGGATATCGATAAGAGTATGGGAACTGCTCTATCTCGTAAAACAGTGGCCGAGATTTCTACGGAGGAGCTTCATGATGAGGTAAAGCCTGCTAAGCGATCCAAGAAGGCTGCCGCAGAGCCTGTTGCTGCTGCCGAAGCTGAAGCCGCTGATGCTGTAGCTCCAGCACCTGCGAAGAAGTCCTCTAAGAAGGCTAAAGCAATCGAGCCTGAAGAGGCCGCTGAAGCTGAGGAAGCACCTCCAGTAACTCCGAAGAAGTCCTCTAAGAAGGCCAAAGCAGCTGAGCCTGAAGAGGCTGCCGCTGAGGAGGTTCCTCCTCCTGCTCCCAAGAAGTCCTCTAAGAAAGCCAAGACAGTTGAAGAGGAGGTTGCTGAGGAGGCACCTCCAGCACCTGCCAAGAAGTCGTCTAAGAAAACCAAGACTGTAGAGGCAGCTGCTCCAGCTGTTCCAGTAGTGGATGATGAGGTAGAGGCACTAGTCACAAATGTCTCAGCAATGAGTATTGAGGCCGCTCCAAAGGTCAAAAAGGTGGTCAATAAGAAGCCCAAGAGTGCAGCAGCAACTACAGAGTAAGTCAATTAGAATATAAAAGGATGCCGCAAAAAACAAAAATATTTTTATTTTGGGGGCTGTGCGATTTGGCAATCGCAGCGTGACTGTTAGTCACTATTATAACTGCTTTCATCGTCAGTTAGGGATGTGCTAGCGGGTGCGGCGGCAGGTCGGCGAATGGCGCCACCGTTGCAGGAACGTAGACAGAGAAACGCAGGTTCACATGTAATAGACGGATGACGAATGCTATATATCCCAATATCAGGTAGATCTGCAAATTGCATACCTGCGGCAGGTACTTCGATGATGCGATCGAGTTTGCCAGTGTAACTGTAAATCAGCAGCGTCGATCCTGGCTCTACCTGCCATTTGCTGCTGCTACCGCTGCCGACGACGCAGACGCAGATCCGCATCCATCGCACACCCGTCTTATAGAGCTCCAACACGCCGCTAAGCTCGCCCTTTTTATATGTGCATTTTTGCACAATAATACCCTGTTCGTAAAATTCGGCGCGTCCTCCAAGTAGTTCGCTGCCATCAGGGGCAAGCATAGTCCACTCTTGGACCTCGCCAGTACGATCATAAATGGTCCGCTTGCCAACTTTATTGCCCAGCTCATAACGGCAGGTCATGTAAGGACGCGTTGCAATTACAGTATCTGTACCGTCGATAGGAACATTCATAGTAAATTCTCCATGTCGCTGTCCGTAATGATATTCACCCTTCTCTAATAGACCGACAACTTTCCAGTCATATCTATAACCCTCAGTGCGTCGTAGATAGGCCACCTGATAGCGCTCAAACTCTCCATGGAGCTCTCCTTCATGATAGTATGCCTTCTCAGCGAGCGTGCCGTCAAATAGGCGAGCCTCAATAGCGCCATGTAGGCGACCATTGGCAATATTTACAGTAAACACGCCAGCTGGTTGCATGATTGCGCCAGATTTGTGGGAGGGTCTGAACGGCAGTTTCCAGCAACCGTCTGCAAGGTTCGCCACATTGTCGGCGATCCAATCAGAGCTGAACGCAGGATAGTCGGTCGGCGCTTTGAAGACGCAGTCAATTACAGGGCATGGCAAGGCACCCTCTTCAAAATGCCATTCCTTCAACTCGCCAATAAATTTGGAATTTGCAGTTAGATATGTTGTCTCACGCGGATCATGTGAGCGTGAACACGAAATTGTTCCAGTAAACATGAGACGTCCTGCGTGGTGTGAATTGAACACTTTGAAGGGGCCGCGAAGGAACCCATTATCATAAGTGAGCTCCAATTCTTGATGGACCGGCTGTCCATTAAGGGTGTCTCGTGACCAGCGCTTATAGGTTCCATGGTATTTCCCATGGTGGTATGTGCAAGTTTCATAGAGGGTCCATTCTTCGTTGCTGGAATTAGAAGTATATTGTGGATGAGGGCAATAGTAGGTTTTAGAGAGGCCGTGGTACGTGTTATTGTCGTCGACAAAGTAAAACTCGTGTAGTTTACCACCATAAATGTTAGCGAAACGTGTTTTATCGCGGTATCTGGCGCCAGCCAGTTCAGGGTCATCGGGGTCGTAGGAGAAGTCAATTAGGGAAGGATGACGGTACCGTGCTTTGCAGACGCTGCAGTTAGCAGATCGTCGTGAGACTTCCAGGAAGCATTCTAAGTGGAGCCGAATACTTCCGCGGCATTTGCAGACGGGCACAGTTAGGAGTGGGCTGTCTTCTGAGTGGGGTTCATAACAGATGTAGCAGGCAGGATCGGCATCCGCAGGTGCGGCGGCAGCAGCAGCGGCAGAGCTAGAATCCATGATAAGAATATGTAAGAAGGGCTTGAAATAGAGAAAGACTCGTCCACAACCTCCTCAGCAGTTCCACCAAGTTTCAAATTTTCCACAGGGCGGCGCGGTCTATTTATCAAATATATGAATTATTTTAAATACGTCATATATTTTATAAGGGCAACGCCACTCCGTCGCCTAGTGACCACCTTCAGCCAGCACCGCAGCCATTCCTAAAATGATCAACACGATTCCTAGCCAATCGAGGCGCGTTATCTGTTCATTGAAAAAGAGCATCCCTGTGCTTACAATCACTAACACTGATAAACCACTCCATAACACATTTACAAGGCCCATGCCTTTGTATTTATAGGAAAATACAAGCAGTACACACACAATACTGTAAAAGATGATTCCGAGCAAAATGAGCCAAATGCGATTAGGATTGTTATAGAAGGATCGTAAGCATGATTGGCCGACACATTCGGCAATGGCAATTAGGGCTATAAAAATAAGCAGCAGCCACTTCTGATTCATTTACTTAGACTTGGGAAGTTTTCGTGTGACAGATCGGCCTCGCCCTGTCTTCTTCCAAACATATGTAAATTCATGCCGCTCCTTCTCTTCCCTAATTGCCCGATGTTCCCCTACATCCGCCTTTTTCCGTGAAGCAGCATTCGTCGGATGACGGTTGCTCACAGGCAATACAATACGCTTCCATACAGGTGGCAACGCCTTCCTAACTGCCATATACATCTCGTGTGGCATATTGAGCGCCATATGTCCACCAACCGTCAAGCCTGCCCACGCCGCATCTACAACCGGCTTGAAGAACTTCTCTAAAAATGCCTGATCACTCTCGTAGCGCGGCATTTTCTCATACCCCTCAATCATAAAATAAGGGGGTGATGTGAAAATCAGGTCATATTTAAGGCTGCTGAAATCGGCGCGCTCGCTCGGCATAAAGGTCATTTTGACGCGTGCGGATGGATCGTATGTTTGGATGATACGTTTGTATGCTGGTGCCAAGTTTGTATTTGCATCAAACCCATAATAGGGAATACCGAGGGCCATTGCAGCGAGGCAGCGGCCTCCCCAACCTGCAGAGAAGTCAAGGATGCCGACTTTGGGCTTTAAGGTACAATACACGCGCAGCGCCTCAGTTGGCCGGAACTGATTAATAGAGCCGTAATAGAGCTGAAAAACAGCGTATTGGTGTTTTAGGAGCTCATCACGATCTGCGAAGATTTTATCGGGATTAGGACGAATTTGGCGAACTTTCTCATTCAAGTATGCAACTCTCTTAGGGTCTCGCATAGCATCTGCAAATGAAAATCCGTGCTTAGTTTTAGCCTTCAGACGAAGTCCGAGGACAAAGTAATCGAGTGCCTTAATGCCGGCGCGTGCAAACGGCTTCGTACGTTTACATGCAATATCCTTCAGCTCCTGATACGATGCAATAGCATCCTCCTTACTGATATCACGAAGGCGAGCTGCGAGCTCCATATTACTTTAGGTGCAGGAAAAGTGCTGGCACATTGCTGTAGGTGCATAAAGGCGCTGTGCGAATGTCTGTTAGAAAAATGCCAGTCACTACTCGCTCTGCCACAGCAGCTCCTGCCGCACCTTCACACAATTACTCTCTTCGTAGAAACCGCCCGGGTGCGGGTCATTATACTGAGGAAGTTGATGAGGAGATGATGGATGCTGCACATACACTTGTGAGTATGCGCCATACACCCGCTTCTGCCATGCAGCAGCCTCGTCGATCTGCACGACTTGCCGCACATGGTCGCGTGTAATTATCTAGGCATTTAGTAAGAATGTTTAGTTATAAATATATTACAATTATATTTGTACTAATTATAATATATTTACTTTATAAAAGTAAGGAAGGGTTTGACGCCGGCGCAGATAATATAATACACATTTTTAACAAGAATCATTTAGGTGATTGTGTAATTATGATGATCTATCTTTATCATATAAAAGATTTTTTACACGATTCTAAGCAACATGTTAAATTTTATATAAATTCTAATTATATTAATCAAATACGTGAATTTATACCAAATGACAATGTAACATTACACCCTTTAGAAGAAAAACCTGCACATGCACATGATGCCTGGTTTGCAAAATCATTTAATTTATTAGATAAGCAAAAAAATTTTTTGCCATTTTTGGCGAAACATAGCAACCGCTTAGCAGATTTATTTAAAACACCAAAAATGGATAGCTTTGTTTACGATGATACCGATTTGAATGCACGATATGCTCGCCTCGATCCTGCTAAATATCATGATGTTGATTTCTTAATAATTAATAGCAAACCGCAAAGTGGTCAATTAGAATATGATGAAGCTGCGTGGAATAGTATTGTAGAAGATCTTGGGCGTCTTTATAAAGTTGTTACAACACTAAAAGTTGGCAATATACCATGTACAATGGATGATAAACTGAGTATTAAAGATATTGCTGCAATTTCCACACATGCTAAAAATATAATAGCAGTTAATACAGGACCACTTATTGGCTGTTTTAATCGCGCTGCAATGGAAAATGTAAAACAATGGTATATATTTGATAAATACTATAATTTTGGAGAGCCAACCTTTAAAAGTGTGTTAGATTTTAAGGAAATACGTGAAACTTTCTTATAAAATTGTGGGTTGGGCTGCTGCTAGCTGCATTGCCTGCGAATCACCTTTGAATACACGATAGCTGTCGCTATCAAAATGCTCCGTTGATACTTCATAAATATCTCCTTCCTCCTCGCAAATAATCTGATGCGGCTGACCAACATAGTTTGTCACAATATCTCCAACTTTTAGGGGCGTTTCATATAAGGTTGCATCGCGTGTATCAATGTAACGGAAACGGAAACGGCCGCTTGCAACATACCAGGTCTCCTCTTTTAGGAGATGATAGTGCATGCTGAATTTACCTCCAGTATGAAAATGAAGAATCTTGCCACAATACTTAGGAGTATTTACAATAATAACTTCGTGCCCCCAACCTTTAGGAACAGTTACAGCAGATGTTACACGATCACTTAGAGATGTAGTATGGACTGCGAGCTCTGGTGTTGGCATTGCTGTTGGGCTAGCGGCAGCTGTGGCAGCCGCGCCGGCAGGCAAAGGGCACCATGCTTCGCAGTCACACGCCTTGTCATCTACAAATAGATCAAACGACGGCTTCCCCATTTTGAGACCATGATATTTACACCCCCAAGCCTCTAATTGACGCATTGTGAGTGCAAGATAATTCTCCTTCGACGCATTTCCACGCGCCGTCCAATATGTAATATGATGACCCTCATCGTATAACTTATTTACTTTATCAATACGAGCTTGGATTGGTCGTGCCTGCTCGTATTTTTGGGGAGCCGGCAGACTCTGGTCCGTGTGACAAATTGTGTTATCGATGTCCATATAAATAATCATCTTGTTATACTTACAAATGCAAACTGCTTTAGGATCGTTGGCTGCCGCTGAGCAAGTGTTTATTGTTGTAGGGGACTTTATGCTAGATAAGGTTACAACGGGTCAGTTACGTGGAATTGCCAATGAGGCGCCAATTTCTGTTTTTAAGGAATGTGGCGAAAGCAAATATCTATTAGGAGGAGCAGGGAATGTGTGTGCAAATTTGGCTGCACTTTGCAAGGCTGGCAGCGGCAACAGCAAGGTCGCAGCAGTTGGTCTGATTGGCGCGGATGAGCATGGGGAGGTTCTACGTGGTCTCTGTAAAACACATGGTATTAATGCAGATTTCCTAACTGTTGATACGCAACGCCCCACCACCTGCAAACATCGTTATTATATTAATAACAGGCTTGTATTTCGTTCTGATAATGAATTAATAGCTACTGCTACAACTGATTTAGAATTGGAGATAATGCGTAGTCTTTATACAATTGTTGAATCAACTCGATCAGTATGCCCTAATAGGCGCATTAAAATTATTCTTTCAGACTACAATAAAGGTACCCTTACTGATAAATTGCGACAAAGTATTATTGTATATGCTAAAGGAGAAAATATTGAGACATTTGTTGATCCAAAAACGGATTTAGTGATGTATCATGGCTGTACATTTATTAAACCAAATAAGGCCGAGACAGCGCGATTGGGGCGTATTTATGTTGATGAGATTGGTCTGGAGGCGGCGCATAGGCGTTTGCATGAGTTATTGGATTGCAATTACTCATTAATTACCTTAGCAGAAGCTGGGATGAGTCTTGGGGTTGCCGAGACCGCAAATCCAGCAATGGCGGGCCCAACATTCTATAATGGGCGTCCTTCAACACAATTAGAGGTGATTGATGTAACAGGTGCAGGTGATGTTGTTTTGGCTGTTATGGCATATATATGGGGTTTTGGTTTGGCGTATGAAACTTGCTTAGAAATTGTGAATTATATTGCACAAAAGTCAGTTATGCATTGTGGAACATATGTTGTAACGGAAGAGGATTGGTTGGCGGCGGTGGCGGCGGCGGCAACAGCTGTAAAGGCTACCAAGCAGTCGCGTCTGGTGTTTACAAATGGATGTTTTGATATTCTTCATGTAGGTCATTTACGGTTATTGGAGGCTGCTAGTAGGCTAGGTGACAAACTTATTGTGGGGATTAATAGTGACGAATCTGTGCGACGGCTGAAGGGTCCCTCGCGTCCAATTAGGAGTGCCTCGGCGCGTGCCGAGATGTTGAAGGCATTGCCGTGGGTTGACGAGGTTGTTGTATTTGATGAGGATACTCCGTGGGAACTTCTTGGGCGTCTGCAGCCACATCCAAATGTATTAGTGAAAGGAGGCGATTATAAGGTGGAAGATATTGTGGGACGTGAACTGGTTGACGAGGTGGTGATTTTCCCATTTCAGGGTGGCAGTAGCAGCAGCAATTCAACAAGCGGCATAATTGACAGTGTTTTATCTCATCATAGATAGTAAATGGGTGACCCTAGGTCTGAGCCCGCAGTCTGTAGATTTTGCCTAGATAGTGTGATGCATGCTAGCGATCCTTTTATCCAGCCCTGTCTCTGTAAGGGATCCGTTGAAAATGTACACCGACGCTGCTTGCTTCGCTGGATTTATGGCAGTGGGCGTGCAACAATTAATGAAGAATGTAATATGTGTCGAACATTGTACATATATGAAATACCGAGTCTGGAAGAATCTGCATCGCAGTATAGTCGCACAGTGTATTATTTATCAGCAACACCAGTAGTTGGCTTGTGGTTTTTTGGGATTGCTGGGCTGTCGCCTTATGTAAACATGTCGACCCAAATGGTCGCCGCACACTCCCTAATAGGCGGTTATTATTTCGTGGCGACTGTGACGCAGATTAAAAATAAGGGACAGTTTGTCCTATATTACTTTAAGCACTGGTCTGTGCATTTATTGGCAGTTGCTGCGGTGTTGCTTATAATGGCCCGTTATAATGATGGGGCGACGCTGCTTATATACAATTATATAGCTTCGCTCGTTTGGTATAGTGTTGGGCGTGTTGATGGTGATATACGAGCGCGGATAAATAGGCGGGTGATGAAGGGGCTATTAGGAGATATGGTTGGTGGCTAGGCGTTTGCATGGAATTATGATATATATTCTAATTGCAATTTAGGAAGTGTCAATTAGAATGTTTAAGGGGTCGTGTTGGGAATCTACAAATCTGCAAATTGGCAGAAGCTAGGGGTGTGGGGAACGCAGCTCCCCACTTTCCTGGCAGGAATGTTTGCCGCTTCCTGCCGCTGCCACCGCTGCGCAAGCGCAGCTGCAATTGAAATGCAGATCATATATGTTAGAAATGCATCGTTAACTTCTAAATGACAGTTAAGAAGTGTCATTTAGAGTGTAATGTAATGCTCCTGCAATCCTCTAATTGCCAGGTCGCGGGCTTTAGGGGCCCAGCCCAGGGAGTTGCTGCGTAGGCTGCGAAGCAGCCGAGCTTGCCACCGCCGTTGGCAGACGGCACCAGTAGGCTAATGTCAACTTCTCATAATTAAATGTGCGCTTCGAAAAATCCTCAATCGTCTTGCGTAAAAGTTCCTCAGTAACATCCGACCAAGCTTGTACACGGAGCACAGGCAAATCCGCATAAATGTCTTTTAGGAAGTTGCCACGAATTATTGGAATTGCCCCACAACATAACGCCTCCCATGTGCGATGGCAATCGACGCCATTACCAAATGGTGAGGCGACAAACGCATATTCCGTATATTTCTTCCATACCTCGCTACGTGGTATGAGACCTGGTTCTAAAACAAGAATTGACGGATGAATTTGTTCAGTCATCGCCTTGCGATCCCCAAAACGATCCATACGATGATGCGCATTTGTGTACACCTTGCAAATGCGATCACGCCATGCTGGCGCTTTTGCCCGCAGATCCTTCAAATACGCCTCCTGATTACCAGGTGAACGCCCCTCACCGTCCTTATACCATTCACGTGGATTCCCCCCACTTGCAATAGAGTGATAATCAAGGCCAATTGGCAGCTGTCGTTGTTTTGGACTTAACATAGTAGTCATATTTTGACCACTCCATTTAATTAAATACTGATTTTCTAATAGTGTCTGTGTAAGCTCTTGTGGCAATGCTTCAGAAGGTACACTCAAGTCAGAATCACCTGTAAAAAGGTAAAATGGTTTTTGAATATTCGGTAATATATTTACAACAAAATTGCGGAGTGCTTCACTGCATACATATATCTTCATTCCCGCACGTTGATTAGCAACATTTAGGAGTTGCATTAAATAATCATTATCCCACGAACAGGATGATTGTGGATTTGCAGAATGAATATCACAACTCTTCAAAATACCACGACTGCACACAAAAGTACACTGGTCTTCACTCGACATCTCTAAATGACGTATAATATATTTCATTTAGGTATGTTGATGCTGGGGATTGGTCTAATTTATATTATAATTGCTACGATAAGTCTGGAAATGAATAAGTGTGCTTTGGGACCAATCTGCGACGACTGGATCTGCGTTTATTTTGCAGATCTGCCTGCCTGTGGCAGCTGCTGGCAGAGTGGCAGCCTGCATCTGCGTACCTGCCGGCCTGCACATGATCGCAGGCAGATCCCTCCAGCAGATCACCTTATCATCGGAAGGGACTGCTTGGTAATTGTAGTCTATTTGTATAATGGGTTGAAAACGACCCTTCGCATACATCTATTAGACTATGCGGAAAACCCCTAAAGCAGTTTCATCAGTGTAATCTCCTTTGTTTGGGCATTTAGAATTGTCTCAGCCAACATCTTCACACGTCTATTAGAAGATCGTTCAAGCCGCTGACGACTTGTTAAGACCGCCATACTATGATGAGGAATCATGTCAGCAATGTACTCACGATCGCCTACTAGCCACTGACTACGATAAGCAACAATCGAGCCAACCATTCCTATTACCACTACGAGCCATGCGGCCGCTGGCATCGGATGCATCGTTGCTTCCAACAACACCATCGCAAATGCCATAAAGGAGGCCATATAAATCTGATTGAGTGATAGGCGATAGTCTGCCAAGCTATTTATCATTATAGGAGTCATCATAAGACTAATTAAAAACATGCCAAAGAACATCATAATATGTGGTTTGAGGGAGCCGGTCATTTACTGATAGTCTGGATTTTATACAAGGGGCTGGAGGGTTTTAGAAGCTGCGATTACGTCTGCGACGGGGCTGCTGCGGCTGCTCAGTGGCAGCAAGATCCTCTTCAATTATTGCAGCCTCCTTAGCAGAGACTGAGGCTTGCGCAATCAACTGCTGACGATACATCTCAACCTCTTTACGGAGTTTATCATAGAAGAGATCCTCACTTTGTTGGATAAATTGTTCAAGCATTTCTTCAATTACAGGATCTTCTGCATCTGCATCTGCGTCGACATCATCTGTGGGTGCCCCCTCTGCGTCATCTGCTGCTGGCTGCGACTCTGCAACGGCGTCACGTTTACAAGAATGTTTAGCAACATTCCAGATCTTTGCTAATCCAGCAATTAGAATCATGGAATATGTAAAGTAAATTAGAGGATTTAGGAAATTCATTTTCTAGGCTTGGGAGTGGCAACGTCCATCATCTGCGCTGCAAATGAATCAAGTTTTCCTAGACAACCTTTGATTCAATCTCACGGCTCCACCAGGAATTTGCAAAACGGATCCCCATCTTCAAAAGAACATCTGTAGAATCGGCCAATGTATATAAGCTGTCTATTATGACGCTCATATCTGCCCGTACTTCTGCAATGGACTTGAATTGCCGGTCGCGTCCTTTCGAGATCCCTACAGCTTTTAGGATACGGTATACAATTACATTGGAATTATAAAGGCAAAAATAGGCAATGCCGAGGAGGAAGAACCCGCCAATATAGTAAAAAATATTTAGAGCGTAGCGAGCAAGCAGGGAAAACATATCTATTAGAGGTGCGCGGAGATTAATCAGCATCACTATCCTCGTCACTGCTGTCGTCGCTGCTAATTGACAAGTTGTCGTCATCCTCTTCCTCACTGCTAACAGACAGGTCGTCATCATCATCCTCCTCCTCAC